>Ga0123335_1008232_pt1 | contig 11278 bp, 9 predicted proteins | sample BiotimSIPDNA_2_FD_89707 | JGI IMG/M metagenome (GOLD analysis project Ga0123335, IMG submission 89707) | Anaerobic biogas reactor microbial communites from Washington, USA - Biogas_R2 time_0 SIP DNA | ecosystem: Engineered > Bioreactor > Anaerobic > Unclassified | place: Washington, USA... | reverse complement strand
TCGTGTTTCGTAATCGTGTTTCGTAATCGTGTTTCGTAATCGTGTTTCGTAATCGTGTTTCGTAATCGTGTTTCTATTTTACCTTCTCGATTACGATTACGAGATACGAGCACGAGTACTATGAAATATTGGGTTTTGGGCAATGCCCACGTTACTAGATTATCGGCTCATAGAGCCTATAAAACTGATCAATATCCATGTCAGAACAAACAGTTTCCATCCGATTCCAACCCGGCGGACGCATAGTCCGTGTCAAGCCGGGCACGGGCCTTATGGAGGCGGCGGCCCTGGCGGGCATGATTCTGAATACCCCCTGCGGCGGCATGGGAAAGTGTGGAAAATGCCGGGTGCGTTTCCTCGTCAATTTGCCTTCCCCCGGTGAAGCGGATATTCGCCGCCTGACCGGGGCGGAACTCGAGGCTGGATGGCGTCTCGGCTGCCAGACCCAGTTTCTTTCTGACGCCGAAGTCGAGTTGCCTGCCGCCTCCCTGCTGGGCGGGGAACACCAGATTCAGGCGGAAGGTCATAAGGGGGAGAACCATAAGGCCGATGGGGACGTGCGGAAGTTCTTTCTTCAACTGTCCCCGCCAACGCTGGCGGACGGGCTTCCCGATCTGCTTCGCATGGAACGGGCCCTGCGGGAAATCGGCAATTACGGCACGGATTGGCCGGGATTGCACGCCCCGGCATCGGTCCTGCGTACCTTGGGCAGCCGGCTTCGCGCGGGCGCCTTTTCAGGCACGGTCACGACAAGAAACGGCGTCTTAATTGACTATGAACAGGGGGATACTGCCGGGCAGGCCTATGGGCTTGCCTTTGATATCGGCACCACCACCCTGGTGGGTGCGCTGGTGCACCTCGCCTCCGGCGAAGAAGTGGCGACTGTTTCCGATGTCAATCCCCAGGTGAAATATGGCGATGATGTGTTGTCCCGGATCGCCTTCGCTTCCCGGGACGACGCGTCGCTCGCCGAAATTCGCGCCTGTTTGCTGGAACAATTGCGTACGATGATCGTCAGCCTCGGAGTGGAAGCGAATGTCTCGGCCGGGCATATTTACGAGGCCGCTTTCGCGGGTAACACGACCATGCAACATATTCTGGCGGGGTATAGTCCCGCTTCGTTGGGGATGGTGCCTTTTGTGCCTGTGTTCGGTCGGAGCCTGGTACTGGACGAGGATGACTTTCATCTCGGTATCCATCCCAACGCCCGTATTCATATCTTTCCTGTCATCGGCGGATTCGTGGGCGGTGACACTGTGGCGGGCATGCTGGCGGCGGAACTCCGCAGCCTGGACGGTCCCGTGCTCATGCTGGATATCGGCACGAACGGGGAAATCGTGCTCGTGTACAAGGGACGCATCCTCGCGGCCAGCACGGCCGCCGGGCCCGCCTTCGAGGGTGCGCGCATTTCGTGCGGCATGCGCGCCACGACGGGCGCTGTGGAGAAGGTGGTCATCCATGATGACGTGGAACTGGGTGTTATTGGGAATGTCCAGCCGCGCGGGCTTTGCGGCAGCGGCCTGATAGACCTGTGCGGTCAACTGCTCAAGGCCGGGTGCCTTGCCCATGACGGGCGCCTCTTGACGGTCGGCGAAGCGGGGGAGGCGGTTTCCGCTTCTTTGCGTCAGCGCATGCGTTTGGACAACGATGGCGCGCCCGAATTCGTGATTGCGCAATCCGGGGAACAGGCCCTTACGCTGACCCAGCGGGATGTTCGTGAACTGCAGCTGGGCGCGGGCGCCATCCGCGCCGGAGTGTCCATATTGATGAAACAGGCCGGATTGGAACCGGTGGACCTGCAGCAAATCCTGATTGCGGGCGGCTTCGGCAGTTTCATTCGGCGCGACAATGCTCAACGCATAGGGCTTATCCCCCATGAAGTGCCCCATGAAAAGGTGCGTTTCATAGGAAATGTCGCCTTCAGCGGCGCAAAGTGGGCGGTGATTTCCGGCAGTGCGCGGCAGGAGGCGGAACGCCTCGCGCGATGCGCTGAACATGTCGAACTAAGTCAGGATCCTGATTTCGCCATGGAATTCGCCATGGCCATGCGGTTCCCCGGCGAAGAAAGTGACCGATAGACCGGCCTTCAGCCTTTCCCTCCCCAAGCCAGGGCGTTATCCAGGGGCGTATAGGACGGTGCGTTCCGGTGCCGGTATTGATATAACAGAAACCAGGCAATGGTAATGACGGCGATGATCCCGGGGAGAAGGGGATTCTGGTTCAGGCTGTACAGGGTGAAGGACAGCAGGAGCATGGCGATCAGCGGCAGATGACGGTGATTCCACAGGCAATGGTAAATGGAGGCCGTTACCGTGATGCCGAAGAAGGTGGCCATGATGACACAGTAGGGAAAATGGGCTGCTGTGTAAATGCGGGTAAAGCCGTGGAAACAGCCCAGCAGCAGGAGGGGAGCCCGGAACTTCCAGGATTTGATCAGCATAAAATAAATGATGGTTTGTGCCCAGAAACTGGAGGTGTGCCCCGATATGTACGAATAGCTGCCGCGCACGATTTCATCGTTCAATTGACGTATCCCGCCGTTCCAGGCCGCATTCGCGTCGTTCAGGGGGCGGGGACGGCCTATCCATTCTTTGATCGTGTCTTCCCCGAGGGCGTTGACAAAAAATAACGCAAGCAGGGTCAGCCAGAACGCGTGGGCCAGCTTGGCCTGGTTTTCATCGTCCAGCCAGAGATAGAGATTGCCGGCGAAGTAAAAGCCGGTCAACAGAATCAGCGCCAGGGGCAGGAAAACCATGGGATATTCATACTCGGACCAGTAAAAAATGCCTTTATCGTGAACGAACATGCCCATGCCGTACCAGACCGCGAATACAATTCCCAAGACATGTAACACCCGTCGAGCCCGCTTTTGGCCGGTTGGCCGGTTGCGCGTTATGTAATACCCGATGACCCAAGCCAAAGGGATTACAACCAGGTACAGCAGCGCGAAATCGGTCTGCATAATGATGAGTTCATCCAGCACCGGGATATAGGCATCCGGGTTCAGGAACAACAGCAGATTGATGTCCCAGGCCGCATCGACGAACCTGCCGAAAAACAGGGTGACGCCGAACAGGACTCCGAAAATCGCCAAGAATACGGGCCATGCCAGGGCGTGTTCACGAAAAGTTCCAGTCTTGATGATCATGAGTTCTCCGTTTTATTTTGACGGTCTGTACGGTGCTTGTGAAGGTGTATGCCGTTATTGCTTTTGTTCGTCGACAACGGCCTTCATCAGGTCGGGCTGGTCGATAAAGCCACCGTCAATATCGTATTTGAAAAGAAAGGTCCGCATTTCCTCTTTAACGTCCGCATAGGCTTTGGGCACGAATTCTTTCCTGAAGGTGTAGGGATGCACTTTCAGTCCGGCCGCATGGGCTTGGGTGACCAGTGCGGGATTTTCCTCAATGCATTTTTTTTCCGGTCCGATGGCTTGGGCATAGCCGGCAATCTTTTCATACCCGAGCCCTTCCAGCATTTTATTGTCGGAAATCAGCTGCATCAGGGGCAGGGTGGTCTTGAACTCTTCACGCAACCGCATCAGCGCCGACGGTGAAAAGCACTGGATATAGATATTCGCGTCGGGGCCGTCGTATCCGTACTTGGCTAGCACTTCCAGAAGAGTCTGCTCGAAAGGCAGCGCTTCATCCTTATAAAAAGACGGATCCTTCAATTCCGGGTAGATGCCCACATCCCTGCCTGTGGAGGCATTGAGTCCCTGCACCAGTTGAATCGCTTCCTCAAGGGTCGGTATCTGGAACAAACGGGTTTCCCTCGGAAAACGGCGGGGCAGCCGTTCACGGGCATGTAGCCGGCGGATTTCCTCCAGGGTGAAGTCAGCCGGGTAGTATTTGCCGTCCGCGCGTTTACGGTCGGGGAACACCTCGGCCACATCGGTGGTGGCATCCAGCGTGCTGTCATGCAGGCAGATCAGCACGTGGTCGCGTGTCATCGCCAGGTCCTGCTCGATAAAGTTCGCGCCCATCGCATACGCCATGGCATAGGCCGCCAGGGTATGCTCCGGCAGATAGCCGCTTGCGCCTCGGTGGGCAATAATGACCTTTTCCGCACCGGCAGTGCTGAAAAGACCAAACGCGGCCATAAACGTGAGCGATGCATAAAACATTTTATTGCCTGTCATGTCAGGGGAACTCCTATGGGTTGTTTGTCAGTCATTCTTTGGTCCGTAGGCCCTGATATGCTTGGAAACGACTTTAAGATATTCTGCCGGATTCGGCATTCAGGTGCGCCATATACCCCTAAGGTACGGATATTTGCCGGTCGGTTCAAACAGATACCCAGACTGGCAGTTCGGTTTTCTGCAAAAGGCAAGAGCCGCCAAGTCAGATGACTTGTTGTCTGCTCGGCGATGAGACGCCCATCTCTTCCCAGTCGTCCCAGTCGTCATCGGTCGTCGCAGCATCTCCATCTGTTTGGATTTCAAATTCCTTAACTGCGATGACCATGGCGTCCTTGTACAAAATGCCTTTCACGGTGACGCCTTTGCCCGCGTTTTCCTCACCCGAGATCAGTTTGGACGCTGACGCGACGGGGAGGTAATGAAGCATTTTTCCGGCAAGCCCTTCCAAGGCTTTGCCTTCTGCGTCCACGGCTTCCGTAACGACCAGAGCGTTCATAGCGCCGAGGGCAGGATCGAGTTCCTGTGCCTCATCCCCGCACACGGCTTTGATCAGGTTCTTATTTTCGCCTGTTATTTGGACGCTAATCCCTTCCCCGGATGCTTTCTGTGCCGCCAGGGAAGAGGACCACGCAAGGGCTAACGCCAGAAATGCAAACAATGCAACTGATGTAAAAAATTTCATTTTATTGTCCTTTCATGGCTTCCTCGTATTGATGAAAATCGGAACGGGGTAATACTTGTTCGTGTTCCATTGTACCTGATGGGTTCCGTTTCAGTTCAAGGATGTAGTGGATGCAATAAAAGTGGACCCGACAACCTGCCGAAGCCAGAAGGCCGGTCCGGTAACGCGTCGAGTCCACTTCGCTACTTATTTTGGTTCGGGTATGATACTCCGGCGATGTTTTTCGCCGCACGATAGCGGTCAGATGACCTGCTGCTGGCTCATGGTCTTGACTTCGAGCTCATCCCAGTCGTCCCAATCGTCACCGCCCGCAGCGGCGTCTTCGGCGGCCTTCACTTCGAATTCCTTGACCGCGACGACCATGGCGTCCTTGTACAAAACGCCTTTCACGGTGACGCCTTTGCCCGCGTTTTCTTCACCCGAGATCAGTTTGGACGCCGATGCGACGGGGAGGTAATGGAGCATTTTGCCGGCGAGCCCTTCCACGGCTTTGCCTTCCGCGTCAACGGCTTCCGTGACGACCAGCGCGTTCATGGCGCCGAGGGCGGGATCAAGTTCTTGCGCCTCATCCCCGCACACAGCCTTGACCAGATTTACGTTCTTTCCCGTTACCTGCACCGAGATGCCCTTCGCGGCATCGTCCTGAGCGGCCACGGAAACGGACCAGGCGAGCGCCAGCGTTACCAACGAAATCAATGCCACCAACGTAACTCTCTTCATAACAATTTCCTTTCTGTGTTCTGTGATGTCTTTTTTGACATGATACTCCTGCTACTACCGTTACTATACATGACGAATTCACCACCGCCCTATTCACCGGGCGGAAGGGAATCCAACCGTGTCCTGCATTTGTCATTCCGGCCAAAGGCCATCGTACACTTCTGTTGCGGGCCCTTCCTGGTAAACGCAGCCGTCTTCCGCCCAGGTGACAGTCAGCACCCCGAAAGTGAGGTGAACGGACACGCGCCGTTCCGTCCGGTCCGTGATCATGGACGCCAGGGCGGAGCCGCAGGAGCCGCTGCCGCTCGCCATGGTAATGCCGCTGCCTCGTTCCCAGATGCGCATTACAATGTTCTCCCTGTCAAGGACAGAGACGAATTCAACGTTTGTCCGCGCGGGAAACGCGGGATGGGTTTCAATCTTCGGGCCCAGGTCCGTCAGACCCACCTTTGTGGCGTCTTCCACAAATATGACGGCATGGGGATTGCCGATGTTCGCGCAGGTTACCTGCACCACCCGGCCGTCGTCAAGGGCGAGCGGTTCTTCCATCACCCGTCCGGGTGCGCCGGCCATGGGTATCTGCGCGCGTTCGAATTTCGGAACGCCCATATTCGAACGCACCGCAAGGACCTTGCCCGCGTCCACCGACAATTGGACGCGGTTGGGCCCCGCCAAGGTTTCAATGACAAAGTCCGTTTCCCGGGTCATGGCGCGTTCGTAGACATATTTCGCGAAGCACCGGATGCCGTTGCCGCAGGTTTCCGCCTCGCTCCCATCCGCGTTGAAGATGCGCATGCGGAAGGGGTGGGTCTCTCCCGGCAGGACCAGGATGATGCCGTCCGCGCCGGCGCCCAGGTGACGGTGGCTCATGGCGCGGGACAATTCCGCAGGGTCCGCTATTTTATGGCGGGCCGCATCTATGAAGAAATAGTCGTTGCCCAACCCGTGAAGTTTCGTAAATGCTATGGTCATAGGTTGTTTATCCGTTATGGTTTGCCAAACGGCGCCGTTCAATGGCGTCTTCCGTCAGCATTACAATCAACTCATTGTAGGAAATGCCGGCGGCGGCGGCGGCCTGGGGGAACAGCGAGGTTTCCGTCAGGCCGGGCAATGTATTCACTTCCAGCCAGACCGGTCCGTCTTCACCAACAATGAAATCGCTGCGGCTCCAGCTGCGGCATCCCAGGGCGGTGTGCGCGGCCACCGCAAGTTCCTGCACCCGGGCCGTCAGGGTTTCACCGATGTGGGCCGGGGTTATCTCACGTGTCGCTCCCGGAGTATACTTGGAATAATAATCGAAGAAGGCCGACTGCCTGGGGCGTATTTCCGTTACCGGCAACGCGCGGGGATGCTGTTCCTTAATTGTATCAAGGACGGAACAGGTTACTTCAAGTCCCTGGACAAAGGCCTCCACCATGACGACCCCTTCCAGGGGAAGAATTTCGTTCATATCGCGCACCATCTCGTGTTCATCGCGGGGAATGGCCATGCCACAGCTGGAACCCTGGCAGGGTGATTTCAGCACGACCGGCAGCCCCATGAGGTCCATGACGCGGTTAATGATTTCGTGTCGCTCATGGTGCCATTCCGCCTGGGTGACACAAAACTTATGCGCTGTCGGAATGCCTGCGGCGGTTATGACATCCTTGGAGCGGACCTTGTCCATGCTTAGCGCGCTTGCGGCACAACCGGAGCCGGTGTAAGGATATCCCAACACATCGAGCAGGCCCTGGATGCGCCCGTCTTCGCCGTTCGGTCCGTGAAGCGCAAGAAAAACGCAGTCGATCTTTTCATCTCTCAGACGGCTGAGACCCTCAAAAACAGACACGGGGGTCTCCCTTCCCAGTTGCCAGCGCCCATCCTTGAGGATGGTGACCGCTACCACGCGGTACCCTGCAGCGAGCAATGCGCCTGTGACGCCTTGTCCTGAACGCAACGAGACTTCGTGTTCCAAGCTGCAGCCGCCCATGAGTACACCGATACTTGTCAACGTACTTTTCATAAGAACACTTTCTTTCAAATTACCCGCCCAAAAGTTACAACAACCTTGTAAACGTCAAAATAAACAACCTTATAAGATATGAATAATGCTTACAAATTCAATTCTAGACCATAATTTTGATTTTTTATCTTGAAATCTACAACCACCTATGATATACTCTGCTTAATAGTTGAGGCGATCAGGAAATGAATGGCATCGCCTGACACGGTGTAACAGGTTATTAAGTATTGCTGAGCACACTTTAATTACTTTGTTTTATGGGTGCAGTGCATCGGATATAGTCCTGCTATATAGTGACTTTTTCGATGGGTGCTTGTCAACCTGAATGTAGCTTCCGGGCCATAGACAGGGATCAGTACTCCGGAACACTTGGGCAACGTGTCAAGAGATGCGGTGCGTCACGAAGGCAGAAGAATTAACAGGCAGGACAGAAACGCGCCATTAAAGGTGGATGAATGGATAGATCAGGTAACAATGCCGATAGGAAAGACAGCAAATCTTCTTCGGGGAAAGGGGTGTGTTATGAACGGGTATAACAGCGGGGCGAACAACTCAGGAACGACAGACGTGCTCCACAGATCGACGTTGTGGCAGACGAGGACCTATAGACGTGCTCCACAGATCGACGTTGTGGCAGACGAGGACCTATGTGCCTGAACCGGGTACATTGGTTCGCCCGGTACGGGGACATGATACGGTGCTTGGCGGCTTGTCAGGGAATGCAACCGGCCGTCAGAACACCAATGTTAGTGAAGTTTCTTCGCGCGAAGGTGACGGGCTGCCGGATTTCCTGGTCAACCAGGGGAACGTGCCCATTGCCAAAGTATTGTGGGCCTTGCAGGAACAGGAACGAAGCGGAGTCTTTTTCGGGGAACTGCTCGAAAAAACCGGGATTCTGAAAGACAATTCCATTGTCGACCTGCTGGTGCACCATACCCGAATGCCTTATCTTAGCCTGCGCGATTATCTCTTGGATAAAAATGCTTTAAGCCTGATTCCTGCTGAGTTCTGCCGTAAATACCGTCTTTTACCAGTGGATAAACTTGGGCGCAGCCTGACAGTGGCCATGGTAAATCCCCTCAATTATGACGCGATAAAGGCGCTTGCCGGACTGCTGCCCGAATGGCGGATTCAGCAGATCATTTGCAGTAATCACGAGTTTGTGCGGAGTCTTGAGCGCTACTATAACCAGCCTGTTTTTAATGAATCTTTGCCGGCGGTGTCCTAGATTTGCCGGAATTTTTTCGCCACAGGGTCCTTAAAGGACCTGCGCGTGGGGGTGATTCGCGCTTTGAAACATGGTGAATTGTAGCTTGGGCGTGAATCTGGTACACTCACGTCGTGGGTTTCCCCGTCAAATTCCAAGACGATGGGGCTTAACCCCGGTGTGTCGGCGTATGGCCTGTCATCCCAACTTCCCGGGCGATTGTAATGGCTGTATGCCTGCGGGACGATGAGTATTGGAACCGAAATAAAGCAGGCGCCCTGTTATGTCTTCATTTTCCGCGATGGATGCGCGTCATTTAAAACCCGTTGCCAATACTGCCGGAATGCTGTGCCTGGCGGGACTGTTCCTGGTCGCGATGACGGCCTTTGTGCTGTATTTCATGTTAATTTACGCCCCCCTTCAGGGGGAGGAACTGGAACGGTATCTGCCGTCATTCACTGACTCCGGACCACCGTCCCCGATGGAAGCGGGAAATCTGTTAGTGAAGGGTTTTCTGCCGCGTATTGTCCTGGGCGCTTTATGGCGGCTGTCCGGAGGGGACGTGAGTCTGGTGCGCTTTTTTTCTTTATTGCTGCACGTCCTTACGGCTTCGCTCACATTTCTCCTGATTCGGACATGGCTGGGACGGCCCGAATCCGTGCTTGTCCCCCTGGCAGGCGCGTTGCTGGTTGCGGTTTCCCCGGCAGGCGCCGCGGCCATTGCCCAGTGTGACGGTCTGGCCGTATTACTGGCAGCAAATTTCTTCCTGTGCGGATCGTTGTTGTACCTATCCGCCGTTTCCGTGTCTGGAAGGCATATTTATTACCGGATCGTGTTGGCGGCATGGTGCGTTGTCGCCGCTGCGGCGTGCTGTCCGGCTATGGTGACCGCACCGGTTATCTTTCTTTTGCTGCGTGCAGTGCAGCGCCGGGATTCTCAATCTTTTTTTTCGGGTCAAAGTTTGGCGCCCCTCCTTATTCCGATTACCGCCGGGATTGCTGCCGCAACCGTTTTGCTTGTTAATGACCGCTCCTTTGTGCCTGATGCAGGATATGCGCCTTACTTTCTGTCCATCGCAGCCGCCTTATTCGTGGGCCGGCTCGCCGCTTGCGGGGTGCCGGGTATCGTAAGGGGTGTGGCTGCGGCCTTAATATCGCTCTTGCTGCTATGTTCCTGCGTGGTTTCCTTCCTGCAGGCTGCACGGTATGCCGATCCCGTCGCGTATCTTGAAGAGGCCTGCGCCGAAACAATGGAGGGGCCGCCAGCGCGACGGCTTGCTATGCAATACTATGAAAGGGCGATGAGGCGGGAAGACAAGGAAGAACGCGCTGTGCTGCTGCAACAGGCGCTGGCTGCGGGGCCGGACAGATGGAACCGTTCCAGCGGCCGGGCATGGGAAAATCTGCTTTGGGCAAAGGTTCTGATGGAAACGGGGGATTCACAACGGTCATCGGATGTGGCCCTTGCGGCGCTGAACCGTGCGCCCTTTGAAACGACAGGTCCTGTCGCTACCCGTTTGCGTGCGGCGGGCCTGGACGAAAATGGCGCGTCTAGGGAAATCGCTTCGCTGCTTGCTTTCGCGTCACACGCTTCCTCTCTGGGGCCGGAAGAAGCCCTTAAGTATGCCCGGGCGCTGGTGCGTCTGGGGGATATCAGCAGCGCCGGCCGGGTGCTGGCCGACCTTCCTGAATTTCCGGAAGGTACAAACGAAGCGCAATTGCAGCGCCAGGTCGGTATGGTTTCCAGTCAGGCCCAGGCTCTTGAGAAGACCTACCGTGAAAAAATGGCCAAGAATCCGCGGGATATTGCCGCCTATATCGCCCTCGCGGAAAGCAACATCCTGATGGGCAGAGACCTGCGGGCGTTTTATTTTCTGGAGATGGCCTTGCAGCGGGATCCTGACGCCCGGGAACCCTGGGAATTATTGGGTCTGGTCTTCGCAAGAAAAAAAGACCCGGAGCGTTTTATCAGCCGCTGGGGCGGGCTGAGGGCGGAAGAAAAAGAAGCCTGGTTTGCCCTGGCAAGGCGTGTCGCCCTGTCGGGAATGTGGGAGGTGGCTTACGCGTACTGCCGTGTTTACGCAAAGGACACCATCCCTTCCGCTGAGGAGCAGGTGGCCGGTTTCGCGGTGGAGGCGGGACAGTTGAAAATTGCCGGGGAGTGGCTTTCACGTGCCGTTGAGGCATACCCGCATTCTTACAGTCCGCGATTGTTGTTGACCGATCTGGCCCTCGCCGCGGATAACTCCGGGGAAGCGCGCAGATACCTGGCGGAAGCTGCCCGGCTGGGGGCGCCCGAGACGGAGCTGGCCAAACGCCGTGAAAGACTGGCGGAACCCGGCGCCGACACGGTGCAGGAGCCTTTTGAACCCGAGCGCACCTTCATTCAGTAACATTCCATGGTCACTAGTGTCCGGTTAATTTTTTCGATATGGCCGTTTCGGCCTTTATTTATAGTATCAAAGCGCCATGAAAAAATTTTTCGATTTCAAATCGCTGGGGCATTTACACCATACTTTTCCCTTTT
>Ga0123335_1008231_pt1 | contig 11283 bp, 9 predicted proteins | sample BiotimSIPDNA_2_FD_89707 | JGI IMG/M metagenome (GOLD analysis project Ga0123335, IMG submission 89707) | Anaerobic biogas reactor microbial communites from Washington, USA - Biogas_R2 time_0 SIP DNA | ecosystem: Engineered > Bioreactor > Anaerobic > Unclassified | place: Washington, USA... | reverse complement strand
CTTTACGTAAGGATTACCCAGCCCACCGCCGTCAATGGCTTTCAACAAACGACTTTTTACTCCCAGCATTAGAAAAACGCTTAGAGTCAAAAGGGTATAAAGTGGTTGAACGTTCTAAAGAAGTATTGCCTAATGAAGATGAATATTTGACAGGGAGTATCCAAGAATGAAAGTTATAGCTCCTAATGGTGATAAACTAAATTTAATGCCTTTAAACATAGGCCCTTCTCACGGTGCCACTCATGGCTGTCTTCGTTATTTTTGTGCCTTAGATGGCGAATCCATTGTAGCCACTGTTGGTGAAATTGGTTATTTGCATCGCGGCTTTGAAAAAATGGCTGAACGCGGCACTTGGCAACAAGTGGTTCCTTATACAGACCGCTTAAACTATTGTTCTGCGATGATGAATAATATTGCGTATTGTCGTGCTGTAGAAAACATGTTCCAAATGGAACTACCAGAACGTACCAAAATTTTACGCGTCATCATCAATGAATTATCCCGTATGGCTGACCACTGTATTTGTGTGGCTGCAGCTGCTCAGGATTTAGGTTCTACCACGGGCTTCTTCTATTTGTTTGATAGCCGTGAAATGATGATGGTCATTTGGGAAAAGCTCACTGGCGCTCGTTTAACTAATAGTTATTCTCGTATTGGTGGTCTTTATAGAGACACTTATGATGGCTTTGAAGAAGATGTTCTTGCTGTTTGTAAGCAAGCAGAAAAAAATCTTCGTGATGTTCATGCTTGCTTTGATCGCAACCGTATTTTCTTAGATAGAACGGTTGGTATTGGTGCCATGAAACCAGAAAGAGCCATTCAATGGGGTTGGACTGGTCCTTGCCTCAGAGCAACTGGTGTTGCTAGTGATCTTCGTAAAGACGAGCCTTATTATGATTATGAAACCTATGATTGGAACGTCGTTACAGGTACTGCTGGTGATGTTTATGATCGTTTAATGGTTCGCTTAGCTGAAATTGAAGAGTCTATTAAAATTGTTCGTCAGGCTTTAAAACGTTTGACTCCAGGTCCAATCGATATTATGGATCCTCGTATTCGTGTGCCTTCACATGCTTTAGCTTATCAAGATATTGAATCCTTGATTGGGCGTTTTAAGAGTGTTTATGAAGGCGTTCGTGTGCCTGCAGGAGAATATTATTGTGGCTCCGAAGCAGCGAATGGTGAACTAGGCTTTACATTGGTTTCAGATGGTTCAGGGAAACCCTGGCGTGTGAAAGTGCGTCCACCTTGCTTTACTCAATTTGCCGCATTTCAAGAGCTTGTCGAAGGTTCTATGTTAACTGACTCTGTCGCTACTCTTTCTAGTATTAACATTATTGCGGGAGAATTGGATCGATGAAAAAAGTTCAAGGTGCTGTTCATTTTGTTGCCAACAATAAGCTGAGTTTTGAAAGAGGTCCTTCTCCTGTTGAATTGTATCCGACTCCAGCTGATCAACTAGGCCATAAAAAGAAGGCTCAGCCACAACCAACTATGGAAGAAATTCTTCCTAAGTTAGAAACGCCTGAGATGAAGGCTCGAATCGCTGATTTATTGTCTCGCTATCCAGAAGCTCAAGGAGCTCTTCTTGAAGTGCTTTGGCTTGTTCAAGAAGCTTTAGGATGGGTCCCTCGCGAAGGGATTCGTTTTGCCGCTAAGGCTTGTGGATGTTCTGCAGCTCATGCATTTGGTGTTGCTACATTCTATACCATGTATAAGCATGCCCCAACAGGGCGTTTCTTGCTCCAGTTCTGCCGTAATATTTGTTGTGAACAAAAGGGCGCCTCTAATATTATTGCTTATACTGAAAAAGCATTGAATATCAAAACAGGAGAAACCACTCCAGATGGTCTTTTTACCATTCTTCAAGTAGAATGTTTAGGTGCTTGTGGCTTTGGCCCTGTGATGCTTGTGAATGATGATTTTGCAACGAATGCTAAAGATGGAAAATTAACAATGCTTCCTGGAGAAACTCTCACTCCTGAACACGTTGATAATATTCTTCGTTGGTGCTATGCAAGAGAAAAAGAGTTTAAAAACGAACCTGTAAGAGATGCTCTTGGCGGTTCTGTGGCTGGTCATTTAGGTCATCCTGGCGCTCCTGGCGCTTCAGCTGTAGCTCAAACTTTTGATTACGCTCCACCTTCTCCTGTTTTAGGTTTAAAAGCTGTTTCTAAAGAAACAGGTGTGGTTCTTACCTGGAAAGGTGCTCCTGAATTTACTCGCTTGGTTGTAGAACGAGAAGAAGGCGGCAGCTGGAAGGAAATTGGTGAGCCTTCAGTGAAAGACAAAGAGTTTACTGATCCAAACGGGCGTTCTGGTATGAATTATCGTATGATCGCCACCAGTGGTGATCGAGTAGCCAAACCCTCAAAAGAGGAGAAGGCGGTATAATTATGGCTGAAAAAATTAAAGTATGTACTAGTAATTTTGGAAAAGGCGCTCAAGATATTGCCGTCTATAAAAAGTTAGGTGGTTATGCTAATATCTCTTCGCGTCTATTTGATTTGTCTCAATTTGAAGTGATTGATTTAGTCCAGCGTTCAGGCCTTCGTGGCCGTGGGGGAGCTGGGTTCCCAACTGGTCTAAAATGGAGCTTTGTCCCTAGAAATACGGGCAAGCCAGTTTACATTGTTGTCAATGCTGACGAAGGTGAACCTGGTACATTTAAAGATCATTTCTTAATGACAGAAGATCCTCATCGTTTAATTGAAGGTTTGATTATTGCTGGTTGGGCTTTAGGCTCTAGAACAGCATACATCTACGTGCGTGGTGAATTTTTACCTTGCATTGAATCCCTAAATAAGGCCCTGAATCAGGCTTATGCTGAAGGCTTGCTCGGAAAAAATATCGGTGGCACTAAGTTTAGCTTTGATATTTTTGTTCATCGTGGCGCAGGTGCTTATATTTGCGGTGAAGAAACTGCTTTGATCAACTCTTTAGAAGGTCAAAAAGGGCAACCTCGCTTAAAACCTCCATTCCCTGCGGTGAGTGGTGCATGGAAGTCTCCTACTTGCGTAAACAACGTTGAAACATTGATGGCTTTACCATGGATTTTCCAAAATTCTCCTGAAGCCTATGCGGCTCTTGGTACTGCTTGTGCTGGGGGTACAAAAGTATTTTGCGTCTCTGGAGATGTGAAGAGAACAGGTGTCTATGAAGCGCCTCTCGGCACTCCTTTAATGGAGCTTTTAACTTCTTCAGATTATGCTTGTGGTATTGATGGTACATTAAAGGGAGTAATTCCTGGTGGTTCTTCTTGCCCAGCACTTTTACCTGAAGAATGTGAAAAGGCTACACTAGATTATGAATGCATGGCTGGTCTTAAAACCATGTTTGGTTCTGGTGCCGTGATGCCATTTAATACAACACGCGATGTCGTTGTTTTGTTGAATACACTTGGCAATTTCTATTCTCATGAATCGTGCGGTCAATGCACTCCTTGTCGTGAAGGCACTGGCTATGCAAAGCGTATCCTTAATGCGATTATTAATGGTGAAGGTCATGACGGTGATTTAGAATTACTACTAAGTATAGCTGATCAGTATAACGGAACGACTATTTGTCCTTTGGCTCCTGCATTAGGCGCTCCAATGACTGCATTAATAAAAAAGTATCGTTCGGAATTCGAAGCTTATATCGAAAAGAATCCTAATCATGGGTCTCCGAGAATTTGTGCCACCTATCGTCCTGGAGCATTCTGGTAAATCATGAGTAACTATTATAATATGCCAAAACTACCTACTGCTGACAGTCCAAAAGTCGCGATTTTTGTTGATGATAAAGAAGTGTTAGTTCCTGGCGATACCAATTTATTAGAGGCACTCAAAGCTGTAGGAATTGAGACTCCTCATATTTGTTATCACCCTTATCTTCCTGTTTCTGGTAACTGCCGTCAATGTCTTGTAGAACAAGAAGGTCCACGCGGCCGTATGTTAATCATTGCTTGTTATACTCCAGTGACTCCAGGAATGAAAATTTATACTCCAGCTTCCAGTGCTCGAGTCAAAAATGCTCGTAAGGCCACGAATGAATTTATGCTCGTGAATCACCCTCTTGATTGCCCAATATGTGATAAAGCAGGTGAGTGCTCTTTACAAGAAAACTATATGGAAAGTGCTCATGAATCACGCCTTCGTCCAGAAGTAGGGAAGCAATATCATGCAAATCCTGATCATGCTTTTGTGGATAGTAAAGGTCAAGTGCGTGGTGGTAAACGAGTTGCTTTAGGCCCACGCGTCACTTTAGATGAAGAACGTTGCGTTCAATGCGATCGCTGTGTTCGCTTTATGCGTCATGTGGCAAAAGACGAACAGCTTCAATTAGCTTCTCGTGGTGATCATACTTATATTACCACGTTCCCTGGTGAAAAATTAGATCACGAGTATGATCTTTGTGTAACCGATATTTGCCCTGTAGGAGCACTTACAGCAAATCATTTCCGCTTTCAACAACGCGTATGGTTACTTTCTCGTACTCCTTCCATTTCTATGGATGATTCTTTAGGAGCTAATATTTGGATTGATCATAATAATGGAAAAATATGGCGCATTATGCCACGTTGCAATCCAGAGGTCAATCGTAGCTGGCTTTCTAATACGAGTCGTTTAGCTTACATGAGTTTTACAGAAAATCGTCTTGCCTCTGGAGATTTGAACGTTGTTTCCGATCTCTTAAAGCATGCAAAAAAAGTAGCTCTAGTTGCTGGTGGCGCTTGTACTCTAGAAGATCTCGCTGCATTAAAAATGCTGAAAGATTATTTAGGTGATCGTGCTTCTCTATTCGGTGGCACTCTTCGCCCTGTTGTAGAAGCAGATGGCATTGCCAAAAGTGGTGATCCCTTAGCCAATCGTGCTGGTTTCAAGGCTTTAGGTATTCCAGATAACAATCTTAATGACTTGATGAAACACGCTGCTGATTATGACGTATTGTTGACCGTGCACAATGACTTATTTGGTGATGACGAAGGTGCTATGATCTTAAAGAAGATTCCAAATAGAGTCATCTTAAGTGCCTTTAACGATGAAACTTCTAAGGATGCCACATTAGTTTGTGGAGTGAATCATTGGAGTGAAGTCACTGGAACTATGATTAATAGCTTGAATATTTTGCAGAAGCTTTCACCTGCTCCTACATGCCCTGATGCTCAATTGAAGCCAGCTTATGAAGTGCTTTCGACTCTTGCTGGAAATCCATTGACTAGTGCAATTGCTGCTTTACAAAAAGTGCAAGAGTTTGTGCCTGCTTTAAAACCATATTCTTATGAAAACATTCGAAGCACCGGAGTGAAGCTCGACGGAGTGTTATTATGATGGAAATAATACAATCAAAACATTGGGTAGAATGGCTCATTACCATCTGTAAATTTGGATTTGCTTTTATACCTGTCATCTTTATTTTATTGTTAATTCCTTTAGAACGTAGAGGCGCTGGCTTTATTCAAGATCGTCAGGGCCCCAACCGTTCTTATTTCAAGATTCCTTATTTTGGACGCATCCGTTTGTTTGGTTGGGTTCAAGATGCTTGTGACGGATTGAAATTATTTTTTAAGGAAATTTACTCTCCAAGCGGAGTCAATAAATTTATCTTCTCGATTGCTCCAGCAATTCCTTTTGCAATCGTCTTAATTTCTCCTTGTGTGATTCCTTGGTTTGCTCCTATGGTTTTCACTATGGGAGACGAAGTCATTCGCATCTCTGGTCAAACGGTGGATTCTGAAGTTGGTATTTTGCTTCTTTTTGGATTATCTTCTCTATCTGCTTTTGGTGCTGTTCTTGCAGGCTGGGCTTCTAAATCAAAATATTCATTACTTGGTGGTTTACGCACAAGTGCTATGACTATTAGTTATGAAGTCTGCTTAGGCCTTTCCATTATGGGACTTTTACTTTTGGTGGGTAGCTTTAGAATTGACGAAATCATTGCATGGCAAGAAGCTAATGTTTGGGGAATTGTAGCTCAACCAGTCGCTTTCTTCTGCTTCTTAATCGCGATGATTGCTGAAACAGGGCGTGCTCCATTTGATGTCGCTGAAGGTGAACCTGAACTTGTTGCTGGTTTCCATACAGAATATGGTGCCATGCAATTTGGTCTCTTCTACATGGGCGAATATAGCCATATCGGTATTAACAGTATTTTAGTGGCTTGCCTATTCTTAGGTGGTTACTCTGTTCCTTTCGTAACGACTGAAACAATTCAGTCCAATATAGGCATTTCGCTCGCTGTTTTATGCGGTATATTTGTAGTCGCTATTTTAGCTTTCTTACATCTTTTGTATCGCTATGCCCGCTGGTATAAAAAGAGTGCTGCTAGCAATAAACAAGTCATTCTTCGCGAATATTCTTTATACAAGATTCTTGGCTGGGCCGCTGTAGTTGTCTTTGCTGCTGCTGGTGTTGCATCTGCTCTATTCTTCCATCCAGAATTTACAGTAATAGATGGTCAACCAGTTTATGGCATTGGTGTTGCTTTAGGAACTGCTTTAATTCATATCTTGGTCTTATTAGTAAAAGCGATATTCTTCTGCTGGATTTGGATTTGGGTTCGTTGGACTCTCCCAAGATTCCGTTACGATCATGTGATGAATTTAGGTTGGAAAGTAATCTTAAATATTGCTCTAATTAACCTTGTTGTTACAGCGTTGATTGCAAAGCTTTTAGGAGGCATTTAATGGTTCGCCAGATTAAGCAAAAACCTATGAACTGGATTGAACGCCTCTATATTTTTGAGGCATTCCGTGGATTGTGGACTACATTAAAACATGCTCTTCGTGGTTTATTACGCTATGAAACATTGCCTACAGTACCGTATCCAGAAATTAAACCTGAGATTAGTCGTACTTATCGTGCAAAGCATCGCTTGATGCTTCGTCCAGATGGCACTCCTCGTTGCGTTGCTTGCGGCATGTGTGCTACGGCTTGTCCTGCTCAATGTATTTTCCTCGAAGCGGCACCTTCAGAAGATGGTCGTATTGAAAAGCGCGTACTTCGTTTTGATATAGATCATTTAGTTTGCGTTTTCTGTGGCCTTTGTGTAGAAGCTTGCCCAGTAGATGCTCTTCGTATGGATACTTGTGATACAAGTTACGTATTTCGTAAAAGGGAAGATTTTGTGACTCCTATGTATCAATTAATGTCTTGGGATCCAAAGGATTATCCTCAAGATGATCTTCAGAGCCAAATGGCTCCTGGTGGAACTAAAAATAAACAGGCTTTAGATGCCTGGGGACTTAAGGTAAACTAATGCTCGCTCTCATTTACTTTATTATTCTCGGAGTGATTGCGGTAGGGAGCGCATTATGCGTTCTTCTTTCTCGTCATCCTTTATACGGAGCCCTTTCATTAGTGGTTTCGATGGTGTCTCTCGCTGGTATTTATGGCTTAGTCGGCAGCCCTTTTGTGGGTGTTGTTCAAATCATGGTGTATGCAGGCGCTATTATGATGCTTTTGACTTTTGTGATCATGGTCTTGAATGGCGCTCGTGATTCAAAAACGCCTATGTTCGACAAAGTCTCTCTATTTGTGTTTCCTGCGATTCTTGTTTTAGCTGCTTTACTAGCTTTTGCACTGATCTCCACACCACTTGCCTTTAATGCTGAAACATTACGTGGCTCCGTGGCATTAACATCAGAAACTTTATTCAATACAAGTGTTGAGGGCCCTGGTTATTTTCTTCTTTTTGAAGTCATCGGCTTATTATTGCTTTCTGCAATGATTGCTGCTGTTCTTCTAGCGAAGAAAAATCTTGGTTTCAAAGAAACTGAAGAAATTACGGAGGTGCACTAATGGAACTTCAAGCATCTTATATTCAGATTGTAGCTCTTGCCTTATTTACAATTGGGCTTGCGGTGACTCTTACTCGTCGTAATGTATTTTTTGTATTGATGGGCATTGAACTTGCCTTAAATGCAGTGAATCTAAGTTTGATTGGATTTGCAAAAACACTCCCCGCCGCCGCTAGTGTTGCTGGGCAAATTCTACCGCTTTTTACCATTGCCGTAGCCGCAGCAGAAGCATGCGTTGGGCTCGCGATGATTATTCTGATTTTCAAGAGTCAGGAAAGCGTTGATATTGATAACTACTCTAACATGAAGGGGTAAGGCAAATATGATTCCTCTTTGGCTAATACCTTTATTTCCGTTAGTTGGCACTATTGTTCTTGCCATTATAGCGCTAAGCTCTTCGGATTCAAAACAAGGCCCAGCAGAAAGCATTACTGGGGCTGTTGCTGTATTATTTCCGATACTCTCTTTCCTCTCTGTGGTGACCTTATCCGTAGGCATGCCAGTCGAAGGGATTCGCGGAACGATTGGCACCTGGATTGATACCGCTGCTATTCAAGTGAATATTGGCTTTTTATTTGATGGCCTTTCTAGAGTGATGCTACTCTTTATCACTGGGATTGGTTCTTTAATTGCCATTTATTCTGTTGGTTATATGCATAAGGATCGAAGCTTTGCTCGTTTCTTTGCTTATATCAATTTGTTCCTTTTCAGCATGACTATCTTAGTTCTTGGTGATTCACTTTTACTCACATTCCTCGGTTGGGAAGGCGTAGGTCTTTGCTCTTACTTATTGATTGGTTTCTGGCATACCGATCTTAAGAATACAAAAGCAGGTAATAAAGCCTTTATCGTGAACCGCGTTGGTGATGTTGGCTTTTTACTTGGAATGCTTTGCTTGGTTTCCATCGGTGGTAGCGCCCTTCTTTCTTACGATGCTTTGAATGCATGGCTCTTGAATGCCCTTTCTTTGGGTTCCATTTCAAATGCAATGCCTCTACTTTCATTAGCGGGTCTTTTATTCTTCTTTGGTTGCACAGGAAAGAGTGCTCAAATTCCTCTTTTAACCTGGTTGCCAGATGCTATGGCTGGACCTACTCCAGTATCGGCTTTAATTCATGCCGCTACCATGGTGACTTCGGGCGTTTATCTTTTGGCTCGTTTATCGAATCTCTTTGTTTTAATCCCTGCGGTTTTAAACATTGTTCTTTTTGTCGGGCTTTTAACCGCTTTTTGGGCAGCCATCGCTGGGCTTTTCCAAAATGGCATCAAAAAAGTCCTTGCCTATTCTACGATTTCTCAGTTAGGCTATATGTTTATGGCTGCTGGTGTCGCTGCTTTTGATGTGTCTATTTTCCATGTGTTTACACACGCCTTCTTTAAGGCTGCACTATTCCTTGGTGCTGGTGCTGTGATTCACTCTCTTACAGGTGAACAAGACATGAGACGCATGGGTGGTCTTCTTAAAAAGATGCCTTTGACAAGTTTAGTCATGATATTTGGTTTCTTAGCGATTATTGGATTCCCTGGATTTGCAGGTTTCTGGTCCAAAGATTTGATCTTAGAAAGACTCTATGTTTCTGGGCCAATGGGACCCTATGTTTACGCGATCGCTTTACTCACTGCGGTGATTACGGCCGTGTATATGGGGCGTTTGATTATTATGACGTTCTTTGGCAAGTATCGTGGTTCTAAAGAAAATGAAGCTCATATTCATGAAGCTCCTGCAACCATGCTGATCCCTATGCTTATTTTATCAGTGGGTTCTGCTTTCGCTGGATTCCTTTGGGCTGGTCTTATTCCAGGTGCCGATTTCTTCCGAGAAATGCTTGCTCCAGTCGTAGGTGCTGCTCAAGCTTATGCGGAGCTTGGCCATACAGCCGCTCATCTATCACCATGGATTTTTGCTGGCTTAGGCACTCTTGCTGCCTTAATTGGTATTGCTATCGCTTGGTTCTTATTTATGCGTCCAGTTCCAGAAGCAAAGGGTGGCTCAGAACCACAAGGCTTTGGTGCTTCTTGGACTTTTGCTTTTGATAAACTACATGAATGGATCGGAGTGATTCCTACTAAAGTCATCGCTTGGTTCTTAGATGTTGTATTGAATAATATCATTTTAGCCGCACAGTGGTTAATTGGTGGCATTATTGAAATTCTTGGCGATGGAGTTCGTGCTTTCCAAGTGCGTAAAGTACGTCTTCAAGCTGCCTTCAGTCTTATTGGCATGGCTTTGATTACCATTCTAGTTCTTATTTACGGAGGACTTCTCTAATGTGGTTACATCTTCTTGTTTTAGCTCCGTTTGCAGCCGCTCTTTTAATGGTGGTGACTTCAGGATTTGATAGTAAATCCACCTCTAGAATTGCAATCTTGATGGGAAGCTTATTTACAGCATTTTCCATTATTTTGATTTCGATTGGTTCTGTAGCAACCACTCCCATTGAATGGTTCACTTTACCAGGAACAGCATCCACTATTTATTATAGCTTAGTTTCTAATGGAATCAGTGTATGGCTCGTTTTCCTTTCTTGCTTCGTTTCTTTAATCGCTTTGATTGCTGCAAGGGATAGTTTTGGTGTCAATTACAAGAACTTCTCGATTGGCATTTTTGCTTTACTCGGAGCTATGAATGGTTCGTTTTTAGCTTCAGATGCCGTTCTCTTTTTCTTCTTCTTTGAAGCGATGGTTTTACCTGCGGCCGTGTTGATTGCTGCTTATGGTGGCGCTGATCGCAAAGCTGCTGCAATGAATTTCGCTATTTATACGTTAGCGGGTTCTGCTCCAATGGCTTTAGCTCTATGGTATTTGCTCTCTGTTGGCGAAGGTTCATCAGTGGTTCATTTAGCCATGGCTTACCAAAGCGCACCAGAGTCTCTAAAATTCATTTTATTTGCCTCTTTTGCTCTAGCCTTTTTAGTCAAGACTCCGCTATTTCCTTTTCATGGTTGGCAGGCTCAAGCGTATGCCGAAGCGCCAGCTCCTCTTTCTGCAGTGTTAACTGGAGTGATGTCTAAAGTAGGTGTTTTTGGATTTATCTTCTGGGTGATTCCTGTTTTCAATGCTGCTGAATCCATGATGAATACAATCATGTGGATCGGTTTATTTACTGCGGTTTATGGCGCTTTAATGGCTATTCGTGCTACCGACGCTAAGAAATTATTAGCCTTTAGTTCGATGGGGCATTTGGGTTTAGCTGTGGCAGGTATTTTCACTTTTTCCACAACGATGCCTTCTGCTGTTCTAGTCTTATTAGTTGCTCACGGCCTTTCTGCTTCCGCTCAATTCGTTTTGACAGGCATTGCAGAACGTTTTGCTTGCTCTAGAGATCTAAAACAAATGGGTGGCCTTGCTTCAAGAAATCCGATGTTTGGATTTTTATTTGGCTTCGCAGGTATTGCTGCTTTAGCTGTTCCTGGTACCGCTGGATTTATTGGTGAATTTTTAATTCTAATTTCACTATGGGAAATTGGGCCTTTACCAGCATTAGTTGCAGGGGTTTGCCTCGT
>Ga0123335_1008229_pt1 | contig 11285 bp, 9 predicted proteins | sample BiotimSIPDNA_2_FD_89707 | JGI IMG/M metagenome (GOLD analysis project Ga0123335, IMG submission 89707) | Anaerobic biogas reactor microbial communites from Washington, USA - Biogas_R2 time_0 SIP DNA | ecosystem: Engineered > Bioreactor > Anaerobic > Unclassified | place: Washington, USA... | reverse complement strand
CCATGTGTTCTGCGGTTGATATTCTCCCGTAATTTGAACCCATTCCGGGGGGTATGCTATGATTTTCTCACTACGGGCGATTAGCTCAGCTGGTTAGAGCGCTGTCTTCACACGGCAGAGGTCGCAGGTTCGAGCCCCGCATCGCCCACCATTTGAAAACCGTTGAAAACATTGGTCGAAACCGATGTTTACCGGAGTATTCCGTGCAACATAACCTTAACCGAAATCGTAACATTGTTACGAATTTAAGGAAAGGATGGTTGCCATGGCCGGTAAAAAAGTTGCACGGGAATGTTCGCTTCCGAAGATGCGTTGCCAAAAACGCCCCTCAGGAAATCACACCGCATACGTCACCTTGAGTGGTGTGCGCGTCTATCTGGGTGAATATGGCACACCCGAGGCACAGGAGCGGTATAACCGGGAAACAGCCGCCTGGCTGGCCCGGGGGCGTGTGTTGCCCATAGATGATGGTGACATCACCGTGGGCGAACTGGCAGTCATTTATACCGCCCACATCGAACGAGAGTATCACGACAGTAAAAGTGTCCGTGACCGTGTCCGCCTCGCAGTCAAACCGCTAAATGATCTTTATTCCCGCCTGCCCGTTCGTGAATTCGGTCCCGTGAGTCTGAAGGCGGTGCGGGAAACCATGATCGACGCGCGGCTTTCTCTTACCAGCGTGAACGCGCGTATTGCCACCATCAAGGGCATGTTTGGCTATGGCGCCGAAAATGAACTAATCCCGGGAGAAGTATTTCATCGGGTCCAGGCAGTCAAACCGTTGCAGCGAGGCAAGTCCAGGTGCAAACCGCCGCGTGTGGTGCATCCCGTCCCTGTGAAGGATGTGGAAGCGACCCTGCCGTTCCTGACGCCATCTGTCCGTGCCGCGGTGCAAGTGCAGCGCCTGACCGGTGCGCGGTCCTCGGAAATATTAAATCTGAAAGCCCGTGACATCGACCGGACCGGCGATGTCTGGGTTGCCCGACTGGAACAACACAAGACCGCTATTCACGGGAAGACCAGGCTGCTGTGTTTCGGACCCAAAGCACAGACTATCCTGAAACCGTTTCTCCTGAAGCGAAAGGCGGACGAATATCTCTTCAGCCCAAAAGACCACTTCGAGGAACGCAAGGCGGCAACCCGGCCCGGCAAAGGGCGCCGGCCGAACCAGAAACCTAATCCGCGCAAGACAGACCATGTTGTGGGCGATCACTACGACAGCGCCGCGTATGGCCGCTGCATTCGGCGCGCCTGCGAAGGGGCAGGCGTTACCGCCTGGTTCCCCCATCAGTTGCGTCACCTGGCGGCCACCGAACTGAGGGCGTTGTACGGGACAGAGGCGGCCCGGGCGATACTTGGACATTCCAGCCTGAAGACTACAGAGGTCTACGCGGAGGCGGATGAACAGGTGGCATTGAAGATTATGGGAGAGATAGGCTAAAGATACAGTAGTTGCCCCCTAAAAATATGGTGTTAAAGCAACAATAGGTAAAGATTACCTATATGCATATAGTAGGGGCTGAGGTGTACGTAGAGACAGATGTGTAGATTGTAAAAGAATTATGAGGGGAAAATGAGCATAACTTTAAGGGTTGCCCTGCGTCAATTATGACGCAGGGCTTTTTCCGTTTTTACTTGACAAATAGTGAAACTACACCACCTATCATAGAAAGTAAAAGCACAACAAGTGTTACGATTCCCCATGGACCTAGCGATACTGTTGTCGTCGTTCCCATAACAATCTCCTTATAACGGTTGGGACTACTAAAGACTGGATTTTAAAATAGTAACATAAATCATGTCAAATAAATGATTAAGGTATTTTGGTCACATATAGGTTCATATTATTTCGTACGCTATGAGATGGTGCGGGAAGAGGGGGGGGGCAGGGGGGGGAAACGCATTTGTTCACTGTCCCCCATCGCCCCCGCAAAACGGACACAGAAAAAATTTTGAAAATTTTATGCCCCCTAAATTTCTAACAAAACTGACGAAACTCCTGCTATCCCCAATGCCGAATAGTTTTGCATCTTAATCCTGAGGCGTACTAAAATGACTCTTTATCGGTTTGTTGTGTTGTGGCGTTAACGCGTGTCGTCTTTGAAAGGGAAAATCATGAAGAAAATGTTTGTATTTGCGCTTATGCTGGCACTGTTCATCGCGTTGACAGGAGGCTATGGGCAGGTAATCAACAGTGATTGGGTAACGCGGTCCTTTACAAGCGCGGAGGAGGTGGTAAATGCATATCCTGTTTTGGAGGTAGGAACAAAATATTCTTTCCAATTCCATTCTCAGGTGGCTTGTTCAGGTAAAATCCTGGAACAAAAAGAAAATTGGGTATTTATTGAGAGATATAATATACCAGACGCATGGGTAAATCTGGAAAACGTTGCCTATTTCTATGCAAGTTGATTCAGATGAAAAAAATCCAATTAAAGACTTGGTTTGTCTATGTTGTATTGTTAATCGCCAATACATCGATCACAGCAGATAGCCTTCCGGCGCCAATTGTTCTTGAGCCTAAAGATACCGCTTTAATTCAAGGAACACAATTAAGAATCAAATGGCAACCACTTGAAAGTGGTCAGTGGTGCCAGATACAAGTAGCGAATGATCCCGCTTTTATCCAATTGCTTGCCAATGAAGATAGCATCTACGGCACAGAATGGACGTATGAACCGTTGCCACAAGACGGCAATGTCTATTATTGGCGAATACGTGCCAGAAAAATGGAAGAGCCCTTGCTTGAGGGCGAAGGAGAGGTTTCAACCGAAGGCGAAGGGGAATCTGTTGAAGGTGAACTACCCGCTGAAGGCGAATTAACCAACGAAGGTGAACCGCCCGTGGAAGGCGAGGGTGAGACACCAGCCGAAGATGAGGGTGAACTTGCCGAGAATGAAGGTGAGCCCCAGGAGGGTGAAATAGAAGAAGGTGAATCCGTTGAGGGCGAGTCCGTCGAAGGAGAAGACGAATACTACGGTTGCTGTAATTCGTCTTCTGCTAAAGCCTTGATTGGCGATTGGTTAATAGTTGGGCTTGCGTTATTGGCGCTTGCAGCTTTGAATTCTAAGATGAAGGGTTAACGGATATTCTGTTTTTGAGAGGCTGGGAAATGATATTACCCCAGGTATGCCTTCAGCAGTGACTTGAACAGTTTCCCGTGGCTGGGGACTTTGAGGTGGAGAAGTTCTTCCACGATGACGCGGTTGCGGAAGTCGGGGTGTTGGCGGAGGAGGTCGGTGCTGAAGCTGACGCGGCCGGTGGTGGAGGCGCTGCCCCATTTATGGACCATGGGCCGGACATGGACTTCGCGGGGGGTGACTTGTATCTTTTGGGCCCAGGCGGCCACTTCGGCTTTGAAGGCGTCCCGGGGGATGGGTTTCTTCAGGGGCGGCGTGTCGGGGCTGAGTCTCATGGCTGGGCCCTTCGCAGGAGGGTCATCAGTTTCGTGGCCATTTCCACCACCGTCTCCACGCCGCCGTCTATCAGGGCTTTATACAGGGCGCGGCGCAGGTCCTGTTCCTGGTGGGCGCTGGTCTGCCAATGGGGATATTGCTTGAAGGCCTGTTCCGCTTCCCGCGCCACGGTCATGGCATTGGGTACCTCTTCGGATTGCAGGAAGTAGTACACCGCGAAGGCTTCGGGCATCAGGCCGGTGGCCTTGCGTTCCTGTTCGGCGTTTCTCAGTTTCGCGATCAGCTTTTCCAGCAGATCCAGGGCCTGTTGTGTGGTCGTCTGGCGTTGTTCAAAGGCCTGGGCGACCTTTTCCGCCTGTTCCCCGATGGAGAGGAGGTAAGGCGCTTCCCCGGCCCCGGTCAGCACTAGGTCATGAATCGCTTTCAAGAGGTTGAATATCTTTACCGTGTCCGGCTTGTTGCCGGAGGCGATGGCTTCGAGGGCATCCCCCGACAGGGCATGGAATTTTCCCGGTTCCTCGATGTCGCCGGTCTCCGTGTGTTCCTGGACCAGCAGGGCGGTCTTGCGCAACAGTTCCCGGTCCACCAGTTTCCCCCGCTCGTAATAGGACAGCAACAGGTGGAAGATGCGCGTCAGGTCTTCGTAGTCCGCCATGAAGGGGCGGAGGAACGCGTCGGGCGACAGGATCTCGTACACGTCCTGTAATTCGCGGAAGAACTTGTAGAAGGTGTCGCGTCGTTCCTTGTCCCGGAAATGTTCCAGCACCGCTTCGACCTGCTTGTCGCCGGAGCTTCCTTCCAGGATGGGCAGATAATCGGTGCGCCCTCGCCGCATCTGTGCCGCGAACAGGTCGCGCAGCACGTCCAGCCCCTCGATAACGCCTTTCACATCCTGGGAATCAAAAGCCAGCGCCCGTTCCAGGTTGTCGAAGATGCCGACGAAGTCCAGCACGAAGCCCGCCGTTTTCTTGCGGCCCTCGTCGTCCTCGTAGGGGCGGTTCACCCGGGCGATGGCCTGCAACAGCACATGGTCGCGCATGGGCTTGTCCAGGTACATGCAGTACAGGATGGGCGCGTCGTAGCCGGTCAGCAGCTTCTCCGTGACAATCAGGATGTTGGGATCCTTGCCGGGGTTGCGGAAGGCCTTGCGCACGGCTTTCTCGTTGTCCTCCGACAAGTGGAAGCGGCGCAGGTACGCGGAATCCTTCTTGCCCCCGTGGCTGATGACCACCTGCGAGTATTCCGGCGGCAGGAACTCGTCGAGGGCCTCCTTGTACCGGCAGCAGGCTTCCCGGTCCACCGCCACCAGAAAGGCCTTGTAGCCCATGGGCTCCACGGTTTCCCGGTAATGCTTCGCCACGTATTCGGCCACCTTGAGGATGCGATCGCGATTTTTAAGCATGTTCTTGAGCGTGACAGCCCGTTCCAGCACCTTGTTCAGCACCTCGATGTCGCTGACGCCTTCCAGTTCGGCCAGGGCGAGGAATTCCCGTTCCAGGATGTCCCGGTCCACCCTGAGTTCGTTCGGCGCCAGGGCATAGTGCAGCGGCACCGTGGTTTTGTCCAGCACCGACTCCCGGATGCTGTACTTGTCCAGGTAGCCCCGCGCGTCGTCTGTGCCGAACACTTTGAAGGTGCCCTTGCCGTATACCGTCCGGTCAATGGGCGTGCCGGTGAACCCGAGATAGGTGGCGTTCGGCAGCGCGCCCATGAGGTAATTGCCCAGGTCGCCGCCCGTGGTGCGGTGCGCCTCGTCCACCAGCACGATGATGTTCGGGCGCGGTGACAGGCATTCGGGTATCTTGTCGAACTTGTGGATCATGGACACGATCAGGCCGCGCCGGTCCCGGGCCAGCAGCCGCCGGAGATGGTCCCGGGTCCGCGCCACGTAGACCTGTCCCACGCCCAGCCCTTCCAGGTTGGCGAAGAGCTGGGCTTCGAGTTCGTTCCGGTCCACAATCATCAGCACCGTGGGATTCTGAAAGGCCGGGTCTTCCATCAGCCGCAGCGCCGTCACGATCATGGTGTAGGTCTTGCCGGACCCCTGGGTGTGCCACACCAGCCCCCGGCGCTTATTCTTGTCCCGGGCGCGCGCCACGCACCGTTCCACGGCCCGCATCTGGTGGGGACGCAGCACCACCTTCGACAGTTCCTCATCCTTGCGCGTGAACAGGATGCAGTCCGTCAGGGCGCGCAGCAGGCGTTCCGGCGCGACAAAGGCTTTGCACAACGCCTCAAAATTACCGTCCGGGACCGCTTCCTCGCGCCAGTTGAACACGCCCTTGCGCGACAGGTTCCACGTCGCCCCGTAATGAAACGCGACCAGGTGGGTCAGCGCGTACAGCTGCGCCTGTACCAGCAGTTCCGGGGCCTTCTGATGGTAATAGCGGATGTCGCCCAGGGCCCGGTCAATGCCGTCCGGGTCGGTGGCCTTCTTGGTTTCCACCAGCAATACGGGAATACCATTTATGAAAAAGATAATATCCGCCCGCACATCAGGCGGCGTGCCGTTGCTGAAGGCGAATTCGTCCGTCACGTGAAACCGGTTCGCGTCCAGGTCGTCGTCCGCCAGCAGCCGGATATTCCGTTCCCGCTTTTCTTCCTCGATGAAGACGGTTTTTAAGCCCTTGAGGTATTCCCAGGCGTCCAGGTTGCCCTCGATGCACGGGCGCACCCGGACCAGCCGCTTCACCGTATCCTCCGCCCGGGCGGGCGTCACCCTACCCGGGTTCAGGCGTTGCAACTGATCCACGAGCACCGTATCCAGCACCGGGCTGGTGATGCCGCCGTGGCGCAGCCGCAACGCTTCGTCCGGGGGCAGATAGGTCCAGCCCGCCTCCACCGCATAGCGGAGGAAGGGGCGTTGGACGGATGATTGCTCGGAACCCAAGGTCATGTCACCCCTCCCTTTCCCGGCGCATCCAACTCCTGCAAACGTATAACATTACGTCTACGCGCTGATATCCGCCAAATCTTCATCGGACATCGGTTCATACCGTTTCGGCCAGCTTCCGGTCATCTCAATCAGCACTCGTTGCTGCGATGGAGCAGGAGACGGATTAACTTTAACCACAGCAGCTCGAATATTTTTGAAAGACTCCCCGATTGCCCTGGCCAAGTCCAACACAAGATAACGGGGTGTCCAGCCCACCATCTGATAGTCGCCGGTCTGCACCTGCACGGCGAGACCCGTGGCGGGGTTATTCATTTCAAGGGCGACACGTAATTCTTCACCAGGCATAAGGGTGTTAATGCGTTCTTGGGATGGCTCACAAACATGGCGCCATCCATGCAGAAAGAAACGGCAACGAAATGCGCCGTTCTCGCTCACGTTGATTTTGGGAAAAACCTCGAGTGTATCGGTCTGACGCCGTCCCTCGGAAAGGGCCAGAATCTCCAACGGGTCCGCCTTATCAGGTGTAAGATCCAGTTCGCGCAGATAGTCTTCAAATTCCTCGCGATCAGGCGACAAAATCCGGTTCTTGAACAACGGGAACAATTCCGTAGACTCGTAACGTTTCTTGATGTCGGGAAAAGAAATCAGCGGGGTCATACCCGCTTCACGTTGTGCCCTTTGCGCACCGCGTACATAACGGAAACGAAATAGCCCCTTGGATGCATCCGCATCCAACCGTCCAATGGGATACCACGCCCGGCTTTCCTTGGGGTCTTGCCAGGCTAAAAACAGCGTTGTCATGAGTTACACTCCTTTTAATGCATCAAGAGTATAACACAAAAAAGCCCTGCAAAATTGCCGGGCAGTGTGACTCATTACTGTTTCCGGCATTCTTGCAAGCAATTCATCCACCTGCTTTGTTGTAATCCTTTGCGCCCGTTCCAGCCAGGAATGAAACCACTCCGGATTGTGTCCCTTCGCCCAACGCACCAGTTCCAGCGGATTATCCGGATGATCGCCCGTGGACTGCCCGAAAATAGCGCCGCGCCCTTTTTCTATGTAGGTTCCAATTCCGGAATCAAGAAGAGCGGCGCGTCGTTCATCCTGTAATTCCCGGCCCAGGGAAGAGGCATGGTCATAGGAAGGTGCCAGGCCGATGCTGCCGTCGCCTTCCGACAGGCGCAACAGCGCCCAGTTTTCGTGATGCCGGTCCGTATTGCCAATCAATGCGTCCAACACCAGCAACCCCGCAAAGTTAGTCATCACTTCCTCATACCGACTCTCCGGCACGGCAACCCGCAAGGCCTCCACGATATTGGCATAGGAGTGTTGTCTATGGCCGCGCTGTTTTTTCAGGTCATACTCTTTGATATGCCCGGCCAACACCTCGTTGCCATGGATGAGTTCGCCTGCCTTCACGACCTGATTCAGCCGTCTATTCCGTATATGAGGAACAATGGACTCCACCAACACCCCGAGGTGCTCCTCCTGCATGGCCATCTCGACGCGCGCCGCTGGCAATTCCAGCAGACCAGCCAGTTCAGAACCCAATTTTTCCGCCCAATGTTCACCAGATCCCAGACGAGCATACTTAAAAAGCCATGGCTGGGTCTCCCCCTGTAATAAAACCCAGAATTTTCGTTTACTACCTAATGGCTCTGGACCGAGACTTTCCGTGTTCAGCGGAGGATTTACTCGAATCTGGAAACAGTTAAAATGACCGGTATCATCATATTGTTGCAACACTACTTATCCCTTTCAGCGCAAGTAGTTATTTATAAACATCTTCTACTTTCTTGCATAGGTCCAGATCCCTTCAACCACGTGCGGATGAAGGACTGTTGGACGGATGATTGCTCGGAACCGAGGGTCATCGTTTTTCTACGGCGTCCTTACCCGTCATTTCAACGGCATGTCCGATAAAATTCCCTTCAAGATAAGCCTTTGTCTGTCTAAACGTAAAAAAGTAACAAGGCTTTAGACATAAGCAACATCTTATTTTTCAATAAGATGAAAGTGAGTTTGCTCAAATCTATTACTAAATCTCTGTCTAAAATATTTTTTATTTTATTGAATTAGACAGAGACTTCCGTGTAAATCGGAATGGGTATCCTAAGACACCACCCATCGGTCAAATAGATGGAATATACATTCAAGCCACTCCGTTTCAGCGGGGAGGGCCATGAGTTCCTTTAGCAGCGTTTCCAGTTCACCGTGGGTCATCAATCTTATTCCTGACAATATTCCTGTATAGATTCATTATAGCGATATCGCTTTGCAATGCGTATGTTGTTCACGCTTCAGCGTGCCGGGTTGTTCAAGTGCATTCCGATATTCTGCACGCTGAAAGCGTGAACAACATACAAAAATTTCATCGTTTACCGGGGAGATCGCGACCCTCATGAAGCCGTTCTCAAGAGTTAATAAACCACCCGTCCCTTCCGCATAGTGGGCGAAGGGACGTTGGACAGAGGATGTTTCACCGCCTAATGGCATACGTTGTCCCCTACACGTAGTTGGCCAGTCATTAATCTAGAAAGCAAAGAATTAAAAAGAATGGTCTGAGATTTTGCTTTTCTTTCTTCTGCCGTTTGTTTGCAGTCGATATTTTGGAGAATATCTGCAATCTGGCTTTGTTCGGCTACAGGCGGAACCTTAAGTGGAAGTCTACTTAATATCTCCGTACTTAAGTTAGCCATTGTGGTGCCAATAGCATTAAGCGAAAGCCATTCCCGAATGAACTTTTCTTCGAAGGAATAGGATAAAAACAAAACATCAAGGAGAGTGCCGCACCGAACACGTAAACAACCACTTCCACAAACCCACCCATCTTCAACATCAGTTACAAGTCCGCGTCGGCCCAATTCACCTCTGCGCCCGACAAGTAAATCCCCAGTTTTTAGACGATAACGTTCGAGCCGCTTACTATCCTTCTCACTTATTTCTGCTATGCCATGTCTATCAATTTTGGCGTTTGCCGTGAGATTCTTCGGCATTACAAAAGGTATGCCATATGCAACATAGCTGGATGCCTTCAAGAGGCTACCAAATGGACCTGTCTGAATGGAACCTCCACCTTCAGCGGCAATAGATCCAAGCGTGGTAACTTCCCAATGCTCCGGTATCCACCCGGCTTCCGTTTCCTTCAACGGCACCTTGTCGGCCTGGTCGAAGGGTACAGGGCCGTAGGTGAACAGGTGTTTCATGAGGCTGGCTTTGAGTTGACGGGTGGCCGCGATCACCTTCTCCGTCGCCTCCTTCGCCCGCTGCACCGTCCGCAAGACTTCGGCTATCGCCTTTTGTTCGGGAAGGGGAGGGAGGGGCACTTCAAGTTTATTCAATGATGACCAAGATGTTCTTGGATGGTTGACACCTGAAGTCGTGTTTATGGCATGAGTCAAGAATTCAGGGATATGAAACAAGTGAATGAGAAACTCAGGTATAACATGGTTTAGATTTGCACGGAAAACAAGGATGTCCGTTGAGCATACGCCATCAATATCAGCAAGTACGGCTTTATCTAAATAAGGCCTGAGCTTTCCATAAAGGATTTCATTCTTTTGAAAACAAGTTTTAGTGCTTCTTACTTCGGAGAAATAGCCATGTCTGGAGAGCACGGGGTTTCCAGAGTCAATGTGTTCAAGACCCACATAGGGTAAGTGTTCATTTTCTGCTGGCAGTAAAGTATCAGTCCGCTGCTCACAAAGATCTTTCAATAATATCGAGGTCCACGTATCAGGTATGTTAAGTTCGTTCCCCACTTTTTATACCCTGAATCCAAGTGTTTTTAGGACTTTGTTGAGGGCTTGATCCGCTTCCGCCCGTTCCTCTTCCGCTTCGCGCAACAGCACCACGGCCTCATCCAGCGGCAGCACGTCGTCCTGTTCGCCTGTGGACACATAGCGGCTTGGAGAGAGGTTGTAGTCGTTCTTGACGGCGTCCTGGACCGTGATGACGGCGGACAGTCCCTCGACGGCTTTCCATTTGGCATAAGCGTTTGCGAGGGCATCCACATTGGCGTCGTCCAGGTAATTCTTGGGCCGCCCTTTCAGGAACTGTTTGGTCCCGTTGACCAGCAGGATATGTCCCTTCTTCCGTTTCCTGCGGTTGATGACGAGGATAATGCCGGGGGCGGGGGTATTGTAGAACAGGTTTTCCGGCAGGAGGAACACCGCCTCGACCAGGTCGGCGTCCACGAAGGCCTTGCGGATGTCCCGCTCCTTGTTCGAGCCCTGGTTGCCGCTGCCGCGGCTGACGGCGCCCGTGTCGAGGACCACGGCCATCCTGCCGTCCGGTTCCAGGGAGGCGCACATGTGCTGCACCCAGCCCCAATCGGCGCTGGACGAGGGCGGCACACCCCGGGCGAAGCGGCCATAGGCGTCGTTCTCGTAGGTGGCCGGGGCGAACTTCTGGTTCCACATGGGATTGGCGACAATGAGGTGGAACCGGCGCAGGGAGCCGTCCGGCGCGGTAAAGGCGGGATGGTGCATGGTATCGCCCAGGGCAATCTCGGCTTCCATGTCGTGAATGAAGGCGTTCATCCGCGCCATGGCGAAAGTGCTGTGGTTGATTTCCTGGCCGAAGAGGCGCAGCGGCGCCACGGAAGACGGCAGCCGCACGGCGCCGTTGGATTTCTCGCCGTACTTCTCGATGAGGCGCAGGTGCATCTTGATGAGCAGTCCCGCGGACCCCGGGCAGGGGTCGTACACGGTTTGTCCCGGCTCCGGGTCGAGCACGCGGGCCATCATGACGCCCACTTCGCGGGGCGTGTAGAATTCGCCCGCCGAGGAACCCTGCCCTTCCGCGAACTTGCGCAGCAGGTACTCATAGGCGCGGCCCAGGTAATCCGGTTCCACATCGTCCAGGCCCAGCCGGTGCGCCGGGTCGTTCAACACCTGGACCAACTTCGCCAGGCGGTCATCGTCGAGGATGCGCTGCCCGGCCTGGGTCGCGTTGAAATCCGTCACGTCAAT
>Ga0123335_1008225_pt1 | contig 11289 bp, 7 predicted proteins | sample BiotimSIPDNA_2_FD_89707 | JGI IMG/M metagenome (GOLD analysis project Ga0123335, IMG submission 89707) | Anaerobic biogas reactor microbial communites from Washington, USA - Biogas_R2 time_0 SIP DNA | ecosystem: Engineered > Bioreactor > Anaerobic > Unclassified | place: Washington, USA... | reverse complement strand
GTTTGTGTAACAGAGAGTTTGTATTTTCGGGCGAGTTTTGTTCCGGATACTCCACTGTTATATTCTTCCATTAATTCCCTGTTTCTTTTTTCATTTTTATTATCAACAGACGATATTCCATACTTTTTCCGAAGGTAGTGTACAGCCTGACGGGAAATTCCAAAAAGCTGCCCGATTGATTCATCTGTTCTGTATTTTTTCTGAAGTTTCTGAAGCTGACTCTTGCTTATTCTTGTTCTCATATCTGCATCCCGAATCCCAAGACAAGTTATCCTTGAGATCTACATCCGAATTAATTTCAAAACAAGTCGCTCTTCTGTACCTGCCATCAACTGATTCATTTGTATGCTATAAACTCAATATTACAATGAATATAATAATTTTTAAATAAACTTTAATCAGGTACACCGGGTTCGTCAGATAATTGTGCATGGCAGATGTACAAAATTTTTCACAGGATTTCTGTTTGTTTATCAGTCTGGTCCGCTTTGTTGTGACATTTCAGTCTGTTCTTGCTTGCTAATATAAGCTTTATAAGTTAAAATAGTCACTCTGTTTATTGCTAGAATAACAGTCGTGTATACAAGAGTTCCTGAAAATAAAACAACCCACCTGCAAATGGACTTAAACCATGATAAATTTATCAATGCCGGATTTTGGCTGTCAATTAATCCGCTATAATGCCAATAAATTCCAAATCTTGTGAGAATGAATAAAATGCATATTCCGGTTATAATCCAAACACTTCTGACTAACCATTTAAAATCAATTAATTTAACAAGTTCTTTTACATTAACAATTAAAAATCCGAATAATGAACCAACAATAGCTACAGCCCAGACTTGTTCATTATAGGAAGTGGTCATTCGCAATTGAAACAGATCGATTAATTCTTTCCCTGTCATTTTAACAACTCCATAATTTTAATTATCTGGCAGAATTATTGTCGATTTCATTACAGTTTTCATCGAATAATCCATAGAGAATACTTTCTCCATCCTTTGACACTTTAATCCCTCCATACTTTGCTCTGGCATACAAACCAGCCTCACCCTCCTGAAAAAAAAATGATTCTGAACCGATACTGATAACTCTTTTATGACAGAAATACCGGATTATCATTTCGTCTTCAGACAGAGGCTCTTTATTCTTCTGGAAACGTATGCTCCTGCTGGCTACATTTTGACAATCTGCTTTAAAGACAATGTAACCACGTGAGGGAATGCTATCTCCGTGGGCATTCGTTATTCTATAGGAAAGAGTCATATAATCGCCTTGCATAATCGACCTTGGATCTACAGGTGCCAATTCAAAAAGAACTGTTTTGCCATTTTTAAGCAATCTTTCTCTGCTTGCTACAGAAAAACCAACAGAAACCAGTGTCACGATTACAGAAATACCAAGGACAGTTTTTTTCAATTTCATGTAATTGCCACTTTCTTCTTTATCATTGCAAGTACAGAGTATATTCCTATAAGCAAGGCACCTGTTGACATTAAAATTATTGACTTGATCAGAAGTGTCTGCTGCAAAGAATAATAAAATGAGATTAAATAAATTGCCAGAAACAGGACCCCCAGTGTGAGTAGAGCCCGGTTACTTTTAGCGAATCCAAGGACAATTACCATTAAAGAGGTAATAACTCCAGGGGTTTGAGCTGTCGGAGACAATATGACTGCAATCACTATAACTGTAAGCCAAAAAGTAGTTCTTCGAAGCCCCAGATTCTGACAAAGGGATTTGTATAACAGAAAGGTTAATGAGAAAAATGAAATCAGGGAAGTAATATACCAATGATATATGTTTACCATGAAAAACTTGTTATTTATTGATATAAGCAATATCAGCAGTAACCCCAAAACTAGTCCGTAAGCGGTTGGAACAAAAAAATATGGATGCTTTTTGAGCCGGATCTGCAGCGTTATTTCACCAGTCCAGATGAGCACTGATGCGATACTCAGGGCACCAATCAGGAAATGGGTGGCCTCAAAAAACGTACTATTCCAGATAATTCCAAGAAAACAGGCCGGAATCAACATTACAGATATAAACTTTTGTGTATAGCTTTGAGCTCCCAGATAAATTATTGATTGAACTGCTATTCCAGCATAGCAAACCTGCTTTATCCCACCTGCCTTAGTCCCGATTCCAAATCCAAGCAGTATCTGACCAAGAATAGAGAGGGAAAGACTGACAGAATCAAGGAGATGATTCTTCTTGTTAGTATAAGAAAGGATTATTCCCGTTATTATGAAAATTGCACCTAAAGTAATCATGGACTCTTCAGATTGCACAATTCTGGCGATAAAAAGAGAACCTGAAAATAGTAACGATCCAAACCATGCTCCTATAATTGTAATGATCTTGATAAACCAGGGAGCATTGGTTTCTGAACCAGTTGATGATAGTTTCGATTGAAGAAAACCGGAATATGACCTGTAATCATTTTCGCTAAGCCCGGATTCATCAAATACGTTTTTTATAGTTTTAGTTGTTTTCATATTTGCGTTTTCCAGGCATTATTGATTTTTATTAATAATGCTGCTGAGGCTATTGTTAATACGACAATTACAAGACCGCCATTAAAGAATATTGACGCAGAGGTAAAATCACTGGTTTTTAAAATTATAGTAAATATCACTGCTATTATGCACAAAAAAGAGACTGCTATTAAAGACAGATCATATACTTTACGCGAATAGAAATAAATGACTCCAGCGTAACTTATAAAAGCCAGTATAAGGCAAAATAGATATCCTGGTTCTTCAAAATCAGTAACAATGCCAATAATACCTGCAACAGTCATAGAGGACATTGCGGCAAAACCCAATATCCGGGGTAACCATCGTGATTCAAACTGAGGATTTTTTTTAAAACCCGAATATTCATAAATCAACAAGGCAACTGTATCTACTGCGAAAAGTGAAATAAAAACATAAGGGTCGATCCAAATCCACATTATTTGTCCGTAAAATAATACTGTTGATATATTTATAAGAACTAACCACAAAAACCATAGTGGCTTGAAGTTTGAAATAACAACAATTCCTGTAATAAGAATTGCCCAGTTAAGAAAAAGGTCATAGGCATTGGCTCCTGTCTGATATATCTGGCCAAATACTGCAAGAAGAGATCCTGTAAATATTGCTACAGCCAAAAGGGAGAGCTTTGCATAGAACTTCTTCAGATCAGAAAACAAAGCGATTATTGCAGGAATAAGAATCAGGCTGCCTGCAATTGAGAGCTTTGCAAATTTGTGAAGCTCTCGCCAATTATAAGCGAAAAAGAATATTACACCTGAAACAATAAATAATATACCAAGAGATAGTACAAATTTCGATAAGAAGGAGATCCAGGATTTGAGATTGGGCTTAAAACCTGCTTTTGAATAAAAACCAGAAAGCACATCCACAGACATTGTTTCCATCTGCGCCAGCAAATAGATAATTTTTCTTGTAAACTTCTCGTTTTTTATGCTGTCAGGCATTTTCAAAGCCCTTTTCTATTATCGCATATGATATACAAGGCCGGGTACTGATCGCTAAAAAAACCGTTGTATCGATCTTTTCATTATTTAACAGTGTTGCTATTCGTTCGCCAGCTTCATCTGTTCCTAATGCCCCGACAAAAGCACTGTTATGCCCCAACTGACGGAAACGAACAGCTTGATTCAAAGAATTTCCTCCTGCATACGAAGCGTTTTGTTGCGGGAAGAAATCCATAGCAGCAACACTAAAACAAGCGACTCTCAATTTTCACCCTCCAGATTATAAAGCTTCACCCACGCTCTGAGTATGAAAATTCAAAATAGTTTTGAACTGAAATTATGATTTTGCAAATTTCTGCTTTATAGAGCCCGTAATGTAAACAATCAATCTTTAGTCGCCCAAAGATGATAGCTTAATGGTATCTTATTCTCTAAATAAACATGCCCGCCACCCAGGTCATGTGGATATTCTCCCCCATTGTCTTAAAATGGTATTGTGAAGCGATGTTCCATGCTTCACGGTTTCCTTCTATGTATTTTTCCATTACCATGCCTCTTTTTTGTTTATGCGGCTTGAGTATTTTCGATCTTTGTTGATTTTTACGTTCAATATTGAATATCAATCAAGATTTCCGGTTAATTGAGCAAATCATCTGACAGTGTAATGGACACCAACGGATGGCAATATGGCCAGTGGCGGATTGCGGACTTCGTCATTATTCACGTTATGAACTTAGCTGCGGGGCAGAAAGCTTCAAATTCCCACATCCCCTGCCATTGGCTATATTGCGTGTTGTGCGTTCGTGCTTTATTTCCTTTTCAGCTTATAAATCATAAAGTTACTTGTCTTTTCATCGAAATTACGGTATGAATAGTCTCCGTACATTTCAACAATCTCTAATTCGGTCGACTTAAGCATTTCTCTTAATCCCAAATCAGATATCGGTTTAAAATTAATCTCCAAAAACCTCTTTTCAATCAATGTATTATTAGAATCGTATATTTCAAAAAATTGAAAGCCAGAAACTATTTTCTCAGTTTCATTGTATTGATTTACATAACTAATCATTAAGTGTTTGTCATCTTTAAAAGGATAATTTCCCATAATCCTAGGAATGCCATCTGCTACTTTCAGTCTTGTCTTAGGGTTTTGAAGTGTCAAAATGAAAACACCATCATTCTCAAGATGCAAAGAGATTGATTGCAATGCTTTAATTTGTAAATCTGTTGATAGTATTTCTGAAATCGAATGAAAAGGTAAAATTATCAGACCGAATTTTTTATCTAAATCTGTTACATCCATTTGATGTAAACTGACACTATAATTTCTGTTTTCAATTTTTTTTGCAAATGAATCAAGCATACCTTTTGAATAGTCGATACATGTCATTCGTCTTCCAGAATCAAGCAACGGAATAGAAACTCGTCCAGTTCCACACATTAATTCCAATATTTCACCTTTATAATCTTCTGTCTCTTTTAGAAAAAATGGAATATCAAAATCCACATTAACGTAGAGATCGTAAATATCAGCTACTTTGTCAAATTTTATGGTTTCTTTCATGGTATTGTCTTTCCTTGGCATGACGCATAATGTCTGTTTCCCGCAATTAATATAATTTAACTAAAAGGATACCCCCTGTTCAAACAGGATCACTATTACACTAGAGCGGGATATTATATGCAAGGTAACAAAAGATGCAAAAAGCAAACAGATTTCGTAAAGGGTTTGACAGCTTTGTGCGTTTCTTGTATAACCACAGAATGTATCAGAGTACTAAGTGAACGAACATTGCAAGAGATTGAAACCGGTTAGAGTGTTTTATCGATTATGTGCGGTTAAAAAATATCAGCTCATTTGATAAATTCACACCTGAATTTTTAAGGATTAAAAATTATCATGCTCGCCGAGCGGACACGACCCCCGCGGTAGTGTATTGCAGTTCTGTAACTTCCGTTTGGGGGCGTGTGGAAAGCTGTGAATAGCCCCGATTAAAGATTTGTATAGCAAATATCTTTGTCTTTCTCAAATTTTCGAAGGCAATACAGCTCGCATTCTGACGTACACAACCGTAAGTCGTAGCAGTTGCTAATAAAGGGCGCATGCCTTACCAGATCAATTCCTTATATATTCACAATAAAAATTCAAAACCTATATTGCAAATGATGTTATAAAAGAAATACGATCGAAACGGGTAGGAATATTCAGAATACATAAAATCAAATACCTAAGCGGGTAGGGAGGTCTATTGATTTAAATTTTACAAATATACAGTTCATTAATTATAAGTGGGGCGTGTGTGCTCGGCGAGCATGAGGATCCAAATTCCAAATTCCAAATTTACTGAAGTAGATATCGATTAAGAAAATTATAAATAACAACAGAAAATGTCTGAACCGCTGATTTACCTGATGTGTATGATTAAAACCATGATTGTTTTTTTGATTATTTTCCTATCTTTCTTTAAACAGGAATTATTCACAGTTTAAAGATTCGAACCTTTAAAACATTGTCAGAATCACGGACCCAGAAGATTGCACGAATTACACTGATAAATATTGATAGCTTGTAATCATCCCTGTCTTTCAGTGAAATCCAATAATCAGTGCCAATCAGTGATTCAGACACTTTCTTATGAATTGTTTCGAATTTTTAATTGTTACGGGCGTGTGCGCTCTGCGACCCGAATGAATATCAGTGAATTCATTGTTTCTTATATAAAAGAGTTATAAAGAGTGGTAGTAAAAATTAATTTGTACGGGCTTTCGCGCCCGAACGACGAGATACTTTTTCCAGGGCAAAAAAGTATCCAAACCGCAAAATTATATAATATAGCAAAGCCGAAGGCTAAACTCCTTACGGTTAAAGAATGGCAATGACAAAATGCCCTTGCGGCCATGTTTCGCTTATCACATGCACCGAAAAAGAATAGAATGTAAAAAAGAATTTTATGACTATAGTCATTACGCAGCTTTTAAACTCTCCCGACGTGAAGTCGGGATCGAACAAAAAAGCTGCTTTCCTTTGGTGCAGGTGCTGCTCAACATAAAGGCCGCGGAGAACCAGTATTTCTTAATCCACTGAAGTGGATATCGATTAAGAAAATTATAAATAACAACAGGAAAATGTCTGAACCGCTGATTTACCTGATATGGGTGATTAAAACCATGATTGATTACTATCTGATTTATTTTTTCCGGTTTTCTTGTAAATCGTAATTATTCACAGGTTACCACACGCCCCCAAACCGAAAGCTACAGTGCTGAAAATGAACTACCGCGGGGGTCGTGTGCGCTCTGCGAACATGAAAATCATCTAAAAACATATAGCGGCTCGACTAGTGGCTCGACGCCAAAGCCATATTCTTTCATCTGAAAACATTATCTGAATCACGGATTGGGAAGATTACACGAATTACACTGCTAAATATTGATAGTTTGTAATCATCCCTGTCTTTCAGTGGAATCCCATAATCAGTGCAAATCGGTGATTCAGACACTTTTTTTTGCATATATTTCATTTCAATACTAATTTAAATAAGTTAACAGTTTTCCTTTTCTCGATTACATTTTGCCATGAACACCATTATCCTCACTCTCCAAACCACATCAAAAACTGCTTATACGGTTAAAAAAACAGGAATCCTCACCAATAAAAATCAGATTAAAAAAACATTTTTAAAACAAAAAACCAGGATATGCACCTTTTTTATTATTCCAACAGCGCGACTATTAATAATAGAGAGCTTTTATAGTACACTATTACAAAGGAGGTAATTTTGAAAGAATACAAAATTGTAAAAATTGCAAAAGAACGTTTTGAAAATACAGATGGACAGTCTGTTCATTTCGTTGACGATCCTTATGCAAATTCTTTTTTAAATGATTTGGAAAATTATCCACATGCATTTGTTCTTGCCTGTTTAATGGATAGGCAAATAAAAGCCGAACGAGCTTCGATAATACCTGTAACTATAAAAGGACATTTAAAAACATTTGAGATTAATGATCTTTCCGAATATTCACTTGCTGATTATAAAAAAATATTTAATGAAAAAAAATTACATAGATTTAATGATACCATGGCTGAAATTTTTTACTGCGGAATACAAGATATAAAAAGGATGTATAATGGCGATGCATCTGAAATATGGAAAAATAAACCGAGCAGTTCGCATGTTGTTTATAAATTCCTGGAGTTTAAAGGTTGTGGAGTTAAAATAGCAACAATGGCAGCTAACACATTAGCACGACAATTCAAAATACCATTTTCAGATTATTATTCTATCGATATTTCACCAGATGTACATATAAAACGTGTAATGGAAAGAATGGGTTTTATACCAAAAAATGCTGGTATTGAAATGGTAATTTATAAAGCTAGAGAGTTATATCCTGAATTTCCGGGAATTATAGATTTTTCATGTTGGGAAATTGGAAGAAAATGGTGTAAACCAAATAATCCAAAATGCAGTGAATGTGAAGTTAGTGATGAATGTGAAAAAGTTCTGTAGAACAACACATAAAATATACGATTGCATCATGAACATTTTCCCGGCAACAACCAAACCAGACATATAATATAAATTCTAAATAAAAAATCATAAGCTGCAAACTGGAACCTTTACAATGATACAAGTCTTCAATAACAAAACTGATAAAGTAGGCGATGATCTGAAGAAAAATATCTGCAGGGAAATTAAACTACAGGTAGCTGCAGGTATTTTTTCTATTTACGGATTTCATGCACTTAAAAAAGAATTAAAAAGTATAGACAAGTTGAATTTTATCTTTACAGATCCTACTTTCATGGAAATAGACAAGAAAAGCAGGGAACAAAAACAGTTCCAAATCAATTCCTGTTTGCGACAAAAATCAATCAGCGGAACAGAATTTGAGATCGCTCTTAAAAATGAACTTAAAGGAAAAGCAATCGCAAAAGAGTGTAAAAAATGGATCGAAAAAAAAGTCTCCTTTAAAACAAACAAAGGCAACAAATATATTCAGCCCCATGTTACTCTTGTAAATAAAGACAGCAGCTTCGTCTATATGGGAATTAATGAATTCAGCAGCGCAGGCTTTGGTTATGAAAAAAATAATTCCATATTACACCAGATAATAAAAACAGATGATTTCGAAACCACCAGACAATACATACAAAACTTTAATGAAATATGGGATGATGAAAATATCCTGAAAGATATTACTGATGAGGTGGCGGATTACATAACCAACCTGTACAAGGAAAATTCACCCGAATTTATCTATTATCTGACACTTTACAACATTTTCAATGAATTTCTTGAGGATATATCTGAAGATGAACTGGCAAATGAGAAAACCGGATTTAAGGAATCTGTAATCTGGAATAAACTTTATGATTTCCAGCGTGATGCCGTGCTTGGGATCATAAATAAACTTCAAAGATATAACGGCTGTATCCTGGCCGATAGTGTCGGGCTTGGGAAAACATTCACTGCATTGGGCGTAATAAAGTATTACCAGGAACGTAACAGGGCTGTACTGGTACTCTGTCCAAAAAAACTCGGTGAAAACTGGCTGACATTTTTAAATAATTATGATGACAACTCTCTGATAAAAGACCGCCTCAATTACGATGTGCTCTACCATTCCGATCTCTTAAGGGAAAATGGTGAAACAAACGGTATCGATTTAAGCCGTATAAACTGGGGCAATTACGACCTGGTTGTTATAGATGAATCCCATAATTTCAGAAATAATGATCCCCGTAAAAACCGTATAACAAGATATCAAAAACTGATGAACGATGTTATCAAATCCGGGGTTAAAACCAGTGTACTTATGCTCTCTGCAACACCTGTCAATAACAGGTTTACCGACCTGAAAAATCAGCTCGCGCTCGCTTTTGAGGGCCATACCGGTGAAATCGACGAAAGGATAACTGCCGGGAAATCCATTGACAATATACTGAAAAATGCCCAGAAGGTATTTAATGAATGGACAAAACTCCCTCTGGAAGAAAGAACGAGCCAGCAGCTTCTGAGCAGGCTAAATACAAATTTCGATTTTTTTAAACTGTTGGACAGCATAACAATTGCCCGAAGCAGAAAGCATATAGAAAAGTATTACGATTCCAGCAAAATCGGCAAGTTCCCAAACCGCCTGAAACCAATAACACACCATGCAAATATTACAAAATTACCGGATTTTATCGAGATCTCAGATTTATACAGAGAACTTTCACGTTTGAACATGTCAATTTATTCACCATTTGAATATATTCTCGACAGCAAAAAAGAGTTCTATAGTGATGTATACGATACAAAGCTGAAAGAAAACGCAAGTTTCAAGCAATCGCACCGTGAAAAAAACCTTCAGACACTTATGCGTGTGAATCTGTTGAAACGGCTTGAGAGTTCGGTTGATTCATTCCGTTTAACACTCAATAAATTTATCAAACAAATTGAAAGCACAATATTTGCCATAGAAGAGTTCGAAAAAAACGGTGACGCTTCATTCACAACTGCAACACAGTTAGATGAAATCGACCTGGATGCCGACAGCGACGACTGGCTCAGCGATGAATTCAGTATTGGTGATAAGGTGAAAATCAATCTGGCAGATATGAATACTACCGGCTGGAAAGAAGATTTACAGGCTGATTACTATATAGCCGCACAATTGCTTGAGGAGATGCAGCGTGTAACCCCGGAGCATGATGAAAAACTTAACGATTTAAAAAAAGTCATACAGAATAAATTGAACAACCCGATAAACCCGGGAAACAAAAAAATACTTGTTTTCAGTGCCTTTGCCGATACAGTACATTATTTATACGCAAATATAGCCGAATACATGAAAAAGAATTTTGGCCTGAATACAGCAAAAATTGTTGGTACCGACAAGAACGCATCAACACTCGATATCAATTCAGGATTTAATAATCTGCTTATTAATTTCTCGCCCAGGTCAAAAGAACGAAAAAACAAAGAAGCGCCAGAAATCGATCTGCTTATTGCAACAGACTGTATTTCTGAAGGACAGAATCTTCAGGATTGCGATACCCTGATAAATTACGACATACACTGGAATCCGGTTAAAATTATCCAGCGTTTTGGGCGTATCGACCGTATCGGTTCAACTAATAAAGTTATTCAACTTATCAATTTCTGGCCGCAGCTCTCACTTGATGACTATATAAACCTGAAAAACCGGGTTGAAAGCAAAATGTTTATGGTTGATGTTACTGCAACCGGTGAAGACAATGTTCTTACAAATAAATCAACCGATTTGCTTTTCAGAAAAAAACAGCTCGAAAAACTGCAGGAGGAAGTTGTTGATATTGAAGACATGGGAACAGGGGTTTCCATTACAGATCTGGGATTAAATGATTTCCGTATGGATCTGGTCAGTTATATCGAGAAAAACGGCACCTTTGATGGCGTTGCAAATGGGATGCATACGGTCTGTAAAAAAGATCCCGAAAAAGGAATCGATGAAGGTGTTATTTACGTACTGAAAAATATTAACAACGAAGTAAATATCAATAATACAAACCAGTTACATCCATTCTATCTGGTGTATATCAAGGATAATGGCCAAATTGCATCAAATCACCTTAATGTAAAAGAAACACTGGATATCCTGAGGCTTATCTCAAAAGAATATCCGGAACCTGTTAGAGATGTATACCAAAAATTCAATGATGAAACTAATGATGGTAAAAATATGGAAAAGTATTCCTCTTTACTCAATAAGGCAATTGAGTCTATTATTTCAGTCAAAAATGATAGAGATGTCGACAGCCTTTTTTCACCAGG
>Ga0123335_1008224_pt1 | contig 11290 bp, 12 predicted proteins | sample BiotimSIPDNA_2_FD_89707 | JGI IMG/M metagenome (GOLD analysis project Ga0123335, IMG submission 89707) | Anaerobic biogas reactor microbial communites from Washington, USA - Biogas_R2 time_0 SIP DNA | ecosystem: Engineered > Bioreactor > Anaerobic > Unclassified | place: Washington, USA... | reverse complement strand
GGCTGCCGATGAAGCCAAAAAATGGGGCACCTCTTTTGAAATTGTCAACGATATGGACGAGGGCATGAAAGACGCAGATGTGATTTATGCCAAAAGCTGGGGACCACTTTTGACAACCGATGATCCGGTCAAGGGTAAAGAGCTGCAGGATTCTTATACCGACTGGATTATGAATCAACGCCGTCTCGAACTGGCAAAATCAGATGCCATTTATATGCACCCCCTGCCAGCAGACCGTGAGATTGAGGTTACAAACGAAGTTATCGACGGACCCAACTCCGTGGTTTATGACGAAGCCGAAAACCGCCTGCACGCCCAAAAAGCTGTCATGGCACTGACGATGTCCTAAGCCAAATAAAAAAGCGATTCCGGGAAGCAACCGCTTCCCGGTTAATTTCATTAGTCGATATATGCCGAGTCGTTTGAAGACCTTGAAATTGATCGCATTAAAGACTTTTTCGATATTTACTACTTCTTCTTGAGAAAATTAATGTTTAGTGTTTAGGAATCTATGTTTTCGTTAATGTGACGACCTTAATATTTAAGAATCAATTGAAGATAACATTTGCCGGGTTGGGATGCCAACCCGGCTTTAGGTGAGATACCAAGATTATTCTTTATAATAGTTGAGTTCGTATCTCGTAAAGTAACCCAGCAATTCACCATTTTCGTCGCGTACTGGTGAAAGATACATTCTCTGGTTTCTTACATTGACTCTCAGGAACAACTCACTACCATGGTCTTTGAGTTTTTCCACTGCAGCGACGATCCCTTCGCGAGCTGGTCCCTTGTGCAAGTCGAGTAGAGATTGCCCAGTTAGATCCTGAAAACCTCTCTCAGTGTAATAATAATTCTTAGCTTGGCGGTTAAGATATCTGATAACGTGATCTGAGTCGGCAAAAAGAATAGGGTAAGGCCAGCTTTCGACGATCAAGCTCGCGATCTCGTTGTTAACCATTTTTCCTTCCTTGCTTGTATCAAGGCTGGTCCTCTCTCTTCCGAAATCTGATAGGAGAGGACCAGCAATGTTTTGTTTTACTCAAGCTCTTTCAGTGCTTCATCTACTGAGCAATCGGCATGAATGAGTTTGCTGAGAGCAGAAGCCATTCCACGAATGTTCTTATGTCCCCAGACATTACGACCGATGATGAGACCGTTGCAGCCAGCATCGAGAGCCTGGCGGGCATTTTCCAAGACGGCGCGATCATCATTGACCGGAGCGCCACCCAACGTCAATACGTCGACGTAACAATTGTCTACGACCCGTTTAAAATCTTCGACTGGCTTTACAAATTCTGTTTTGACAATATCAACCCCGATCTCAGCGCCAACACGGCAGGCGATGTTCATAGCTTCGATTGTACGATCTTCAGGGTTGGACGAGAAACCATTGGGGAGCATTTCTGCGGCAACGACTAAACCATACTCTGCGCTTTCGGCAGCAATTCTGGAAATATACTGAATGTTGTCAGAATCATATTTACCACCAAGAATTCCCAGGGTCATCAAGCCATCAACGCCGAGTTTGGCGCATTGCTCAACAGTGTAGGGGGAATTCATGGCGCAGTCCATGAAGGGGTTGCTTTTATTCAAACCAGAACCGATCACTTCCATGCGCATCATTACGCCCATATTTCCAATTTCTTTGCGGAAATGAGAGATGGTGCCATAGGAGGTAAGAATACCGTCCATGCAGCCTTCACGAGCAGCGGTAATCACATTGGCTGGGTTGATCCAACCATTGCCATTTAAGAAGTGGTCGAAGGCTAAAACAAGTGCCTTTCCGTCATCCTTGAAGAATTTATAGTATCTGTTTTTCATTAATAGTCTCCTGTATTTGGTTTTTGTTTAGTTAGTCCACAATTCATCGATGCGGTTCATAAATCGCACAGCTTCAGCAGCAGGTTGTTGGGCTTTAAGAATGGATTTCCCGCAAATGATGGCAAACAGTGGGATCCCAGCCAACAGCTCGAGCACTTCATAAGTGACGCCACCGGCAGCAGTCACAATCCAACCAGCCTGGCAGAATTTATTCAGGTTGACGACATCTTCTTCATTCCAACCGGTTGCAGCAGCGGAGCGAGATTTAGGACCATAAATGATATGTTCGGCACCGGTCTTTTTCCACTCTTCGATATCTTCGAAAGACCAATTATCTCCATGCAGTTCGACCTGGATCTGCTGGTTCTTGCCCAGGTTTTTTGTTTCAGCGACAAGTGCTTTTGCAACGTCGTACTCAGCATGACATGAAACCGTGATCAGATTGGGGTCGTGTTTTAGGATTTGAGAGCCAAAATGGGCTCCAATGCACTTGAAATCTGCAACTATTTGTTTTTTGGGATAGAAAGAGCGAACCAGGTCCACCGCCCGAAGACCTTCGGTTAGAAGCAGCATGGTGCCAACTTCAATGATATCGACCGTGTCGCCGAGACCGTAAGCCAGGGTTCTAAAGGCGTCTTCCAGCGATACTGTGTCGAGTGCAACTTGTAATGATGGTTTTAAATTCATAACGTATTTTCTCCTTGTTGTTTGAGTTGGCGAAGCAATCCAGTGGTAAACATTGCCAACCATTTTTTCCTTTATGATCACCTTACCCAACCTGCTTCATAAAGCAAATTCTTATGGGTAAGAATTCTTTCTCAGCTATCCCGGATCATTACATGACCAGGATCACAGCATCGTTCCACCAGTAACATCCACCAAAACTCCCATCATTTGGCAGGCTTTCTCAGAGCACAGGAATGCTGCAACGTAGCCCATTTCCTTCGGTTGTGCCAGTCTGCCTGACGGAATATGTTTCAAGACCGATTCACCTCGGGTGGGATCAATGCTGGTTCCAGGGGTGTCGACGTAACCAGGAATAATGGCATTAATGTAGATACCTTTTGGACCCATTTCCTTAGCCAAACCTCGAGTATAGGCTGCGATTGCGCCTTTGGTGGCAATATATGGTGTATTGCCTCCGCTGTTGGTGGTAAAGGCGGATTTTGAGAGGGTGTTGACAATATGCCCCCCTTTATTTTGTGCCAGGCAGATTTTGATGAACCGGGCAGTCATGAGAAACACACCCTCCAAGTTCACTTTTTCGTATTTCTGTAAGATATCGAGGGTGATATCGTCGAACTTCAACGGACCACCGATACCGGCATTGTTCATCAGAATGTCTACAGTACCGAAATTTTCCAAGGCTTCATTGAAAACGTTCTCAATATCTTCAGGTTTGCCGATATCGGCTCTAACTGCTAGTGTTTTTACACCGTAAGAACTGCTGAGCTGATCAGCAAACAACCTGGTCTCCTCCAGAGGAGCAAAATCGGCAATAACAACATTCACGCCTTCTTCTGATAATACCTCAGATATGCCTGCGCCTATACCTTTTGCTCCACCAGTAACGATGGCGACTTTGTTCTGTAATTTCAAATCCATTTTTTTTCCTCTTAAATTAATCCTGAAAGTAAGCCCTGGCTTTGTTTTTCCATTCTTGAAATTCTGGAGTCTCTAACACAGAAGGATTGACTACCCCATCGCGAGCATCATTCAGAAGAATATTTTTGAGTCTCCGCATGATCAGTCGGGGAGAATTGCGTATTGCATCCGTGGTGTAACCAGCCAGATGAGTGGTCATGGTCACATTATCCAATGCTCTGAATCGATCGGTTGCATCCAGGGGTTCCTTTTCGAAAACATCCAGTCCAGCACCTTTGATCTTGTGGTCTCTCAGCAGTTCATACAAAGCATCGTAGTCAACCAGACCGGCGCGAGCAGTGTTGATAAAGTAGGCAGTAGGTTTCATGGACTCAAGCTCGGTCCTACCGATTGCTTTCTTGCTTTCCTCTGTCAAACGGGCATGCACACTGATGAAATCAGCTTCAGTAAAGAGCTGTTCTTTGCTTACTGAGACAGCTCCGAAATTTTTTCCTTCTTCCGGTGATACCCATGGATCGTAGTAGATGACCTTCATATGGAATCCGGAGAGCTTTTCCGCTACCAATTTCCCGATATATCCAAAACCGAAAAGACCAATAGTTTTTTCGCGAAGATCAGGAATAGAATCGTTATTGGCAAACTTGATCTGCCATTCTCCGTTTTTTACCGAATGATGCGCCTTGGCAATGTTGCGAACTTCTGAGAGCATCAGACCAACGGTGAAATCGGAAACTGCATCTGCATTTCTTCCAGAGGCATTCACAACCAATACATTCTTCTCAGTAGCAGCAGCCACATTGACGTTCTCGAAACCGGAACGGATAACCCCGACAACCCGCACATTTTTGAGGACGGACAAACCTTCCCGTGAAACAGGGCAATAGTTAGTCATCACGATTTCAACATCATCATTTTCCGCATAACCCTGCGGCAAGGATTCTTCTTCAGGTCCATTAGCTTCAATGCGACCCATCGCGAGCGTGATCGATTCAACATCCGGATCATCCCAAAGGTATTCAACCGTTTCAATTTTGTTAAATTCTTTTACCTGTGGGAAGACCATATCTTTCAAGCCAGGTAATCTTTTTTCTACAGCACAAAGTAGCTTCATTTATCCTCCATATTGGTTTTGTTAAGAACGGGTTGTATGGTTAAGCAGGGCAATCCTGATCCACAAAACTCAATTGACATTCAAATTTACTGAATTCTCGGTACGGTTGCCCGTCTCCAAGCTGGTGGACTGGTTCGAAATTGTGTACCAGTCCACCGATTGTTCCAAATTGTTTCGTTATGCTTTCAGAGAATAGAAATTGGCAGGGTTGTTGATGGTGAAATCATCAATGGTTTCCTGCGAAAAACCTTCATCCAGTAAGCGAGGAATAAAGGTCGTCTTAATATAACCCCAACCCGGACCAGCGCCGTAGACGGTATGAGAACTTCGTTTACCCATATCCATGCTCAGCATGATCTTCTTGCCATAGCCTTCTTCAACCAGGCGGCGCAGGAATTCTACGCGCATTGAATCGGGATAGTACTTTACTTTTCCGATACCATCGTAGATGATGTAACAACCCTGATCTAAAACCTTTTTATGCACCCAATAGTCCATATTGCGATCGATATGGGCCACGCAGTAATTAGTCAGGTCCATACCCTCGGATTTGGCGATTGCGACCTGTTCTAGTGCGAAAGTGCCCGTGTCGGTATGACAATGAACGGGAGCACCGGTGACCTTGGAGGCTCTAACTATTGCGCGGAGGACTTTTTCCTGGAGCGGATGGATGTTGCAATAATCTGACCCACCTTTGTACCAGCCAGCTTTGATGTTGGTTCCGTCCATACCTTCAGTTACCTGCCTGATGTAGTAATCTGTTAACTGGGTTGGGGTCATTTCTTTTTCCATAGCAGCCATGAATTCCTTGGTGATGGGATTGTTTACCATAACCAAGCCGGTAGAAGCGATGATCTTAACACCTGACTGAATGGAGGCAGTGTACATACGAGCAACATCGCGACCTAAGTTTAAGGCACAGGTAGCATCGACAACTGTTTCACCACCGACTGCTTTAAATTCTTTAAGTGCCTGGAGCTGTTTATTCCAATCGTACAGACTCCAATCATTGTCCGGCTTTCCATGACCGGTCGGGTCCATGAAGACATGTTCATGGGCGGCTGTGAAACCGAGCTCGGAAGCATCGATATCACCTAAAACTGTTCTAATAACCTTCATTTTTTGTAAATCCTTTCCATTTCATAGAATAAATAAACTTATCGAAAATCAAAAATATTCGATAATGTCTAAAGTAACTGGTGAATATCCTCAATTGTCTGGGCTTCAATAATTCTTTGGACAGTATCTTCATCCATACACAAAGTAGCCACTCTTTTGAGAGAGCAAATATGATCCTTGTTGTTGGTAGCCGACATACTAAAGACAATGTTGACAGGATCGAGGTCCTCAACACCAAAATTCACTGGGGTTTTCAAAGTCAACAGGCTAAACTGCAAACGATGGGCACCGCATTCTGGACGAGCGTGCGGTAATGCTATGCCAGGAGCGATCACGATGTAAGGACCTATCAAATTGACGGTTTCAATGATTGTCTCTATATACTCATGCGTACATGCATTTACCTCAATTAGCATTTGTCCACCAATCCGTATGGCTTCCTGCCAGTCTGATACCTCAACATTGAGCTTCACGGTCTGAGGTGTGAGCATCTCTCTTAAGTCTTGCATGATCTACTTACCACCACTTTGAAGTAATTGAGGGAAGTTTTCTGTTATTGCGGAATGTACCTTGCCCCTGATTTCATTCTTGTCAATCAGATTTCGAATCGTAACAAGCACTTTTCCCTCGGGTATATCGAACATACCGTGTAATTGTTCTGAGCATAGAATCAAATCTGTGCTACTTATCATGCCTGCTGCCTGCCCTGCGCTAATACATTCAATTTGCACATTATCTTTAAGCTTCATATCATTTATGATTGGTTCAAGCACCATTTGTAATATCATAGAGGAGCCCATCCCGTTCGCGCAAACCGTCAAAATCTTGAACATTGATCACTTCCTTTCCGTTGGCTATGGGTTTTTACAACCTATAGCCAGATCTTTATAGAATACCTTTTACTTTTGCCAACTCTAACGAATCGGGGAGATTAGTTTGAACAGGCTAAATACCGTAGGCCATACGGTACCCCAGTCAGACATGCCCAATGAAGCACCCACTAATGGACCTTGTAGGGATATCATCCAAAGATTACCGAATATGTGAACCAATCCAGTTATTATTGCCATGACAACAACGGCTTTCCAGCCACCAAATTTATTGGCAAAAACGCTTATGATAGCAGCATCGAAAAACATTGGCGTGAAACCAGGAATAATCAAAATTGGTGATTTGATTAGAATCAAGAAAAGCATTCCGAGGATTTCGGTAATACCGCACACAATAAAACCACCAACAACTGCGTTAGGAGCATAAGGAGCAACCGCCATGCCATCGATGCCAATCACGGCACCTGGAATCAGTTTTTCAGAAATGCCTCTGAAGGATGTTGACAATTCGGCGACAAACATGCGAACACCGGTGAATATAATAACCATGTAGACACCGAACTGCATGATTGTCTTGAACCAAGTGATGAAGTATTTCAGGGAGTAAGTCTCAAAATTGAGCACTTTTGGACCCAAAGCAATAATGATCGGCCCTAAAAACAGGAGCATGACTAAAGGAACGCCAACTACATTATCAGAAAAAATGCTAAGCCAACCTGGAAAATTGATCTTGTCAATATTGTCTTTTTCAGGGTCGCCAAAAAGAGGCCCAAGTTTAGATGCCAACCAATTCAAGAAGTGTTGGTTATGGGCAATTGTAAAACCAGCACCACCAGTCACCTTATCAGTGATGGCGATATTAGAGCTCGACCCGATAGACATCCAGAGAGAAAGGATTAGCGCAGTAATTCCGATCGTCCCCCACATTGGCAAGTTGAAGTAATACCAGACAAGGAAAGTCAGATAAATTGCACCCAGGAATACAATATGACCACTGGAATAGATTGCCCGAATCCTGGTATATTTATTGAAAATCACATAAACAATGTTAAGCATCAAAGCCAGGACCATGACATAGCTTGCCCAGGACATTAATTCTGGCAATAGTTCTTGACCTTTGGACATTAATACAGGAATCATCATTGATGGTTCGATGATATATCCTTCAACTCCCAATACAGTCTTGATACCTGTTACAATGGGAGTAAAAGTTGTACTAATCATAGAAACTCCTGCATTCAAGATCAGGTAACCTATAACAGTCTTAATAAATGAGGACAGCACTTTTGTCCACTTTTGACGTAGTGCAATCATGCCAATTACTGAAAGCAGACCAAGTAATAATGCCGGCTCGGAAACAATTAAGTTGAAAGCCGTAAAAAATTTTGCAAACCAACCCATAGTAAAACTCCTTTCAAACAACGTCTTGTAAATAACAACCATTAACCTAAAACGATACTCTGCACATATAGTTGATGATGTTCTACATACTTCACCTCCGGAGGTTATATAGGATTTCATTCATGAAAGTGAAAAAGGGTGAGTTTCCGTGATTTCATGAACACTCTATCCACCAGCAATTACATCTGAGAAAATTTGTATAGTCAATTGTGGCTACTTTAATATAGCTGCATTTCAAACAGGAAAACTGATAATATTGATTGACAATTTCACATATTGCTGTTACAAATTGAAACCAATAGAGAATCCTCTACGCGAAAGAAATAATAGATATGGCGAAAGACTTTAACTTAGTCAAGGAAGTAACCTTGCGATTTCTCGTTGACGAATTCGCTAAGGGTTCTGCCTTATTATGAATCATTAATTAGCTGGGAACAGTTCCTTACCATCTACTCACTGGCAGATGAGTATTCAGCAGTGGTGTCCCTAAGTGCAGTGACAGTCAGGCTTGATAGGAATTAATTGTCTTGATAAATTGAATGATCTCAACTGGAAACCTGGCATTACGAATTTGGCGTAAAAATTCGTCATTTTCAAGTAGGCGAACGATCTCATTCAAAGCTTGTTCATGGGAATGTGGGTTTATGGCACCGAAGGCAATGACAATATCGACAGGATCGTTATTAGGGTGATTGAACTCAATAGGGGGATCGAACCGACATAGACAAAAGGAGACCCGATTTGCTCCATCGCACGGCTTGGCATGCAATAGCGCAATTCCTGGTGCAATTACCATATAAGCCCCGTTTTCTTCGAGTTGTTTTATCACAGCATCGGTGAAGTGTGGTTCGACGCCACCAGACTTTACTAAGACCTCAATTGTTTTGCTTACCGCTTCTCTCCAATCTTTGGCTCTGAGAGAGAGTTGAATGTTTTCCTTTGGCAAGACATCGATTAATGTGGGTTTCCAATCCAAAATGCCAAGTGATTCCTTAATTGGGATAGTCTTAACCTCTTTATCAATGGTTGCTTTAATACGCGCTATATCTCTATTGCTAAGGAAATTGCCAACTTTAACAGAAGGAATTCTTCCACCATTGACCTGAGTATTAGAGACAATTAGGTTTACCTTGTTTTTGCTTATCCAATTTGGGAATTCTTGAAGGGAGATCATCTTCTCCACAATCATATCAGGAAATTCAGCCTTAATTCGAGAAAAAAGGAGTAAAGATGTGGCTGTATCAGAGGTGCTAACTATCACGACGCTTATAGGTTGAGTGAATATCTGCAATTTTTGCAAAGCGGATTCCAAGTAGACTGCAATATATCCCACCTCTTCATCCGGCAAACTTATCCCTAATCCGTTTTCAATTATCGGGCTGTATTTTTTGGCAACCCTGTAGGTTTCAGGTAGTTTTTCCTGAATTTCACCCATGATGGGATTGTAGATATTCACACGATTTTCAATTTTATAAGTTAAGCGGATAAGGTGCTGAATTAAGAATTCGAGTAGTCTTTCGTTGGTTTGCAGACTCGGATGAAGATGCAATGAGGAAGCACTAATAAATTTTTTCGTAGTTCCGGCAACATCAAAACTGGATTTATTTTTGATTGAGGTACTTACGGAATCGCCCACTTCTTCGCCGAACAAGTTATTCTCAAGTAATTGTATAGTCAGGCAAGCAGTTTCAGCAATTGGCAAAACAAGGTTAAATTTCTGCTCGACAGCATTCAACAACGTAACTGAGAAACCATATTCTTTAGTTTGTTCAAGGTTCACTAAGTCTACTGAGTCATCTCTTGCATAAAAACCTTTTTGAGCTTGGACGACCATGATGGAGATGTACAAGACGATTTTTGTCTAAGCATAATCTGAGATTTTGATATCATGTTCTGCGTTGAAACTTCGGAAGATTTGAGCGATATCCACACAATTAAGGCTTTCGATAAATATTGAAAGATCCTTCACGAATTCAGTTCTGGTCTTTTGAAGTTGGGAATATTTATAAAATTTTCGTGAAAACAAATACGAAAAATCTTTAGAATCCACACAGTTCATTAACAAATCGACGAGCCCTTGCCTGAAATGTTGTTCTTCTCCGGTGATCTGAAAACCAAAATTGGGCTTTCGGATTAATTGTAAGTATTTATTATTCAACCATTTCGTCACTAAATCAAAATCGCGCAGAATGGTTGACCGAGAAACGTTCAGTTTTCGTTCTAGCTGCTTGACAAGCAATGGCTCTGAACTCAGGAATAAATTCAAAAGAATGCAATATCTGCGCTCAGATGGAACCATAAGTTCGGATTGCTTTGGTGTGGCTCTTGTTGCAATAACAAGTTCTCTTTGTTTTTCGGGAGAACAGCTAATCCGGTAACCTCTTCCATGTTTCTTGAGAACCTTTGCATCAAAACTGTTCACCCATGGTTCTAACTCATCAATCTTGTAACGAACCATTCTTGCTGTGATATTTAATTTTTCCCCTAATTCGTGTGCAGATACGTATTCATCCGATTGCGCCAACCAGTTTAGAATGGCTTTACTGCGTGAGTCAAGAAGATCCATTAGTTTTTTGAAAGTTAATATCGATTTGAGAATTCATTGGTGCGTGAAAGTATACCATTTTTTGTATTACCTCCAGATGTAACGGACTAAGCGGATTGACGATCACGTCATCTGTTGCGTTGTCCAGGTTACTTTCGCATTTTCTTAATCTTAATTAGGACATTAATATTCTGTCCTCACATAAGAAAGCAGACTCTTCATCGTCTTATTATCTAAGGTGAAATACTGGTATGAGCAGCAAAAGGAAATACTACAAAGGAGCAGCGGTCATCAACACCAAGAAATTTTTATTTTTCATCAACCTGGCGGTTGGATTTGCGCTGGCTATTCAGGCTCTTCTGCATCCTACGCTCGACAGCCGGGCAAAGACCAGCTTTATCATCATGGCTATTGTTTTTATCAACTGGGCTGTTTTTACCTGGCTGGCATATTCAGCTGCGATTATGGAAAAACCTCTACCCAACAAAGTCAAACCTTTACAAAACAACTTTCCGGATACAGGCAAACAAAGCACGGCTTCATTGCTGGATGTGACTACAATTGCAAACCAGGTTGTGGTTTTGCTGGCACTGGTTTTTCTGAATATCCTGATTATTCTGCAAGTGACTGAGACAGCTTACCTGGTTGGAACACTTTTGGCTGTCATTATTCTTCCATTGCTAGTTACATTCTTTGCTAATCGCAGGTTTAAATGGTCCTGAATCAGTCTGGTTTTCAAAGTTTGCGACTTTTCGTTATACACAAGTTGGATATTGCGCTTGACATAAGCAATGGCAACATGTATTATCTAACGCATGATTAAAAATCAACTTGTTTCGATTCAGTCTATGGTCATGC
>Ga0123335_1008221_pt1 | contig 11293 bp, 11 predicted proteins | sample BiotimSIPDNA_2_FD_89707 | JGI IMG/M metagenome (GOLD analysis project Ga0123335, IMG submission 89707) | Anaerobic biogas reactor microbial communites from Washington, USA - Biogas_R2 time_0 SIP DNA | ecosystem: Engineered > Bioreactor > Anaerobic > Unclassified | place: Washington, USA... | reverse complement strand
CAAAAGTTGCTCCAACAACAAATTCGAAAAGGGTTAAGGACACATTATTTGATAGTAGTCGTCTGTGTATGGAATAGCGACAACTACTTCTATGGGTTGGTATACCTTCTAAGAACCGATTTAGGATAATGCGGGCGGCTTTTTTATCTAAGGGTTGGTTTCCGTTTTTCGCATTCCAGAGAGTATATGCCTGAGGGGCAGCCGTCTTGGCATTCAGGGTAATGGAAGTAAAGGGATTAGGGATTTTCGAGTGAAATATTTAAAGCATCAACCTTAAACAACACATCAACGGTTTCTCCCTCAACTAAGCCTAAATCTCCAAGCGAACTCAACGTCAACTTGGACCGAACCAAAAAACCCACATCAACCGTGACTACGGCAATTGAACGCATAAGTGTCATTTCAACGATCGTTCCAGTTAAGACGTTGCACCTGCAGCACATCCGCTTTTGAGCGTCGGTGGATAAGATGATATCTTCAGGTTTTATGGTTACCATCACCTTTTTATCGCATAGCTTGACTCCATTTGGAACATTTAAGAGGACACCTTTGATGTCGAGCCTTATTCGTTCCGCAGATTCATCGATTACTTTTGCAGTATAGACGTTCAAACCTAAAAACTCTGCAACATAGCGCGAGTTAGGTTTTCCCATAATCTCATCACGATTGCCCACCTGCTCCACGCGGCCATTCCCCAGCAACGCCACGCGGTTAGACATTATGAGCGCCTCAGTCAAGTCGTGAGTAACATACACCGCAGTAATGCCAAGTTTATGCAGCAATCCCTTGAATTCCTGTCGCAGAGACTCCTTGAGTTTCGCATCTACATTAGACATCGGCTCATCAAGCAGCAGAACTTGTGGGTCAGTAGCAATGGACCGGGCAAGCGCTACTAACTGTTTTTGTCCACCGCTGATTTGATGGGGATAATGCTGGGCATATTCGCTCATCCCCACGAATTCAAGAATTGAACGAGTTTTTGCTCTAACCTCCTGTTGGGGCAGACGCATGGCTTTTAATCCGTATGCGACGTTATCTTGGACCTTGAGGTGGGGAAAAAGCGCAGCGGTTTGAAAGACGTACCCGATTTTTCGGTCACACGACGGCAAATGAACAGTTCTACCACCCACTTTACCGTCAACAAGCACGTTATCTATGGCGATTTGGCCTTCATCTGGTTTCTGTAACCCCGAAAGTAAGTTTAACAGAGTAGTTTTTCCACAGCCGTTGGGTCCAAGAAGAGAAAAAACTTCTCCAGCTCTAACTTCCAAATCCAGATTGCATAGGACCGTTTTCTGTTTAAACGCTTTCGTGATACCTTCAATCTTTATCATTTTTATCGCCATACCATTTACGATCTAACAGTTTCACGCCAATCAAGATGGAAAACGAGAAAACAATCATCAGAGCCGCCAGTACAATTGCGGCAAAGGGATCCTCTGACATAAGCAGATAAATTGACAGAGGCATCGTCTGCGTGATACCCGGCAAGTTACCTGCAAACATTAATGTAGCTCCGAATTCCCCCATGGAACGTGCCCAAGTCATCATAACACCCGAAAGTATTTGGCGGCTGGAAAGCGGCAATGTGACGGTTAAAAAAACCCACAGGTTGGAGCTTGACAGTATTTTTGCACTGTTGATAAAGTCGAGGTCAATGTTTTCAAATGCACTTTTAGCTGACCGCAGTATAAGCGGTGAGGCGACAAACACCTGCGCAAGAATCACTGCAAATGTGCTACCGGGAAGAGTTATGCCAACAGCTGTTAATATGGGGCCTAAGAGTCCTTTTGGCGCAAAAGCTAACAGCAAAGCCACACCGGCAACGGCGGGCGGTAAAACAACGGGGATATCCATCAGGGTATCAAGGATGGTTTTGCTGCGGAAGCTACGGGTTGCCAACACATATGCGGTCGGCACTGCAAAAACAAAGGAAAGCAATGTTGCCGCCACAGATGTTAGCAAACCCAAAGCGATGGCATCCAAGATTGCAGGCGACTGCAACTGCATTAAGGCTTGGTGAGGATCCAATCGCAGAAACACCGCAATAATAGGAAGCGAAATAAACAGTACAAAAGTGATAATGATTACTATTAAGAAAACAAGAACAAGTTTGTTTTGGACATGTTTGAAGCAGGGAGAAATCAGGTCTTACCCCTCAAACGCGTATAAAAAAGAGCGGAAATGTTTTCATTAGGCGCCAAATCCGTAAGTTTGTAGTGCCGTTTGTCCTTCGCTAGAGAGCCAGTATTCCATGTATTTGGCTGCTAAGTCAGGGTTGTCTGTGCCGCTTATGACTGCAACTCCGTAGGTGCCTCGTGTGTTGAGGGCTGATGGAACAAGTATGTATTTGAGTTGGGCGCCGCTCATTTCGCTGTAGGTGGCATCCGAAATGAATGCTACCCCTGCGTCGCATGTACCCAGATTTAACGATACTTTCCCTACTACGTCCTCGACAGTGGCTTCATAGCTGACGACATTTAATAGGAATTTTGCTCTGTAACTTTCCCATTCAGCGCCCAGGTATTGTGGGCTACTGGGGTTGCCGTAGGTTGCGTCGATTTTGGTTAAAGTAGTGTTAGTGTATGCACCCACTGGTACTGAGGTGTCAGCTATTATGATTTTTACGTCGGGCTTAATGAGGTCCAGTAGTGAGGTGATGTTTTTTTGGTTATCTTGGGGCATTAGTACTGTCAGTGTGTTGGTTGTGAAATTTTGGTACTTGCCTACTGTAAGGTTTACGGCCGCGAGTTGCTTGGTCCATTTAAAATCAGCGGATAGGAAAACATCACAGGGTGAACCAGCAGTAATTTGTTGATAAAGCGCATTTGAGCCTCCGCTGTTTACGATAATTTTGCAGTTATTGGCGGCTTCAAATTCTGCTTTTGAATCCTCTATAACGTGGATTAAGCTTGAAGCGGCGAATACGCGGATTTCAACTACCGTGGCAGGGGTTGATGATAAAAATGCTGTTCCCGCAAGATAACCAGTTACCGCCACGAGCACTATGGCTACAAGCGCTAAAGTCATATACGTTATCTTCAACCGCTTCGCCTCCTAAACGTGCACCTTCAAGTAGCACTCCGGATGAACTAAAACGCTGCTTGGAAGGGACTTTAAAGAAAGCTCCGCAAGAATCCGCTTAAACTCCCAATCCTCAAGCGATCTCCTCCGACCAGATGCATAAACAGCTTTAACCCTATCCACCACGGCAGCAACAGTCTTACTATCCGGCACGCTACCTGTGAGTTTAATTATTCTATATCTAATCACATTCTTACCCGACTGCTTACCTATTGTTAAGCTACGGCTATTACCCACAAGTTCAGGCGGATACGGCTCATACGTTGAAGGATCATTAAGGACACCATATGTGTGGATACCCGATTCATGTGTGAAGCCATATTTGCCTACAATCGCCTGATTAGGCGGCACCCGATACCCTGTGGCGTTACTTATAAAATCCGCAGTTTCCTTTAGCTTACCGATTTTTTTGGCAAATTTTTTCACGCCATAGTTGAGGTACAGGTTAAGAATGATTTTCTCGGTTTCAGCGTTCCCAGCACGTTCACCCATTCCCAAATAAGTGGTGTTTATGTAAATTTCTTCGAAAAGCCCAGAGGCCGCACGGATGGCGGCTATAGTGTTAGCTACTGCGTTTCCTAAGTCGTCGTGTGCGTGGATTTCTAGAGCTTTGATTTTGGTTTCTTTTTTTAAGGCACGTATTTTTGCTGGGATACCGATTGGCAGTGGCGCGTCAAGTTCGGGTAAACCGATTCCTACGGTGTCACAGACCCGATAACACTGGGCGCCTGCATCCACCACGGCGTTGACGAGTTGCCGCTCGAAGCTCCAGTCTGCGCGGGTTCCATCTTCCCCATGCACGAAGGTGCGCAGTCCATGGGTTTTAGCTGCGTACTCTACTACTTCCACTAAGTTAGAGAGTAGTTCATCTTGGGTTTTGTTAGGCCATTTGGCTCTAAGATGCTCGTAGGAGACAGGATGGGAGATACCGACTTCGTCAAACCCTAAATCAACGGCGCTGTCAATGTCTGCTTTGTTTGTGCGGCACCATGCAGCGACGCGGCAATCTAGATTCTTTTTCAAGATGAGTCGGGCGGCTTTTTTATCTATTTCTTGGTAGTGGAAGAGTTCGATGCGTTGAGCTCCAACTTCTGTTAGCAACTCAGCGATTTTCGCGGCGTCTCTTGGTCGGGTAGCTAAACCGGGCATCTGCATGCCATCCCGCAGTGTTGTATCATCGATTATTGGATCCGTTTCTAGCAACGGCATTTTAAAGAAAAAATCATCCAGATTCAATTGCCGCCACCTTACTCTTTACTTTCCATCACCGTGTTGACTAAGGTGTCAAGTAGTTGTATGGAGCCACGGAAGCCAAGCATAGCTTTGCGCTGGTAACCAAAGCGGTCAGCCTGAGGGAACCCAACTCTGACTAGTGGAATGTCTTCTTCTTTTGCGATGTATTTGCCCTTGTAGTCGCCGATAATTAGATCAACTGGGTTTTCTTTGATTTTCAGGTGTAACTCATAGAGGTCGCCGCCGACAATAATGTTCTGTTTGGCTTCGTCTGTTCCGTAATCAGTTGCCAGCGCCTTCATGTCTGAAGCGAAGGTGGATGATTCGAAGGTTGTCATTACATGGATTGGTTGCATACCTAACTCGTAGGTAAAGCGGGCAAGTCCAAAGGCGATGTCTGGATCTCCAAATACGGCTACTTTGGTGCCAAACGTTATTTGACTGGAATCCACCATCGCATCTACAAGGAGGTCACGTTCGTCCAGCAGACGTTCGGGCACTTTTTTGCCTGTGAGTTTTGTGACATTTATTAGAAATTCTTCTGTTGCTTCCATACCGAAGGGCAGTTCAGTTATGCAGGCTGGTACAGCATGTTTTTCTTGGAGTACGTTGGCTGCAGCTTGGCCTTCATGTTTGCAGACAGCTATGGTACCTAGAGAGTTTGCGGAGTCCTCGATTTGGTTTACGGTTGTTCCTCCAGACGGGAAATGGGTTTTTGGTAGCCGCAGAGGGGCATTTAATGTCTTTGAGATATCCGTTAAGTAGATGGCTTCTACATCCATCAATTCGAGCATATGCTTGAGTTCCAACACATCACCGGGGTTAACCATGCCGGGGATAATGTTGATTTTGTTATTTGGTTTGGTTTTTGTAGCGAGCTGCGACGCCATGGCTTTTATGGCGTTATCGTAGCCGAGGACATGTGTTCCGACGTAGCTAGGGGTGTTGATGGTTACGATTTTTGAGCGCGCTGCAAGTTCAGGGTTTTCAGCTCGGAAGGCTTTAACGATGCCATGGATATCGTCGCCGGTGGTTTCGCTAAGGCAGGTGGTGATGACGGTTATTAGTTCTGGCTGTTGACGCTGAATGATGTTTGTAAGTGCCAAGTTGAGGTTGGATGCGCCGCCAAATATTGTGGCTTTTTCATGCAGCGAAGTGATTGCTACTTCGACTGGTTCACGGAAGTGCCGACCCAGCAAGTTACGCGGATAAGTCGCACAACCCTGAGAACCATGTACTAATGGAACGCTGCCATGTACGCCTAGAGTTGCCCAGATAGCGCCGATGGGCTGGCACATTTTAGGTGCGTTAATTGCGACGCTTCGGGTTTTGTTGATGACAGTCAACTATTGTGCCTCCTCGGTGTTTCTTATAAAGCGCCAAGCCGGAGAATAGAGCGCCTGATAGATATCTCGGGCAAATCCTAATGCTCCTTTGAATGCCATATAGCCGCCTTTGGATTCGTAGGTGTGTCCGTTTAGGAATGGCACGCCGTATTTGTAGCTAAGGTACTTTTCTTTGACACCAGCAATGAATAGGTCAGGTTTGTATTTGAGCATCATTTCTTCGAATTCGGGTGCATTGGGGTTATCGATTATTAGGGTACCGGGTTTGACTCGTTTAACGATTTTCTCGTAATCGCCTTCATGCCCAAATGTAGTGGCGACAACTTTGATTTCCATGCCTAATTCCTCCATGAATGATGGCCAGTGCCAACTACGTGGGCCGCCCTGATAGATCATGACTGTTTTGCCCTTGAATTTCTCTTTGTAGTAATCCATTTCTTCTTTGATTTCAGCGATCTCTTTAGCGATGACTTCTTCAGTTTTTGCTTCTAACCCGAAGAATTTAGCGATTTGTCGCAGGTCGTCCGCTGTTTGCTGTATCCCATAAAGGTCAACTTCCATGTTTGGGGTTCCGTATTTTTCCTTCATCATCTCTGCAATGTACATAGCGGATCGGGCGCATCTTACAACGTTGAGTTTGGCGGTGTGCATTTTGGCGATATCATGAATTGAGCAGTCGCCTGTGAAGGTACATACTACATGTAAGCCCATGGCTTCCAGCAGGGGCAGGATTAGCCAGTCGTCGCCTCTAATGTTGTATTCCCCGACTAGGTTGATGTCATAGGGTGTTTTTTGGGTTGGTTCCTCTGTGCCGACTACTTGCTTGAATAGGGTTTCGTTGCCGACATGGTGACCAAGGCTTTGGCTGACACCTCTAAATCCAGGGCATGCAAATGCTACTACTGGTTTACCTATGGCTTTGCTGGCACGTTTAGCGACAGCTTCCATGTCGTCGCCGATCAAGCCTGCCACGCATGTAGCATAAACAAATACGCCCTGTGCCTCTGGGAAGGCTTTTGCGGATTCGATGATAGAATCGTACAGTTTCTTTTCTCCTCCAAACACGATGTTGGGTTCCCGCAGGTCGGTGGAGAAGACGTTTGCTAAGTGGAAGTTAGTTCCTGACGCGACATGTGGTCTTGCATCCCAGGGATAATAAGCGCAGCCTATGGGGCCATGTTGTAGTTGTATAACGTCTTTTACTGGGCCACCGACGACTCCTCTACAGCCGGCATATGTGCAGCCCCGTTCAGTCATATCTCCGGGTATAGTTGCAATGTTGCAGACAGGTATCATGAAGGGGTCACGGATATCTTTTAGGTAAACATGCTTTTGACGTTCAGGAACAACCTTGTCACATTCTGGCAGTATTAGCGGCATGTTTAGGCAGTCTCCTTTACAGGTTTAATGGCATAGCTATGGGATTCTTCTGCTGGTACCCCTGAAGCGTCTGCTCGGCACTGAATACAGTTATGGAACTGAATTAACGTGCCCTGACAGGCTTGTCGTATGGACTGGATTTCCTGTTTGGATGGAGCAAGTATATCTTTGAATTTGCCCTGAGGAATCAGCGGCATAATATTCATAATGTATGCGCCTAAGCCTCGAACGGTTCTGGCGACGTCGGGGATATGTTCATTGTTTAAGCTGGGAATGTAGACTGTGTTAACTTTAATGGCGATGTCTGCTTGGGCAGCGAGTTTTAGGCCTTTGAGTTGGTTTCTGTTTAGGACTTCAAAAGCTTCTCTACCATGCAGGACTTTGCCATTATAGTTTACATAAGAGTAGATTTTTTGGCCTATAGCGGGGTCTACTGCATTTATGGTGATCGTGAGGGCTTTTATACCTACTTTCTTGATTTTATTAATGTTGTCAGGTAAGAGTAAACCGTTTGTCGATAGGCACAGAGTAAGTTCCGGATACTCTTTGTGGACTTGCTCAAACACCTCAAACGTTACGTCGCTGGTTAATGGATCGCCTGGTCCAGAGATGCCCACGACGCGAAGGCGCTGGTCATGTTCATACATGAAGCGGACTTTTTCAAGGGCTTCTTTTGAGTTTAAGAGTTTGCTTGTGACACCAGGGCGATTTTCGTTAGCACAGTCGTATTTTCTAACACAGTAGTTGCAGCTGATGTTGCAGTCCGCCGCTACTGGCAAGTGAACTCGACCATACTTTACGTGAGCTTCTGATCCATAGCAGGGGTGCTCTCGGATAGCAGAAGACCAACTCGACTTGGATATACTCGCGTAAGGGGAATGAAGGGATTCAGTTTGCATTTTCTCCAGCTCCTAACTAGTCGGAGATGCCGAATTCCCGCATCAAACTTTCCAGGTCATCAATAGTCATTGGGGTCGGGATAGTGAATTCCTGGTTGAACACAATTTTTCTAGCAACACTTCGATAAACGTCAGCCTGCGTAGAGTACTTGTCATAGTCGATGACGGTTTTTCGGTTGATTTCGGCGCGTTGTACAATGTTATCTCTTGGGACAAACTGAACTAGTTTGCTGTTTATACGTTTGGCAAACTGTGAGACTAATGCTTCTTCGTTGTCGCAGCGTCGCGAGTTGCATATTATTCCGCCTAGTCTTGTATGGCCCGCTTCTGCGAATTTCTTGATGCCTTTACAGATGTTGTTAGCAGCGTAAAGTGCCATATATTCGCCGGATGCTACGATATAGATTTCCTGTGCGTAGCCTTCTCGGATTGGCATCGCAAATCCTCCGCAGACAACGTCGCCTAGCACATCATAGAAGACGAAATCGAGGTCTTCTTTGTACATATTGAGGTCGTGGAGTGTTTGGATAGAGGTTATGATTCCTCGTCCTCCGCAGCCTACTCCAGGTTCTGGTCCGCCGGATTCAACACAGGTGACTCCGCCAAATCCAGATGCGCTTATCTGTTGTGGGGTGCATTCGCCTCCGCCGTCTCTTAGGACATCTAGCACTGTCGCTTGGCGTTTGCCGTGCAGTAGGAGTCTTGTGCAGTCTGCTTTGGGGTCGCAGCCTAGTAGTAGGACTTTTTTGCCCATCTCGGCGAGTGCGGCAACTGTGTTTTGGGTTGTTGTGCTTTTACCTATGCCACCTTTTCCGTAAATTGCTATTTGTCTCATGTTATTAACTTCCTGACAGCTTAGTGAACACAGTTCGCGCGTTTAAAAGACTATTTGTGATTGCTTCACAATTGTTCATAACTACAAATAATTTATCAAACATAGTCAAATTAATTAATCATATAGAGGACAATCATAGATAATATCACAACATTATTAAACAAATGTATTTTTAATCACAAAAGGATTTGCCCAGACCAAACACCTAAGTCCAACATCACAAACAAATTAGACACATAAACAACCATTGCAATTACCAATTTATATCACCAAATCATAATGTTAACCAACTATACTAATTAATGCAGGGTTTGCTGGGATCATGGCGCTTGTTGATGTTTGAGAGGACGCCGCCCTACTTCCTCAACTCAGAGGAGGAAGCTCTTGGGGATATTTCGATTAAAGGACTACGCATGATAGAGCAGACATTTTTAACATCCAAAAGGCAATATCAGTTTGCGAGTAAGAGATAGGGTCAATTCGCCAACTGAAAAAGAACTAAAAGAAGCCAAACAGTTAAGAATCAACGGTGACCAATGCCAAACAAGAGGTGACAGAGCTCTTTGAGACAAAAGTCACTGATATTAAAGCAAATGCAAGCATTCGCCAGAGGAGTTAGGCGCGCTGATAAACGAAGCATTAGCCGAAATGGAAACCGTAACAGTTCTGATTACGTTTCAGCAATGGTATACTGCGTATAATCTACAACTCAACGCTAGATAAAGAGTCGGTGATTCAGTTGACGAATAAGGGCAAGCAGGTAGTTATCGCATCATTAGTTTCCTTTTAATTGAGCAGAAAAAGAGGTTAATTTACACCCATGTTTCCCATCGGTAACTTAATGAGCTTATTGAGTGGGATTGTTGCACTTGATAAGCGGTTGTCAACCAAGTATTGACTACACTGTCATGTAGAATCAGTCGTTAGCGTTGTGTGTAATCAATTTAGGATCAGGGAAAAGTGGAGGAGGGATTTAGCTAATTTGCATGAGGAATCAACTGTTATGTTGAAAATGGATTTTTACGCCTAAAGTTCAGCCCACACATCACTGGATGTGGCAGCAGATTTTGCCTCGTGTCAAGTCTATCAGTGCAGGTCTACAGTATAGTAGGCTTTCAAGCACTTGCTGTTCAGTAGTGCTTCTAGTTTTGTTTGGTACTCTTTTGGGTAGAGTGCTGCTACTACTGTGCAGAGGTCATCTTCGCTTATTTGCTGGTTATTCTTCAAGCCTAACTCGCTGATTAGTCTAAGAACCGCTTCATCGGCGTTATTGCATGTTTCCTTGGTGGATTCTGCTTTTTTCAGCTCACATGCCCCCATACAATTTAGTGTTGAATATTAATAAAATGTGACACGGGATTGGCTATGTTTGATTTTTAAAATTAGGAAAAGGCTAACAGTCAGCGGCCTGCAGGGTAGTGTTGACTCCAAGCAAGGAAATGCAGGCTTGCCTAAATACTGATGGTTCCATTTTTTTTCAGGAACACTAACTTCTGTTAATTCGCAAACTTGCTTGGAAAGCGCTTCTACCTCTTTTAAATCGCCATGGACAAGAACTGTCCGCTTAGGCTTCAGATACCGAATTAACTGCACAAGCTCCGCTTGGTCGGCATGCCCTGAGAGTTTTATTTGGACAATTTTAGCGTGCACCGGAAATTTTTCCCCATCAATCTTTATGTAACGCTTATCTTTTGCCAGTTTTAAGGGACTGTCTGGCGGCAGATAACCTGAAGTCACAATAATCGTGTTCTCCTCACTTCAGCCCACTTGTTAAGTAAGCTCAGACTTGCTCCTGCATTACCAAACCCCGGTGTGCAAATAACAATGGCTGGCTCTTCGATGTCAGTTGTCTGTTCAATTTCTTGCACATGCTTATACTCAAACGGCTTTGCTCGCTTCTGCGATTGTTGCTTGAATAGGGGCGAGTAGCCATTGAAGATTTCCGTTATTTTGTTTGCGAGTTTTGAAAGCATGTAAACGTTGCGTTTTGGGAGTAGTCCGCTTTCAATGGCTTGATCTATTCGTTTAGCCATCTCCTGGCTTCTGTGGAACGCAAAGGTTGGAATCAAAACGTTGCCCCTGTGCTTCAAAGTATAGCTAATTTCGGCGTACATTTGGTCGATGAGTTCGCTTCGCTGCGGCCTCACTGTTCCACCGTACGTTGACTCAGAAATAAGAACATCGGGCTGCTGGGGAAGCAATTGGGGGTTGCAGCCAACAAGGATTTCAGTGTCATGCAAACAAAAATCACCCGTTTATAGAAGAGATTTACCCTCGGCACGAATGCCGATCATAGCGGCGCCGGCAACATGCCCCGCCGGATAAAGGTCAATGTTCTTATCTGCTAGAGCAAGGGTATCCGTGGGTACCCATGCCTCTTTCACTTGGTCAACTGCTCGGTTATCGCAGCCCAGGGGCGTCCCGTTGTATTCGTTAACTTTAATCATGTCCTTTAGCAATTCAACGATTGCGTCGCGAGTAATTTTCGAACCTACTATAACGCTTATTCCTTGATT
>Ga0123335_1008217_pt1 | contig 11300 bp, 8 predicted proteins | sample BiotimSIPDNA_2_FD_89707 | JGI IMG/M metagenome (GOLD analysis project Ga0123335, IMG submission 89707) | Anaerobic biogas reactor microbial communites from Washington, USA - Biogas_R2 time_0 SIP DNA | ecosystem: Engineered > Bioreactor > Anaerobic > Unclassified | place: Washington, USA... | reverse complement strand
TCCTGTTGCGGAAAACCCTCGTAGGGTGCGTGCTTGCACGCACCAGCCTGGTTTTGCCGCGAAATCTGGTGCGTGCAAGCACGCACCCTACTGATTTGGAGCTTTCCGCAACAGCAACTAATTCGCGTGTTTCGCCGCGTGATCCTTGATAGCCGAATTGATCAGTTCCTTCCAGGAACCCACGTCTCCGCCGTCTGGTTCGGATTTTTGAAATTGGAAGTTTCCGTCCAACCAGGCAAGAATCTCATTCGCCCGCGTGTTGATCACGGCCGCCGAATTCTCTTCCTGGTAAATCATGCCGTACAACTCGGAAAAGCGGGCCCCGGCGTCCAAACACTTCGATAACCAATCCAAATCCTCCTTGGCGTCCGGCTTGCACTCTTGCAGCGCCCGGTCGACAAGCTGTTTCGCCTGAAGATTTCGCCGGGCTTGCGACTTCCAATCGTAGTTCGAGTGGCGCAGTCTTTCCATGACAATCAGCACGGGCAGCAAGGGGCCGGAAGTGCGTTCCAGATTGAACATGGCGGCCATGTGCGGCGCGGCCTTTTCGCCGTATAGCTTGGCGCAGGCCGCGTCGAGAAACCGCCCGTAAAGCTCCTCCGACTGCCGCTTGCCCGTCATGTATTCCACGGCGACGTTGTCAAACGACCGGCCCGGATACTCGGCCGAATCGACCCAACCGGGGGCGCGATGGTTCCACGCATAGTTGACGTTGGCCAACACTTGCACCTCGGAATGCACGTGGCCGTTGAAATTGTACAATTCGCCGGAGCCGCGAAACACTTCGGTCAACACGGGGCTGGAATTCAGCATGTAGATCGAATTGAGAAATCCGCCGCCCTGCACCGCGAACATGAAAATCGAGTTCGGCCAGCCGACTCCCGTCAGCCGCTGGGCCATCTGCTCGGTTCGCAAAGCGCTGTCGTCCCAGCGCCGATATTCCTCGCGCAGCGTGCAGTAGACGTTTTTCTTGTCGGTTATCTGTCGGCCCAACTCCTCGAAGTATGCGAGCCACTTGTCATACAGTCCGTCGTCCTCGGGCGAGAGCGTATAACCCGGCGCTGCGAATACGATCTGCAAATCGCGTGCGGCGTCGTATCCGGTCTGGGGATTTTTCACCGTCTTCAACTCGGCCGCGAGTTTGTTGTAGAGGCGGGCCACGGCCCCGGCCATGCCGCGCCGGCCATGCAGCGCGTCGTCGGGATAGAGTTCGCGGCACTTCGCACAGCGCGATTTCCAGAACGGCACGCACTCCTTGACGTACCACGCCACGTCGATGTGGTGCAAATAGATCGAACCGGGTTCCAATTCGCGGAGCATCGGTTTGTATCGGTCGGCGATGAGTTGGGTCAAGGCATCGTTCGACATGCACGAGGCTACCGTGCCGCCCGCTTTCGAGTAAAATGCCTGCGGAAATTTCGCGCACTCGTAGACCGGTCCGTCGGGATAGCTCTTTCGATTCAGTATCCAAGGTTCCGGGTAAGCCGCGCCCCAACCGTAGTGGTCGATTCCGCAACTCGACGCCGAGTATTGCAGCGAGACGCCCTTGCGCCGCGCGTAGCGGTTCAGTTCGGGGGCGAACTTCTTAATCATTTCATAGCGGTCGTGCGAGAACGAGGTTCCCGGCGAAATCCGCCCGCCGATAAACCGCACGGCGTTTACCTTGTACCGCGAACACATGTCGATCTTGCGTTTGCAGCGTTCGATGAATTTTTCCAGGCCGTCGCCCCAGTCGTAGCAGTTTACTTCCCAGTCCCATTTAAGCACCCAGTCGGCCGACATCCGCCGGGGAATGTCGGGATAATCTCGCACGGCGACGTTCCGTACGAAGGCGCGCCCGGCCGGCTCCGTTTCGATGAGTTGCACCAAGGTGGTTGCCGCGTAGTAGGCGCCCAACGGGCTGGCGCCGACAAGGCGGATCGTGGGAATCTCGCCCTGCTCCATGCGGATCACATAGGCTTGCTCGCTCCTGCCGAGCGTTGCTGCTTCGCCGGTGGTCAGCGCCGGAGCATCTCCTGCTCCCTCGGCTGTGCAACCGACGACGATTCGCGTCGCCGCCCGATCGGCTTTGCCGGTCAACCCCCGTTCGGCCAAGCTGCTTTCGATGAGTTTTTTCGCCTCGTCGAAGAAGCCGCCGTTTTGGGTTAGGACAATTTCAACCGTGCTGCAACCGCCTTCTCCCAACAAAAAAGTCTCGTTTCCGATCTTCTCGATCGATTGCGGATGCGGAATAACCAGCGGGAGCCGGACATTTGCGGCCCGCGGCTCGGCGGGTTCCGCCGCACCGAGTTGTGCATGGCCGGCCGCCGCCAATACTACGGCCGCCGCCGCAAGCCGAAACATCCTGGTCGCAACACTGCTTTTAATCATGTCTTCGTCCTTAGCCCCCGCGAGTGTGAGACATGTGAATTTGCCTGCTGGGAATCCGTCCTATCTCTTATTTCTTAATAGGTTCGTCGCCGACATCCGCGATCCAGTCTCGCGCCCAATCGACGGCTTCAATGTCCATGTCGCAGATATTCGTAGCCAGGAAAATCATTCCCTCGATCTTGCCCTCGCGCAGCCACTTGAGCGCGAGGTCGCATTGTTTCTTCATCAGGTCGAGCGGGATCGGCTTGTTCGTGCCAAAGTCCCACATGTAGATTCCCAGCAGGACGCGTTTGCCTGGCACGAGTGCTTGGAATCTGGCGAAGTTGTCTTCCAAATGTTCCAAATCCTGGGCCTCCCAAGTCCACAACGAAACGACGTCGACGTGTTTCAAGTGCGGCACTACCCGCTCGCCGAGCTGGTAGGTATACAGCGTAACGCCCAGATCGAGTTTCCGGTCTTTCAAGACCAGCCGTTTGCGCAGGCGTTCGATGTCGTCCACCGTCAGCGCCGCCGGCGCGCCTTGGCCCTCGGCGTCTTTGATCGGCAGGACGCTCTTCGCCGAATGGCCGGGATACTCGGAGCTGGCTTCGACCTTTATGTTTTCGGATGACACGGCCTTGCCGCCTTGCCACAACTGCACCCGCTGCAAGCCGCAGCTTTCGGCGCCGTCGGCGTCGTGAGTGCCGAGAATGCGGATGCGGACCGCGCGGGCCTGCGTCTTCGGCAGCGCCACTTCGACAACCGCCCCCGGCGAATTCGGCACAACTCCGGTTGCCGCTTCCTTGTATTGGCCTTCGTCGGCCGCCAAGTCCACGGCAAAGCGGGCCGAACGGTAATCAGAAGTTTTCCAATCCGATTGCGTCAACGTTAACCGGTCGATCGCCGTCGGCTCGGGCAGCGTCAGCGTCAGGGAAACTGGAAAACGGACGTTGTTCTCCGCCAGCCAATGGGGCGTGACCTCGCCGGGTTGCAGGAAAAAGAAATCGTCCATGAACACCCCGGTGACGTTGGGCATCTTGGCCGCTAAATCCAGAACGTGGTCTCGCTCCTTGTCCGACGTCTCTCCCGACGCGCCGACGATCGACCACATTACTTTATCCATGTCGCGAAACTGAGCCGCATATTCGTTAAAGGGCGGCTTGGGCTTGCCCAAATACTTGATCATGATGACGTTCCGCAGCCCCATGGATTTCGCGCCCTCGCTGGGCGTCATCTTGGAGTTGCGGGGAAGCCCCCACAGGTTGTCGTACCCGCCCTCGATGTGCGCCCAAATCCACATGGCGTCGCGGACGGTTCGAGGCTCGCCCGACTCGGCCGCGCTATGAAGGGCAAAACCAACAGTCAACAATGCAAACATCGCCGCGGACATGGGCATAAATCTCATTTCGTATCCTTTGCTAGAGGAAGTTGCAAATCACCGTCAGTTTGCCGCACGCGGCGCCGAAGACTCGCGTCAATCGCCGGTAGGCAAGCCATTCTCTCGCACCGCGCCGGCGCGGCCGACAGGCCATCGGCCAAACTCGCAACTCGCGATTTTTCAAAAAAACCTGAAAAAATGGCGGATGGCGGGGAATTACCGCCGCCATCCGCCATCGAACAATCAGTTCCGAATTACTTTCGCTTACGCCAAGCGTAAACCAACATGCCCAGCATGCCGGCGGCCAACAGGGCCAGCGTGCTCGGCTCGGGGATAACGGTGACCATGCCGGCGCCGTCGCCGAGATTAATGCTGTAGTTGCCTCCGCCCAGATCGTTGACGTCCCCATTGACCCCGTCGATGCCCGACGGAGCATAGGCCCAGGTCTTCCCGTCGATTGTGACCGGCTGTTGCGCGCCGAATCCGTTGAACAGCGAATCGGCTTGCAAGGCGCCATAGTTCAAGGCCGAATTGGCCAAGTTGGTGATCGCCGCGACTTGTGTGTCATCGAGGCTCGAATTCCAGAAGGCCACGTCATCCATGTAGCCATAATAGAATTGGGCAAAAGCACCCCCGTTACTCCTAAATGCTCCCATCACAAAGGGATCGTCCCCGTCGGAAGTAAGAGGGGGAGCGGCAGCACTGGTGGCTTCAAGCGCACCGTCCACATAGAGCTTGCGAAGCTGGGTCGTGTGATCGTAGGTCAGCGTCACTTGTTTCCAAACGTCCATGTAGGTGGAGGCATTCCATCCAGGCTGCCAGGTATAACCACCGTTGGAATTATGCGTCTGACCAAGCGTTGAATTGCCGGCACCGCCCGGATTTAGCCAAGGCGACCAACCACCGGTAGTGTCAAATCCGTCATCCGTGCTTAAGAGCCGCTGAGTTACAATGTAGTCCGCTTTCAACTGCATCCACAATGAAACGGTGTAGTCGCCACCGTTCCCGCCGTTGTAGGCGTCGGCCGTGGGAGTAAACGCGTTGACTTCGTCGACTACCGCATAGGTGCCGCCCCAGAAACTGTAGGCGCCGCTGCCCACCTTGCCGGCAATCCAACCGGCATTAGGACTCGCACCATTCGTGATTGCCGCCTCGTAGCCATTGCCTGTTAGATCGGCAGTGGTTGTACCGGTCCCTTCATCGAACGACCAGTTTCCGATCAGTTCGGCGTGCATGGGCGAAACCGCCAGGGCGGCGATCGCCAGGGCCATCGATAATGTTGCAATTAGTCTCACGGTCTGTCTCCTTAAAGAAAGTGGTGTGTGTACACTCGCACCAAAATAACGCTGAAAAAAATTGACTCGAAACGGAAAAACGTCTCTCGAACCGCTGTCTCTTCATTTACCTCCATTTTACTTTGACATAGATGTTTGAAGCAAAGCGCCGGTCGCCGGTGAATTATATGCGCCGCTGTTGGAAGTCCAGGCAGAGCAGGCAGAGTTAGCCGAGGGCGTGGCCGCAATCTTCCAGGTCTGCCGGGAAATTGCCCTAGCGGTTTTGGACATTAAGTGCTCCTGTTTGCGAGAAGCCGGAGGGAAACATTGGTAAAACGTCAAACGCTAGTGAAGTACAACGTCAAACCCAGCCTTTAATATATCAGGTCGAGAAGTCCTGTCAACATTTTAGCGCGGATTTTTTCTTTTTTTCCAACCGGCATCACGCCCTCCAATAGAACTGGAAAAACGATTCGGCACAGCAACATCTACATACCTAAGAGTCGTATGTATGCCACCATAAAGAGTCGATATCGAGCCGGTGCCGCTGATTCCGTGTTGAACGGAGCCAGACCCGCGAGCAGCTTTTTCCAGCTATGCGTTGCCGACGGCGATCAGGCATACGGCGGCGATCAAAAGTGCCAGTCCGGCGAGCATGGTCGTAAAGGGTTTTCCGCCGGCGCCCTTCCACTCTCCGGTGGCAATTCCCAACACGTTGCCCATCACGATGGTGGTGATCATTACGAACGACCATCCGATCGAGGCGGCCAGCGTGCCGAGTTGAGACAGTGCGACGCCATAGACCGCGATGTTGCCCGACCACAGCGCGCCCATCAAGAAGGTCAAACCCCAGTTTTTTGCCGTTCCCGGCGAGGAGAACCGTTTCCAGCCGCGGTCTTTGCTCATTAAGAAGAGGCAATAAATCGCCGTGGCGAGGAATGCGCACGTCATGGTCCAACACCAGATTGGATTGCTGGCGTTGACGTTTGCGGCACCGGCGGTTTTGGCGTTTTCGACGATTTCTTCGCCAAAAGAAAAGGCGAAATTCAGCATCGGCGAAGTAACTCCGCCCAAAATACACACGGCCAAGCCCTTGCCGAACGATTTTCCGTCGGCCGTCGGCGTCTCGCTGCCGCCGGCGAGCTGCTTCTGTTTAAGATGGCCCGCCAGAGCGCAAAGCACAATGCCTAAAACCATCAACACCACGCCGCCGGCGATGGCCATGCCGCCGAACGTCTTCAGGCTCTCGATGTTCTGTACAAGCGGAACCAGCGTCCCCAAGGCCGCGGTGGTGCCGATAATGATTGCAAAGGCCAAGGCCATGCCGACCATGCTGACGCCGATGCCAAAACAGATCGTGCCGATACCCCAACCCAGGCCAAAAAGCGTAACCGCGGCCAGTGCCTTGGCGGATGTGGCCGCATAGACGCCCATGAGATTCGGAACCGTAATAAATGCCAGCAACCAGGGTAGAACGACGAACCCCCATAAGGCGAACACGCTCCAGATGTTTTCCCATTTCCATTTTTGGGCGAATTTCATCGGCAAGGGGAACGCGCCCTGCATAAGGCCGGCCAGGACCGCCAAACTGCCTCCGACGAGGATACTCATGGTCGTTTCCTTGGATTTGCTGATTTTTTTAGATTATAATGGTCTGCGTACAGGTAGTATAACGTCGCACCAACCATGAGCTTAGTGGGGATTTACAATCTTGTCAACGACGTAATTCCTCATAGTATAAGGTATTCCAGATGTTTAAGATGCGCTGCCCCCCCAGTTTGGCCCAGAAGATTTTCGCCCGGTGGTTGACAGATCGATAACAATTTGATAGATTTTAGTTTGACGATTAAACAATCGTGGTTTCCGTACCTCCGTCGGATAAGGAAGTAGACGGATCATTGAAATGGATAACGGATTATTGAAATGGATAATATAACACCCCAACACCAACAACCTGCCATGCATTTACGGCTTAAACACCGCCGCCCGCAATGCACCATTCGCGATGTTGCGGAACTGGCGGGTGTGTCCGATACCACCGTGTCGCTGGCCTTTCGGGAAAGCTCAAGGATTAGCCTCGAAACTCGCCAGCGAGTTCTCGCCGCTGCGGCGAAACTACGTTATTTCCCCAATTCCAATGCCAGGGCGCTACGTATGGGGGGACTAAATTCAATCGGGTTTTTAATTAACGACATTACCAACCCCTTCTACGGACGGTTGGTCAACAACGCGGAAACCATCGCCCAAAAACGCGGCTTTAACGTCGTCGTGGCCGACGGCCACTGGCATCCCAAACGCGAAGTGCAAGCCGTGGGGAACCTGATCAGTTCGCGGGTGCGCGGGATGCTGATTTGCACCTGCGAAAAAACACGCGACAGTTGGGACCGGCTGAGCCAGTATTCCGTTCCCTGCGTGGCCGTGGACACGATTCCCGAGTCATACCGCGGCGCGTTCATCGGAAACGATTTGGTGGCGGCCGGCCGTCTGGCTGCCGATCACCTGATGGACGTGCATTGCCGCCGCCCGGCGCTGTTGACGACCGATCTGCAAATGGAATCGTTCAGTTCGTTTGTGGCCGTCAAGAAAGGGTTTATCGAAGGGCTTAGCCAACGAGGCATCGATCCGGAAGACGTTTCCGTGATCAATGCCGGGTTGACGATCGATGCGGGCACATACGGCTTTCAGCGGCTGGTGAAGCGGGTGCCCGACGTCGACGGGGTCCTCTGCATGAATGATCTCTGCGCCATTGGCGTCATGGAGGCCGCCGACGCCAAAGGGATGCGGATCGGCCCCGATCTGGCCGTGATCGGCATCGACGATTTGGATGTGTCGTCCACAGCGCGGATATCGCTTACCTCGCTGCGGCAGCCCCACCAGCGGATTATCGATTTGGCAGTCAACGCTTTACTAGATAGTATTGAATCGAACGACGCGCCCGACATCAACATGGTCTTGCAGCCCGAACTGATTGTCCGCAACAGCACGCGTCGCACCCAATAGGAGCAACCACGCAATGGTTTCCATTCCCCGGGATGAATTTGTGGAGCGAATAAACCGCATTCAACAGCAAATGGCCGAGCAGCGGCTCGATGCGCTGATGGTTTACGGCGACGAGTACCGCAAGGAACAGCTTCGGTACGTGTCGAACTTCTGGCCGATTTTCGAGCGCGGCGCCTGCTTCATCCCCAAACAGGGCCAGCCGATCTTGGCCGGCGCTCCCGAGGGCGAGCTTTACGCGCGCGAAATGTCGGTCTGGGACGACCTGCGCAACATCAAGGAGTTTGCCTGCGTCTCCGTTCCCGAGGAAATCGATTACCCCCTGGCAAAGTTTTCCTCCTTGCGCGACATCTTGCTCGAGACGCTTGGCGGCGGCAAACGGCTGGGGCTGGTAGGCCGCTGGGACATGTCGGCTCCAATCTTCGATCGCGTGGAAAAGGCGGTTGACGGGCTGGAAATCGTCGAGGGCGACGGCATACTGCACAAACTGCGGCTCACGAAATCGCCGGCCGAGATCGCCTGCCTGCGCGAGGCCGGCCGTCTGGCATGCATCGGCTACGAGAAGCTGATAGAGGCCGCTCAGCCCGGCGCCACGGAGTTGGCCGCCGCAGGGGCAGCCGAGGGGGCCGCCCGTGCCGCCGGGGCTGAAGCCATCACGTTCATGGTCTTCGGCTCCGGGCCGCGGACCGGAACGATCATCGGCCGGCCGGTCAATCGCGTCATTTGCGAGGGCGACATGATCATGGCCGCCTTCGCCGTGCAGTATCAAGGCTACGTATCGACGGCCGAGTTCCCCTTCGTCGCCGGCAAGGCCTCGGCCGCACAAAGACAATTTCTCGAAGCGCTGTTCGAGGCCGCCAACGAGCAATTGAACTATCTCAAGGAAGGCATGGTGGCCGGGGAAATGGTCCGCGCCGTGAAGGCCGTCTTCAAACGCCGCGGATTGCAACAGTACGACGTCTATCCGCCGATGCACGGCATCGGTCTGGCCGAGGCCGAATCGCCCTACCCGGACGAAAACGCGGATTATCCATTCCGGGCGGGGATGTGCGTCAATTCCGACATCAGCCTCTTCGGGCATCCGGATGGCTCGAACCGCATCGAAGAGGGGTTTATCATTTGCGACGGCGTTCCCGAATCGATAACGCCGTACATCCGCCAGCTTTGCGAACGCGGGGCCGTGAGCACGGAAGAAATCGCCGCTTTATAATTTATGAATGATGTTTTCGATTTGAGGCGATCGGAAATCATCAACCGGACGTTCACCCGAGGAGTTTATGATGGCAACAGGCGCTAAAGTGTGGTGTTTTCCCGACGGATATCTACCGGCAAAGAACCCCGAAAGCGGGATGGAGTCGCACGAGGCGCTGATGCTGTTGAACGTCGGCGACGAACCGGCCGACGTAAAACTGGACGTGTATTTCGAGGATCGCGAGCCGGCGACGGACATCGCCGTAACAGTCGCCGCACGCCGCGTGAAGACGCTTCGGCTGGACAATCCCGCCGATATCGGCGGCTTCGAAATTCCGCCGTTGACGCAATATTCGCTCCGCGTCCGCAGCGACCGGAAGATCGTCGCCCAGTTCGGGCGGCTCGATGCGACGCAGCCGAACCTGGCTTATTACGTCGGCGTGGGTTATTGCGAAGAATGACATGCGCGCCCGCACTTGCGGGAAATTGCTGCCTAGCGAGCGGGCCTTTGGGCCGTGCGTTGCGAAACCCCGCTACGATCGACGAACAGAACCGACAACCGACAGCTTGCAATCCGGAGGCGATGCTATGTACGTTATGACCGTTACCGGACCGATCGACGCCGCGGCGCTCGGCGTCACGCTCCCTCACGAGCATCTGTTCCTCGATCTGCGCAACCAGTTTACCGAGCCCGACGACCCGGTGATGAAGCAGCGCAGCCGCGAGCCGCTTTCGCTGAAGAACGTCGATGTCGTGCGCGCCAATCCTTATGCCATCCGCGATAACCTCCTGTTGGACGAGTTCGAGTTGGCCGTCGAGGAGGTCATGTATTTCAAGGCGGCCGGCGGGCAGTCGATCGTCGAATGCACCTCGATCGGCATCCACCGCGAGCCGGCAAAACTTCGCGCCCTGGCCGAGCGTACGGGCCTGAACATCGTCGCCGGCTGCGGCCACTACACGCAAGACACCCATCCCGCCGAAATGCAAACCTGGACGCCGGGGGAAATCGCCGAGCAAATCATCGGCGATATGACCGTCGGAATCGACGGCACTGATGTTAAGGCCGGAGTAATCGGCGAGATCGGCACCAGTTTCCCGTTGCACCCGAACGAGCAAAAGGCGTTGGAAGCAGCGGCTTTGGCGCACAAACAAACCGGCGCCGCCATCCAAATCCACACCTATCCCTGGGGGCAAGTGGGCCTGGAAGCCGCCGATCTGTTGCTAAAACAGGACGTCGACCCGGCCAAGATCGTCATCTGCCATACCGACGTGCAGATCGATCTCAATTATATTCGCACTTTGCTCCGGCGAGGCGTCTTCGTGGAGTTCGACAACTTCGGCAAGGAGTTTGTGATCGAACCCGACGGCCGCGGCTTCGCCGGCGGTTCGTTCGACCGCGATACGCAGCGCATCGCCGCCATTAAAGTCTTGACGGACGAAGGCTTCGCGAAACAACTTCTGTTGACCAACGACATCTGCCTGAAGGGCATGTTGCACCGCTTCGGCGGGCTGGGATACGACCATATCCTCCGCAACATAGTGCCCCTGATGCTTGGATCGGACATCGACCAAGCTACAATCGACGGGTTTCTCCAAGACAACCCTCGACGGCTCTACGGCATGCAAGAGTAGACAACCGTCCGCGCGCCGTTGGATTATATTTTATTCGATCACCCCGCATCGAGGACGCGACGATGGCATCCTTCACGCACGATACTCTCATGCGGCCGCGGAATGCCGCAATGATTTGTCTGGTTGTTTCGGCGTTGGCCGTCATCTCGGTCTCGCCCGCTCCGGCCCAGGTTCCGCCGCCGTCGGCCACTCCGGCAAAAATCATCGTAAACGGCACGACATCCACGGCCGTGGACATAAAAATCGTCAACGTCGGGCAGCAAATCCCCGACACTTATGCGGGCAGCAAGGTCAAGCCCACGCCCGGCTTCCAGTTCTACGTCAGCCGGCATTACGCGATGAAGTCGAACCACGCCGAAGACTATGTCAGGATGATGCTGACTATGGCCGAGCTTGCGTATCCCCACTGGGTCAACGTGGCCGGCGCGGAACCGCCGGACCCCGAAAAGCGGATGTACGTCGTTTGCGCCACGGACGCC
>Ga0123335_1008213_pt1 | contig 11303 bp, 10 predicted proteins | sample BiotimSIPDNA_2_FD_89707 | JGI IMG/M metagenome (GOLD analysis project Ga0123335, IMG submission 89707) | Anaerobic biogas reactor microbial communites from Washington, USA - Biogas_R2 time_0 SIP DNA | ecosystem: Engineered > Bioreactor > Anaerobic > Unclassified | place: Washington, USA... | reverse complement strand
TATGCAAACTCGTCAATATCGAGCCTGAATCAGCCTTTGGCAGACTGCCCGGCCAGCAGCGCGACAACCTGATCAAGCTGCTGACCGCCACACCGCTAACCGTCATCGGGCACGCCGGCTTCGCAGCAGCTATGGTCACCCGCGGTGGTGTTTCCCTCAAACAGATCAAGCCCGAAACGCTCGAAAGCCAGCTCGTCAAAGGCCTCTATTTCTGTGGCGAAATCGTCGATCTCGACGGCCCCTGCGGCGGCTACAACCTGCAATGGGCCTTTTCCAGCGGCCATCTCGCCGGCCAGCTGAAGTAAAAAAGATTTACCATTCCTTGCCGTCTTCAGTTATAGGAGACACGACTTCAAAGCTAGTGGCATCCATAGCCTCGTTAAAAGCCGAGTCAGACATATTACGATCTCCTAGAACTTTACCCAGAGCTTCTTTAAAATTTGAGACCGAACTCTGTTTTCTGGAAAGCTCCACTCCATGCATGTAAAAAATTGCACGCAGCACTTTATGAGCTGTTCTGCTGTTTTCCTGATTATCTTGAACCTTGACACCATGTATGCCAAGACCAGTTATCAGGTTATCAAGAGTTTTTGTCCATAGCTCATCCCTCTTTTTTCTTTTAAAGAGCCGTTTGATGCCCGTAACAAAAAACTCAAAAACATCCCTCGTTTCTCCGTAATTCATAAATACTGAATAATTATAAAGAGCATTGATATCGTATAGTTTTTCTGTTATCTCAGCAAAATATCTGAAAGGCTCATTATCATTGACTGCTTTAAAAGCCTTTGCCAGACGCTCTAACGCAAATCTGTCAAGTGCCATGCCGGGTGGTTGCAACTTAAGAAAAATATCATTGCTGACCTGTTTGAATAATTCTGGACGATTCTGTGCCGCAGAAAGAAAGGTCTGTGCGGTGTTTTGCTGGGTCATTGAGTCGTCTGCAAACAAATATTCGATTGATAATCTCAAGGGTTTTTCCAAAGCTGCGTCAGTGAAACCCTTGCGGTCACCCATTAATTTGCCAAGCTCAACTATAGCCGAAACCTTGAATTTTAGAGCGCCTTTCTTTTCGAGGGTCGTCTGTATACTGGCAAGTTTGTTAGAACAACAGCCATGCATAATCAGAACGAGACATATCAAAGCAACGACTTTCACAATGTTTTTAAATTTCATTGCATCCTTCTCCTTCGAATCCTTAACAGATTAGTGAGCATTTCTATACAGCGAAAAAAATCAGCAACGTGAACAGATACTCATTTTCGCGTAGCACTGTTTTGTCACTTCTGTCTGCAAAATACGACTCAGACCCGGAATGCTTTAGCAGTATATATCACTGCCTGCGATCATATCAATGAATACAATAGCATTGATTGAAAAAACAGAGCAGATGTCGGGCCGACACCGTCGGCAAGGTTGAAATGCGCATAAACCTGCTGGAAGCAAAAAGACTGCAGGCGACTGGCGAAATGATCTTTTCCGAGAACGGCATTCGCGGCCCGGTCGTGCTCGATTTCGCCCGCTAAATTACGCCACTGTTAAAATAGTTTGGCGAAGAGCCATTACTGATAAATCTGTGCAAAGGCATGAATGAAGAACAGATAAAACCCGAAACTCTCGAAAGCCTGCTGATCAAAGGGCTTTACTTCTGCGGCGAAATGGTCGATCTTGACGATCCATGCAGCGGCTACAACCTGCAATGGGCCTTTTCCAGTGGCCATCTCGCCGGCCAGCTGAAATAGCGTGCTCAGTTGCTGAGATGAAGGCGGTGTGCTACCGTAATACCAAAGTCATCGGGCGAGGTTTTGCAAAGTATGTATTCACACAGAAAAGTATTTGTATTGTTTGTTGTTGCCATGGCGGTGCTGGCGCTCACAGGGTGTGAGAGCGAGGTCAAAAAGAAGCAGAGGCTGGAACGGGAAATGGTAGTCGAGGCCTCGCATAAAATAGAAGCAGCTTTACTGACGACAAAGAAAGTTCAGGATGACTTTTTGAAAGTGGTAAAGTCGCTTTCGCCGGACAGCGGCGAAGCCAAGTTGAAAGAACTCAAAAAGTTCTTTACCGACAGTGAAAACACCTTCAGGAACATCGAACAGGAACTACAGAAGATAAAACTGCCCGACAGCATCGCTTCAGACAACTTTCGGGCCTCATATCTCGATCTCATCAAAAGCCTTATCGAAACTTTTGCAGATTTCAATAAAAACTATGACATCAATGACAGCAACCCGTGGGACGCTAAAACCAAGCTGCGTCATGTTGTCAGAAACATCAGTTATAAGGATTTTTCTCTGCTCGATCTACAGACCACTGAACTGATCGCATCTTTTGAAAGCCTCTGCAAATTTTACAATGTGCCGCTGAAATCGCTTAAAAAGTGAGCAGAAGGTGAAATCACAATATTAATAAGACTCCAGCTGTTAATAATGGCTGCATGAAAAATTTGCGAGTCTGTAGTAGAATGTTCGTGCAATTTGCAGATTTAATCACGGAGGTCACCATGCAGAAGGAACGTAAAGCAAAGGTCATTGAAGTTCTCAACAAAGCCAGATCTATGGAACTCTACGCGATTCATCAGTACATGAATCAGCATTATAATCTCGACGACGCCGACTACGGTGAACTGGCAGCCAAGGTCAAGCTCATCGCCATCGACGAAATGCGCCATGCCGAAGCTTTTGCCGAAAGAATCAAGGAACTCGGCGGCGAACCGACCAGTGATGTCGCCGACAAGGTCAAGAAGGGCCAGGACGTCAAAGCGATTTTTCCGTTCGACGCCAAAGTTGAAGACGACACCATCGACGATTATAACCAGTTTCTGCTCGTCTGCCGCGAAAACGGTGACAACCTTTCAGTTAAGCTTTTTGAGCAGATCATCGATGAAGAACAGACTCATTTCAGCTACTTCGACAACATAACCAGCCACCTCAAAAATCTCGGCGACACGTTTCTGGCACGCATCGCCGGCACACCGGCCGATACCGGCCCGGCATCGAAAGGCTTCGCCAACCAGCCTTGATTTTCTATATTGATCACCCGCAGCAGCGCCCGCTTCGGGCGCTGCTTCTTCATTTAGAGTTCGATATGTGATATTATAAAAGCATGAAACGCATCATTCTCGTAACTTTTCTGATTCTCGGATTGTGCCAGAGTCTGTGGCACACCGACCGGGAACTGTTGCCATACAACCCGGATAGCTCGGAGCTCGAGCTCAACCAGCCATGCTCTTCCGAGGCAACGCTCAGCAGCCCCAGGCCGGCCATGCGTTTCGGCCAGATATTCGCTTTCGGGCGTCAGCAGCCGCTGCAGTTACTTCACTGCCGGTTGAAAACGGCAGGCCAGACCGAGCCGTCAGGCTTTTTGCCGAACCGACATCGGCACCGCGCCCCCGATGATGCGGTACTCCCGCATGAATGGGGCATGACCCTGATTCAATTTCCCCGCAGCGACGGGTGATCCTTTCCGGCAAGAGAACCTCACAATCTCATCACAGATTTATTTCGCGGCTTTTTTATGCCGCATCAAAAGCACAGGTTCATCTGAAAGGATTAAATCATGGACAAAGGAAAACTCTCGTCAAATAACCCTGAAAGCGCCGATAACAGCGAAAAGCCTTCTGCAGTGATAGTTGATATAGTTGTCAAAACACTCATCACTCTCGCAATAGGGTTGCTCGTCATGTATTCAGGCCTGATCTGATCACGATATGCCCATTTTGAAGACGGCAGAGAGGCCACAGATCCTATTGCGGCCTCTCTGGCCCGTGTTTCTGTTACTATTCATTTGTCAAGTGAGGCCATAATGATTTTTAATCTTGAATTGGGGCTCATCGAAATCATCGCGATGATCGGCGCAGGATTCTACCTTCTCACAATTGCCGCCGACTGGCTGGTTAACGGCGCAGCAAACCTGGCAAAACGCATCGGTGTTTCTTCGCTGGTAATCGGGCTTACCGTAGTTGCCTTCGGCACTTCAATGCCCGAGCTCGTCGTCAGCACCGATGCCAGTCTCGCCGGCAACCCCGGCATCGCCGTCGGCAACGTTGTCGGTTCCAACATCTTCAACATCGCGTTGATTCTTGGTATTGCCGCACTGATACAACCGATTTCCTGCAGCAAAAACGTTATTCGCCGCGATGTTCCTGTCATGATCGCGGTTTCCGGCCTTTTCTGGTATCTGACGCAAGACCGGCTCATCTCAAGAACAGAGTCGATCACACTTTTCTGCCTTCTCGTGACTTACACTGTTTATTCATACTACAAGGCCTGCAAAGAGCCACAGACAGAAGAGAACAACGAAGTTACCGCTGTAGAGCCAACCACACTGTGGGGAGAACTCAGGCTCATCGCTACTGGTTTTGTCGCCATGATTGCCGGCTCGAAACTTCTGCTGCATGGCTCGGTTGCGATTGCCAGAGCGGGCGGCGTCTCTGACGAAGTCATCGGCCTCACCCTGATCGCCGCCGGCACCTCTCTGCCGGAACTCGCGACTTCCGTAGTGGCAGCCACCAAAGGGCAGTCAGATATTGCGGTAGGCAACGTTGTCGGTTCAAATATTTTCAATATTCTCGGCATTCTTGGAGTTGCCGGCATGATTCTGCCACTCGAAGTCTCAGAGCACATGGCCAAAATTGACTGCCCGCTGATGATGGTAATCAGTCTCGGCTGTCTGCCGATCATGCGCAGTGACCTTAAAATCACCCGCCTGGAAGGAGTCGTTCTGCTGGCAGCTTACCTCGGCTACACCTGGGTTCTCTTCCAGACCCCGACCTGAAAACGTTCTGCAACCGACTCAGTAGCGCAACTCTCAAAGCGCCCCCTCACCGGGCGCTCTTTTTTTCTACTCCAGCCCTGCAGATTTCTTTCTGGTGATCATCTGTGTAATCTGCGCAATCACCCGGGCGCTTCCATCCTGATGCGCCCGAGTATCACCCACATCCTGTGGGCAACTGCGGATTGTTTTCTCTTTCAGCGGCCGGGGAGTTCGGTGAGATCCGACCAGTATTTTTTGGGTATGAACTTCTGCTGCAGCGCCAGATTCAGGCGCTCACGCACGGCAATGCTGTCAAAAAAGCATTGCCAGAGTTTCTGGGTCGAGTCTTCTTGGGGGGAAACGGCCGGCAGGTCAGTCGCTGCCCGTTCGGTTATTGTCCAGGCGCGCAGGTCATATACCGCAGCCATTTCGCGCCGACGGTCGTGGATTATCCAGCGCTGGTCAGCGAAACGTTCGACAAAAAACGGCGCCAGAATCGGCAGAATAAAATGATCGGGCTTGATCGAAGCGTAATAAATATTGCCGCCAATACTGCGAAATCGCAGCAGACCAAGAAAACGGTGGCGTTCAAAAGTCACTTTTTTCGCAAGCCGCTGAATCAGGCGCACACGCTCATCGGCCATAAACGAGTCTACTTTACTCTGTTTTTCGATGGCCAGCAGCAAATATCGCGCAACCGCCAGTTCGACATTGGGCACTTCTGAAAGAAAAGCATGCCAGGCGTTCTGCCAGGTTTCGCGCGAAACGCCCGGGAGTCTGAATACCTGCGGATCGCAGGCCGAACTTACCAGCGCCAGATCAGTCGAAGATGTCGGCGCAGTTTCTTCGCCGGCGAACAACAGAGGCTGGCGGGCATTTTCGCGCTCGATACCGTCGGGCAGGCAGCGTTGCCGCAGCCAGGGCACCAGCCCGCATATCAAGCCATAAAAAGAGCCATCGTAACGTAGTATATTCATCAGAATTGCCCGGTAATCGCTTCCTGTCTGACTTCACGACGAAACTCGGGGAGATCGGTAAATGCCATCTGGCGCGGCCTCAACAACGGATCACCATATCGCAGTCGCTGCCGCAGAAGATCGGGGTCGAGTCCGAGGTCTGATCTTGCCGAACCTGGTGCCGCAATGAAAAAACGCGCCCGCTTCATGACAACCCCAAGTTTTATCAGGTCGTCGTAGCTCAAGCGGCCGACCCGCCGCGCGCGAACTATGCGTTGTGCCGAAATGATGCCCAACCCGGGTACCCGCAGCAGCGTCTCGTAATCAGCGCGGTTGACATCAACCGGAAATTTCTCAGGATGCCGCAAAGCCCACATGATTTTGGGATCGAAATCGGTATCGAGAGCCGGCGGCCCGTTTTCGAACAGCTCATCGACCGAAAAACGATAAAAGCGCAACAGCCAGTCGGCCTGATACAGTCGATGTTCGCGCAGTAACGGCGGTTGTGGCAATTCAGGCAGACGTCGATCCTGATTAACCGGAATATAAGCCGAATAATAAACGCGTTTGAGCTGCATTTTCTTGTATAAGCTTTCAGAAAGCGTCAGAATCTGGCGGTCGTCTTCGGGGGTGGCGCCGATGATCAGCTGAGTACTCTGCCCGCCAGGCACAAAATTTCCTGCGGCAACCGGCCGGCTGACTGGCTGCAAAGGCCCGGCAGCCGGCGACGCTGAAGGCAGCAGGCGCTGGCGGTTCTGCTCTGGGTTATGTTCGCGGTGCCAGTCACGAATGCGCGCCATCGGCAGCAGTATCTGCTCTTTCGACTTGTCGGGGGCCAGCAGCTGCAGGCTGCTCTGACTCGGCAGCTCAAGATTCACGCTCATGCGGTCTACCAGTGTGCCGGCCTCATACAGCAGATCGGGATCAGCCCCGGGAATCGCCTTTATATGAATGTAGCCGCCGAATTTGTGAACCTCGCGCAGCAGACGCACGGTTCTTATCAGAAGTTCCATGGTGTAGTCGGGGTTACCAAGCACGCCGGAACTCAGAAACAGCCCTTCGATGTAGTTGCGGCGATAAAACGAAATCGTCAGCTCTGCCAGTTCTTCAGGGGTAAAGGCGGCGCGTTCGACGTCGTTGCTGCGACGGTTGAGGCAATAAGCGCAGTCGTAGGCGCAATAGTTGGTAAACAACACCTTGAGCAACGAAATACAGCGCCCGTCAGCCGCCCAGCTGTGACAGATGCCGCTGGCCGCCACGTTGCCCAGACTGCCCGGCGCACTTTTGCGCGAACTCCCACTCGAAGCGCACGAAACATCATACCGCGCCGCGGCAGACAGTATCCGCAACTTGTCGAACACCCCCGATAGCCTTTCCTGCGGTTGCTCAACACACTTATCTATCTCACCCATAATTTTCGCCATTTTTTCGCCTCACATATTTCAATTATAGGCGAACGAATGGCGAATGTAAATAGCTGAACGGAAAAATTCAGAGAGTGCGCAAAACCTCGGCTGGGCTGGTTCTGGCGGCACGGGAGGCTGGCAACAGTCCGGCCAGGATGCCGGTGAGCAGGGCAGCCAGCATGATGACGAGAATCGTCAGCGGTGCTCTGATTACGTAATAAGCAAGACTTACCCGCGCGCCCATACTGGTCGAAATTGCCAGAAAACCGACGTAGCCGGCCAGGGCGCCGAGGGCTGAACCGAGCAATGCTACCAGCAGCGACTCGGCGATTATCTGCAGAAAAATGCCAGCATCTTTCCAGCCGATTGCTTTAAGAATGGCAATCTCGTGACGGCGCTCAGATACGGTTGACCACTGTGAATTCATGGCGAAGAGAATGGTCAGAATCGCTACGATTGCCAGCACCAGCCGAAGCGTGTCATGGCTGAGACCCATGAACTTAACTACCGGCGGCATGCAGACGACCGGATTGGCATGGCCCTGCTGCAGCAACGCTTCGACTTTTTTCATGGCGACAGGAGCCGCTTCGATGCCAGCCGACTCGACCAGAAAAATGTTGGCCTCATCGACGAGAGGCCGGCCCAGGCGCTTGTTTATGGCAGCCACCGCGTCAGGCCAGAGCATGTAGACATCGGCGCGGGCGGTGCGCGCGTGTGAAGACGTGATGCCGATTACCGGGTAGAGCATGTCGCCGATTATCACTACCGAACCGACTTTGAGCTCCCAAAGTTCGGCGTATGACTGGTCGACCAGAACGACGTTGCTGTCGCCATCGCGAAAAAAGGCGCCGCTGACTACGTCTTTCGGCGACACCAGCGTGCTGCGCACAGCATTCTGATATGTCGGGTCATAAGCGCCGACGCTGAAAATGTGGCCGTTTTCGCCCTGTTTGAAGCGGTAGAGAAGAAACGGCGCGACTGCCCGCACTTCGGGAATCGCCGCAATCTGTTCGAGCAGGCTTCTTGGCAGCAGTCGCGTGGTGACAGTAGGCTCGGTGAAAAACCCTTCATTGACCGGATCGAGCGGCCGCCCGACTGCATCAGGGTCAGCTGTGCGCACAAATGGCTGATAAGCGAGAAATCTGGCGCCCATATAACTGACTGTCGCATGTTTAGACTGCAGATCGAACTGCAGCATCAACACCATGGCAACGATAAAGGCGCAGGCCAGCAGATAGCCGCTGACAGCGCCGAAAGAGCGCAATTTACGTCGGCAGAGCTCGCGCCAGGCTGCGGTAAATATGTCTCTCATACTGCTGCCTTCACTGCGCAGTCTCGCTCAAACTGCCGTCTTTGAGGCAGACGATACGACTGGCCAGCTTTGCATCGAAAAGACCATGCGAAGCCACTATCATGGCAGCACGCCCGCTATTAACCCTGGGAAGCAGCAATTCAACGATTTCGGCAGCAGTTTCAGCGTCAACGTCGCCGGTTGGTTCGTCGGCAAGAATCAATACCGGGTCATTCACCAGCGTGCGGGCAATAGCAACACGCTGCTGCTGCCCGACACTGAGCTCGGCCGGCAGGTTTTCGAGACGGTCTTTCAGGCCAAGTTCGCTCAAAATTTCAGTCGCCCGCTTCTGGCGCTCGGCCGCGTTGATACCGCGATGCATGAGAACCGCTTCAACGTTTTCGCGGGCGGTCCAGCCCGGAATCAGATTGAAACTCTGAAAGATCATGCCGATGCTGCCCGCGCGCAATTCAGCCAGTTCAGCCAGTGACAGACCGGTTATTTCTTTTTCCTGAAAAAATATGCTGCCGCTGCTGGCGCGATCAAGACCGCTCAACAGGCCAAGCAGAGTTGATTTGCCGACACCGCTGCGCCCGGTAATCAGCAGAAGCTCGCCGGCACTGACCGAAAACGAAACCTCGGCGAGAACTTTAATTTCATTGCCACGCGTATGATAGCTCTTACTGAGCTTTTCGACCCTCAGCAACGGTCCCATGCAACCCTCCATACCTTTTCAGAAGCGCCTCAGATCATCGAGAGGCGAACGCGCAGACATGCGCAAAACCGGAAACAGCGAGGCCAGCAAGCCGGCCAGAACGGCAAAAGCAATGACCACAATGGCCAGCACCGGGTTAAGAACACCGGTCATTGCCGCATCAACCCCGAGAAGAGAATTAACTGGCACCGCGATGATCAGCCCGCTACCGACCAGAACGCCGACCAGACTGCCAGCAACCGACTGAAACAGCGATTCGCAAAGCAACTGCCAGGCAATAACCCGGTTCGGCCAGCCGATAGCCCTGAGAATGGCAAGATTGCGACAACGCTCGACCACCGCTGCCCACTGAATTTTGGCGGCAAAGAGAACGCTGCCGCACATGACGATCAGCATAAAACCCCAGACCATGCGCTCACTGAGGCCTAGCGCTTCAGAAGCCGGCCAGTAGCAACCGGTCGTCAGCAGACTGTCGGTTTTCAGCAGTTTTTTCACGTCTTCCATAGCCTTGATGTGATGCGTAGCATCGTGCGAAACCGCCAGGATGATATTGGCCTCTTTTTCGAGCGGGTTGTGTATGCGCTTGTTGATTGCCCGCTCTGCATCGGCAAACAGCATCATTATATCGGGGTTCAGCGGCCGCACGCCGGTTCTGACCAGCCCGGCGATTTCGAATTCTTCTTCGGCAATCGAAAACTTCATGCCGGGCTTGAGGCCATTGTTGATGGCAAAACCGCTTTCAACGAGAATTTTGCCGGGCTGCGCAGCATCGAGATAACTGCCCTCGACAAGATCTCCGGCTGCGACGCAGTTTCTTACGACTGCATAATCTTGCGGATTAACGCCGGCAGCGGTAAAAATCAGATTGTTCGTCGGATCTCTGAACCTGAACATCAGACACGGAGAAACATTTTTGAGGGAATCGAGCCGCGCAACCTTCTCTGCCAGTTCGATCGTCAGCAGGCGGGTCGTGTTGGTGTTGACGACAAAACCTTCATTGAGAATGTCGTAAGGCTTCTTGTTGCAGCCGGTGCAGTTCTCGCATTGTTCCTGGCACTTGGCCGGGATTATACCCTTGGCGAGGTCTGCCAGCTCTTTTTCGGTCAGCGAGCTGATATCGCCGCAGGCCGGCAGCCAGGTGACGAAGTAAGTGCCGGTACCGCCGATCACGATATCCTGCACGACCCGTGAATAGAGCAGAACGGCAGCAAGAACTATAATAAAAGCAACTGTTATCGCATAGCCGCTTACCACTGCCAAAGTGCGACGCCTGTTCTGGCGAAGCTCACGCAATGCACAGGCAATTACATCAACGTTCAAAGACTATCTCCTGCGAGTATTTTCAGCCACTTCAGACTCAGTTATGGGCCAACAACAGACCTATACCGGTTATTTCCAGACGCCTGACCAGGCCATCAGCACAAACCAGCCACCGATCAGGAATACCAGCAGAACGAGCCACATCAGCACCTTGTTAGCGACATTCTCTGATCTTTTCGCAACCGCGCTGATCGAAACCGCCTGCAAGCTAATCGGCTTACCTGGTTTGCGGACAGCCTCGAGCATCTCGCCTTCTCTGCTGATAACACAGGGAATATTCATGAGCCCGGCAAGCATATCGGCACGCCCGGCCGCCAGCGAAGTATGTCGCGTACCATTACGAAATGCCGTTATCTCGTGAATCTTGCCATCTTTGCTCAGCATCGCCAGTGAAACATCATAGGGAAGACCCTTATTTTTGCCTTTGCTCAAGCCGCCGATGATAATCATTTTCAGATTCTCGGCAGAAATCCCGGCCGCGCGGGTAGTCGTTCCAACTGCGATCAGCTGGTCAAGACGCATCAGCGATCCTTCCCAGAGGACTTTGCCCATTGCCCTGGCCTGCTGCAAAAGCATACCACTGCGAAAATCAAAAACGGTGTAGTGCCTGAAAATATGCTGCAACGCCAGACCGGCGACGAGAACCAGAGAACCGACAATAGTAAGAATGACCGCCGTACTGTTTTCCATCGATGGGGCTGCTGACCCGCCTTTTACCCCAAGGCCGAGAACTGACGCTATTACCATAAACAGAATACCACCGCCAAAAACCAGCAGACCCTGGATGGGAGCGTGATAAAAGGCCTGTGTCTCAAATAACAGACGGTTCGGGCCATCTGCTAAAAGAGCCAGCTCAGCAAGTTCGC
>Ga0123335_1008211_pt1 | contig 11304 bp, 4 predicted proteins | sample BiotimSIPDNA_2_FD_89707 | JGI IMG/M metagenome (GOLD analysis project Ga0123335, IMG submission 89707) | Anaerobic biogas reactor microbial communites from Washington, USA - Biogas_R2 time_0 SIP DNA | ecosystem: Engineered > Bioreactor > Anaerobic > Unclassified | place: Washington, USA... | reverse complement strand
TCCTGTCAAGCTCCAAAACCTGGCATACGAATGGGATGCAACTGTGCCCAACAACTGCGCCCTGCAAATGCTCCTGGCCTTTGCTGAATCCGAAGAGGGACCTTGGACGCCTTTCGCGGGACCGGCTCCAAATCAGCACTACACACAACCAAAAGGAACAATCGAAACCAAGTTGAACAACCCTTGGTGCAAAGCAAAATTCGTGCTTGTTAGCGATGGAAAGCAGGCGCCATTGCTTAGATCGCTTACATTGGGTAATCAGAAAATGGGAAATTGGGTTGGCATTGACAAGGAAGAACCCAAGCTGACAATGATCACCCCGGGACTCGTCGATAACGATTCAACGCCTATCGTATTCAAGATCAGCGACAACCAGGCGCCCAATTGGAGCACGTTCAAGGCGTGGCTTAACGGCAACGACATCACTGAAAACATCGTGCGCAAGGGCGATACATGCACCTACACCCCAGAAACGACCTATCCAACAAAAACATGGAATCCAGCCCTGGATACCTGGAATCAAAGCCCCTACCAAAACTCCGTGACCTTTACGGCGTTGAAGGAATCCCGTGATGGAATCCGCATCGCCAAAAGTGACGAATATACCCAATCGGATACCGCGTTCGCCATCCTTTCCGCACACCGCCCCGTCGAACCGGGAAAAACCTACGAAGTGACCTACGAATTGCGCCACACCGTGAATCTGGGATCGTTCATGGGTGAAGAAAAAAGCTCCTATTGTGGATCCATCCGCTGGTTTGACGCCAATGGCAACGAGACCGGCACACGCGTCCGCTTCCCCGGCGGGGACAAGCAGGATTCCTGGAAATCCGTAACGGTCAAGGGCGTTGCGCCTGAGCAAGCGATCTCCCTCAAGGTCGTCTTCGGGTTTGACACCCCCAACTTCGAGCTGGGGGATTTCCTTGAAATCAAGAACGTAGCCCTTACGGGACCGTCGCCTTCCAAGGCATTGCCAAGGAGCAGCAACCTGCATTCCCTCCGCATTTACATCGAGGACTGGAGCGGGAACAAGCTCGACGAAGATGCCTTCTTCCTCGTCGGCAAACGCCTCCAGAAGAACGTGGCATCCTTGCGAGATGACGGCTTTGTCCTCGTTGACGGAAAGCCATTCTTCCCCATCGGCATGTACGCAGTTTGCCCCCGTGAATTCAACGGCAACAGCATCGACAAGGCATTTGAGGGTCTTGCCGCAGCTGGATTCAACCTGGCTCATACCTACAGTTCAGGACGAGGAAAGGCTTTCACAGAATTCCTCGATACGGCAGCCAAGTACGGGTTCAAGGTCTATGTGGCCTCGCACAAAGGCGCAAACTCAACAGACATCGCCGCCTACCTCGAAGACGTGGAACGGGAACGTCACCACCCTGCGGCTTTCGCATGGTACCTGGCTGACGATACATCGGCACACGTCAAGCACGACGACCTGCAAAAACTCCACGACGCAATCAAACGCATCGACCCGGACCACATCACCGTGCAGGCTGACGGAACAGGAGCAAGGCCAAGGTCAAACTACATCCAGTACGTACACGCAACAGATGGCTTCCTGCCGGAAATATACCCAGTGACAGAACATCAAAAAGGCGTGTCGAAAGTCATTACGGACATGAAAACCATCCATGCCGACATTGAGGACAACGGAAGCCCCGTCAAGACAATCTGGGCAATCATCCAGTATTTTGATGGTTGGGGCTGGACGAGATTCCCAACCTTCAACGAATTGCGCGCGATGAGCTACCTTTCAATCATCCACGGCGCACACGGAATCACCTGGTACACCTACGGCGGCTTCAACAAGAACCGAGGCGTCACAAGTTCGCCTGAACGCTGGAACAACATATGCACGGTCGCCACCGAACTCAGCAAGCTCAGCCCGATTTTCCTCGAGAGAACCGGTCCCCAGCTTCCACCGCCTGAAATCCTTCAAGGTGACAAGACGGACAATAGCTACCATTCCTCGATCAGCGTCCTGCTCAAGGTCCACGATGGGAAGCGGTACGTCATCGCCGCAAACTCCTCCAACTCACAGGTCACATGCACGATCAAGACAGGCGGCAAGCTCGCCAAGACCTGGTTCGAGGATGGAAGAACCATCGCAATCCAAAACGATCTCCTCAAGGATACCTTTGAAGCATACGGCGTCCATGTCTATGAACTCGAAGACTGAAAACCTTAATTGACCACAACAATATGGAGACCAACACTGAACTTATCATCGTCGGAGCAGGAGCCGCAGGCTTGATGGCAACAGCCACTGCCGGCGAAGCCGCAATCAAGGCAATCACCTTGGAAAGACGGCATCGCCCTGGACTCAAGCTCCTGCTCTGCGGAAACAACCGATGCAATATCTCGTACCAAGCCCAGCCCAAGGACATGCTGCGGGACTACGGCGAACCACTGGAGCAATTCCTCAAAACAGCAATCAATGAATTCACATCAGACGACCTCAGAAAACTGATGGCGAAATGGGGACTGCAAACCATAGCAAATAGAAACAGAATCTATCCGGCTTCCGAAAAGGCGGACGATGTGCTCCATTGCTTTACAGACAAGATCCGGGACCTGGAAGCACCGATTGTCTTCAATTGCCCCGTCGAAGCGATTACCCCATTGGAAAACGGCGGATTCTTGGTCAAAACAAACAAGATCAACCTGACAGCCAAGTACGTTCTCCTGGCTACAGGCGGCTTTTCATACCCAAAAACAGGCTCCGTCGGCGATGGGCAACGAATCGCCAAGGAACTGGGACTCAAGGTCGAAGACCCAAGACCGGGATTGGCGGGAATCGACATTAAGACGCCCTGGCTGCAACAAGGCGAAAAGGAAGACGTCCCCAATATCGCCGTTGAAATCTTTGACGAAAACGGGCGCAACGTCGGCATGACCAGGGGCAATCTCCTGGTCGAAGGCAATTGCCTCAGGGGAACCGCGATTTTCGACGCCACTCGCATCGTCGCAAGGCAAAACCTCCAGATTCCGAGTTTTGTGCTAGACCTGTTCCCGACCCAATCCGCAAGCGCCTTGTCTTCGAGGTTGGGCAAGGCGAACCTGGCCGCATCCTTGGAGAAGCAAGGCATTCCGCCTCTGCTGTCCAGGTCATTTGCCGAGTTGTCCCGCAAGCTCAACGCCAGCGAATTCCTCAAGCAAATTCGCCTGGAAGTCGATTCGATCAGGCCATTGAAGGAAGCGATTGTCACGGTTGGCGGAGTGTCGCTTGATGAGATCGATCCTACAACGATGGAGGCACGCAAAATCCCAGGTCTTTACTTCGCTGGAGAATTGGCGGACATCGACGGCCCCACAGGAGGCTACAATCTCCACGCGGCCTTCGCAACCGCCAGGCTCGCCATCAACGCAATCAAGGCAAAACTCAGGCCAGAACCAAAAGAAAAGCCAAAGCCAACAAGAAATTTCACCAAGCAAGAGCCACGCCAGCCAGCAAAAACAACAAAAAAACGCTCCAGCCGTGGAGACAGGTGGGACGCACCAGAACCACCGCCATGGAGACGAAGACCACAATAATTTTTCAACCATCCAAATACTAACCATCAAACAAGAAGAAACAACCATGAAGAAAATCGCAGACACATTCACACTCCTTCCAGCAGGCGCAGTTCAAATGAAAGGACGACTGGGAGAAGCACTTGACCTCAGCATCGAAAACAGACTCAAAACCGTTGACTACAAACACCTGGTCCAACCATTTGCGGATAGACAGGAAGTCGATGGTCGCTGGAGATGCGAATTCTGGGGCAAAATCGTCCGTTCGGCAATCCGTTCATGGCGCGCAAAGCCAGACCTGGAACTCCTCCAACTGATCAAGCAAACAGTCAAGGACATTTGCGACACGCAGACAGAGGAAGGATGCATCTCATCGTACCCAAGTGAAAAACAAACCACGGACTGGGACGTCTGGGGACGCAAGTACGTCATCCTCGGGTTGGCAAGATACTGCAACACAGTCGGCTACGATGCTGACGTGGTCAAGGTGATCGTGGATTGCCTCGACCACTTGATGACTCAGGTCGGTCCCAGCGGCAAGAAGATGATCGAAAGCGGGCACCACACGGGCATGGCTCCCAGCTCAATCCTTGGCGCCGTCATCAAAGTCTATTGGCTTACCGGCGAAAAGCGTTTCCTGGACTATGCAGAATGGATTGTGGCGGAAGGCGGCTCGCCCGTATTCCAATGCGTCCTTGACGGCGTCGATCCCTACAAAATCGGCAATGGAAAGGCATACGAAATGACCTCCTGCGTCGAAGGCATGCTGGAACTTTACCGCGTGACCGGCCGTGAAGGATACCTGAAAGCAATCGTCAAGTACTTCAAGAACGTGGTCGAACAGGAAATTTTCGTCACGGGCGTTGGCGGCTTGCGTGATGCCGTCGGCGAGTACTGGAACGAGGGTGTCAAGAACCAGACCGGCACGGATTTGGGCGGTCGCGGCGAGACCTGCGTGACGACCACGTTCATACGCTTTGCCCTCAACCTGCTCAGGATGACCGGCGATGCGACCGTCGCAGATGAAATCGAACGCTCAACCTACAACGGAGTATTGGGCGAAATGGTGCCTGACGGCTCATGGTGGATGCACCTGAACCCAACGCCGCTTTCGGCTCCAGCGCCAAAACGCCCCGCCGGCGACCAGATCAAGGGCTACGGCGAAGACTGCTGCCTGGCACAAGGACCGGAAGCGCTCGCGACCGGAGCATTGTCATACGCAATGAAAAACGGGGACAACGTCGTGCTTAACTTCTACGAAGAAGCCATGGTCAACGTCGATAGCGGACTGACACTCCAGGTTGCCGGCGAGTATCCCGACGAGGGTTCCGTCAAGATCACCGTCAACCTGGCAAGAAGCCGTGAATTCGCTCTTTTGCTCCGCATCCCCGCCTGGAGCAAGACAACCAAGTCAGTCAAGGTCAACGGAGAAGCCGTCTTCGCCAAGCCAGGAACCTACTGTCAGATCTTCCGCAATTGGCAGGATGGCGACGTCGTCGAACTCGAACTCGACATGTCCTTGGTCGTCATGCCCCACCCGGCCGGCACGGGAATGGCGGCGCTGAGACGAGGCCCAATCCTTCTTGTCCGCGACTCCAGGCTGGGCGACCTCAACAAGCCCTACGGAAAGCCAACCAAGGCAACCAGAGCCGCAGACGTACCTGGAATCAAGAGAGTCTATGCCCTGGACGATGGATCAAAGGTCTGCGACTACGCCTCGGCGGGAAATCTCTTCTCCGACGACAACCTGCTCAGGGTCTTCGTTTAATCCACTCAAACACAAAATCAGGATGCCACGCCCATGTCAACCCACTTGTTCCCCTTGAACGGTCCTGCAAAACTCAGGCTGGACGTCATCTCGTCAAGATGCGTCAGGGTCAGGCTCGATTCACCCAATGAACCTCTGAGCGAAAGCGGGCTGACTAGGTATGGCATCCTGAAGCCAACCCCCCAAGGCAATCCAACTTGCCACGATTCCGGCTCTTTTACACTTGAAAACTACGATTTCAACATCACACCGGATGCCCAGATCACCATCAGCAAAAACGGGCGGGAAATCGTCAAGATCAGCGAATTCGGCACCCGTGAAAAAGGCGGATTCAAGATCGTCTTCGGGCTGAATGACGACGAACGAATCTATGGATTGGGAGACGAAAACCGCGAACGCCTCCAAAAACGGGGACACCGTGCCGAAATGATCCTCAGAAACGTAGCCTCCTACATCCCAATCCCATACTTCATGTCGTCAAACGGATGGAGCACGCTCGTCAATTCAACATGCTACCACATCATTGACGTCGATTCAAAGCATGACAATACCATCCTCGTAGAATGCGCGTACGGACAACCGGACATCTACCTCTTCCTTGCAGATAAGATGACCGGGCTGCTGGGCGAATACACCGCGCTTTCAGGGAGACCTGCGCTGCTCCCAAGATGGGCATACGGCTTTACGTTCGTCTGCGACGAGCGAGAAGTCAGGGCAAGAGACGTCCTTTACGAAGCACTCGAATTCAGACGTCAAAAGCTCCCTTGCGACGTCATCGGACTCGAACCGGACTGGATGGAAAAGCACTACGACTACTCCGTTGACAAGAAGTGGAGCGAAAAACGATTCCACGTCCCATTCTGGCTGAAGCCAAACGGAAACGGGACATTCGCAGGAACCTTGCACAAGATGGGATTTCGCCTCTCGCTTTGGCTATGCACCGATTACGACTTCTCGGAATACGAGGAACAACTGCTGAAAGACCCAAATGAAGCCGAAAAACCCGAAGCACCCAAAACAGAACGCTCCGCAGACGACTTGATACAAGACCCCCACTTCGCTGGCGCAATCCGATCGGATACGATAACGAAGCCCGGCGAACCCTGGTTCAAGCACCTGGAAAAATTCGTCGATCACGGCGCAGACGCCTTCAAGCTTGACGGTTCGAACCAGGTCAACTTCCATCCTGACAGGAAGTGGTTCAACGGAATGGAAGACTGGGAAATGCACAATCTGTACCCAATGCTCTACAATAAGCAAATGGCGAACGGATTCATCAATCACACGGGAAGACGCCCGATGATCTACTCCGCAGGCGGCTACGCGGGCATCCAGCAGTACTCCGCAACATGGACAGGAGATACGGGAGGCGGAGCAAAACCACTGGCGGGACTCCTCAACCTCGCACTCTCTGGACACTCAAACGGAACCTGCGACATGCAAATCTGGGATCGCCAAGGCATCCACTCGGGATTCCTGCTCCCATGGTCGCAGCTCCTGGGATGGCACATGTACACACAACCCTGGTTCCAAGGACCGGATATCCTGGAGGCATTCGCCTTCTACGCAAAGCTCAGATATCGCCTGCTCCCATACATCTACACGGCGGCTTGGGCGGCAAACCATACCGGCATACCAATGATGAGACCGATGCCGCTGGCCTTCCCAAATGACAGGAAATGCGACAACATCATCAACCAATACATGCTTGGTGACGCCTTGCTCGTAGCATCCTTTACCAATTCAATCTACCTCCCGGCAGGACAATGGATCAACTACTGGACCAAGAAAACCTATGCAGGCGGTCAAACCATCGCCGTGGAAAACATCGCCGATTGGGCAAAAGGCAAATTCCCCGTCGGCGGTCCTTTGTTTGTAAAGTGCGGCTCGCTAATCCCGACTGCTCCCGAGATGCTATTCTCCAATGAAAAGCCACTGGACTGTGTCGCTTGGGAAGAATATCCTGACGAAAAAGGTTGCGCAGAAGGCTACCTGTACGAAGACGATGGAACTACATTCGAATACCGAGACGGCGCATACTCGCTAATACATGCCAGCGTCAAAGACGGACAGCTCTTCACCAAATCGGTCAAAAACAACTACGACGGCATTCCCGAAAACAGAACCCATTTGCTCGAAAGCTTCAACTAAAGATAAAAGGAGATCCACATCATGCAAAAACTCCTCGCCACCCTGTTTATTTTGTTCGCCTGCGCCATCCAAGCGCAAAACATCGTCCTCAGTCCGAATGGAGTCGCAACTGTCAAGGGACAGCAGGCGATTACGGCTATTCATCTCGTCCTTTGGGACCAGCAATGGAAGCATGCTTCCATCCAAGCGGGAGGACAGCCTGACGAAAGTATCATCCTCGCCAAAGGCATCCTAGGCATCCCAGATTCAGACAGCGCATACTTGGACTACACGATCACCAAGAAAGCCTTCCCGGACAAGCAAACCCTTGACTACAGGGTTGCACCAAGCAAATCGACAACGATACAAGGCGCTTTTATCAATACATATCTGGATCTGCAGTACATTGCCAACAGGGAATTCGTCATGGTGCCAAATGGACACAAGGGAACATTTCCCGAAAAACTGGCGGGCACCAATGTGTATGGATCAAACGCAACCGGAGTCGCAATCAAGCAGGACGATGGCAACTACCTGCTGATCAACTCAGGAAAAAACGTACGCCTCCTGATCCAGGACAACCGGGCATTCAACGTTGACAGCATGGAAATCAGATTCATAATGACGCCCGGAAAAATCAACAAGGGACTCAACTACGCAAACAAACTCACTGTTTCAACAATAACCCCACAAAAACTCCAAGCCATGACCGCAAAAATCAAGCAAGACAACATGAACGCAAGCAACAAACTCGTACTCAGTTTTGATGACAATGGTCGAGGCGCCTTGCACCGTGGCTCGACCAATTTCGCCTCCATGCAGCTCGCTGTCCATGGCATCGGCTGGACCTATGCAGACCAGCAAGGAGGTTCATTCGACTCGCTCGAGGATGAAAATACCCGCTCATTCGTCGGTTCAATCATCATCCCGGGAACCGATGAAACACCACTGCTGATCGAGCAAACACTCAAGCCAATGGATAATATCCTGGAAACCGACTATCGCCTGGAAATCCCCAAGCAAGTCAAGATGAATGGATACCAACTCTCCTACAACCTCAACCTCTCCCATTACATCGACGCCAAGCTGACACTCGCCGCCAAAGACGGAAACAAGACGTTCATCATCCCCGCCGAACTCAAAGCAAGTCATGCCTACAACGGGGAAATCACGTCGATCAACGTAAAGCCAACGTCAGCGAATATCCCGGAAATCACTATCAGCATGGATCAGCCGACGAATATTCTCCTCCAGGACGGACGAGGATGGGGAGGCAACTCATTCGAACTCAGGTTCAATTTCATGCGTGCAGAAAAGGGAGATTTCCAGGGACCGAGCGTCGTCAACAGGACCTTCACCTTCACCGCAAAGGACGACAGCGGCGATTTGATCATCTTCCCCAACCTCAATGGAATCAATTCAGTCACAGACACCACAGGTTGGTTCCCCTACACGCTTCCATGGGACGCGGAGTCTCCGCTCAATGTCGATTTCCTTAACCATAAGCCAGCCGGAAAATTCGGCTTCATCGCCTGCAAGGACGGGAATTTCGTCACCACCGGCAATGGCGAATCCATACGATTCTGGGGAACATGCTTCTCGGCAGGAGCCAATTTCCCGACCCACGAGCAAGCCAGGCTGATCGCAAAGAGACTGGCTTCATACGGAATCAACATGGTCAGAACACACCATGCCGACGCCAGCTGGGCGGAAAACCACTTCTTCCCAAGGGACAAGGACAACACCAGGGAATTCGATCCCGTCAACCTGGACAAGTTCGACTACCTGATCTACTGCCTCAAGCAAGAAGGAATCTACATCTACCTGGATCAGCTCGTCAATCGAAAATTCAAGGCCGGAGACGGAGTTGACGCCGCAGACAAACTCCCGACCTGCGCAAAGCCATACTGCTACTTCGACCGCAAGCTGATCGAACTCCAAAAGGAATTCTCAAGCAATCTCTGGAATCACGTCAATCCCTACACCAAGCTTGCCTACAAGGACGACCCTGCCATCGCAATGATGGAATTCGCAAACGAGAACGACCTCTTCACACAATCCGTAACACTCGAACCCTACAGGACCAGGTTCGAAGCGCTCTATCGCGATTGGGGCAAGAAAAACAACATCACGCTGCCGCAGGAAAAGATCGACTTCACGATCCTTACCGATCCGATGCAGGCATTCTTCGTCCATGTGACGGACGAGTACCATCGTGAAATGGGTGATTTCCTCAGGAATCAGGTCGGCGTCAAGGTTCCGATGACCGGCTCCAACTGGACTCGTTCGGCCGCCCTGCTCCTCACCTTGTCAAAACTTGACTTCACAGATTCCCACACGTACTGGAATCATCCTGGGCAAGGCGGGGTTTTCGGCACTAATTCCATGTTGCGCTCGACCTCCACGGTCTTCAACGGACTCGGCTTCCAGAAACTCAAGGGCTTGCCATTCTTCGTCTCCGAATGGGACGCCCCCTGGCCGTACGAATACCGCGCCGAACTCCCGGCATGGATGGCGGCAACGGCTGCTTTCCAAGACTGGAACGGATTGACCGTCTATACCTACAGGCACTCCTCGGTGCCAATCGACTACATCAATGGAGCATTCGAAACCTTCAACGATCCGGCAAGATTTGGTCTCTTCCCAATCGCCGCACTGATCTATCGGAAAGGACTCGTCACCCCAGGCAAAACCGTCAAGACGATCAACCTTTCATCAAGCGAGGCGCAAACAGCAAAAGCCCCAGGCCCATGGTCAATCCCAGCATGCAGAAACAACCTGGCAGGACTCTATAGATTCCAATGCGAATTCGACTCCAACGAATCCGATGCACTGGATAAAGACTCAAAGCCAATCCAAACTTCGAAGAAATACATCTCCGAAAACGAGCAAATCATTCAGGACATCGACAACTCGACTGTCATCGTCAACACCCCGGCAGCACAAGTCGTCTCATCGTTCTTCGACAAGCAAGATACCGTGAGTACAGACAATGTAACCGTCAAGATCAACAACCAATTCGCAACCATCGCAGTGGCTTCAACTACAGACGACCCAATACAAACCTCGAACAGACTCTTCCTGACAATCGTAGGAAGAGCCGAAAACACCGATTTCGCGTACTCATTCCTCAGAAACAAGCGAACCAACACAGGCAAAGGTCCAATCCTGGTAGATAAGATCAACGCGACAATCACCATCAAGACCGCCAACAACAACCTGAACGTATATCCAATGACCAATACCGGCGAAAAACTCCCGCCCTTGAAAGTCACAAGAACCCCAGGTCAAATGGCGTTCGAAACAACCGCAAACACAATTCACTACATCCTGGAATAATTCAGACCCGTCCGACTAGGAACACGCCAAATTCAGCCGCTTCAGCGGCGACACAGCTTGAGTACGAGCACCCTGGGTGTCCGTACCTAAACCCGTCTTGCTTTGAAGCAGGACAAATTCACCCGCCCATCCAACTGGGGCTTTGTCATGTTTCACCGCTTCAGCGGCGCCATCGTCTGAGTACGAGCACCCCGGGTGCCCGTACCTAAAACCGTATTGCTCCGAAGCAGCGCAAAACCGCCCGCTCGCCCAACGGGGGAAGCGCCATGTTTAGCCGCTTCAGCGGCGACACAGCTTGAGTACGAGCACCCTGGGTGTCCGTACCTAAAACCATATTGCTCCGAAGCAGCGCAAAACCGCTCGCTCGCCCAACGGGGAAGCGCCATGTTTAGCCGCTTCAGCGACGACACAGCTTGAGTACGAGCACCCCGGGTGTCCGTACCTAAGACGTCTTGTTCTGTGGTAGGGCAGATTTATCTGCCCTTTCCGACCCGTCCGACCCCGCCCGACCCCGCCCGACCCCGCCCGACCCCGCCCGACCCCGC
>Ga0123335_1008208_pt1 | contig 11305 bp, 10 predicted proteins | sample BiotimSIPDNA_2_FD_89707 | JGI IMG/M metagenome (GOLD analysis project Ga0123335, IMG submission 89707) | Anaerobic biogas reactor microbial communites from Washington, USA - Biogas_R2 time_0 SIP DNA | ecosystem: Engineered > Bioreactor > Anaerobic > Unclassified | place: Washington, USA... | reverse complement strand
GTGTTCTGGCTACTGTTAGGAAAGTGTTTAGGTAGTCGAGTCGTATGGTTTCCATGTGTTGTAGGGTTCCTTTTGCTTTGTTAGTTATGCTTGTTTGTGTGTTTATATGTTATTTGTTTTGTGTGTTTGTCTGGTTGGCTGTTTATTAGTTGTTGTGGGGAAAATTGCCTTAGCACAACCACAAAGTAATGTTTTTGTGTTTTGCGTTGTGTTTTTTGTTTGGTTGATGTTAGCGGTTGAGGGTTGGTTGTGGTTTGTGCACAAGCAGGTTAATTAATTGACGTATTAAGGTTTCTTTTGGGAAATGCTTATATCAGTTTTTTTAATAAAAAATATTAACATAATTGAGGTTAAGTGCCTTGACAAACTTTACAATAATAATCTATGACGCACCAATCGCAAAAGAACGCGCCCTATCCGCCCTAAGATTCGCATGGACAGCCGACATAGAAGGACACAAAGTCAAACTTTGGCTGTTTGAAAACGGCGTCTACCTTGCCAAAAAAGACCAAAAACCAGCCCAAGGATTAACCAACTACGGACAAATGCTTGAAGACATGGTTAAGGGCGGCGTGGAAGTTAAAGCCTGCGTGGTCTGTGCTGAAGCAAGAGGCGTAAAGCCTGAAGAACTCATTGACGGTGTAAAGCTTGCAACTATCCATGAACTAGTTGAGTGGACAGTTAATAGTGACAAAGTTATAACTTTCTAAGTGATTCAGTTTGAGCATTGAAAAGTTGGATGTTAAAGGAAAAATGTGCCCCATGCCAGTGGCGTTTACTAAGCGTAAGCTTGAAGGCATGGTTTCTGGGCAACTGCTGGAGGTTGTTGGTGAAGGCGAACTGGAGTTTGGGAATATTCAACGTTGGGTTGAGCATAATGGGCATGAAGTGGTTGAGGCTTCCATGGGGGATACTGGATTTAAAATTGTGGTTAAAAAACGCTGATTCCATCAATATTTTTAACAGTGTTTATCAAAAATTTTAATAATGCTTGTTACTATGCTTTCAAATTGGCAAGTGAAAGCAATGGCAGAAAAATATGTTGAAATGTACAAAAGTTTAGGAATAAACATAGAAAAACACAACCAACTCCTAAACATCCTAGGACAATACTATGGCGCTGTGTACCTATCACAGAAAAACCGCCCAAAAAAAATGGATTACTTTGACTTTGTCGTATCAGAAATCCATGGTCTAAGAATCCAAGAACTCGAAAACCAAAGAAAAGCAGGAAAAAAGGTTATAGGCGCATTTTGCATTTACGCACCTGAAGAACTCGCTTACGCCGCAGACGCCACAATGGTTGGCTTATGCGGAGGCGCAGACTTCTCAGTCCCAGACGCGGAGGCAATTTTGCCCAGAAACCTTTGCCCCTTAATCAAGTCGTTTTACGGTTTTAGGTTAAACAAGACCTGCCCGTATTTCCAGTCTAGCGATCTTGTGGTTGGAGAAACAACCTGCGACGGCAAAAAGAAAGTCTATGAACTGTTAAATGAGCTTATTCCAACATATGTTATCGAGATTCCCCACAAGCCCGATACCCAGCAAGGCAAAGAGTTCTGGCTTAAAGAAGTGCAAGCCTTCAAGGCAGAGATAGAAAAGCTAACAGGTAACAAGATAACTGCCGAGAAGCTTAAGGCATCCATTGAATTAATCAACAACAAACGCAAAGCACTCAAACGCCTCTCTGAACTGCGAGCGAAAAATCCCTCACCAATCAGCGGCTTAGATGCCTTGCTGATTAGCCAAATCAGCTTTAATGATGACCCAGTGCGGTTTACAGCAAAAGTCAACGAGCTCTGTAATGAACTCGAAGAGCGTGTACGCAAAGGTGAAGGCGTAACAGAAAAAGACGCGCCTAGACTGATGGTTTCAGGTTGCCCCATGGCTATTCCAAACTGGAAACTTCACAGCATAGCCCAAGAAGCGGGTGCTTCAGTAGTTGTTGAAGAGAGTTGTGTTGGCACGCGTTACTTCACCGATTTAATTGAGCCAAAGGGCGACAGCATTGAGGATTTGCTTTGGGCAATAGTTGAAAAATACAGCAAAATTCCCTGCGCATGCTTCACCCCAAATGATGCGCGAGTTGAAAGCGTTATGCAGTTGGCTAAGCAATTCAATGTTGACGGAGTGATATATTATACACTGCAGAACTGCCATGACTATAATGTTGAAGCGGTAAAAATCGAGCGCACACTGAAAAATAGAGATTTGCCGATGCTAAAAATTGAAACAGATTATGCAATGGGTGATTCAGCGCAGATAAAAACCAGAGTTGAGGCTTTCCTTGAAATAATCCAAGGGAAAAAGCCCTAATCCCCTCTGGGAACTTCCTTATATTTGATTAAACCAAATTTAGATTGGAGCGAAAAATAAGCATGAGTTACAGGTTAACTAAAGTTGTTCCCGTACATGGTTGCAGTTGCAAACTTCCTCAGTATCAACTAGGTGATTTGCTGGATAAAGCGGGTTTAACTGGCAAGTTTGGCGAGGAAGTTTTAGCTGGTCCGTGGGAAAACGCTAGTGTCGTAAAAATCGCTGACGGAATCGCTATATTAAATACGCTTGATTTTTTCACCCCGATGGTTGATGAACCAGAAATTCAAGGCAGAATAGCGGGCAGCAATGTGACAAGTGACATTTACACTTTGGGCGTAACCAATATAGCTAATGTTTTAACGATTATGGCGTACCCAGAAAACATGCCCAGTGAATTAGCCGTGGGAATGCTTAAGGGTCTAGGAGATTTCTGCCGTGAAATGGGCATTCCTGTGGTTGGAGGGCATACCATCAGAAACCCTTGGCCTATTATTGGCGGTGCTGCAACTGGCGTAAGTGCTCCTGAAAAAATAGTTTATACTCGTGGCGCAAAAGTGGGTGACCGATTATTCTTGACTAAGCCTTTGGGAATTGCACCTGCCATGGCGGCGTACCGTTTAAGAAAAGAAGAGGAAGGTAAAGAGCTTCTTGAGGGAGTGCCCGAGGATTTAATTGATGAGGCAGTTGAAGGCGCTATTACTGGCATGATTACTTCTAACAAGCCTGTTGCAGAAGCGATGCAGCAAGTTCCAGTGCACGCAGCAACGGATATTACCGGTTTTGGTCTCAAAGGCCATGCAGCTAACATGGCAGTTCTTGGCAACATTGATATCGTAATTAACCAGTTGGCAGTGATTCGCGGAACCCCAGTTTTAGCTGACCTCTTTGGTTACCCATTGTTAACTGGCGAAGCAAAAGAAACTGCGGGTGGAATATTGATTGCTGTAGCCCAAGAAGACGCTGACAATCTGCAGGATGAGTTGGATAAGCGAAGAGTTAGGCATTTTGAAGTTGGTTATGTTGCAAAGGGCGCTGGAAACGTGAATGTTCTTAAAAACGTTAAAGTGCTAGAGGCATAGAAACGCTATTGCTCTATAGTCCCCCTTATTTAAAGGCGCATACGGAAGCGTATGCGCAACAGCAAAGTCAACATGGAAACGGCGAGGTCTCTCACAGCAGACCCCTCCTCCCTTATATAAAGCAATGTTGAACAGGACGCTGTTGCTCTCCACAGACCCCATCCCCCTATAAAAAGCAGCCAAACACAGGTGAACTTGCGGTTACCTAAAGGGTAAGGAAGATTGATTTTTTTGCCGCTAAAGGGCGGTTAAGGGTCTTCAGGGCCTTTTCTTTTCATTATCGATGCTGGCAGCGAGTACATGTAAAATGTGCCAATCGGGTCTTTGATTTGGTTCATCAGCTTCTCAATGTCGTCAGCGCTGTAATGCTCCTGTTCGTTCTCTAACCCGAGAATCGACGCCAAAGCGCTAAGCATGGCTGCTCCCTGTTCAGGCGCGTTCGGGCAAGGTCCACCGCATCCAGTGCAGGGCATATCCACTTTGAGGCATTGAGCGCCGCATCCGCTGCGTGTTGCGGGTCCCATGCAAATTATGCCTTGTTCAAGCAGGCACTTTTCGGGTTCAGGAGTTATCTCGTGAACACGGTAGATTTTAGTGATTTGTTTGTTTTCTTTTTTGCGAGTGCATTCGTCACAGACTGATTTTAGTGGCGCAAGAACTGAGCCTTTTGGTGGCAATTGACCTTTTGCTATGGCTTCAACGGCGTTAGCGATTAATTTAACTGGCGGTGGGCAACCGGGCAGATAATAGTCCACGTCTACGATTTGGTCGAGCGTATTTACGGTGTTATAGAATTCTGGAAGAGTTAAAATGCCCTCTTTGACTTCAGTTTTTAACTGTGGAGTCGTCTTCTGCGGGTTGCTGGTTGATGGGCTTCCAACATAGACTTTGTTGAAGATTTCTTGGCGGTTGTGTAGGTTTGCTAAGCCGGGAATCGAGCCTTCTTGTGCACATGAGCCGAAAGCTACAAGCGTTTTAGACTTTGCACGGATGATTTTTGCCATGTGCTCTTGCTCAGAGTTGCGAATTGACCCGTTAAAGAAGGTAATGTCGATGTACTTGTCAGGCAGGGCTTCAACGTCTTTGTATTTAATGTCCATTGCTACTGGCCAGAAAACTATGTCGGCGATGTTTACTACGTCAAGGATTTTCTCGTTAATGTCTAATACTGCTATTTCGCAGCCGCCGCAGCTCGCAGCCCAGTAAAAGGCTATTTTCAGTTTCTCAGCAGTCACCTCTATTCACTCCTCCACCCACAAAGAACAGCCTTCGCAGTGAGCGGGTTGTCTTCGGATTGCTCCATCAAACTCAATTTGCGATTCAAGAGCACGTCTCCATTCGCAAAAAGCGCCTTTGCATTTTTTGTTGACTTCAAGTTCTGTCTGGGAACCCATTCGCCATCACACTTGCTCTAGTAGTTTTGAAGAGTTAACACGCAATTCATTAAACGCTAATTCTGCAGGCGATAAGCCCATTGCTAAACCTAGCAGTTGAGGGTAATGTATGATTGGGATACCGTAGGTTTCGTTGAAGGTTTTTTCAATGCGCAACTCGTTGGTGTCGTACATGATGTGGCAGAATGGGCAAATAGTAATCATAGCTTGAGCCTCGACATCTTTAACGTGGGTTAACTTGTCACGTGCCAGTTGCAGGGCGACTTTGTCGTTGACTCCGACGCTTGGGGCACCGCAGCATTCTGTTTCATCCATGTAGTCTAAGCATTTGGCGCCTGTTGCTTCAACAAGTGATTTGAGCACTTTTGGGTCTTCTGGGTCATCAAACCCAATGAAGGATTCAGGCCGTAGGATATGGCAGCCGTTGTGCTCGGCAACCTTAATTCTCGTTAATGGCTTGACGACTGACTGCTTAATCTTATCCAAGCCAACATCTTCCACTAAGACCTGTATCATGTGTTTAGTGTCTACTGTGCCCTTGAATTCGAGGTCGGTCTCCTTTAACTTGCGGTTTATCTCTTCACGCAGAACCTTGTCTTCCTTGAGGGTCTTGTTAACTTTTTTAAGCGTTCCAGCACAACCAGGACAGAGAGTTAAAATTGGTAAGCCTTCCTTTTCAGCGATAGCCAAATTTCTTGCCGCCAAAAGAAGCATCGTTTCATGGCTAACTGGGTCTAAGGGTAAGCCGCAACAGTTGAATTCGGGCATTTCAACCAGTTCAACGCCGAGTTTGCCTAGAACTTTTCGGGCAGAAATTTCCATTGCAGACACACGGTAAGGTATTGCACATCCAAGGAACAGAAGATACTTGTTTTGAGCTGTCATTATTGTTGCCCCTCCATTTTGGCGCCGTTATTGAAAAGTTTAATTTCGCTTAGAGTTTTCTTTATTTTGCCTGCGTCGCCTTTTGGCAGAGGTGGAAGCCCTGTGGTTTCTCTTTTCTTTAGGCGTAATTCTGGAATCTTGTAAGCGTAACCTGACTCGATGATGCTGGCGTACTGTTCTTTGAAGACCTGCGGAATGCAGCCTTCTTCAGCCGCAAGATTCCTTAGAACGCGTATAACGTTGGCTACTTCAACGTCTTGTGGACAACGGTCAGTGCAGGTGAAGCAGGCTGCGCAAAGCCACAATGTGTCGCTATGCAGGACCTTGTCTTTCATGCCAAGTTGAGCCATACGAATAATCTGTCGTGGACGGTAAGTATCACTGAATCGGGCAATTGGGCAATCCGATGTGCATGTACCGCATTGGAAACAGCGCATCAATTTTTCGCCGCCATGTATCTTGGAAATTTTATACTTGAATTTGAGGTCAAGTTCAACGGGTTGTTTTACTTTTTCATTATTTTCTGTCATTAGGCTTTGTTCTCCTTACGTGTTAGTGGGTTTGGACCTATCTTTTTGATTTGATTTACCATATCGCGGACTACAGCGGCAAACTTGTCGCCTTCACTTGCAGAAACCCATTCCAAACGGACACGTTCTGGCTCGATTCCAAAGTCGGCAACAACTTTTCTTAGAAGCGCAATTCTTCTTTGCGCCTTAAAGTTCCCGCTGATGTAGTGGCAGTCGGAAGGCAAATGGCAACCTGCAACCAAGACGCCGTCGGCGCCGTCTTTAAAGGCTTTCAGCACGAAAGCGGGGTCGATTCTGCCGCTGCACATTACTCGCACGATTCTAATGTTTGGAGGGTATTGGATTCGGCTCACGCCAGCAAGGTCAGCACCAGCGTAACTGCACCAGTTGCATAGAAAACCGATAATTTTGGGTTCAAACGCTTCTTTTTCAATCATTTGGTTGCCTCCATTAGTGCAGCGCTGATTTGGGCAAGTATTTCCTCGGTTGTGAAGTGTCCCATGTTGATTGCTTTTGTTGGACAAGCGGTTCCGCAAGCGCCACAGCCTTTACACAGGGCTTCCAGCACATGAGCGCTTGGTTTGCCATCTTTATCAACGATTTCAACTGCTCCGTATGGGCAAAGCTTCTCGCAAATCTTGCAGCCACTGCACAAATCCTCGTTAACAGTAGCTACGATTCCTTCCATCTCAAGAGTCTTCTTGGAAAGCACGGTTGCGGCTCGGGCGGCGGCTGCGCAGGCTTGAGCTATGCTTTCATCCATGTACTTTGGCGAGTGTGCCATGCCGCAGAGGAAGACGCCTTCAGTTGCGAAGTCGACGGGTCGTAGTTTCATGTGTGCTTCAAGGAAGAAGCCGTCTTTGGTTAAGGGGACTTTGAGTAGTTCGGCTATGTGCTTATTTTCGGGATTCGGAATCGACGCAGCGCTTAAAACTAGCAAGTCTGGTTTGATGGCTAGTTCTTGTTGTGCCACTGGCTCCCAGAAAGAAAGGCTAAGCTGCCCATTTTCGATGGAAGCCTTTGGTTTTCGCTCATCTTCATAGTTGATGAATATGACGCCTTTCATGGCTGCCTCGCGGTAAGCGTCTTCTTTGAAGCCGTACGCTCGCATGTCTTTGTAGAGCACGTAAACTTCGGTTTCAGGTGACTGCTCTTTGATTTTGAGGGCGTTTTTGATGGCTTGTCCGCAGCAGATGCGGGAGCAGTTGGTTCTCTGCTGGTTTCTTGCGCCCACACATTGAATCATCGCTACGGTTTTGGCGTTGAATTTGCCCTCAGCAATATTCTGCTCCAATTCGTGAGCGGTAAGGATTCTTGGGTCTTGACCATACAGGTACTCGGTGGGCACGTATTCAACCGCGCCCGTGGCAACGATAACGACGCCGTGTTCAAGCTCTTTCAACTCGCCGTTTTGCTGGCGAATTTTTGATTTGAAGTTGCCCACAAAACCATAAACATCCGCCACTTGGGCGTTCTTGTAAACCGTAATCTTGCCGTTACTCTCCACTGCAGAAACCAAAGCTGCAAGCTTCTTTGCAGGGTCAACGGTTTCCCCTAGCAGATAGTGGATGCTGCGCATGTGACCGCCCAACGCATCGGTTTTCTCAACCAGATGCACCTCAAAATCCTGTTTAGCAAGCTCAAGCGCCGCGGTCATTCCTGAGACTCCGCCGCCGATAACTAAGGCGACTGGCGTCACGTTGATGAGCGGTTTCTTGAGTGGTTTTAGCAGCTTCGCCTTTGCAACCACCGAGCGCACGAGGTCTTTGGCTTTGTGGGTGGCGGCTTTGGGTTCATGCATGTGCACCCAGCTGCATTGGTCTCGAATGTTAGTCATCTCAAAAAGGTACGGATTCAGCCCAGATTCCTGCACAGTCTCCTTGAACAGGGGCTCGTGGGTTCGCGGCGTGCATGAAGCTACGACGATGCGGTTGAGGTTGTTTTGAATAATTTTTTCTTTAATCAGCTTCTGAGTATCCTGCGAACACGTGTAAACGTTGGCTTCTGCGTAGGTGACGTTGGGCAGGGTTTTGGCGTATTCGACGACTTCGGGAACGTTTACGTCTCCGCCGAAGTTGATGCCGCAGTGACAAATGAAGACGCCGATGCGCGGTGGCTCTTGGCTAACGTCACGTTCTGGCGGGTAAACTTTCGCTGTAACCTGCGTTCCCCGTTCACTCGCGATTATTCCCATGGCTCGGGCTGCTGCGCCGCTGGCTTGAGCGACGCTTTCAGGAATATCTTTTGGCGACGAGAACGGACCACAAACAAAAACGCCCTCTTTTGAGGTGTCCATTGGCGTGAAGGCGTCTGTTTGGCAGAAATTGTACTTGTTTAGCTGGATGCCAAGGTTTTTGGCAAGTTTCTCCACGTTTTTGGGTGGTTTCATGCCTGTGCTGAGGACTACCATGTCGAATTCTTCAGTGGTCGGCGTCTCATCCTGCACGTAATGCACAAACAGATTGCCCGTCTTTGGGTCTTCAGTTATTGCGCCTGCCCTTGAACGCACGAATCGGATGTGGTATTCTTCCTCTGCGCGGTTTCGGTAATCATCAAACTCTTTCCCAAAAGAGCGCATGTCCATGTAGAAGATTGACGCGTCCATCTGAATGGGCGAGTGCTCTTTGGCGATGACTGCTTCCTTCATGCCGTACATGCAGCAGGCGGAAGAACACCAGTTATTGCCCAACTGATAATCCCTTGAACCAACGCATTGAATGAACGCGACTCGTTTGGGAAGGTCACCGTCAGAAGGACGCAGCACTAATCCGCCGTAAGGCCCCGAAGCACTTAGGATACGTTCGAATTCGAGGCTGTTAACAACGTTCTTAAATCGACCGTAACCGTATTCGCTTTTCAGGGCGGCGTTAAACGGTTCAAAGCCGGGAGCCAAAATAATCGAGCCCACATTAAGGCTAACCAAGCTGTCTTTCTGGTCGTACTGAATAGCGTTTGCCTTGCAGATTTCGTCGCAGGTTCCGCAGCCAATGCATTTCTCACGGTCAATAGCGTACTTTAATGGGACAGCTTGGGGATACAAAACGTAGACTGCGCCGCGTTTGCCAAGCCCCTCGTTAAAGACATCTTTGGCTTCGATTGGGCATTTTTGGGCGCATAAACCACAGCCGTTGCATTTACTTTCGTCGATAAAACGACTTTTTCGTTGAATCCCAACTTGGAAGTTGCCTGCTTCGCCTTTGAGGCTATCGATTTCCGCGTTAGTGATGATTGTGATGTTTGGGTGCCTGCCCGTGGCGACCAGTTTTGGCGAGAGGATGCACATGGAGCAGTCGTTTGTAGGGAAAGTTTTGTCTAGCTGTGCCATGACACCGCCGATGCTGGGTGCCTGGTCGATTAGGTAAACTTTGAAGCCTGAATCCGCCAAATCCAACGATGCCTGAATGCCTGCGACTCCGCCGCCTACAACCATGACTGCCCCGATTTTTTTGTCTGTCATCTTAATTTATCTCCAAAGCCCGATAGTAGGGTGTTACACCCTCGATGTGGTCAACTGTTATCATGTTACGTTTACGCATGGAAACAATCTGCTCCAGCACGTCTGAGGGTTTTAGTCCTGTTTCTTTTGAAAGCGCTTTTATTGGCAACGCAGCTTTGCTGGTTAACAGGTGAATTTTACAGCGAAGAAACTCTGCTTCAACAGCAGCTTCAAGCAAAGAATCAAAGTCGGACTGCTCGACCTTGTCGCCGTACACCGTGCCTTTTTCGGTAACTTCACGCTCCTTGCCCACCAAAACGCGCGTTCGGAAGCCTAAAGCCACGTTTTTTGCCGCTTCAAGATTCAGCAGCACTTGCATGTTGGGGTTTGTTCCTGAAACTGGAGACTGCTCCAGCCTGCGGATTTGCTCGGTGAACTCGGTTACTACTTGGGCGAATCTTTGGCCTTCAGAGGCTGAAACCCACTCAAGCTTCAAACGGTCAGCGCCAATGCCAGTTAGCGCCAAAAGGTTGGATAGCATTTTCATTTTTTTCTGCTCGTACAGGTTGCCTTCGGAGTAGTGGCAGTCACCTGGATGGCAGCCTAAGACCAGCACGCCGTCTGCGCCTTTCTGGAAGACTTCAATTGGGATTGCCGGGTCAATTCTGCCGCTACACATGACACGGACCACACGAATGTTTGTTGGGTACTGGATTCTGCTTACGCCTGCCAAGTCGGCACCTGCATAACTGCACCAGTTGCATAGGAAAGCAATAATTTTCGGTTCAAAACCTGCCATTTCAAGCGCCTCCCAATGCCGCGGTAGCTTCAGCAAGTATTTGCTTATCGCTAAAATGCCTCATGTTAACGGCTTTTTCAGGGCAACTTGCAGCGCACACACCACAGCCTTTACATAAAGCATCATTTACATTGGCGACACCGCGCTCATTCTTTCGAATCGCACTGTAAGCGCACAATTTAACACAGGTTCCGCAACCCGTGCATAAGCGTTCATCCACATAAGCCGTGATAGCTTCAGTTTTCACTTGCCCCAGCGCCATTGGGATTGCTGCGCGGGAAGCAGTGGCGTACGCCTGCGCAACAGATTCGCTAATCGTTTTCGGGCTATGGGCTGTTCCGCAGACAAAAATACCGTCGGTTGCAAAGTCGACTGGGCGAAGTTTAACGTGTGCTTCCAAGAAGAAGCCGTCAGCAGTCAGTGGAACCTTAAGAAGCTTAGAGAGTTCCTTTGCATCTTCAGTTTGGACAAGCGGGGTCGCCAAAACTACTAGGTCTGCGTTTAACCGCAGCGTTTCATTAATCAAGTCGTCATAAACTGTTACTGCCAGTTTACCGTTTGATAATGTTTCAACTTGTGGCGAATGACGTTCATCATACCGTATGAAATAAACCAAGTTCTCTCGAGCTTTACGGTACAAAGCCTCAAAATCTACACCGTAAGTACGCATATCCCTATACAAGATGAAAATTTCAGTGTCTGGAAACTTTTCCTTAATGCTTAAAGCGTTCTTAACCGCTATGCTGCAGCAGATTTTGGAGCAATATTTTCTGATGCCACCAGCTCCCTCTCTTGCGCCTACACATTGAATCATCACTACATTAGTGGGTTTCTCAATAGTTCCATCTTTTAGTCGCTTTTCT
>Ga0123335_1008202_pt1 | contig 11310 bp, 12 predicted proteins | sample BiotimSIPDNA_2_FD_89707 | JGI IMG/M metagenome (GOLD analysis project Ga0123335, IMG submission 89707) | Anaerobic biogas reactor microbial communites from Washington, USA - Biogas_R2 time_0 SIP DNA | ecosystem: Engineered > Bioreactor > Anaerobic > Unclassified | place: Washington, USA... | reverse complement strand
GCAGTATAGCCTCTTCTTCTCAAGCCCGATAATGTAGGCATCCTGGGGTCGTCCCAACCGTCTACTATTCCTTCGTTGACAAGCTGCAGCAGCTTCCTTTTGCTCATCATTGTGTAGGATAGGTTCAGCCTTGCGAACTCAACCTGTCGTGGCTTGGCGTCAAGCCCGGAATTGTCCACCACCCAGTCATAAAGAGGCCTGTGATCCTCGTATTCCAGGGAACAGAGGGAATGGGTTATATTTTCAATCATATCTTCAATGGGGTGGGCAAAATCATACATGGGATAAATGCACCACTTGTTGCCTATGCGGTAATGCTCCACCCGCATAATGCGATAAATAACCGGATCTCGCATATTGATATTGGGGGAGGACATGTCTATTTTTGCCCTAAGCACCCTCGTGCCTTCCTGAAATTCTCCTGCCCTCATACGGGAGAGAAGGTCCAGGTTTTCCTCTACCGAACGGTTCCTATAGGGGCTTTCTTTACCGGGCTCAGTAAGTGTGCCTCTGTACTCTCGTATTTCATCCGCACTTAGATCGCACACGTAGGCAAGGCCATTCTTAACCATCCGCACTGCGCATTCGTACATTGTGTCAAAATAGTCGGAGGCGTAATACAGGGCATCCCAGTGAAAGCCAAGCCACTTGATGTCATACTGCATGGATTCGGCATATTCAACATTCTCCTTGACAGGATTGGTGTCGTCATAGCGAAGATTGCATTTTCCATTGTATTTTTGCGCCGCCAGAAAGTCGATGCAAAGTGCCTTTGCATGACCGATATGAAGGTAACCGTTGGGCTCGGGGGGAAAGCGTGTGATTATTGCATCCTTGTCAACCCTGCCGCTGGCTATGTCTTCATCGATAATATCGTATATAAAATTAGAACCCTCGTCTGTAGCTTCATTGCGTACTACTACCTCGTCCATGTCTTAACCTCCGCTATATTATTTTTCATTCTCAAGTTTTGCTATACCTATCTTAATCCTTCTCAGGGATTCATCCCTGCCCAGTATTTCCGCCAACTCGGTTGCACCTCCAGGAGTGACATCCTTGCCGGATAATGCTGTTCGTATAGGCCAAAGCAGCTGGCTGTTCTTAATGCCCAGGGTCTGAGCATGCTCTGTTATAGCACTATAAAGAGCATCATTTTCCCAGGGGTCAAGTTCCTCGAGCAATGGAAAGACAGCCTTCAATCCGGAAAGTGAATTGTCCCTGTCTGTTTTCATCTTCTTATGCTCGTACATTGCGATATCATAATCGGGAAGAGTCGCAAAGAAGTCAATTTTTGAAGGTATCTCAGTCAATATCTCCGTCCTCTTCTGCAAGAGCTTGCTAACCTTTAGAGTATCTATGCCTGTGCCGTCAAAAGCATCTGAATAATAAGGACTTGCCACGGCATGAAACTCCTCCGCTGTCATTTTGCGTAAATACTCCCCGTTCATCCAGTTTAGCTTCTTTATATCAAATACAGCCGGCGATTTGCTGATGCCTGTTATGTCAAAGGCTTGTTCCAGCTCTTTGAGAGAAAATATTTCCTGGGTATCGCCAGGACTCCAGCCTAAGAGAGCAACATAGTTGATTATGGCATCTACTAAATAGCCTTCTGCAACCAGATCCTCAAAGGACGGATCGCCGGAGCGCTTTGACATTTTTTGCCCATCAGGCTTTATAATAGTAGACACATGGATGTAGGTGGGTATTTCCCAGCCGAATGCCTGATAGAGCAGATTGTACTTGGGGGTAGAGGATAGATACTCATTTCCTCTGACTACATGAGTAATCTTCATAAGGTGGTCATCCACCACATTAGCGAAGTTGTAGGTAGGAAGCCCGTCTGATTTAATCAGCACCTGATCCTCAAGCTCACTGTTATCCACTGTGATCTTTCCATAAACAGCATCATCAAAGCTTGTGCTTCCCGTGTCGGGCATTTTTTGACGAATAACAAAGGGCTCTCCCGAAGCAAGCCTTTGCTCAATATCCTGCCTGTTCATGTGCAGGCAGTGCCGGTCGTACTTGTAGGCCTTTCCTTCCTTTACACAAGCTTCTTTAACAGCAGATAAACGCTCCTTGGAGCAGAAGCAGTAATATGCTCCGCCCAGCTCAATCAGCTTTTTTGCATATTCCATATAGGAGCCTTTGCGTTGGCTCTGTATATAGGGACCATAAGTGCCGCCTATGTCGGGGCCTTCATCATGCTCAAGGCCAGCCAGCTTCAAAGTCTTGTAAATAACCTCCGTTGCTCCTTCGATAAATCTGTCCTGATCGGTGTCCTCAACTCTAAGTATGAACTTGCCGCCGTACTTTTTTGCAATCAAATATTCATAAAGGGCTGTACGCAAGTTCCCGATATGCATGTATCCTGTAGGACTCGGTGCAAATCTAGTTCTGATTTCCCCAGCCATTTTTGGATCTCTCCTTCTGCAGCACAGACATAAAGCCTGTGTCGAACTTTTCCTTTGATTATATTATCATCAATAATATTAGTCAAGAAACACACAGGCTACTTTGCAAACGGGGCTGAAAGTGTTTTCAGATCTCCCTTTTCTTATAAATCCTGATTGAATAAGCTATTGATATTGCGTTTACAACTACCGCAAGCAGGACAGCAATAAAGATAAGTTTTATGAAGTCAACCTGCAGCAAATTTATCCATTGTGTTATTTTATCTCCAAGGGCAGCTCCTCCTATAACCAACATCACTATAAGGGCAAAAAACAAAAGGCGCCCCTTTTCAACGCCGAACTTGAACATACAGGGTAAGTTTATTGCCAAAAAGAGAACTGCCAGGCAAGCAAGCAGTAAGGACTCCATTAAAACCTCCGCTGAAATCGGCTCTTTCGAATATATGGAAAACACGATTTTTACAATAAAAGAAAGTATAACTACTGCTGCAAGGCAAATGTAGCCAAGCAGATATTTTTCAATAACCAGGCTCCTTTTTGAATAGGGCATCATCGCAGCAAGCTTATCCCATTTTGATCTTTCGTCATATGCCATAGCTGTAATTGGCAGCATTGCAGAATATACAAAAGCAAATGAAGCTGTTGAAAATCCCTGCATTAGCGAAAAGAAAACAATAAAAAGCAGGAATATTTTAAGCTGTTTTGTCAATGTGTAAAAGTCCTTTATAAGCAACCCTTTCATGAATTTTTCTCCCCCTTCGCAAGAAATAGAATAATATCCTCAATACTGGTTCTTTCAGTTTTCAATTGCTTCATGGCTGAATTTCGCTCTATTAAAGCCTCAACACCGTAATCCGTTTCTTTTTTGCTTTTAACCGCATCAGATGGTATTGTTTCAAACTCTGACTTAGTCAAACGCACTACAGAATACATCTCAAGCAGCCTGTCCTTCTCCTCGAAGAAGACCAGCTTTCCTTTGTGAAGAAAGGCAATGTAGTCGCAGATTTTTTCAAGATCACTGACAATATGAGAGGACAAAAGGACAGAATGAGATTCGTCTCTTGTAAAATCGTTGAAAATATCCAGAATCTCATCTCTTATAATCGGATCGAGTCCGCTTGTAGCTTCATCCAGGATAAGCAGCTTCGGGTCGTGAGACAGAGCAACAGCTATTGCAAGCTTCATCTTCATACCCCGCGAATAACCATTAATCGCTTTTTTCTCAGGCAGGGAAAATTTTTTCAGATAGTCGAAATAGCAAGTCTCATCCCAGTTCCTGTAGGTATTTTTCATCACCAGATTTATGTTTCTTGCAGTAAGTACCTCAGGGAAATAAGCCTCATCCATGACTATGCCTACATCTTCTTTAAGCTTATTGAACTGAGGTGATTGATTGTCAACTCCAAGAACGTTTACTTTGCCGCTATCACGGCTTATGGCGTTCATAATAAGCCTTATTGTTGTACTTTTACCTGCGCCATTTTCGCCGACAAGTCCCATAATACTGCCTGTTGGCAAGGAAAGGCTGACATTGTCAAGTTTAAAATCCTTATAAGCTTTACTCAGATTAGTTATTTCCAGCGCATTCATATTGCTATCACATCTCCCTTTTTAGAATTCTGAACATCTCAATAAGTTCATCGTTTGAAATTTTGCACACAGTCGCCAGCTCAGATATTTTTTGCATATAGTCCTCGATCTTTTTCAAGTACTCTTCCCGGATAACTTCTATATTCCGCTTTGCAACAAAGCAGCCCTTGGACGGAATCGTGTATATGTAACCCTCCTTTTCAAGCTCATCATATGCCCTTTTTGTCGTAATAACACTGATTCGCAGATCCTTGGCCAGAGTGCGAATCGACGGCAGCAAATCCCCCTCGGCAAGCTTACCGGAAATAATGCTGTTCTTTATTTGGGTATAAATTTGCTCATAGATGGGCTGGTTTAATACATTACTGATAATGATATCCAAATACTCACCTCCGGCATACTGTATATTAACGGTATATACAGTATATACACGCATAATACTTATGTCAACAGGAAAAATAGAATGATCGAACGTTTCAAATAATATTTTTAGGCGACTTCAATATTTATATGGGGGTAAGATATTGAAAGCTGCATTTTTCACAAAAAAAGGGTTTTTGATTTGTGAAGCGAATAGTATATAGTTAATAACATTTTACGGGAGGGTTCTTTTTGACCGATAATTATATGCAGAAGAAATGCGATTTTTGCGGCGAGACAATACCGGTAACAGCGAGGCGTTGTGCTTACTGCGGGAGCATTCTTGAAGTTGTTACGAATAACGATTACCGATTACAGGAGCAGCACATGGCGCAATCGCAGAATACGGGGGAACAGCAAGCCGGGGTTGAGCAAGACCTGTCACAATCGCAGAATACGGGAGAACAGCAGCCTGTGGTTGAGCAGCAGGATGCGGGGGAGCAAAATTACCGGGCAGGGTCTCAGGGTTCTGCAGAGCCTCAAAGCCCGGGGAGTGAAGATGGGAATCAAAAGGCCCCACCCTTGCAGGATTACAGGCCGAGTGCGCAGAATTATAATCAGCCACAATATAATAACCGGGGCACAGAGTACAATGCCGGCGGCACCCAATACAATGCTCAAAGACCATACTATAAAGGCAGCTTCACAGATGACTTTGGAAGCGGCAGGGAACCTCTGAGTAATGGCTTGAAGGTTTTCCTGACAATTCTCTTTACAGTCCTGCCGGGTATTGGACAGCTGGCGGGAATCATAACAGCGATAGTTTTTATGAATGCGGCGGATAAGGATAGAAAATCATTTGGAGTGGCGCTTCTGGTTGCCTGCCTCGTTTTGTTTGTGCTTGTTTGTATCGGCTGCTTCGTTATAGGGTTAGTCTCACAGTCCGCGGATCAGATTTGGTGATGTATGCAATACATTGAAGCTTTTTTCAATCTACTCGGGTCCTTTATATGTCACCAGATGCCCGAAAGAACATTAAGAGCCGGAGCCTTGCTCTTACCGGTTTGTGCCAGAGACATGGGTATTTATACAGGCATTTTTGTTGCGGCACTTTTTATAACGATGTCCGGTAGGCTAAAGGCACAAAAGCCACCTAGCATTGCAATGGTAATAACCATGTGTTTGCTAATGCTGCCTATGATTCTTGATGGTATGCTATCCTATTGCGGGATTATAGAGACAAGCAATGCCGCCAGATTGTTTACAGGCCTGTTTTTCGGGCTGCCAATACCCTTTCTCCTTGTTCCGGCTGCGCATTTCAGTATTAACGGAGCCAATGAAAGTAAGGTTTTGAAACATGCAGGCGAACTAATCCCGGTGTACTGTAGTGGTATAATACTTTGTATGGTCTTGTTTTGGGGCTATGTGCCCTATTTCCTCTCAGGCTCGATTTTTGCTTTGGGACTCTTGTTTTTACTGTCGAGGATTTCATATACCATATTTACCCGGATGCAACGGTATAAACAAGGCAAACTATATATGCTTGCAACGGCTGGCACTGTATGTATTATCATATTTCTATATTTGCTGTCGCAATTTATACTGCAGCCCTTGAAACGGATGCTGCTTAATGGCTGAATAGCCTATGATTTATGGGGTATGGACTGATGATTGTAGAAGATAAAAATGTGATACGCAAAAGAATGATTGAAGGGCGAAATGGAATGAACCTCAGGCAGATAGCCGAGAAGAGTGCTGCTATTACCGAGAAGCTTTGCTCCCTCAGGCAGTATTCGGATGCACAGACACTGACGGTATATATGTCCTATCGTAACGAGGTCTCCACAGAGGCCTTTATAGAAAGGTGCTTGTGTCAGGGGAAACGGGTCGCGATACCAAAGGTAGTGACAGTGCCGGCATTAACCCTGGAGCTTTATGAAATAAGGGATTTGAGGAATGATGTGTTGCCGGGGTTTAAGGGTATCCCCGAGCCAAATTCAGCGGTATTAAAGAAGGTGGACCCACAGGATATCGATTTTGCGGTAATACCCGGGCTTTCCTTTGACTATGGCGGGCACAGGATTGGCTACGGAGCAGGCCTTTATGACAGATTACTTGCCAAACTGAGACCTGAGTGTCTAAAGGTTGGAATTGCATATGATATGCAGATGATGGAGCAATTAATGGCTGAAAAGCATGATATAACTATGGACATGGTGATAACAGAGAAGTCATGTAGACAAACGTATAGAAATCGCAAATAGTAGCATCTACGGCCTGATATGGCTGCAGCAAAGAATTTTTTGAAAGGATGTACCTGATGAACAAAAAGCTTACTTTTACTGGCGCAAATATCTTTTTTCTTGTTTTTACTCTGGTCTTTCTAGCATACCAGATGATTCTTAGTTTTATTATGGGAACGGCGATTCATGATAATATCTACTTAATTATCATAATTAATGAGCTCGGCATTCTGGCCTTTGTGTTGGGATATTGCCTGATTAAGAGAATTAACATAAAGGAAGCCTTCCGTTTCAATAACCCGGGACTCATACCAATGCTGATGATTACGGTTATTTCCCTGCCGGCAATTTTCGTAGCCAGCATGCTAAACAGTCTGGTTATTTATTTACTGCAATTTTTAGGAGATGTGCCTGCGTCAACAATTCCCGTGCCGCAAAACGTGCAGGAGCTTTTACTTGGAATACTGATTGTGGCAGTGCTGCCGGGTGTATGCGAAGAACTGATGCACAGGGGTTTGCTCCTTAGAGCCTATGAAAGACGAGGCTCCTACAAAGCAGTGGTCATCGTTTCAGTCTTTTTCGGACTTTTTCACTTTGATGTCACAAATCTATTGGGGCCGATTTTTCTTGGACTAATCATCGGCTATTATGTCATAAGGACAAACTCCATTTATGCTGGAATATACGCTCATTTTCTGAACAATTGTATTTCTGTGCTCGTACAGTTCCTGTCAAAGGAGCCAGAGAAAGAGACTCTGGCTTTGACACAGGTAGAGCTTGTATCAACTGTAATCTTCGGCATAATATCTCTGGTCATTACATTAGGCCTGATGTATGTTTTCAAAATTGTAACAGAAAAACGGGCTGTAGCGATACCTCCCATCGCACGGGTTGGGCAGGATATTAAAGCAGTCTTGTCCCATTGGCCGATTATTGTGATTATTGTGCTTTATTTTTTGATGGCAATGCTTTATATATTCTCAATCTTAATAACGAAAGTATTCGGTATGTAAGTAAAGCCTGAGGCTAGCCGGAGGCGAGCTTAATCTAATGGGCATATAAGCATCCTCATCAAAATGGCCATACAGGCTTTTCGGGCTCGCCGTGATCTGCTTTGAGGTATCCGGTAATTCCCCTGGTGCCGAAATGCTCCTTTTCTATTTCCCGTATGCGCTCTGAGGTATAATAGTTAATCTCACCCACTGTTTTAACCTCGTCGGCATATTCCCGCAACGCCTCTATTTCCTTTGGGGAAAGCACTGTCTGACAATCATCACTATTCAATATGCGCCTCAATTCCGACGCATACTCATAACCGTCGTCTACATCATCTACGGCGGTTTTCAAAAATGACAGAAGCTTTTGAGGAATTTCTCTCGACATAATTGTTACCCTCCTAACTAAGCATTTCGCACAGTAGTATAAATGTATTATACATCGAACAGCAGGGAATGAAACATTTTTTCTTCCAGGGCTTTTGCGATGTAGCCTTAATATATACCAGCTGCACAGTAAGCCTCCTGTTATAAAGGACAAATTCAATTAAATATACTTATAATACAAACTTGTAGCCCAGTGGAGGTGGCTTGTCACATGGCAGGGAGGAGAATGAAGCAAAGAAAAATCATAGTACACTATTCGGATGAATTTACCAGAGCACAAATCTGCTTGAAGGTCATAAAGCTCTTAATAGATGAAAGAGAGAGAGGGGCTTGCTCCAATGATTGCGCAGGACAGGGGAAAATGTAGTATCGGCATATATGTAAGAATAAGCAGAGATGATTACGGCGAGAATCTTGAAACCATTGAGAATCAAAGACAGTTGCTTTTGGACTTTATTGATAAAAAGCAATTGGGACATGTCTATTCCATCTATACAGATGATAATGTCTCCGGCTCGGCCTTTGAAAGAGAAGGACTGTCAAGGCTCAAAGAGGATGTGCTCAGTGGGAGTATCAATCTGCTTCTTCTAAAGGATCTTTCAAGACTAGGCCGCAACAACGCAAAGACACTGCAATGGATTGATTTTATGGAGGAATACGGCATACGAATTCTAACTGCAGACGGACGCTACGACAGCCTGCTGGACAATGAGACTTTAGGGATCGAGACCTGGGCCAACGAGCGGTACATTAGAGATATTTCAAGGAAAATACGCTCCTGTCTCCGCTTTAAAATAGAACGCGGTGAATACTTGGGGAATGCCCCCTTTGGCTATAGAAAGTCTGATTCTGAAAGAAACAAGCTCGTCAGGTGTGAGCAAGAGGCTGAAACAGTCAGGCTCATATATAGTCTTTATCGGTCAGGCCTTGGCTATACATCAATTGCTCGCATATTGGATGAGAGAGGGATCCTGTCTCCGGGTGGGAAAGAGTGGAACAGGATGTGTGTCAGACGCATTCTTCTTTCTCGCGTATATGTAGGTGACACCGTACAGGGGATTAGCGAGAAGATCAGCTTTAAAAGCAAGAAGACCCGGCGCCTCCCGGAGGAGGAATGGGTCATAACTCAGGGAACTCACGAGGGAATTGTTACCAGAGAGGAGTTCCTGGAGATACAGATGCTCAGGGAGGGCAAACTTGCGGGGAAGGGACCGCACACAAAGGTTTGCCATGTGCTCAGTGGCATTATATTTTGCGGTCGATGTGGAAGTTCTATGTATGCAAGGAAAAGAACCCACGGTAGCGCATATGTTTGTGGAAATTACTTTAGGAAAGGCAGCTCAGCGTGCTCCAGCCACTTTACCTACGAAGCTCCAATCCTAGAAAGTATTTGCAGCGAATTAATAAAATTGCTCTGTGACAGGCGAATATGGGCACGGCTGGAGGATATGCATGATTATTTAGAAATAAGGGAAGACAGAAGGATAGTTGCTCAAAGATTGATGGGGCAGTTGGAAGCTAGCCGTTGCCAGCACGAGATGGTCTATAGAGACAGGCTGGATGGGAGAATATCCGAGCAGCTCTTTGACAAGATGAACAGGCAGTATGAAACGAGGCTGAAGGCTCTTGAGGCACAGCTGGACAGAATAAATTCTGAAGCTGAAAAGGCTCTTGATGTACAGGAGATTGTCGAGCAGGCAGTAGATAATTTTGAAGAGGGAAAGCTGTCAAACGAGCTCGCAAGGCTTATAGTGAAGAGTATTACAGTTTTTGACGAGCAGGATATAATGCGAAAGGATGACATCGGTATTGATAAGGGCGGGAAACCAGTGGGCAATTGCGATTACCAAGGCAAAGTTGTAATTGATTACCGCTTTCAAATAGGGGTATAATAGTCTAGTGACGTGTTTTTTATCAAAAATAGCAGTTTTTAACTAGGACTTTTGCGATGTAACTATGGGTAGTGTAAAGAAGCTTATGAGAAAACAGCCCAAAGCACTATCGAGGCAGAAGTGAACATTGACCGGAGGAAAACATATGAGAAAGGCACTACTGGTATACAACCCGATTTCTGGCAATAGGAATGTACCTAAGAAGCTGGACTATATAGTGAGCCGCTTTTTAGAGAAGGATATGCTTGTTATCCCATTTAGGATGGAAAAGGATAATGATGCATTGCTGGAGCAGGTTTTATCTGAGGATGAATATGCCTATGTGGTAGTCTCAGGTGGAGATGGAACAGTAAACATGCTGGCAAGCATACTGCTCAAAGCTGGTCTGGACATACCTATTGGAATTATTCCTGCAGGCACCTGCAATGACTTTGCAAGGAGTCTTAATCTTCCGTCCGATTTGAGAGGATGCCTTGACATTATTCTTGAGGGCAATATAGCAAAGATTGATGCAGGGTTAATTAATAATCATAAGTACTGCCTCAACACCTGCGCAGGGGGTAATTTTGTTGATGTCTCATATAGCACCAACCCTGAGTTCAAAAAGAACTTCGGGCCTCTGGCCTATTATGTTAAAGCCCTTGGCGAGGTTTCAAATCTCAAGCCTATTAAATTGAAGCTCACAACAGATAAGGAGACTGTAGAAGGTGATTTTCTGCTCTTCCTTATCCTGAATGGTAAGCATGCCGCCGGTTTGTCAAATATTGTTGGGGCAGCAGATATTTCCGACGGCTTTATGGATATTGTACTTGTAAAGAACTGCCTTCATGTGGAGATACCTGGATTGCTTTTCAAGGTATTAAACAATGTTGATTTCTTAAATGACAAAAACGTAAAATGGATTAGAACCTCAAAATGCACTATAGAAGGCGATCAGAGCTTTAACTTAAGTGTTGATGGCGAGGAATGGGAGAGTCTGCCCATTACAATCGAATTCTTCCATCAGGTCCTGAAAGTATTCGTAAAATAGCTTTCATCTATAACCTGCTTCTTTTTTTGTAATATTCAAATAATACGGACATATATTTATATTGTGAATTCCATCTTTTCAAGTCATGCTTGCTTATAGATTAGGAGGGGTTATTGGATGGAAAAATACAATATATATCAGCAGATAGCTGAGAGGACGCAGGGAGACATTTATATAGGTGTTGTGGGGCCTGTCAGAACGGGGAAGTCGACCTTGATTAAAAGGTTTATGGATTTATTGGTGCTTCCGAACATAGAGAATGTTTATAGCCGGGAAAGGGCAAGGGATGAGCTTCCGCAAAGTGCCACAGGGCGAACGATAATGACAACTGAGCCCAAATTTGTGCCAAATGAGGCTGTTGAAATCATTCTTGACGAAGCTCTTAAGCTTAAGGTCAGGATG
>Ga0123335_1008201_pt1 | contig 11310 bp, 11 predicted proteins | sample BiotimSIPDNA_2_FD_89707 | JGI IMG/M metagenome (GOLD analysis project Ga0123335, IMG submission 89707) | Anaerobic biogas reactor microbial communites from Washington, USA - Biogas_R2 time_0 SIP DNA | ecosystem: Engineered > Bioreactor > Anaerobic > Unclassified | place: Washington, USA... | reverse complement strand
GGAAAGCGTTGCTTGGTCAATATCCCATACGCTATCATTTGCAAGATACGCTGGTACTGCATCCACTATAAAGGGCATAACAAGGATTGCCCCAAAAACAAGAGGCAAAAACCAGCTTAACGCTGAGCGGCGTGTGGCACCGATTTTTTTGCCGAAGGCGACGATTAAGATAATCATGGTTAATGTGATGCTTACGAATACTATTGTGCTGAGCGTGTGAGTTAGAAATATTGAGGCGGTTAATACTGCTGTGGACACGTAGAAGGGCAAGAGGGAAAAACGGTCTTTTTGTATGAACAAGTAAAATGTTAAGGGAATAAGCATCAGGGTTATGACGTTTGGGTAGCCTCCCCAAAGCAGCATTTCAATGTCGAAACGGGATATGGCTACTAGGAAGGCGACGACTAAAGCGGCGGACTCCTTCCAAACCTTCCGTGTAATTAGGTAAGAAATCAAAACTATGACTGAGGAGACCAGTGAAACAACTATTGCGTGTACAAGAAACTCAGGCATTCCTGACATAAGCATTATTTGGGAAACAAAAATGTGGTAACCCGGAAAAGTTAGCGATAACCCGCCGCCCATCTGGTAAAAGTTGTTAAAAAAGTCAACGTTGCCTGAGCCGATGATGGAGTAGATAACGCTGTTATGTAAACCTATGTCTGCACCTGACGGGTAAGTTGCCCGCATCATCAAAATAATCCTATATGTGAAGGCTAAGATGAAGATTGAAGCCAGTAATACTAGCCGCTTATCTGAATCTTTAAGCATTTGTTTCCCCGAAGTTAACGTTTTTCATATTTAAACAGGTGCTAAGATGATAGAGTTAAAGTTTAAATATGGAATTCGAGTATAAAAAGCCCAGAGTATAAAACGCAAAAAAGGTGTTTATATGTCTTGGCTTAAATCTATGATGGAAAAAGAGCCTCCAGAACCAGAAAATCCACTCGGCACAGTTGTTATCGGCAACATCGAACCAGACATGCACGATACAGCCAAAGAAGCAGTCCGCCGATCCCTAAAACGCGCAGGATTCAAAACAGTTGACGTCGGCAAAAGCGTTGCCCCGCAAGTTTTTGTTGACAAAGCAAAAGAAAACAACGCAGACATCATTGCACTTTCAGTCAACACTGTTCCAGCAAAGAACAATCTAGCAAAACTAGATGAAGCACTAAAAGCAGCAGGCTTGAAAGGCAAAATCGCCATTATCATGGGCGGCGCAGCAGTCAAAAAAGAAGACGCAGACGCATTCGGTGCACTCTTTGGTAAAAACAAAGAAGAAGCACCAGAGCTTGCAAAGAAAGCAATGAAGAAGTAAACTCTGGCTGATGAGGCATATGCAAAAATTCAAAACAAACCAAAATATCTATGAAATCGGAAGAGTAAAAGTTGGCGGCCAACCAGGGGAATTACCAACTTTCCTTATCGGCTCAATCTTTTGGCTTGGCCAAAAAATGGTTTCAGACGCAAATAAAGGCATTTTTGACGCCAAAGTTGCAGAAGACATCATCAACACATGCCAAACACAAAGCGACATCACCGGTGTACCTTTCGGTTTTGACATTGTCGGCACAACCGAACTAGCATTTGAGAAGTATATTGACTTCGTATCAAAGCACAGCGATGCTCCACTTATGCTTGACGCAATGAGTCCAAAGACACGTATGGCAGCAGCATCAATGGCAAAGAAGATGGGTCTACAAGACCGATGCTTCTATAACTCAGTATACAAGGGAGTAACCGATGCTGAGTTAGAAAACCTCAAAGAAAGCGGCATCAAAATGTCAATTGTCTTAGCAGATGATCCAAAAGACACCACCCTTGAGGGTAAAATGAAGGTTATCGTTGAAGCCCTCGCACTTGCAGATAAAGGTGGAATCACAAAACCACTCATCGACACAGCCATCCCAGCTTTCGCTCCAGACATGGGAACTGCAGTTAGAACCATTCCAATCATGAAAGAAAAGTATGGTCACCCTGTAGGCTTAGGCAGCGGCAACGTTGTCACAACCATGGGTTGGGTAAAAGCAAACATCGGAAAAGAATTCCGTTACGGATGCAGAACAGCAACTAATGCAATCATGCAAACCATGGGCGCAAACTGGCTTATGATTGGCCCAGCTGAGCAAGCAGAATGGGTATTCCCAGCAGTTGCAGTTGTCGACACATACGTTGCATCAGCAGCAGCAGATCTAGAAACCCGACCGATTGAAGAGACTCATCCAATATACAAGATGTTCCTCTAAATTCTCTTCTTTTTATTTTTTAGAAAATTCAAGTTTATTTTTATTATAGTAAGTATATTATAGTTGTTTATGCAATCCGCCCGTTGGTTTGGAATAATCCTTGCGTTTACCGCGTTAACGATGCTTTGTACTTATCTGGTTCCATCTAACCCAGAGGGTAATCCTTTAGCGTATCTGCGTTATGGATTAAGCATTGCCTTTGTTGTTCTTGTCCCCGGCTACTGTCTAGTCAAGATTTTGTTTAGGAAAAAGAACAAGCTTGACGTTGTTGAGGAATCTGTGCTGTCAGTGGCGTTGAGCTTTGGCATTGCAGGTTTAGCAGGTTTATTCTTAGGTTTATCGCCAATAGGCATAGGCTTCACATCAATCACTGTGTCGCTGAGCGTGATAGTGTTGCTGTTGGCTACGACGGCTTTTATATTAAAATGGCGTGAACAAAAAATCGAGTGGAGCTGAAGCGAGATGCCATGCTTACTTTTCTGGGCTGACAGACTTTAGCAGAATTGAGTGAAGCGCTTTTTTAGTGAACGGCGGCAGATTAACCTCGGGTAAATCGTCTTTTTGAACGGTGCCTTGCTGAAGTAGTAATCCGCCAAATTTCACGCTTAAAGAGGTAACGTCTCCTAGTTCGGTTGGAAGCAGATTTTTCTTGCAGTCTTCATCCATCTTGACAGCGGCAAGCAGGAAAACTGCAGCTAAAGAGTCATTTGCTAGAGCCGCTTGTAACTTTGCAACAATTTCTTGCTCGCCTAAACTGATAACCGGGCTTTTTGAGAGCTCAAACGCTAATTTTTCTATGGGCAACTGATGCTCGGCTAGCCTGCGGCTAAGTGATCTACCTAAGTGCTGTCCTTCTTGTTTATCTGCTGCTTCTTTCACGGCTTGCCTAACCGCGTTGGCGACAAGTTGACCGACTGGCGAGGCTGGTCCGCCTAGCTCGATTGTTTTGCCCTGATTTGTTGTGGCTACTGAGAGGCTGTCGGTTATGGTTCCAGTTGCTGCATCGCCGCTATAGCGGCTGCGTATGTCATAGTCGTTCAATGCAGCGGTTTTCGCTTCTGTGGCTGTCAAGAATAAGCTGACTAGGCAACTATCAGTTGGATTGCAGTTCAGGAACACAATGATGTTTATTGTTCCACGGGAATGGCTGGCTTGGATTTCTTCCCCTGAAGATTCGCCATGTCGCCACCCTGCAGTTGCAATAACTGTAATGTAGATGTCGTCTTTTTGTCGCGTCACCATGGACATGTTTTCTACTTTTGCCGCGGTTAACATGGCAACGTATGGAGCGGTAATTCCAAGGTTTGTTTTGGCGTCATAGACCAGTTGCATTGGGTCGTCGTGGAGATGCTGGTCGCTGTAGCCGTCGGGGACTGAAACGTTAAGGACTGCTTTTGCTTTGCGGTAGCCCCCGTTGTAGATGCCTGAGCTTAGGACTGTGAGGTCGGTGCTAGAGATTACGCCTAAAACATTGTCTTTTATGATGAAATGGGTGTTTGTTCCAGGCAATTTTTGTTGTTTCATTTGTCCACGCTATTGGCTGTTAGGTTTGCTTGTTTAAAATCTTTTGTGGATGAAGGGATTTTTTATGTTTAACCGTTCTTTTTTCAGCTGTTACTGTTTTTTTGTTCATTTTTTCAAGTGTTTGTTATCCAATTGTTTACTTTTTGGTTGTTTAGATATTCATACGGATAAATTTATATAGCTCTTAGAAGACAAACATGGGTACTGAGGGAAACAAGAAATGACGCTTGACCCAAAAGAGTACGCTCACCTCATACCAGAAACCCAAGCCTTAATCAACCAAGTTGTCCAAAAAAACATGGCTGACAGCATCCTGTTCTCTGCTGGAACAGACACATCCATAATCGCCTACGAAGCCGTGAAATACAAGCCCAACATACCCGCCCTAACCATCGCGTTTAAGCAGGGAAGCCCCAAAGACACTGAATACGTAAAGAGAATGGTTGATTTCCTAAAACTCAAAGATCATCAAACTCACATTTTTGACCGCCAAGAAGCCATAGAAAATATCCCCAAAGTTGTTAAAGTGCTTAAGACTTTTGACCCCATGGATGTTAGAAACAGCATGCCAGTCTACATTGGCTTAACCACCCTTAAGGAGAAGGGGTATAACACAGTGTTTACCGGTGATGGTTTAGACGAGCTTTTTGGTTATCCATGGCAATTTCACCTTTCCGAGAAGGAATTATACGAAAAACAGCTTGTCATGTGGGCAGAAATGGGTTTCAGTTCAATCCCGCTGTCTAGGTCGCTTGGAATGTCAGTTAAACAGCCTTATTTAGACCCGTTGTTTATGGATTGGGCAAAAAAGTTGCCGATGAAAGTTAAAATTAACATGCATGACGGCGAAAAATACAGCAAGTGGATACTGCGTAAAGCCTATGAGGGTGTTATGCCAGTCGACGTGGTTTGGAGGCCAAAAGCGCCGCTTGAAGCTGGAACAGGAACTGCCGCTATGAATCAGGTTTTTGAAGAGGAATACACTGACGAGGAGTTTGCTGAGACAAAGAAGAGCATTCTTGAGGGTGATAACGTGCAAATCCGCGATAAGGAACAATTACTGTATTACGAGTCGTTTAGGAAGATTTTTGGCAAGCCATCTGAGGTATTCACCGACAAGGGTGATGGGGCAAAACTGTGTCCACAATGCAAGGGTTATGTGAAAACGAGGATTAATTTCTGCAGAATCTGCGGAGCTTACCCAATCTAGTATTTTTAAGCAAGCCCCTTTTTTCCTTAGTTTTGGGAAAAGCCTTAATTCTTTAATCTATAGTTTCTGAAGCAATAGAGGGAGAAATCTAACTTGGCAAACTTGTCACAGCTAAAGTTTGCAATGGCAACATCAATCTTCCTGTCAGCCTTCATATTCGGGCTGTTCATATTCGCAATAGTGTACTTCCTACAGGTAGATGCGTTTACAGGGCTGTTTGTTGCGTTTGGAGCTTCGGCATTGTTTATTTTGTTTCAATTTGCGATTGGTCCATCCATTGTAGCCGCTACAACTCGGTTGCACTATGTTAAGCCGGGAGAATCCCCGTGGCTTGAGAAAACCGTTAAAGAGCTAGTGGATAAAAGCGGCTTGCCCATGCCGAAATTAGCGATTGTGCCAAATAACACGCCTAACGCTTTCACTTTCGGCAGGTCAACCAGCAGCGCGACCTTAGCGGTTCATGAAGGACTACTCAGGCAGTTAAATGAGGGCGAAATCAAAGGGGTAATAGCCCACGAGTTGGGTCACATTAAACATAAGGACTACATTGTAATGACCGTGCTGTCAGCTTTGCCGTTAATTGCCTACATGATTGCTCAGGTGACGTTGCGTGCAGGCATGTTCAGTTCTGGAGGAAGAAGAAACAACAAGGATAACAGTGGAGCAGCGTTGCTTGCCATCGGCGCAATCTCGTTTGCAGTCTACATAATCACTTTCCTAATCGTAATGCGCTTAAGCAGGCTTAGGGAGCATTTCGCTGACGCATTCTCTGCGTACGTTACTGGTTCACCCAGAGACCTATCGAGTGCTTTAGCGAAAATCACCTATGGCTTGTCAATTTCGCCTAAAGCGCCTGAGGGAGCAAGAGCATTCTACATTGGAGACCCAGCAACAGCTAAAGCGGATGTAAAACGCATCATGGAAAACAAGAACAAGTATGACATAGACCGTGACGGCGTGCTTGACGAGCGGGAACTGCAGATGGCAATGGAGAAAGAAGCGCATAGCACATGGGTGCAGATGAATAGTTTGTTTGCTACGCATCCGCCGACGTTCAAACGCATTCTGCTCTTAAAAGAAATTGAGACTGAGATGGACACGGGCAAGTACGCAAACAACAAAATGTACAACCACGTCTAAACCCAACACTAATTTCTCCCTTGCGAAAAAACGGCATAGTGGACAATTGACTTTTGTGATGGGCTAAGCTATTGCCAAAAAATTGCGTTTGTAAAACAAGAGATGAATTCACATATTCAGCACCAACAGGAGACAGCGTCCTTGTTTTCGGCATTGGTTGTTTGGGGTTTTATGTGAAGCGGCTTGAGCAACGTGGCTTCTTTATGTAGAGGAGGGGGTAGGTCGCACAGAGCAACAGCTGAGCGTTTCAACATGGCTTTAAATAAGGGAGGGGGGTCAGAGGTGAGAGACCTCGCCGTCTCTATGTTGACTCCTACTTTGCGCATACGCTTTCGTATACGCCTTTATATAAGGGGGCTATAGAAAAAAATCGCAACAGTCACCTGCACAACTCAGAATCTGATTTTGCTCTTTCACGTTGACTATTTTGCTTTTTTCTTAAGAAAGTGTTTAAATCCAGAAAAGGCAATTTAAAGACTTATGAAATACGTTGCCAAAATCGAAGTTAGCCTAAAATCGGGACACAGCGACCCTGAAGGCGAAACCACTGCACGACTGCTAAAAGAACTGGGCTACACAGTTGAAAGTGTGGGTGTAAGCAAAGTCTACACCATCCTTTTGGACGCAACGTCACTTGCTGAGGCAAAAGTTGAAGCTGAAGAAATGAGCAAACGCCTCCTAGCAAACCCAACCAAAGACAACTACACCATAAACGTTGAGGAGCAAAAATGAAAGCTAACCTCTACGTCCACACCAAAAACGCACGTGTGCTTGAAGTAGCCACAGACAAAGCAACCGAAAACGACCTCATCGAAGTCAGTAGCGAACTCGCGTTGGGCTTAAGCCTGCAGGAAATGCAAGCCACCCAAGCATACTTTAAACAGCAAAACCGCAACCCAACCGACGTGGAACTGCAAACAATCAGCCAAACATGGAGCGAACACTGCTGCCACAAAACCTTTAAAGGCAAAATCGACTTCGACGGCAAACAAATCAACAGCCTATTCAAAACCTACCTCGCCAAAGCCACCAAACAAATCAACGCGCCCTGGTGCTTCAGCGTGTTTGAAGACAACGCAGGCATAGTCAAATTCGACAAGGGCTATGGCATCGCCGCTAAAGTTGAAACCCACAACCACCCCTCCGCAGTTGAACCATTCGGCGGAGCAGCAACAGGCGTTGGCGGCGTAATCCGCGACGTTCTTGGCGTTTGGGCTGACCCCATCGCATGTACCGACGTGCTAGGTTTTGGACCATTAGATTACGATTACAAGGCGTTGCCAGCAGGCGTGAAGCACCCAAAATACGTGTACATGGGCGTCACGGCAGGCATCAGCGCTTACGGCAACAACATGGGCATCCCAACCGTAAACGGCGCCATATACTTCGACGACAGCTACACGGGAAACGTCACCGTCTACTGCGGATGCATCGGTTTGCTGCCCTTAAACAAGTACACGAGAAACGCTAAAATCGGCGACTACGTGGTTTTGGCTGGCGGAAAAACAGGCAGAGACGGCATACACGGCGTAACCTTCGCCTCAGCCGAACTCACCGAAAAATCCGAAGAAATCAGTCGCCCAGCCGTGCAGATCGCAGACCCCATCGAAGAAGAAAAAATCAAGCGCGCAGTGATTGAAATCCGCGACCGACAGCTTGCCTCTGCAATAACCGACATTGGCGGCGGAGGATTGTCCTCAGGCGTTGGTGAAACGGCGGAAAAATACGGTTGCGGCGTAACAATTGAGTTGGGTAAAGTTCCCCTTAAATATCAAGGGTTGTCGCCATGGGAAATTTATCTTTCAGAATCGCAAGAGCGGATGCTTCTGGTGATTCCGCCTGAAAAGCTGGATTTGGCAATGGCGGTTTTTGAGCAGGAAGACGTTGAGGCAAACGCTATTGGCACATTAACTCCAGAACGCCGATTGCACCTTAAGTATCAAGGTGAAACCGTTGCAGACTTGGACATGGCGTTCCTGTTTAACCCCTGCGAGAGCACCAAGAAAGCCACCCTTGAAAAACCAGCTTTTACCGAGCCCGATTTTCCAGAGCCAGCAAACCTCACACAAACCCTAAAACAACTGCTCTCCGCGCCAAACATCGCCAGCAAAGAAAGCGTTGTCCGCACCTACGATCATGAAGTTAAAGGCAACACGGCGTTGAAGCCGTTTCAGGGCAAGTACGCTGGACCCAACGATGCCGCAGTGTTAAAACCGCTGGATAACTCTTGGAAAGGCTTAGCTGTCTCATGTGGCATGAACCCGAATTATGGCAAGATTGATGCTTACTGGATGGCTGCATCGGCTATTGATGAGGCGATTAGGAATAATCTTGCGGTGGGTGGGAGAAGAATTGCGTTGCTGGACAATTTTACTTGGGGTAATCCTGAAAAGGCTGAGCGTCTTGGTTCGCTGGTTCGCGCTTGTGAAGCCTGCTTTGATGTGGCGACGGCGTTTAGGACACCGTTTATCTCGGGCAAAGACAGTCTCTACAATGAATCGCCGTTGGGTTCTGTGACGCCGACGCTGCTGATTACGGCTGTTGGGATTGTTCCAGATTTGCGTGCAACTGTTTCGATGGAGTTGAAAGCGCCGGGCAATTTGCTCTACATTTTGGGTGATACGTATCCTGAGTTGGGTGGTTCAGAATACTATAAGCTTAAAGGGTATCTTGGCGCAAGTGTTCCTAAACTGCATGCGGCAAAAGCTCGGAAAGCTTACTATAATTTGACTAAAGCGATGGGTGAGGGCATGGTGAAGTCCTGTCATGACCTTTCTGAGGGGGGTTTGGCGGTTGCGGCTGCGGAGATGGCGTTTGCAGGCGGCTTGGGCGTGGAGTTTGACTTGAAAGCGGTGCCCAACAAGCAGGTTTCTCGTGACGATTTTATGCTGTTTTCTGAATCTAATAGTCGTTTCTTAATTGAGGTTGCCCCGCGTGATTGTGGTGACTTTGAGGATTTGATGCGTAAGTCGTGTACTCAGATAGGTGAGGTAACAAAGAAGAATCGGATGCTTGTTCACGGCTTAGATGGGAAAGTTGTGGTTGACGCAGACATTGCTGAGTTGCGGCATGCGTGGAAGAAAACATTGAGTGCGGAGGCGTAAAGGTTGAAGCTTGAGGAAATCAGGGTTTGCGTTATGCGTGTGGGCGGAACTAACTGTGACGCTGAAACCCAACGTGCTTTTGAGGAATTGGGTGTTCAAGCAGAAGTTGTGCATGTTAACGCTCTTGTTAAACGCAGAAACCTGCTGGATTACAACGTGCTGGTTTTCCCAGGCGGCTTTTCGTTTGGCGATTACGTGCGTTCGGGAGTTATTTTTGCGCGGTCACTAAGCGTGAAGTTGGGTAAGGAGATTGAGACTTTTGTGGATGAGGGCAGGCCAATTTTGGGGATTTGTAACGGTTTTCAAATTCTTGTTGAGTATGGCTTGCTTCCGGGTTTTGAAGGGGTAAGTGCGTATCCAGAGGCTACGTTAACCACTAATGTGCCGCAGGGTTTCAAGTGCGAGTGGATTTATCTTAAGAACGAGAGCAGGGGCAAATGCTTGTTCACGAGCAAAATTCCACAGGGCAAAGTTCTTGCGATGCCGATAGCTCATGGCGAGGGACGTTTTCTGTTTCCAGTAGAGAAAGAGCAGCAGATGCTGCAAGCGCTGGTTGATAGTGACATGATGGTTTTCCGCTACTGCGACGAAAACGGCAACATGGCAAACGGCAGATTCCCCGCAAACCCAAACGGGTCATTCCATGACATCGCTGGCATCTGCAACAGGGAAGGCACGATTTTTGGTTTAATGCCTCATCCTGAGAGGGCAATGTATTGGTGGCAGCAGCCAGATTGGACAAGCAAGGCGCAGATGACGCAGTACGGCGATGGCAAACTGATTTTTGAAAGCATAATCAGCAACTTAACCAAGAAACCATAAGAAAAATGGCTTTTTGTTGTTTGGTTGTGCCAACGTTTTATCTGTTGTGATTTTTTTCTATAGCCCCCCCTTATATAAAGGCAGATTCTGGGCTATGTTGAAGAAGGTGAGGTCTCTCTACTGTGACCCCCCCCTCCCTTATTTAAAGCCATGTTGAAGCGTGTGCTGTTGCTCTCACGATAGACCTATTCCCCTATAAAAAGGAGCAAACCAACAGGCAACTGCTGTCTCCACGACAGATCCCCCTCTATATAAAGAAGCCAAATAAGAGGCCTATTAATAGAAAAACTAATTATCACATACAACAGATAACAGCAAGCAACTCAAGGCGTCACCATGAAGTTTACTGCACACGGTAAACACCGCGCCAAAGAACGCGGCGTAACTGAACAGTCAATCATGCAGGCAGTCCAAAAACCAACCAGTAGCTTCTACGATTTAACGTCTTCCGCCTATGTGGCGTTCAAGAAACTTGACGGTCAACAGCTCCTAGTTGTTTACGCCTCTGAAGGCGACGAAATCAAGGTTATAACAACTTTTATTACATCAGCCGCCCAAGAGATAATCACTAACAAACTCGAAGCCAACGTGTGGGTGAAAATCAAATGAAGATAGAATACGACCGCAAAGCTGACATACTCTACATCAAACTAAAAGAAGCAAAAATCACTGACACACGCATGCTAGGCGAAGACGTCTACGTCGACATGGACAGCGACAAGAACTTTGTGGGCATAGAAATCTGGAGTGCATCCAAAAACGCCATACAACCGCTCTCCAAAGACATCGCTCAAGAAGTAAAAGCAACCCTGCAAAAATGCGCCTAACCTCCCGCTAAATACTAACATGTCACCCGACGCATAAGCCATATCCAGACAACCAAAACCTATGTTGAAAACCACGTGACCTCTCAGTGCTAACTTCCTCTCGTTTCTAAGTTACTTTGGTGATTGCTGAGTTCTGAAACTTTAAGCCAAGTTCTCTTAAGAAAACAAGATGAATTAATGGACTTGAGAAAGGGTTTGTTCTTTTTAATCTTGAGAACAGCGAAAAAGTGGTTTAGACTAAATTATATTTATTTAAGAACTGAAGAATTGATGGAAGAAAAACGAGCCAATAGGAAGAAGCTGAACATGCAAGTGAGTTAACTAAACAGATTAGCCAAGTCACAACCATTAGGATAAAGAAATAGGCTCACTTGCTTTTTCAATAATCTCCTGATACTGCACCAAAGTTAAGTTAGGACCGAGAAGACGGATCTGTT
>Ga0123335_1008197_pt1 | contig 11318 bp, 9 predicted proteins | sample BiotimSIPDNA_2_FD_89707 | JGI IMG/M metagenome (GOLD analysis project Ga0123335, IMG submission 89707) | Anaerobic biogas reactor microbial communites from Washington, USA - Biogas_R2 time_0 SIP DNA | ecosystem: Engineered > Bioreactor > Anaerobic > Unclassified | place: Washington, USA... | reverse complement strand
CTTCAAACCACACCCAGTCTATTACATCAGAACCTTTCTGATAGAAGCCGGTGAACTTTATTTTTATTTCGCGGCGGCTAAAATCAAATCCTGTGTTAAACACATGCTGATAATAAGGTTTTAGCTCATTATTACCCTGATTGTTTGCATCCTCGTAAGTGAGGTCGGTAAATGTTGGCAACCCTTGTGAATAGTTATAGTTCCCGAAAAGATAAAATCCCCGGGCAAGTCTTAATTTAACATCAATGCCTGGCAAAAGAGCTAATGCATTGGGAAGATAAGAATTCCAGTTGAAGAGAATTCCTGCTGAAACATAGACCGGATCGATCACCAATGTCTGGTTGAGATACAGATCGAAATTGGTCCGGTTGTCCGACAGATGATAGGAGGCATGCTCATATCCTTTTACCGGGTTCACGATGCCCCTGTCATAACCTATGGTATTGCTGATAATGTTTTCTGATCGCAGGTGTCCTCCTAAAGTTGTTTTGCCAAAGCTGGTTTTTCCGGAGATTTCCATCTGAAATCCATAAATGTCGTTAATATGATGGTTATGCCTGGTATACCAAGGAATGGTATCGTAAGTTGTGTTTGCAGTATCGTTTGAAATGGTAAGGCTATCGGCTATACTATACCAGTTTTTTCCTTCCCTGAATAATTCAAACCTGTCGTAATGCCGGCGCCAGTATATCTGCGGATTAAATGCAATCTTTTCATCAGATTTAAAGCCTAATGATGCTATATACATCTTATTCTGCTCAAACTGGTCAGGATATCTGGGAGAGTAAAAACCATTTGCACCAAATGCCATGCCCGAGTATCCAAAGTTGATATAGTACATTTTTTTACCGCTTTCAATTCTTCCCGAATAAAAGAAACCCTGCCTGTGAAAATCAGTATTTCTTGTAAAACCTGTCGATGAGGCATTATTAATATTGATCAAATTTCTGAAACTTTTGGACCCGATGTGCATAGTGGCAGATGATGAAAAATAACCATATTGTCCGGCGGCACCTGAAATAATGAATGAATTTGAATCTTCAGGCAGTGCCATAAAATTAATAGCGCCCGAGAAGGCATTGGTACCATGGATTCTGGTACCTGTACCGTTCAGGATTTCGATTCTTTTTATTGCGTTTTTATCAACAGGAAGGTTTAAACTAAAATGGCCTGTCTGCGGATCGGAAAGGTTTATACCATTAAGCAGAACCATGCTGTGATCGAACGATCCGCCCCTGATGCTTATGTCAGATTGTATGCCAAATTTACCACGTTCTCTTACATCAATGTTACCGGCAAAACGGAGTACATCGGTAATATGCATCGCTGGCGATTGCTCAGAAATTCCTAGTATGGTGACCGTACTGAAAGCAGAGAACCCTTCAGAAATAATCTGGCTTGTTTCTGCAATAATTTCAACTTCTTCAAGGTCAATAATTTTGGCAGTACCCGAAGTATCTGCCTGAGCTTGAGATTGAAATGGCAAAACAATCAGACTGCAGATTGCCAGTAAATTGCTGATGTGAATAATACGATTTAGTGAGCAAAAAACGGCATACTTCTTATTGGTATATTTTTTAAAATAGTATTTTGTCGATTTAAAGTTTTCTCTGTAAGTCTGGTCCATGGGTCAGTTTTAAGGTACCAAATTTAGTCAATAATGGGATTTATTTGTGATATAGGCTTATGCTTCCACTAATAATTATTATATTAGAATGATATTTTATGCATGAATAAAAGTGTAAGTATTATAAATGTTAGATTTTATAGATATTTTAAACTTTGAGATAAATAAATAATTATTATTTTTGTTCTTTAACCTGTATTAACAACTATATTAAAAATTAAGAAAATGAAAAAACTTAGCTTTTTGTTTGTTTCTTTAGCATTAGTTGGTTTTGTCGCTTTATCATCATGCAAAAGCTCAACCCAGCCTGCCACAACTGAACCCGCTACCGAAGAAGTAGAAGAAGCTCCTGCTGTAGTTGATACTGCTGCTGTTGCTGAGCCAGTTGAAGAGGTAGCTGAGTAAAAAGAACCACACCTAGACCAAAAAGGTATTTAAGCAGGAATTATTCCTGCTTTTTTTTTGAACTAAACTGACTCTACTATATCAGGATATCTGATTCCAGTAATAGATCTCACTTTGTCGAGGGTTTCGATAAGCTGAAGAGATTTTGACAGCGGGAAGATATCAGATTCTGTCATACCATTACGGACACACCTCATTACTTCTTCAGCTTCGTATTGATAACCGAACCCGGGCTCCTGAAATTCATGGTGAATTAAATCTCTGTTGTCGGGGATAAGATCGAGGGTTGTCGGGATATGCCAGTATTTATTAAGCCTCAGTAATCCTTTTGATCCATGTAATACTGCCTCAATTCTGCCTTGTGTGACGATTGATGAAAACAATACCGAAAGGACACCTTTTTCATGACTGAAAAGCATTGTGCAACTGCTATCCACACCTGTGGAGCTGAAATTAGCCATAGCTTTGATGTCAGTTGGTTTTCCTGCAAGTTCAAGTGCCAGGAATACCGGATAAAGACCGATATCCAGCAATGATCCTCCTCCCAGTAAAGGATTAAAAAGCCTTCCGTCGGGGTTGTAGGGTGCATTGAAACAGAAATCTGATTCTATAAGTCTTATATCACCTATTGAGCCATCGGCAATTAGTGCCATAAGTTTTTTGAAAGAAGGAATAAACCGGGTCCACAACGCTTCCATAAAAAAAGTACCATTTTTTCGCGCAGATTCAACCATTATCTTGAATTGCTTTGTATTGATAGCAACAGGTTTCTCGCATAGAACAGCTTTTCCATTTTCAAAGCAAAGTATGGCATCAGAATAATGTCGCATGTGGGGTGAGGCGATATATACAATGTCAATATCAGGGTCTGCTGCAAGCTCTTCATAGGTTCCATAGTATTTAGCTGCACCATACAATTCGGCAAATTCACGCGCTCGTTCTGCATTTCTTGATGCTACTGCATGAAGTTCAGTATCAGGCAATAATTTGAGATCACTGGCAAATTTTCTTGCAATTCCACCTGTAGCCAGAATTCCCCATTTATATTTTTGCTGCATGGTGTTCTTTTTTCAAAATGTTGTCTATCAGATTTAATTCTTCTTCACTAAAAGCAGTCCTTTTTATTGTTTCGGTATTCTCTGTGAGTTGGCTGATGCTGCTGGCACCGATCAGTACTGAAGTTATACGATGATCTTTCAGTAACCATGCAATAGCCATCTGTGCAAGGCTTTGACCCCTGTTCTGAGCAATAGCGTTAAGTTTTCTAATCTTCTCAAGCACTTTGTCGGTAATATCTTCCTTCGTCAGGAATGGGGATGATATCCTGGCAGCCCTTGAATCAGAAGGTATTACATTCAGATATCTGTTTGTAAGCAAACCCTGTGCCAGCGGTGAGAAAACTATGCATCCGATGTCCTCATCCTCAAGTACATCAAGCAATCCCAGTTCAGGAGTCCTTTCAAACATCGAATATTTTGGCTGATGGATCAAGCAGGGAGTCCCCAGGCGTTTAAGTATCTCAGAAGCTTCTTTTGTCTGTTCCGGATTGTAATTGGAAATCCCGGCATACAATGCTTTCCCCTGACGCACCAAATGATCGAGTGCAGCCATAGTTTCTTCAAGGGGGGTGTTTTTATCAGGCCGGTGTGAATAAAAAATATCGACATAGTCTATACCCATCCTTTTCAGGCTCTGATCACAACTTGAAATAAGGTATTTGCGTGATCCCCATTCACCATAAGGCCCAGGCCACATATAATAACCAGCCTTTGTTGAAATAATCAGTTCATCACGATATGCGCCCAATCCCGATTTCAGGATTTTATTCATATTTTCTTCGGCTGACCCTGGTGGTGGTCCGTAATTATTAGCCAGGTCAAAGTGGGTGATTCCCAAATCAAATGCTGTGAATGCAATATTTCTTGCTGTGATGAAATTATCTACACTACCGAAATTATGCCATAATCCAAGTGATACTTCAGGCAGTTGCAGACCACTGTTTCCGCACCTGCGGTATTTCATATTATTATACCTGTCGGCTGAAGGGAAATACGTATTTTCTATAATCATCTTATCTTTGAGAATATATTTGTAACAGACAGACAGGTACCCCTGTTCATAATCTTATCAAAACGATCTACTTCTAAAAAACCACTGTCTGTTTCGTGTATACGTTGTTGGTCGTAACGATTTTAATAATGAAAGTACCCCTGCCAGCTTTTCTTAAGTCGAGTTCACCATATTTTCCTTGTGATTTTCTACTTCCCGATGCAACCATCTGTCCGGAAACATCAAAAACCTGATAGCTGAATCCTTCTGAATTCTTGCCGGTAAATTCATAGTGAATAATTCCGTCGGAAGGGTTTGGATAAATGATGAAATCATGATTTTCCTTTTCAGTTATTACTGATTCCGGTGGCAGAATATCCAGTGTGTCAAGTAAAGTGAGGGTTCCGAAAAGACTGGCATTGATATAGCTGTCATTACTTTGAGCTTCAGGCAGGTATTTAGACCCAATGAAATTTTCCCTTGTTGCACTACCATCATTATCGCAGTATGCCAGCGAAAATCCCATTTCCTTATTATTTTCAAGCTTAACAGGGTTGTCTGAAGCAGAGGAATATGTATCATCGAAAACTTTCACTGATAATTCCCATGTATAGTAAGTACCCCCGTCATGGCCCATATAGGCATCAATATGCGAATTAAAAAGCTGGGGAGCCGATTGGGTATTCATATCAACAACATCCAGGAATATCCCCACATGATAGGCAAAGGCGTTAAAACTATTCAGATGGTTTCCGCCCGAATGGTCTTCATCAAGAAATAGTTCAAGGCAATCATCGTCCCAGTAGTTTTGCAGTGGGTCCGAATGGCTATCATTTAAAACATCGTCGTTGATTTCAGCCAGAATGAGCAACCTGTCTTCCGTCCAGCTTAATTTAAACCGACCTGAGAAGTCATCAGGTGAAACAGGATCATCGTAAGGCAACCATACAAAATTAAACGGGTACCATTCACTTCCGGTCCAACATGCATCATCTGCTATTCCATTAATTAAAGGATGATATTGCGTTCTGTAAGCCAGGAAATGATCATCGGATGCCACGCTGATGCTCCCCATTCTGGCAATACTGTTTCCGTCAACATCATATGCGTGGATTTCTATTGATGCAGTATTCCCGGGAAGGGTCAGTTGTTCCTCAATTTCAACAAGTTCATTTGGAGTGACTTGTATTACAGGCCCGTCACCAATCCAGGTTCCTTCTCCGTTAAAGTACTTCACCCTGAATTCCCCTTCTGCAAACGGGCTCAAAATTCCGGTCAGTGTTTTAGAAGGCCTGTTATATTGAAGTGGCTCGCTGACAATCCCACCGTGGTTAACGTCATAAAACGGACCAGTTGCTGTAGTTGCATACCAGTGCTCAACAAAAACTATGCTGTCACCATTTTCTTCAATTAATTCATAAGGTCCCAGTACTTCAACCTCCATATAACGGATACCCCCGTTAGTGTATATTTCAACAGAGGCGCCATCATCGGTATAGGCAGCTCCCTCGGGCATATCAAACACTTTTGCATAGGTTTGGCCATCTCTTTTATCAGTAAAACAAACCCATCCATCTGAAGAGGCCACGAAAATTTTTCCTTCGCTGCTGATATATTTTGCTTCATATATTCCAGGCAGCACTTCCTGGTACGATGGACCGCCACTTCCCCAAATATCATCTTCAGATTCAGCAGGAAAATAAACTGAAAAGTTGTTAAAATCTGCCAAGTTTTCATGTTGGACTATAGTTTGTGTTACATCCCAGATACTCCAGCTTTGTTCGGTTGCATTATCGTTAAACAACACAGTGGTAACCTTGATATGAGTTGAGTTACGGTATGCAGTCATGTACCTGTCGAACCTGAGTCCCGGGGTCCTGATTGTTTCAGTCTGACCTCTCATCACAACTGTCAAGGAATCAGGTGATGATGAAAAAATTTCATATTCATAATCACCCCAGGCCATAGTTGGAGGCGGAGGCCAGTTCCATCGGGACTGAGGAGCAGGCCAGGTTTTGTAACCTCCATATCCCCAGGTAGTTGAATAAGGTGTAGGATTTGCACTGTAAAAATAATCTCCCAATAAGGCGGGGTTTACGATCATAAAGGTATCGGTACCCAGATCGTATTGTAATATCCTTGCGCCAATGGATGGCACTATAGCCATGGTTATAAAATTATTACGAACCACAAGCACATCCCATCCCCATTCCTGGTAGTTGGGTTCAAGGTCTACTGAAACACTGTCGCTGGAAGCAAATGTCAGGGAAGCAGATGTTAATAACAGAATTAAGGAAGAAAACAGTTTATTGTTCATATCAGTAATTTTAATCTGTATACACCGGTCTTTAAAGGTGCAAGATATTAAACAAAAATATACAGTAAAATAAACAGAGCTAAAAGTTGTGAATAAGGAAGTATTTAATCATCTTAATCGCCACCAAACATTTGTACCCAGCAATAATCTTCATAGGCAACCGCGAAGTATGAATATTTTTCATTCATAATTGTTTTGCAGTGCTGTTCACTGTTGATCCAACGTTCCATGATATCATCAACGGTTATCGAACCCCTGCCAATATTTTCCCCTATAAGCCCCTGAAAGCCTGCATCAAGGGTTCTCTGATAGGGAAAACTTCCATCGGAGCCGAAATGTTCTACATTAGTATTTGCGGCCATATCCTTTACATGCCTGATCGCAGCTATTTCCAGAAGATCGCTCCAAATCAATAAGCCTGCAGGTGGCATAGTGTCTGGTCCGCATAAACAGCCTTTAGTACGAATATCGTTAATCTGCTGTAACATTTGAATTTTAAAATCAGGATAGTCATTCGGGCAACCGGAGCAAAGAAAAATGATTGTAAAAATTGGAAGAAGGATAAGTATTTTTTTCAAATTCGTCATGCAGAAATATTAGGAATAGTTGTAATCAAATAATACGTTTCAGAAGTAAATGCCCATTAAATTTTTATTTCATCTCAGTCTGAATCTCGGATCAGGAAATAAAAAAGACCTTTAATATTCAATAATTGTTAGAATAGAATTATAAAGGTCTTTTGTTAATTATCAGCTACGTTTGGTAATTTTTTTCTTTACCTGCATTCCGGGGATAGCATATGCATGACCTTTCCCTTTATAAGGCACTTTCATGATATCACCCCGTCTGTTAGCAAGTTTCTGCAAGCTTCTGGTGACTTTGTTTTTAACTTCTTTATCGCTGCTGGACAATCCGCTTTCCTGAGCTTTAGCTTTAACCGTATCAATGATTTCCTGGGTGATAAGAGGTTGCCCTTTATCTTTGATACTTGAAATAACCCAGTTGTCCCAGTCTGATAGTTTATACCCTTTCGCAGCTTTTTCCTTCTTAGCTCCGGAAGCAACTTTTTTAACTTTCTTTGAAGGTCTGCCTCTTTTTCTTTTAACTGCAGGTTCCATGGATATCTTTGCCGCACTTTTTTTCTTTTTACCAACTTTCGCTAATACTATTTTTTCACGACTTTCTACCGAAGCAAGCCATTTTTTCAGTCCATCAATTGTTGCAACAATTTCTTCAGTTTGAAATTCCAACTTTTTAAGTTCAGATTGATATTTATTTATCAGATCCTGAATTTCCCCGCTTGAGAGTGTCGTTTTTCTCATTTATTTTAATTTTAAATGTTCAATGTAAAAGTAGAATATTTTTTTAAATATTAAAATTATTTAGGAATATGGAGCTGTTAATGATTTTAACACTCAATGATTTAAAATGTTTCACGGGAACGATGGGAGGAGGAAAATATTTTTATATTTGAATACTGAAGTCATGTTGTAATCTCAATTTGGTTTCCTTCCGGATCAGCAAACACAAATTCATAATATCCGTCACCAGTTATTCCGGGCTCTCTAATAATTTTAATTTCATCGGGAAGGTTTTTTAAGAAGTTATCCACTTTTTTACGGCTTCCCACAGAAACAGCGATATGCCCCCAACTTTTATTTGCTGTTATTCGGGACTTGTAATCAACATGCATAAGTTCAATTTTCAAGCCCGAAGGGAAATTTAGAAAATAAGAACTGAAACCTGTTTTACTATTAATGTATTTTTCACCGGATTCGATATTAAAAGTCTTTGTATAAAAATTTTTCATAGCAACCAGGTCCTCAACATATAAACCCAGATGATGAATTCTTATTGCCGGTCTTCCTCTCAACATCTGGAACATAATACTGCCCGCAAAGATGATGGTAAGCGCGTTTGATAAGATTACCGGAAGGTTGTTAATCATGATTCCATAAATAAGCCATCCGGTAATTCCGGTACAAAATAAGGAAAACATTAATCTGGAAAGATCATGGGTTGATTTTGTTTTCCAGGTTTTTATTGCCTGTGGAATAAATGATGCTGTTGTCAGAGCTGCTGAAATCAATCCTATTGTATGGTACCAAATGTTCATAATTACTATATTTTATTGTAAAGATACCTCATGTGATGTTTTATTATATTAATGTATATTCGTTTTAATTTCAGATGATGACGGAAAAGGTTAAAATATCAGCTGTAATTATTTCAAAAAACGAAGAAAAAAATATAGCCAGGTGCATCGATTCTTTATTTGGTGTAGCAGATGAAATTATCGTCGTTGACTCTTTCTCGGATGACAGAACGGAGGAGATATGCCGAAGCAGAAATGTAAAATTCGTTCATAAAGCATGGATGGGATATTCCGAAACAAAAAACTATGCAAACACTCTGGCTGGTAATAATTATATTCTTTCAATTGATGCTGATGAAGCCTTGTCGGAAGACTTGAGAAATGAAATCATCAATCTTAAAAATAAGGGACTTGACTCCAGGGCATACAAAATAAAAAGACTCACCAGTTATTGCGGTAAATGGATAAGGCATTGTGGATGGTACCCCGACTGGAAAGTAAGACTTTGGGAAAAAGGTACAGGCAAATGGGAGGGTATGATCCATGAAAAAGTAGTTTTTTCAGAGCCGGTAAAAGCAGTTTCCTTAAAGAGCGACTTATTGCACTTTAGTTATGACTCCATTGAAGATCACATCAGGCAGATGTCGAATTTTTCAAACATTATGGCACAGGAAAGTTTTCTAAAAAATAAACGACCGGTACCTCTTAAAATGTTTTTAAGCCCGGTTTGTAAATTCATTAAGGCATTTGTTTTACAACGGGGTTTCCTCGACGGTTACTATGGTTTTGTTGTGTGTACTTTCTCAGCAATGGCTACTTTCATGAAGTATGCTAAAATTGAGCAGCTTTTCCGGCAACAGGATAACAATTGATCAGTGGAGGTACCGATCGATGATTATGTCAAACTTATTCCTGTCAATAGGTTTCGAAATATAGGCATCAAAACCTGCTTCAATGGCTTTATGCTCGTCTTCCAACCTCGCATAGGCAGTTTGCGCGATAACAGGTGTTAGAATTCCTTGATTTCTGAGAATTTTCAAGGTTTCATATCCATTCATTTCAGGCATTTTAATATCCATCAGCACCAGGTCAAATTTTAAACTGCCGGCGAAGTGAATGGCTTCTTTACCTGTTTGTGCCCAAACCACATCAATTTGCTTTTTCCGGAGCATGGCTTTGAGGAGCTCATAATTCGATTCTTCATCTTCAACGATCAATACTTTTTTCTTTTCACCTTCATTCACAATTGAGGGATTTTAAAATTCTGTATTAGTCCTATCTTGTTAATATAGATGAATTTAAAACAAAAATAATTCTGTTGCAATATTGAGATTGACTATTCTATAATTCAGGGTAATAATTCATCTATTAGTGAAAAAAGTTTGTCTTTATTAATGGGTTTCGATATATATCTGTTGCAACCTGCAGCGAGGCAACGTTCTTCATCATCGTTCATGGCAAAGGCCGTTTGTGCGATAATGGGTGTGCTGATACCCATATCCCTGAGTTGCTTTGTAGCCTGGATACCGTTTAATACGGGCAATCTGATATCCATAAGGATAATGTCGAAATTCAGGTTTGAGCAAATCCTGATGACCTGACTCCCGTCCTTGGCACGAATGAGTTTGGCTTCAGTAGGCTCAAGCAGTACTTTTATATACTCATAATTCAGCTCATCATCTTCCGCTACAAGGATCAGTTTTTCTTTCCACTTATATTTGATAGCGGTATCTGTAATGGATTTTCCATCAGCAGCGACTTCTTTTTCAACCTGATAAGGTATGGTAAAATAGAATGTTGAGCCCTGTCCGGGGGTACTTTCGAGCCATATCCTGCCCCCAAGCAGGTTAATTAATCCTCTTGAAATGGGCAGGCCGAGACCTGTTCCTCCGAATTTTCTTGTATGACCCTCATCAATCTGCCTGAATCTTTCGAAAATATGATCAAATTTGTCCGCAGGAATCCCTAACCCTGTGTCTTGCACAAAAAACCTGATTGTATCATCGTGCCGGGTATATCCGAACTTAATAAAACCCTTACTGGTGAACTTAATGGCATTATCGAGCAGGTACGATAATACCTGCCGTAGACGGGTTTCATCTGAAATAACTTTTGCCGCATCTCCCTGCAGGGACATTTCACTAAGCAGTTTGATTGCCTTTTTTTCTTTTATATCGAGTTCATTATTATAAAAGGTAGTCAGATCTTCGATTAACCTGTTCAGATCGAAAGGTTCATTATAAATCCTGATCTGATTTGATTCCAGTTTTGAAAAATCAATGATATCATCAATGATGCAGACCAATTGATCGCTGCTCTTCTTCATTATTGATATATAATGCTTCCTCGTTGAAGGATCGATATCTTCGCGGCATATTAATTCTGAAAAACCAATGATCCCGTTCATGGGTGTCCTGATTTCATGTGAGATATTGGCCAGGAACGAAGATTTCAGCAAATCACTTTCCTGTGCTTTCTCCTTGGCGATCCGTAAGGCTTCTTCAAATTCTTTTTGCTCGGTAATATCTGAAGCAACCCCTGCAATACGATAGATATTTCCACTTTTATCAAATACAGGGAATGTGCGCGACCATATCCATCTGATCTGTCCATCGGGTTTTATGATACGGTAATGTTCGCTGTAAGAGTTTCCCTTTATAAGATTACGGGTGTTTACCCAGGGTTCTATGTTTGAAATATCTTCAGGATATATCCATTCAATTAGTTTAAGAGGATTTTCCATTAATTCTTCTTTACTTCTTCCCCAGATTTTTTCAAACTGATTATTTATATAAAGGAATTCTTTTTCCGTACGAAGCCAGAAT
>Ga0123335_1008196_pt1 | contig 11318 bp, 9 predicted proteins | sample BiotimSIPDNA_2_FD_89707 | JGI IMG/M metagenome (GOLD analysis project Ga0123335, IMG submission 89707) | Anaerobic biogas reactor microbial communites from Washington, USA - Biogas_R2 time_0 SIP DNA | ecosystem: Engineered > Bioreactor > Anaerobic > Unclassified | place: Washington, USA... | reverse complement strand
TTAGGAATTGCAGCTGTCCTTTTTCTGGCTTCGAGATTCACGCCGCCAAAAAGCGAGATGGAAACAACTCAGGCGCTCAAACATTGGCTCTTTGTTTGTACCTGTATGACGGGGATGTTAATCTGCTTTGTTTGTATCTTCGCACTTTTTTATCCAAAAGCAGCTAATGTATGGTCTAACGCTGCCAATGCGATGAGTTTTACAAATACTGCTCAAGTTATAGAGGTTCCATTACTACCAGCGATTAAAGAACTAATGGACACAATAACACCGTTCCAAGCAAGCCTCTTTCAACTGATTCTCTTTTATCTCTGTATGCTTCTATATGGCCTGGCTTATCTGCTCGTTCTTACAATTATGAAGAATAGCATTTTGGCAGCTATTTCAATTTATATATTTCATATCATTGGACAGTATACGATAGATACGTGGCCACAATGGGCTGCGATCATACCGCATTCGTACTTTTTTCTACAGTATTATGGTGAGTGGAATCCCTTCCCTTTGTTTAGTATCAATTCAGGCGCTATAAGAATTATTATTTTACTACTTTTAACAACTATTGCGATCATTCTGATAAATAAAATCAGAACTTCAAATTTGGTGCGCAAGGCATGAATGATAAAAAATTATATGGTTTTATCATTGACCTAAAAAGCACATTCACATCCCTAAACTTCTGGGGCAGTATCGTTGCCGTTGGCTTGCTTGCTATAACCTTACCTTCAAGGGGGTGCCTTCTTGATCGCTTATTTGAATTGATGAAAGGCCCAAGTTATCATTTCATGAGTGATGGAGGCCTGCCAAAATTCATGGTCTGGATGATGCCTCACACGCTTCTATCAGTGATAATTGGCAAAGAAACAGAAGTCTTGCTCAACTGTTTACAGTTCCGGTTGCCTCGATATATGAATCGCTCATCTTTTTGGATTTCACATAGCTTTAAGACCATTATTGTGTGTATATCGTACTATTTCTTCATGTTCATTGCAATTGTTGGAATAGCATTACTTACAGGCAATTTCATGCCAGGAGTATCAAGTCAAACAGGAAGTATGGTACATATTGATATAGATAATACGCACTTATTGATAATGCTGCTTTCAATAAGGGTATGCCTTCCAATGTGCATCATTCTTCAAGTTCAATCCTTTTGTCAAATTGTTTCAAGAGATGCTTTCTTTGGCGGTGTTGCTTTTGTTTTACTTGTTGCTGTTCCAGCATTTGTCCCCGAAAGCTTTCTTTCCAAGTTTATTTGGGGAAATTGGTTAATTTTGTCGAGAAGTATCCACATGAAACCAGAAAACGGAATAGACGACTTAACTGTGTTTATCGGCTCTTTTACAAGCTTTCTACTTATTCAGGGTGCTGGGTTTTGTTTATTTAAAAATAAAAATTGGTATTAGACTACACAATAAATTCTAAGAATTGGAGAATGCATGAAGAATATCGTAGTTGATAATGTAGGATTAAGCATTAGGGGAGCAAGCATTTTGGATGGAGTGTCTGCTACATTTCAAGAGGGGATGATCTCTGGCATTGTTGGACGAAATGGATCAGGCAAGAGCATGCTATTCAAATGCATTTGTGGTTTTATTACACCAACAACCGGCAAGATTACAATCAACAATTTCGACTACCATAAACAAGGTAAATTTCCAAATTCTGTTGGTTTTATTATAGAAGCTCCTGGCTTTTTACCAGACTGCAGTGCATACGAGAACCTGTTACGCCTCGCTTGCATTAATGGCAAAGTAAAACCTGATCAGATACAAGCATGGATTACACTTGTAGGACTTGATTCTAACAGCAAGAAGAAGGTGGGGAAATTTAGTTTAGGAATGAAGCAAAGGCTTGGGATTGCTCAAGCTATCATGGAGAACCCGGACTATTTAATACTTGATGAACCGTTCAACGGACTTGACAAAGATGGTGTTGAGGATATCAGAAAGCTTCTTATTGAATATAAAAAGCGAGGTAAAACTATTCTTCTATCAAGTCATAATCCACTTGACATCAGCATGCTTTGCGATGCAGTTTATGAGATGGACAGAGGACGAATGGTGAAGGTAGAAAGCCGCTGATTAATTCACATATTTGTGCTGTTTCATGGCAGAATAGCTGTAAGAAGTCAAACAATAAAACGAGGTGTGCCCAATGAATTAACGGACATGCAGCGAGACCGAATATAATGGCAGAGCCAGAATCACCAAGCGTAAAAAGTTCCGGATACAATGTGTCAGTCGCATCAAAACTGCTGCGGCCAAACGACCATGTGGTGTATGGTAACTCCCCCTATCCGGGTCTTGAGAAACAGGAAAAAATCGCCAATCATCCAAGGTTGTCAAGGATTGAATGCCGTGTCAACCGCAGATCTGGGAGGGCATACGAAAGTACGCCAACCATGGCCAGGCATGGGAAAAGGAGATAGCGCGGCAGAAGTCATCCCTTAATAGTTTCCCGTATCCTCGTCCTCTTCATCCCATCAGCCTCACCGACTCTTGCAGTAAGACGCCAGCCCTATACATCTTAAGGGATGGCGTTTTTTTGTGCCCGTCCGCTCCGCCAGCAAATTCTTCCGGGAAGCAAATGCTTCCGTCCTTATTGTTGCGTTGACACCCGCGGCCCCATTTCCTAAGATATGGGAAAAAGGCTCAGGGAGGCTAAGATGAAGCCAGGCGATCAGAACCTGCTCCGGCACAAGCGGCTTTTTCTTCTGGACATGGACGGCACCCTCTATCTGGGGGACGGGCTGTTCCCCCACAGCCTGCCCTTTTTGAAGGCCATCAGGGCAACGGGGGCGGATTATCTGTTTTTGACCAACAACTCCTCCCGGGGCACGCTGGACTATGTGAAAAAACTCACCGGCCTGGGCATCCCCTGTGAAGCGGAGGATTTCTTCACCTCAACCCACGCGGCGATTATTTATTTAAGGGAGCGCCACCCGGGCCGGAAAGTCTACGCCCTGGGCACCGCCTCCTTCCGCCGTCAGCTAAGCCAGGCGGGCATCCCCGTCACCGACCGGCTGGAGCCGGATATCGGCGTGCTGCTTTTGGGCTATGATACGGAACTGACTTATCAAAAGCTTATCGACGCCTGCGCGCTTATCACAAAGGGGCTGCCCTATCTGGCCACCAATCCGGACTGGGTCTGCCCCACCGCCACGGGCTATCTGCCCGACTGCGGGGCCCTGGCCCAGATGCTGCAGCACGCCACCGGCCGCCTGCCCCATGTGCTGGGCAAGCCCCAGCCGGACATCGCCCTGGCCGCCATGGCCCAAAAAAATTGCCCGCCGGAGCATTGCGTGCTGGTGGGCGACCGGCTGTATACGGACATCGCCTGCGCCAAAAGCGCCGGCATCACGGGCGTTTTGGTCTTAAGCGGGGAAAGCACCGCCCAGACGCTTGAAGAAAGCCCCATACAGCCGGACGCGGTGTTTCAGGGCGTCGGGGACATGCTCCCCCTGCTTGGCTGAAGCGGGGATGCCGCAAAAAACGCGTTTGGGGCCAATCGGGGGCAATTGGACGATGTTTCGGCGTTTTTTTATTGATAATCAGGTTAGTTTATAGTATGATGGCTGTCGGCGCACAACCAGGGTAACAACCCTTGTGCAGATATAGGCGACAACGCTTAAGGAGGACAAACCATGGCAAAATACGTATACCTGTTCAAAGAGGGCAACGCGAAGATGCGCGATCTGCTGGGCGGTAAAGGCGCCAACCTGGCGGAGATGACCAACATCGGCCTGCCGGTGCCCCAGGGCTTCACCGTGACAACGGAGGCCTGCACGCGCTACTACGAGGACGGCAGGATGATCGCCCCGGAGATCGAGGCGGAGATTTTCCAGGCCCTGGAAGCCACCGAAAAAATCGCGGGCAAAACCTTTGGCGATCTGGAAAACCCCTTCCTGGTATCGGTGCGCTCCGGCTCCCGCGCTTCCATGCCCGGCATGATGGACACCGTTTTAAACCTGGGCCTCAACGATGTGGCCGTGGAAGGCCTGGCCAGGCTGACCGAAAACCCGCGTTTCGCCTATGACTCCTACCGCCGCTTTATCGAGATGTTCTCTGACGTGGTGATGGAGATTGAGCGCAAGTATTTCGCCGCCGAGCTGGATGCCATCAAGGCCGAGAAGGGTGTCACCGCGGACACCGACCTGACGGCGGATGACATGAAGGAAGTGGCCCGTCGCTTTAAAGAAGTCTATAAAAAGCACAAGGGCGAGGATTTCCCCCAGGACCCCCGCAAGCAGCTGATGGCCTCCATCCAGGCCGTGTTCCGCTCCTGGAACAACCCCCGGGCCGTCTATTACCGGCGCATGAATGATATTCCCTCTGACTGGGGCACCGCGGTTAACGTGCAGGCCATGGTCTTTGGCAACATGGGCGACAGTTCCGGCACCGGCGTGGCCTTCACCCGCAACCCCTCCACGGGCGAGAACAAGCTCTACGGCGAATATCTGATCAACGCCCAGGGCGAGGATGTGGTGGCCGGCATCCGCACCCCCAACCCCATCTCCACCATGGCCGACCTCATGCCCGAGGTGTATGAGCAGTTCTCCACCATCGCCATCAACCTGGAGAAGCACTACAAGGACATGCAGGACATGGAGTTCACCATCGAAAAGGGCAAGCTTTACATGCTGCAGACCCGCAGCGGCAAGCGGACAGCCGCCGCTGCGCTGAAAATCGCGGTGGACCTGGTGGACGAAGGCATGCTGACTGAGGAAGAGGCGGTGCTGAAGGTGGATCCGCGCCAGCTGGACACCCTGCTGCACCCCAACTTCGACCAGGCCGCCCTTGACAAGGCGGAGCCCATCGCCTCAGGCCTGCCCGCCTCACCGGGCGCCGGTTCCGGCCAGGTGTACTTCACCGCCCATGACGCGGCCAAAGCCGCCAAGGAAGGCAAGGACGTGGTGCTGGTGCGCGAGGAAACAACCCCTGAGGACATCGAGGGCATGGACCTGTCCAAGGCCATCCTCACCGCCCGGGGCGGCATGACCAGCCACGCCGCCGTGGTGGCCCGGGGCATGGGCCGTCCCGCCGTTGTAGGCTGCCACGAAATCCTTATCAACGAAGAGAAAAAGACCATGACCACCAGCAAGGGCCTGGTATTTAACGAAGGCGACCCCATCAGCCTGGACGGCGGCAGCGGCAAGGTCTATCAGGGCCTGGTGCCCACCGTGGAAGCCCAGGTGACCGGGGACTTTGCCCGGCTGATGGGCTGGGCGGACAAGGCCCGCCGGCTGAAGGTGCGCACCAACGCGGACACCCCCCGGGAAACCCAGCAGGCGGTGGAGTTTGGCGCGGAGGGTATCGGCCTTTGCCGCACGGAGCATATGTTCTTTGAGGCCAGCCGTATCGCCGCCGTGCGGGAGATGATCCTCTCCGACACCCAGGAGCAGCGCAAGACCGCGCTTAACAAAATCCTCCCCTTCCAGCAGAAGGACTTTGAGGAGATGTACAAGGCCCTGGAAGGCCGGCCCATGACGGTGCGCTATCTGGATCCGCCGCTGCATGAGTTCCTGCCCGCCAAGACCATGACCGAAGAAATCGCGGCCCTGGCCCGGGAGATGAACACCACCAGCGAAAAGATCATGCAAAAGATCGACGCGCTGCACGAGTTCAACCCCATGATGGGCCACCGGGGCTGCCGCCTCTCCATCACCTTCCCCGAGATCGCCGAGATGCAGACCCGTTCCGTCATCCAGGCAGCCATCAAGGTGCGCAAGGAGACCGGCCTTGAAGTCAAGCCCGAGATCATGATCCCCCTGGTGGGCACCCGCAAGGAGCTCTCCTTTGTCAAGCAGGTGGTGCTGGACACCATCGAGAAGATCTTTGAAGAGCAGGGCGTGCGCATCGAGTACCAGGTGGGCACCATGATCGAGATTCCCCGCGCCTGCCTGGTGGCGGACGAGATCGCCAAGGACGCGGACTTCTTCTCCTTTGGCACCAACGACCTAACTCAGATGGGCTTTGGTTTCAGCCGGGATGACGCGGGCAAGTTCCTGGATTCCTATTACGAAAACCGCATCCTGGAAGCGGACCCCTTCGCCAGGCTGGACCAGGAAGGCATCGGCCAACTGGTGGAAATGGCCGTGAAGCTGGGCCGTCAGGGCCGCCCCGAGCTTAAGCTGGGCATCTGCGGCGAGCATGGCGGCGACCCCTCCTCCGTGGAGTTCTTCCACAAGGTGGGTCTGGACTATGTCAGCTGCTCCCCCTTCCGGGTGCCGATTGCCCGCCTTGCCGCGGCCCACGCCGCCATCAAGGAAAAGATGGCAAAGCAGGCCTGAGCCTAATCTGCCCTAAACGATAAACCAAAACCGCCGCTCAGTGATAGACACAGGGCGGCGGTTTTTCGGATGAAAGGCTTGTTTTTTCCTGAATCAGCTCAGCTTAAACGCCTCCTCAATCTCCTTGACCTGCTGGTCGTTGATCTGCACCACGGGGCCTATTTCCTTGGCGGCGATGACGGCCTTGGCGGAGAACTCCAGCACCTCCAGCCGGTCAAAGGCGGTGAGCAGGTCTTGGCCGGTGCAGATAACGCACTGATTTTCCACGATAAGCACCGGGTGCTGGGGGGAGAGGGCGGCCACCACTCCGGGCACGTCCGCGCTGGGGCTTAGGAAGGGCAGCTTTTTAACCTCCCTTAAGCTGATGTAGCTCTCCGGAATCAGCCGGGAATCAAAGCCCGTGTCCGTGACGGCAAAGGCCATGATGGAGGGCGCGTGGGCGATCAGCACGCTGCCCACCTCCGGATGGGCCTGGTATATGGCCTGATGCAGGAAAACCGAGCGGCTGGGGGTCTTTCCGGCCTCCACCAAACCCTCCTGGATAAGCACCAGATCCTCCGGCGCCAGGTATTTGCGGTCCTTATCATAGGGGGTGATGAGGAAAGAACCGTCCTCCAGCCTCGCCGAATAGGTGCCTTGGGTGGAGGTAAACAGCCGCTGGTCATAGGAGCGGTGGATAAAGCGGCACATGTCCCGCCGGGCGGCCCGCTCCTGGCTGCTGGCGTATTCGGGCACGAAGTCCTCCATGGCCAGGTCGCGGGGTGCGGCATAGGCGTCCAGCTGCGCCTGGGTCAGGGAACGGGGCTTGCCCAATTTCAGCGCGTCAATCTGCAGCCGGCCGGAAAAATCCAGCGTCTCAAAGGCCTCAAAGGCGGTGAACAGGTCGCTTGCGCCAATCACACAGCCGTGGTTTTCCATCAGCACGGTGCTGAAGCCCTCCCTAAAGCGCCGGGCGATGTTCTCCCCCAAAAGGGCGCTGCCGGGCACGGCATATTCCGCCACGCCCACATCCCCGCAGATCTTCAGCACATCCGGCACCAGGCGGATGTCCGGCACCTGGCGTACCAGGCTAAAGGCGATCATGGTGGGGGGATGGGCATGAAGCACCGCCTTTAAGTCCGGCCGGGTTTCGTAAATCTGCATGTGCAGGGGCAGCTCCACCGAGGGGCGGTGCAGGCCGATCTGGGTGCCGTCCGGCTTGATCTGGATCATATCCTGGCGGGTTAAGGAGCCCTTGTCTATCCCCGAGGGCGTGATCCAGGTATCCCCGTTTTCATCCCGGATGGACAGGTTGCCCCCTGAGGTGGTGGTCATCCCGTATTGGTAAATCCTCAGCATAATCATCACCAGCTGGTCCGCAGGGTGCATCAGCTCAAATCGCATGGTGGTCCTCCTTCAAAAACAAACATAGGCTTCTCCACCTATTATCATACGCCATTCTGCCAGGTTTTACACCCATCAGGCGCAATTGCCCGTGTAAAGTTGTCGCGCGCAGCCCCCGTCCGCAGGGGCGGTGTTTCACCGCCGCCCTTGACAGCCCAAAAGGCCTGCCCTTATAATAAGCGTGCCGGGATACAACCTGGGGTGTGCGCCAGCCGGTTGTTTTTACCCACATCATACCTTATGGCACCCGGGTCAACGGAAGGATGGCACGCCCCCGCGCAAGCGACGGGGAAGGCAGAAATTCGTTGCAGGGAGCCAACCTGCTGAACATAGCGGGTGAAAAAACAGCTGGCAGCGGCACTTTGGGCTATCCCAAAGGATTTTGGCGGAAGGCAGAAGCCTCTCCGCTTTCTTATTGCCACAAGCAGGAGAGGGACAGATGGAGACCAGGCGTCTTCCCGCGGACCAGGCGGGTATAATAAAAGCAGCGCAGGCCCTAAAAGCCGGCCAGGTGGTGGGCGTGCCCACGGAGACCGTCTACGGCCTGGCGGCGGACGCCCTGAACCCCCGGGCGGTGGCCGCCATCTTTGAGGCCAAAGGCCGCCCGGCGGATAACCCGCTGATTGTGCATGTCCTGGGCAAAGCCCAGGCGCAGGCGCTGGCGGCGCTGACGCCCCTTGCCATCAGCCTCATGGACGCCTTTTGGCCCGGCCCCCTCACCCTGGTGGCGCCCCGGCTTACGGTGGTGCCTGATATTGTGACGGCAGGGCTTCCCACCGTGGCCCTGCGCGCCCCCAGCCACCCGGCCATGCGGGCGCTGCTTCTTGAAAGCGGCCTTGCTATCGCCGCCCCCAGCGCCAACCGCTCCGGCGCCCCCAGCCCCACCGCGCCGGAACATGTGCTGGCGGATTTAAGCGGCCTGATCCCGCTGGTTTTGGACGGCGGGCCCTGTGAGGTGGGGCTTGAGTCCACGGTGGTGGACGCCACAGGCGCTCTGCCACTGGTGCTTAGGCCCGGCGCTGTGACGCCGGAGATGATCGCGGCGGTGGCCGGGGATTGTCTGGTGGCCCCAAGCGCCATGCGCCCCTTAAAGGAGGGGGAGGCTGCCCTCTCCCCCGGGCTTAGGCACCGGCATTATGCCCCGAAGGCCCCCCTCACCCTGGTGAAGGGCCCGCCGGACCGGGTGGCGGCCCACATCCGCAGGCTGTGCGCCCAGGAGGAGGGCGTCTGCGTCCTGGTGCTGGAAGAGCGGCTGCCCGCCTATCAGGGGCTTTCTACCTTCAGCCTGGGGCAGGATCTGGGCCAGGCTGCCCACCGCCTTTTTGCCCTTTTGCGCCAGGCGGATGAGGCAGGCTGCAAGCGCATCCTGGCGGAGGCGCTGCCGGAGGAGGGCCTTGGCCTGGCGCTGATGAACCGGTTGGCCCGGGCCGCTGACTTTGATATCCAATCAGTATAGACTACGGAGGAAAAAATGAAGAAACTGCTTTCCATTCTGCTTGCGTCCCTGATGCTCCTGGGCCTGGTGCCAGCGATGGCTGAGGAGGAGCCGGTGCTCAACGTGTTCTCCTGGGCCACCTACATCGATGACAACACCATCGCCAGATTCACCCAGGAGACGGGCATCAGGGTCAACTACTCCACCTTCCTCACCAACGAGGAGATGCTTATCAAGATGCAAAGCCCGGACAACGGCTTTGACGTGATCCTGGCCAGCGACTACGCGCTGAACATGCTGCGCAAGGACGGGAAGCTGATGGCGCTGGACAAGGATCTTTTGCCCAATTACGCTAACCTGGACCCCGCCTTCCTGTCCAAGTACTATGACGAAAACAACGAGTACACCGTGCCCTACACCGCGGGCACGCCGCTGATCGTCTATAACCCCGCCTTTGTGGACATTGAAATCACCGGCTATGAAAGCCTGTGGGACCCGGCGCTTAAGGATTCCATCGTGGTGATTGACGACGCCCGCAACATCATCGGCATCACGCTGAAAACCCTGGGCTATTCCTTCAACACCACGGACGAGTCCCAGCTTCAGGAGGCCCGGGAGAAACTGGCCCTCCTGCGCCCCAACATCCGCGCCTTTAACTACGACACCCCGCACAACGACCTGATCTCTGGGGACGCCATTGTGGGCTATATGTTCACGCCCTTTGTGCTGCTTGCCATGGACGGCAACCCGGAGCTTGAGGTGGTCTACCCCCAGGAGGGCATGGGCTTTGGCATTGACTCCCTGGTGATTTCAGCCGACGCGCCCCACCCCGCCAACGCCCACAAGCTGCTAAACTTCCTGTTGGACGCGGAAGTAGCGGGCAACACCGCCGCCATGCAGTACTACCTCTCCCCGGTGGAGGCGGCCTATCCCTTCATCCCTGAATATTTAAGGGACAACCCCGCCATCAACATTCCGGAAGAAATTCTGGGGGAAACCGAGTTCATCATGGACCTGGGCGAATACGAGAGCCGCTATCAGGAAATCTGGGCGGAGTTCAAGCTGCTGAACTAAGCGGGTTTGGGCCTATTTTAGCAGGATTTTAAAAGCAAAGGGGCTGTCGCAAAAAAAGATTGCGGCAGCTCCTTTTTAATATTTTTTCATTCTGCCAGGCCGGGTATAATCTGGTCGTAATTTTTTTCAGCATTAATGGGGGGAAAGACTGTATGATTATCACTACCACCGGTTCAGTGGAAGGCCGCCAGATTGCTGAGTACCGAGGCATCGTCTTTGGTGAGGTGATCTCCGGCATCAACTTTTTGAAGGACATCGGCGCCAGCCTGCGCAACATCTTAGGCGGGCGCTCACAGGGTTATGAGGTGCTGGGCGCGGACAACGGCATGCTGATGGTGACCTGCTCGGGCACCGCGGTCAAGCTGCGTTAATCAAGGAGGAGAAACCGATGGACAGACCGGACATCAAAATCGGCGCGGTCACCTTAGACTGCGCGCCGCACCAGGTGAAAGCCATGGTGGCATTTTACAGCAAGCTGCTGGGTTACACCGCTCATCATGTTGACGGGCCCTTTCCTTATCTGGAAGGCGACGGTGTGAGCATCACCCTGCAGCCGGAGGAAGGCTATTCCCCGCCGGACTGGCCGGACGGGCCTGCCGGCCAGCAGGCGCACATCGACCTGGCGGTAAAGAGCATTCCGGAGGCCAGGGAATACGCCCTGTCCATCGGCGCTGTTGATTCGCCGGCTCAGTTTGGCGATAACTGGCACATTATGCTGGACCCGGCGGGGCACCCCTTCTGCCTGTGCCAGGATAGCTGATACCACATTCAATCAAAAAGGCCTGGCTGGGCCGGCCTTTCCCGTTTTTCGCTCGCCCTTAAGCATGGCCATGGCAGCGGCATTCTTCAGTTTTCCGCCGCTTCCAGTGGCGCTTGCTTCGCGGGCATTTTTATAGGAAATGATGATATGGCGTGGCGCGAATAACCGGGCGGACACGATCAGCAGGACAGACAGGGCCTTTATCTCTGGCCCTTGTCAAAAAAACAGGGCTTCCGCCTGGCCGGGTATGTCCGGCCGCAGCGGAAGCCCCCTCGTCGCCAGGCAAGCCCGGCGTTTTAAGCAGGGTTCACTTGGCGTTCTTCACCATGCCCCAGAAGGTGTCATAAAGCACCTTCACGTCCTGGTTGTCGTGG
>Ga0123335_1008195_pt1 | contig 11319 bp, 8 predicted proteins | sample BiotimSIPDNA_2_FD_89707 | JGI IMG/M metagenome (GOLD analysis project Ga0123335, IMG submission 89707) | Anaerobic biogas reactor microbial communites from Washington, USA - Biogas_R2 time_0 SIP DNA | ecosystem: Engineered > Bioreactor > Anaerobic > Unclassified | place: Washington, USA... | reverse complement strand
TGTCCTTCGCGGGATCGTAAATTCCGAGGTCTTCCGCTTTTTTGGCGTCTTCGGCCACTTTTTTCGCCGAGCGGGACGCGCATTCCCTGCCGAACTGGATCATCAGTTCCGATACGGCAAAGACCCCCACGAGAAGGGGAATCAGGGGAATGCCCCCCCGGAGGCTCGAAATGCCGAAGGAAAGCCGCACCGATCCCATCATGGGGTCCATGCCGATGGTCCCTATAAAAAGGCCGATTGCCGCGGCGGCGATGCCTTTTTTCATTTCGCCGACCACAAGCAGTGAAATCATCATAAGGGCGAAAACATAGAGGGCGAAAAATTCCACGGGGCCGAAGTGCAGGGCCACCCTGGCCATGGGAACGGCCACGAAGACCAGGAGCAGGGTGCTGATGAGGTCTCCCGTGACGGATGAGTACAGCGCCGTGAGCATGGCCTGTTTCGGATGCCCCTTCAGCTTCGCAGGGTAGCCGTCCTCCACGGTGGCGGCGGCGGCGGCGGTGCCCGGAACGCCGAAGGAGATCGCCGAGATGGACCCGCCGAACATGCTTCCCTTGTAAATGCCCATGAGCATGCCGAGGGCCGCGGCGGGGGACACCTTGTAGATCAGCGGAAGCAGGAGGGCGATGGCCATATCCCCGCTCAGGCCGGGAATCGCCCCGACTGTGATCCCGAGAAACACGCCGACCGTCGTGTATAAAATAACGGGCAGGGCGAAAGCCCCTTCAAGTACCTGAAAAAAAAGTTCGTCCACGGTTGCTTCGTCCTCCTTGTATCAGAAAAAAGAGCGGGAATTCCCGTCTCCGGAGAATTGTCCCGCTCTTCTGCTGTCCGTCCGCGCCGCTATTTCTTGACGTCGGCGAGAATGGTCTTGAGGCTCGAAATGGTTCCTTCGTAGAGGCCTGCCGTCTTGTCCCGGCCGTAGGGGGTCAGGAGAACGTTGGATTTGCCCGCCATTTCCTTTGCGCCTTCCGATTTGAGCGCCTCGATGAACTTCTCTTCAAGGATCTTGAGGGTTTCCTCGGGAACGCCCTTGGGGGCGAACACGGTGTACCAGGCAGGAAGAACCACGTCATATCCCAGTTCCTTCATCGTCGGCGTGTCCGGAAGTGTGGCGACCCGCTCGAGGGAGCAGACCGCCAGGGGGCGCATGGTTCCGGCCTTGACGGTGGAAGCGATGGTGCTGGGGACGGAAGCGCCGATGTCCACTTTTTTGCCGAGGACGTAGGCAAGGGCCTCGGAGCCGCCGGTGGTGGGAACGTGGGTGTTTTTAATCCCGGCGGTTTTCTCGAAAAGGATGAGGGGCAGGTGGGGAACGCTCAGGTGCCTGCCGTGGGCGACCGTGAGGGATTCAGGCTTTTCCTTCGCCGCCTTCACCCAGTCCTCCACATTTTTCAGGGGGGATTCGGCGAGGACGAAGAAGGTGGGGACCACTTCGGTGATCTGGACCAGGGGGACCCAGTCGGAAAGATCGTAGGTCACTTCTTCAGTGAGCGCCGTGGTCACCAGGGGGCCGTAGTCGGTGACAAGAAGAGTGTAGCCGTCCCTGGGCTGCTGGAGCACGAAGTTGATGCCTTCCTGGCCGCCCGCGCCGGGCATGCAGACCACGTCGATGCGCTGGCCGAGAATGTCCTGGGCCGGAGTGGCGAGAATCCTGGTGGAGATGTCAACCCCACCTCCGGCTCCGTAGGGCACAACCATACGGAGCTGTTTCGCCTTCGGGAAATCGGCGGCGGAGGCCATGGCCCCGAAGGACAGCACTGCGAGCAGCACTGCGGTACCAAGAAGCATTGTTCTTTTCGTCAGCATAAAAAACGTCCCTCCCTTGGTGTAGTGTGGTTCTTTACCGTTTCACGGGTCTTCCCCCGCAAAATTATTATGGGTCAGTCGTTCAGGTCGACCAGTTTGCCCGGGTTGATGCTGCTGACCTTCCGGATTTCCTCGTCGGAAAGGCCGAGGTCCATGAGACAGGCGATGAATTCCCGGAAGCCCTCAACGGGCGTCGGCAGCGTGTATACGCCGAAATCCGTGCCGATGAAAAAGTGGTCGGCGCCGAACTTCTTTATCTGCTCGGCCACTTTGGCGACGCCGCCGTGGGTGGTGGACTGAAGTCCCTCGTCCATGGCCCGGTACTCCGGCTCGACATAGTAATGGGTCTTGGGAATGGGGGTGGTGTGGGTGTGGGCTGCGAGGAGCCTTTCGATCCATCCCCCCATGTCGATGGCTCTCTGTATTTCGGCGTCGCTCATGTTTTCCACCACCGCGTTGGACACGACGAGCTTCTTTATTCCGTACTGTTTCCCCAGCTCAAGGAGCCTGAAGGCCTCCTGGTTCGAGACGTGGCCCGTTTCAAGATACACCTGGGGATTGGCCGCGATGACCTCGAGTATCTCTTTCAGCTCGGGGGTGGGTTCTCCCTCGGGGATCCGGATGCACCGGTCCAGTTCCTCGGTGACGAACTTCGGGTATTTTTCCCGGAGGAGGATCCATTTTCCGTCGTCGTCGTACCGGCCTTCCTTGTAGGCCTGAAAGTAGGTGGAATGGGCCCCGAAGGTGACGTACCTGGCTCCCGAGCCGTAGTACATGGCCGTTTTGACCGCCCTGGGGTTCATGCCGCCGAACACGGTGTTCAGGATGATGCCGCCGTAGACCTCGATACCCTCCACCACCTGCTGGACCATCCAGGCGGTTCCCACGGACATGTTGAAGACGTCCATGATGGCAAAGGCCCGCATTCCGGCGTCACGGGCTTCAATTGCGGTCTTGATGGGGTCGGTGCTCCGCGGACTGCTGAAAAGATGGGGACCGGGATGAACGTGAAGATCGATGGCGCCTTCGAGGAATTTTTCGCTTTTGCTTCTGGAGCGGCTGAACTGCCATGAATCCTTAAACACTGCCTCGCCTCCCTGGGAGCTGTAAAGAGAATTTTGGGTACCGGACATGGGAAAAGCACTTTTCTCATTCATCAGACTATATATCATGTTTAATGCTATACGTCAAATGCTGGGGTCGAGGCGCTGCCCGGCTCCCGGTCAGCCGCAGCGGGAGCGGGAAGTACGGGGTGTTTTTTCATCTTCCGCTCCATCCGCAGGAGTCCGGACCTCCCCGGCATTGCCCCTCTGTGCCGGCCTGTTTCTCTTCCGCATTTCTTTTGGGGGGAGGCAGCATTTGCAATATTTATTGCAATATACGCATAATATAAAATGCATATACCATGAACCACTTGACACTAAATTTCAGCCGTGCTATTTATTAAAGTGCCGCCGCGAAAATGTGATCGGCGCAATCTTTGCTTCCACACTACACACCCGATGGAGTGATGGCCCTTATGGAAACCAGGCTCTCAAAGGCAGTGCTCGGAATCAACCCCTCACCGACAGAAGCGACGTCTTCCCTTGCGAACCGCATGCGCCGTGACGGAATCGACATTATCAGCTTTGCCCAGGGAGAACCGGATTTCGACACTCCGCCGGACATTTCCCTGGAAGCGGTCCGGGCTGTCGTCGAAGGCTATACCCGCTACACCGACGTTCCCGGGATGAGGGACGTCAGGGAAGCGGTGGCGGAAAAATTCGGGAGGGAAAACGGAATCAGGTACACCCCCTCCGAGGTGATGGTCTCCAACGGAGGGAAGCAGGTCCTCTACCTCCTTTTCCGGACCATCTGCGATCCGGGGGATGAAGTCGTCGTTCCCACGCCGTGTTATGTGAGCTACGAAGAACAGATACGGCTTTCCGGCGCTTCCCCCGTTTTTGCCCCCGTCAGTGAAGACCGCAGCTTCAGAATTGCCCGCGACGATATTGAACCCTTCATTACCCCGAGAACAAAGGCCGTCATCATTAATTCCCCCAACAACCCGACCGGAGCGGTCTGCGAAGAGAGCGACCTCCGTGCAATAGCCGCCCTAGCGGCGGAACGTGGCATTTTCATCGTAACGGATGAAGTGTACGAACACCTTCTCTATGACGGCCGAAAGCATGTCAGCATAGCGGCCCTCGGCGATGAGGCAAAGAGGATTGCGGTGACCGTCAACAGCGCATCGAAGACCTATGCCATGACGGGATGGCGGATCGGCTATGCCGGAGGTCCGGAAGACGTCATCTCGGGAATGATAACCCTCCAGGGCCATGTCTCGGGAAACGTGTGCTCCGTCGCCCAAAGGGCCCTTCTGCAGGCTCTCCGGGGGCCCCAGAACGCTGTTGCCGCGATGCGGGATTCCTATGCCCGGCGGAGAGACCTGATGGTGGAGAAGATCGGCTCTATTCCCGGGCTCCGCTGCCGGAAGCCCGACGGGGCGTTTTATGTTTTCGCCGACGTCACCGGCCTTTTCGGAAAACGGTGGCGGGAAGGGATTCTCGAAAACGACCTGGACACGGCGGCCTTTTTCCTGAAGGAGGCCCACGTCGCCGTGGTGCCCGGTACGGCCTTCCGCCGGAACGGGTACGTTCGGTTCGTGTTCGCCAACTCCGAAGAGGATATCGTCAGAGGATTCGACAGGATCGGCAGTGCCGTTGCGTCGGGACTGAAGGACTGAAGGAGGAGACTTCCGCCGGTTCTTTTGCCGGGATATTCTGATCCTTTCGCCGGGCATTCTGCCTGAACGGGGGCGTTTCCCGGCGGAAAAGCGAGGTGATTCGATCGGGAAAAAATCGGTTCCGGGAACGCAGAGAGTTGAAGGGGTGTTCGTCTATTTTTTCAAGGGAGGTCATGAAGTGAAAAGAAAACTGATCAGGGCAGGACTTATGGCACTTTTTTGCATTTCCGTTTTCAGCGGCGCATCGTTTGCGAAGGACATCGTGCTGAGGCTGTCGGACCATGATGTTCTTGGAGGACTGAAGGGGCAGATCGGGACGTTCTGGTTCAATGAGATCGAGAAGCAGACCGGGGGAAAGGTCAAGATCAAGGCCTACTGGGGCGGCACTCTTTTCAGCGCGGAAGAGCAGCTCAAGGCTCTTTCCGACGGAGTCGTCGACATCGCCGCCATTTATCCCGACTTCTATCCGAAGCAGCTTCCCCTTTTCGGCGCATTCTGGCTCTTCCCGAAAGGACCGGAAAACTGGGAAAACATCAGGTGGATCTATAAAGAGAGCATCTCCAGAATTCCCGAATTCGACAGGGAGCTGAAAGAGGCCGGAGTCAAAATCCTGCTCATGGAGAACGGCCTCCCCATGTCCTACATGGCCCGCTACCCCATCACGTCCCTGAAGGACATAAAAGGCAAAAAGTGGAGGGCCGGCGACCGCTGGAACCTGAAGCTGCTCGAGAACCAGGGAGCCGTGGCAATTTCCGTGCCCTGGGGCGACTGCTACATGGCCCTGGAAACGGGAACCGTTGACGGCATCGTGTCCAATTATGACGGCATGCACAGGCAGAAGTTCGACGAGCCGGCGAAGAATATCCTTGCCGGAAAGGCCATCGGCTGGTCCCAGCCCATGTTCTACTGCATCAACCAGGAAAAATGGGACAGCATTCCCAAGGATCTCCAGGAAGGGATCCTCAAGGCTACCGAAATAACGGAAAAGGCCTTCGGCGACATGTACAACGGCGAGTTCAACAGGATCGTGGAGGCGGAGAAAAAGGCCGGCTGCACCGTGAATTTCTATTCCCCCGAAGACGTGGACAGCTGGGCGGATGAAAAATGCCTCGAAGGGCTCCGGGAAATTTTCTGCACGGAGCTGCAGGACGACGGCATAGAGAATTCCCGGGAAATGCTGAAGCAGATGAAGGCCATTATCGACGAAGGAATTGCGAAGGAGAAATAAAGAGAGCCTGCCGGCCGCGGAATGGTAGAAAACACCCCCATGCCGCGGCCGGTTCTTTTTTTTGCTCGCGGTTCATCCTGGTTTCATTCAGCTTTCAAATCTGTTCGCGCTCTTCCCGGCCCGGTTTTCTCCGGGAAAAGCGCCCTGGCAAGGAGTATGAGAATGCAGAAGATATTGACGAAAATCAACCGTATGACGGCCGAACTCGGCGGATTGCTGATGACGGTGATGATGGTGCTTTTTCTCGTGAATATCATTTCGAGAGAGATGAACAGGCCGATCCAGGGGCTGCTCCAGATGGCCGTATTTTCCATGGTCATATTGATTTATCTCGGGTTGGCCCACTGCGAGGAAAAAGACGAGCATGTCCGGCTGGAGGTCGTCATGACGAGGCTTCCGGTGAAAATGAGAACGAGGCTCCGGCTGGCGTGCACCGTCATTGAACTTTTGATAGTGACCCTTCTTCTCTACGCCGGGGCACGGGACGCCCTATCGGCCTTCGTCACCGGGGCCAGCGTTACGGGAACGAAGCCCATGCTGCTGTGGCCCGTGAAGACGGTCATGGTGGCGGGACTGGTGCTCTTCTGGCTCCAGCTTCTCGCCAGGAGCCTGTCTTTCCTGAAGGAAATGCGAAGCAATGGGGCGTAACCATCTTCCGGGGAAAAGCGGAATACAAAAACTACTACGTATGGAGTGAAGTGGATGGAACCCGTAACGGTAGGCATCATCGGTATTGTGGCCCTTCTCGCTTCCCTGGGAATGGGCGTTTCCATCGGCCTGGCCTTTATTCTGGTCAGTTTCGCCACTGTGCTGCTGCTCATGGGCTTCGACCCGGCCCTTTCCTTCCTCGGCCAGACAATGTACCATTCCATCGCCAGCCCGAACTGGTGCTCCATTCCCCTCTTCATCCTCATGGGGGCCTTTGCGGCTGTGGCGGGTTTCGGGAAGGCCATATACGACGGGCTGTATAAGCTGACGCGGCGGTGGCCGGGGTCCCTCGCCGTTGCCACCTGCTTCGGCTCCGCCCTCTTCGGCGCCATTTCCGGTTCGTCCCTCGCGAACACGGCGATTTTCGGGAAGCTGGTCCTGCCGGAAATGGACAGGTACAAGTACGACAGGTCCTTCGCGGCGGCATGTGTGGCATCTGCGGGCACCTTCGCCAACATGATTCCTCCCAGCATCAATTTTGTCATTTTCGCCCTTTTTACCGAACAGTCCATAGCGCGGCTTTTTGCGGCGGGGGTCATTCCCGGGATTTTTACTGCCCTGGTCTATGCCGCTTCCATTTTCATCCGGGTCAGGAGAAATCCCCATCTCGCCCCCGAGGCGGAGATCCACGAAAAACTGTCCTTCAGGGAAAAGATGGAGTGCTACAAAAAAATGATGCCCATCGGCATCGTTATCCTCGTGACCTTCGGAGGCATCTACGGCGGGATTTTCAGCCCCACGGAGGCGGCGGCGGCAGGGTGCCTGATAACCCTCATCGTCGGGTGGTTCCAGGGATCCATCAGGAAAATAGGAGATCTCCGCGAACCGCTCCGGGAATCGGCCAATACCACGGCAATGCTCTTCATCATCAACGTGGGGGCCCTTTTCTTTTCCCGGTTTTTCGCGCTGACGGACATTCCGACGGAGCTGGCGATGCTTGTCCAGGGATGGGATGTTCCGAGGTGGGTCATTCTTTTCGGCATCCTCGTGGTCTATTTCCTCCTCGGCATGATCATGGTGGAGATCGGAATCTACGCCCTCACCCTGCCGATTTTCATGCCCATCATCATCTCTTTGGGGTATGATCCGATCTGGTTCGGTGTTGTGGTCCTGAAACTGAGTGAAATCGCGGCGATAACGCCTCCGGTGGGGCTGAACGTGTACATGGCCAAGGCCGTCGCCGGAAAAAATGTTTCCCTCGAGGAGATTTTCAGGGGCATCTGGCCCTTCTGCCTTTGTGACATAATAGTCCTTATCGTGCTTATTCTCTTCCCCCAGCTGTCCCTCTGGCTTCCGGACCTTCTCATGGGGAACTAGCGGTGCTGCCGGGCGTGAAGCCGGACAGATACAATGACCAGAATTATCCGAGGTGATGCCCGTGTTTGACCTGGTGATCGAGAACGGTACCGTAGTGAATTCCCGGGGAGCATTCGAGGGAAAAGTCGCCGTGAAAAACGGCAGAATCGCCGCGCTGCTCGCCGGTGATGTTCCCGCTGAAGCGAAGGAAGTTCTTGACGCCCGGGGGCTGATGGTCCTGCCCGGACTCGTGGACGCCCACGTACACTGCGGCCACGGCACTCCCGAACGGGAGGATTTCGCCTGCGTCAGCAGGGCCGCCGCCGCCGGGGGAACGACCCTCATGGTGGACATGCCCCTTTCGGAGCCCACCACAGTGACGGTGGAGGCCCTGGAGGGCAAGATAGCATCAGCGGGAAAACAGTCCGTGGTGGATTTTGCCCTCTACAGCGGGATCATCCCCGGTCACCTGGATGACATCGAGTCCACCTTTTCCGCAGGTGCCCAGACCTACAAGGTTTTCACCTGCAGGTGCTCGAACTACCCCATGACCTATGACGGCGCCCTGCTGAAGGGGATGAGAACGGTGGGAAAACTCGGGGGGATGGTCTGCGCCCACGCCGAGAACGACACTCTCATCCAGGAACTGGTGGACGATCTCCAGGCGGCGGGAAGAAACGACGCGAGGGCATTCCTGGATTCCCACCCGGAATATACCGAACTGGAGGCGGTCAACAGGTTCATTTTTCTCGCGGGCCTCGTTCCCGAATGCCGGGCCCACATCTGCCACCTCAGCATCGCTGACGGGGTGAGGGCAGTCCGTGAGGCCAGGGGCAGGGGGATGAACAATCTCTCCATCGAGACGTGCCCCCAGTACCTCGCCCTCGACGAGGACGACCTGGTCGAAGGAGGGGCCTTCGCGAAATGCGACCCTCCCGTGAGAAGACGGGAGACGGTCGAGGAACTCTGGAAATACGTGCTGGACGGTACGGTGGACATGATCGCCTCGGACCACTCTCCCCATTCCTTCGAGAAAAAGACGGCCGAGGGGGGAAATTTCTGGACGGTATCCGAGGGATGCACGGGAGTCCAGACGCTTCTTCCCGTAGTGCTGACGGAGGGCAGGAAGCGGGGGCTTTCGTGGAAGAGGCTCGTGGAACTGTGCTGCACCCGTCCCGCGGAGCTTTTCGGACTTTCAGGCCGGAAAGGGGACATCGCGCCGGGCCTGGACGCAGATTTCGCCCTTGTGGACCCCGGCGCCGAATGGGTGCTGAAAGACGAGGATCTTTTTTACCGCAACCGGTGGAGTCCCTATACAGGGAAGACCTTCAGGGGGAAAGTGGTGAAGACCGTCGTCAGGGGCAGAACGGTTTTCGACGGCGGAAAAATCTGCGCCGAAGAGGGGTACGGCACCTTCTGCCCCATGGACATGAAGGGGAGGAGTGGGCAGCCGTGAAACTGCTGATCATAAACCCCAATTCGAACGATGAGTTCACGGGGCTGATCCGGGAATGCGCCGAAGGTGCTGCATCCCCGGGCACTGACATCACCTGCGTGAGCACGCCGGGGGCGCCTCCGCTGATCGACAACTACATCGACGAGATAGCCTGCGGCCCCGGCATGGTGAAGATCATGAGGGAGAACGAAGCATCCTTCGACGCCTTCATCGTGGCCTGCACCTGCGACGTGAACATCGACATCCTCCGGGAGATGACGGAAAAACCGGTGGCGGGCATCGGGGAATCCTCCATGATGGCGGCCATGATGCTCGGCGGGAAGTTCTCGGTCATCCAGATGGGGCCGAGGGGCATTCCCATGAAGGAGCGGTTTGTCAGGAAGCTCGGCTTCGAGTCCCGGTGCGCTTCGGTCCGCTCCATCGATCCCGCCGGCCCCGGGGACATGGGCGACAGGGTCATCGCCGCCGCCCGGAAAGCGGTGGAAGAGGACGGAGCCGAAGTCCTCACCCTGGGATGTGCCGGGCTTGCCGGGCTGGATGAACGAACCTCCCGGGCCGTCGGGGTCCCGGTGATCGACGGCGTGCTGTATGGTGTCAGGTTCGCCGAAGCGCTGGCCGCCTTCGGAGGGAAGACGAGCAAGAAGGGACTGTACGGCCCGGACGCGTAGGCGGCGGAATTTTTGAGGAGGCGGAACCGATGCTCGATCTTGTGATCAAAAATGCCCTCGTGGTTGACGGAACGGGGGAACGGAAGCCCTTTCCCGCGGACGTGGGAGTGCAGGGCGGAAAAATCGCCCTGGTGGGAACAATCGACCAGGAGGCCGCGAAGGTGACCGATGCGGCGGGACTCGCCCTTGCGCCTGGCTTCATCGACATGCACAGCCACACGGACCTCGAGTATTTCAGGGAGAAGCCCTCGGACGCGAAAATCCGCCAGGGCATCACAACCGAAGTGCTCGGCCAGGACGGTCTCGGCGCGGCCCCCGTGGGCGGGGAAAACCTGCAGATCGTGAAGGACCTCCTGGCGGGCCTTGACGGCATCATCCCCGATGAAAAATGGACATGGAAGACCTTCCCGGAATATCTCGGCGCCCTGGAGCGCAGGGGGCTGAACAACAACGCCGCCGTGCTGCTGTGCCACGGGCCGGTGCGGATCGCCGCCCTCGGCATGGAGGAGCGGGCGGCCACTCCTGCGGAGCTCCGGAACATGAAGGCCCTTGTCCGGGAGTCCATGGAGGAGGGAGCCTTCGGCCTCTCCACAGGGCTGATCTATCCGCCCTGCCCCTACGGGGATACGGAGGAGCTTATCGGGCTGAACAGGGAAGTGGGAGCGAAGGGGGGCATTTTTGTCGTCCACCAGCGGGACGAGGGATATTACCTCTCCCGTTCCTTCGACGAGGTTTCCAGGATTTCCCTGGAGTCGGGCGCCCATCTCGAGGTCTCCCACCTGCAGGCCTACGGCAGAGTGAACTGGCCGATCATGGACGAGGTCCTGGAAAAGGCGGAACGGATGGTGGAAAAGGGGGGCAGCATTTCGTGGGACAGGTATCCCTACCTTGCGGGATGCACCGTCCTTACGGCGGTCCTGCCGAACTGGACCTTCAACGAGGGAACCGCCGCCCTGGTCCGGAATCTCCGGAAGCCGGAGTTCAGGGCCCGGGTGCACGCAGACTTCACGAAAGGTCTTGACGTGTGGCACAACCGCCAGATCTCCGTGGGCTGGGAGAACATCGTCGTGACGGCCGTCCAGCTCGAGGAGAACAAGTGGATGGAAGGCCTGAGCTGCCGGGCAATAGCGGACCGGCTGGGGAAGGACCCCATCGACATGGTCATGGACCTGCTCGCCGCTGAAAAGCTCGCGGTGACCATGATCAGCTTTTACGGGTCCGACACGGTGCTTGAGAAGGTGCTCGGCCATCCCCGGGGGACCGTGGGAAGCGACGGCATCTTCGGCGGGAAGCCCCATCCCAGGCTCTACGGGGCATACCCCTGCTTCTTCCGGCGGTTCGTGCGGGAGAAGCCGTTCTTCACGCTGGAGGAGGCGGTCCGGAAAGTCACGTCCTTCCCGGCATCGATTCTCGGCATCCCTGACCGGGG
>Ga0123335_1008191_pt1 | contig 11326 bp, 8 predicted proteins | sample BiotimSIPDNA_2_FD_89707 | JGI IMG/M metagenome (GOLD analysis project Ga0123335, IMG submission 89707) | Anaerobic biogas reactor microbial communites from Washington, USA - Biogas_R2 time_0 SIP DNA | ecosystem: Engineered > Bioreactor > Anaerobic > Unclassified | place: Washington, USA... | reverse complement strand
TGGATTGAGCAGCAGGTCAGACAGACGGCGGCCTCACGCAGCAGTGCCTCATAGGGGCGGTGCCGCCGCATCCGACGTTCTTCTGTCGTCGGGAGTTGTTCGAGAAGTTCGGCTATTACGATTCGCAGTACCGGATCGCCGGGGATTTCGAGCTGATGCTGCGTCTGATGGAGAAGAACCGGATTCGCACGGGGTATATCCAGCGGCCACTGGTGCGGATGCGGGTCGGCGGGCGGGCCAACACGATCCGTGGCATGCTGTGCGGCAATCGCGAGATTCTGCATGCCTTTGCGGCCAACGGGTTGCGGCCTTCGCCGGGGCTGTTCGTTCGGCGGCCATTGGCCCGGCTGGGGCAGTTGGCCCGGCGGCCTCGGGCCGGGGAGGTTCTCGGCTCAGGCGGGCGATTGGGCTAATGCTCCGGGGTTGCTCTGGCCGATGTAAACCCTATAATCCATACTGATCTGTGTGCCGTACGGATTCGCCGGCGGCCGGGTTTCCATAAAGGCAGAGCGGGGTACAATGGAGCAACGAGTGCGTCTTGGTCAGGCGGGTCGGGCGGTGGCCGAATACGGGCCGGCGCAGGCCGATGTGGTTCGGTTTCGCCCCTCCGTCGCGGCGGTGCGTCTGCACGACCCGGCGGAGCATTTCGAGGCCGCGACCTTCTCGATCGCCGAGCCGCCGAAGACGGTGGAGGCCCTGATCCGGCTTCTCGATATCGGCGGATCGCTGTTCATCCTGGCTTTTACCCTGCCGTTCATGGTCGTCGCGGCGGCGGCGATCAAGCTCAACTCGCGCGGTCCGGTCCTGTACCGTCAGCAGCGGGTCGGCAAGGGCGGGCGTCTGTTCGATCTGTACAAGTTCCGCACGATGGTCGACAATGCCGAAGCGCACGTCGGGCCGGTCCTGGCGTCGAAGAACGACAGCCGGGTCACGTCGGTCGGCCGCATCCTCCGCCGGACGCGGCTGGACGAGCTGCCCCAACTGTACAACATCCTTCGCGGCGATATGAGTCTGGTCGGGCCCCGGCCCGAGCGGCCGTTCTTCGTCCAGCGGCACAAGGCCCTCCAGGGCGTGCGGCTGGTCGTCAAGCCGGGCTTGACGGGCCTGGCCCAGGTCCGCAGCTTCTACGATCTCAAGCCGGCCCACAAGGTCCGCTACGATTACATCTACATTCAGAATCGCTCCTTCCTGCTGAATCTCTACATCCTCCTTCAGACCATCCCCGTGCTCTTCGCAAAGAAGGGCTGGTGAGTCCCGCCGCCGTCCGGCGGCCGATGGGATCTTGCCGCTTCACCTCTGTGGTCTGGTGTCCCCCTGTTTGCGTTTGTGGTCCCGGAATCTGCTGCGCCCCGGCCCTGTCGCAGGGCTGTCTGTGCGCGTCGGCCGGCAACGAGGCAGAGCGCGTTTGCCGTGCGTTCTTCCGCACGCGGATTTTCTTCAGTTCGGTGGGCGAATCGGTCGATAAGAATGGTGGGTGTGTGGGCAAGGACGTCTTTGAGGCCCGTCGGCATTCAGGGCTATTTCCTTGACGAACGCATCTGCATCTGCTATAAGAGAATTGCGGGCTGACCCCTGCAGTGCCCGTTGAGAATGCGTACTGTTGAAAGAACCGATACCCGTTCTGAGGGAAGTCAGGTCTCGCCGGGTCGGACATGCCTACTCGATAGGACGTTCGAACGCGAGCAACGATTGCCCACCTTGCAGTAATGGGTTCTCTTCACAAGCCATTCTTACGGCACAGGTGGAGGTGAGCTGGCAATAGATAAAAAGGCCTGTCTGTACAGGCCTTTTTTTATTGGCTCGGGTATCAGCGGCGGGGCGTTCGAGCTTGTCGGACGTTCGAGGGACCAAAGGCTACAGCGACTTGGGGGTTTTGCAGTTAAGCCGGTCGATGGATTTGCCGATGAGACGGTGACGGCCTGCTTTGCCTGCGCAGCGTCTTCGCATCAGGATGACTTGACTTAGTGAGGAGTAGAAATGCCGAGCGTTCGTAACTTCACCGTGTTGCCAGCGTTGCCGCAGTCCCTGCAGGAGCTGGACTACGTCGCGAGAAACATGTTCTGGGCCTGGAACCCGCAGGTGGTCGAGCTGTTTCGACGGATCGACGCGAATCTGTGGGTGGCGTGCGGCCACAATCCGGTGAAGCTTCTGGGCAGCGTTTCGCAGACGCGTTTGCAGGCGCTGGCCCGCAACGAGAGCTTCCTGAACGAACTGAGACAGGCGGCGGACGCCTTGCGGTCGTATCTGTCGTCGTCGACGTGGTATGACAAGGTCTGTCCGCAGACGACCCAGCCGGTCGTGGCGTACTTCAGCGCCGAATTCGGCCTGCACGAATGTCTTCCGATCTACTCCGGCGGGCTGGGAATTCTGGCGGGCGACCACCTCAAGAGCGCCTCGGACCTCGGGGTCCCCATGGTCGGCGTCGGCCTGATGTACCAAAAGGGCTACTTCCGCCAGCACCTGAACATCGACGGCTGGCAGCAGGAGTCCTACGTCGAAAACGACGCGTTCAATATGCCGATCGAACTGGTCCGCAAGGACAGCGGCCGGCCCCTGACGATCAGCGTCGAATACCCCGGCCGTAGCGTTCAGGCGCAGATCTGGTGCGTCAGCGTCGGTCGGATCAAGCTGTATCTTCTCGACAGCAACATCGCTCCCAACTCGTCGGTCGATCGCATGATCACCAGCAACCTCTACGGCGGCGACCGCGAGCTGCGCATCCGACAGGAGATCCTGCTCGGCATCGGCGGCCTCAAGGCCCTGCTGGCGATGGGGATCGAGCCGACGGTCTGCCACATGAACGAGGGACACGCCGCCTTCATGGCGCTCGAGCGGATTCGCCAACTGCGAAACGCCAAGAATATGACGTTTGATGAGGCGGTGGAAGCCACGCGTTCGGGCAACGTCTTCACGGTCCACACACTGGTCAAGGCCGGGCTCGACGAGTTCGGTGTGGAGCTGATGGACAAATACTTCGGAAGCTACTTTCCACATCTGGGCGTCAACCGCGCGCAGTTTCTGTCCCTGGGACGGATGCTGCCGGACGACGAGAGCGAACCGTTCAAGATGCCGGTGCTGGCCATCCGTCTGAGCAGCTACGTCAACGGCGTCAGCAAGCTGCACGGGCAGATCTCACGCGAGGTGTGGGGTTCGCTTTGGCCGGGAATCCCGGAGAAGGAAGTCCCGATCATCTCGATCACCAACGGCATCCATCTCAAGACGTGGCTGTCGGAGGAGATCGGCAGTCTGTACCAGCGGTATCTGGGCCCCTCCTGGTCCGAGAGCGTTTTCGACAAGTCGGTGTGGGACCAGACGGACCAGATCCCCGACGAGGAGCTCTGGAGCGCGCACCAGCGGTGCAAGGATCGCCTGATTGTGTTCGCCCGCAAGCGTCTGATGGCGCAGATGCAGCGTCGCGGGCGCTGCCACGGTGAGTTGCGGCAGGCCGAGGAGGTCCTCGATCCGAAGATCCTGACGATCGGCTTCGCCCGGCGATTCGCCTCGTACAAGCGGGGCGATCTGTTGCTCAAAGACGCCAAGCGGTTAGCCCGTCTGTTGAACGATCCGGACCGCCCGGTCCAGTTCATCTTCGCCGGCAAGGCCCATCCCAAGGACACCGGCGGCAAGGAGATCATTCGCCATATCATTCATTTCGCTTCGGAGGAGACCGTGCGCCGACGCATCGTCTTCCTGGAAGACTACGACATGGACGTGGCGCGATTCCTCGTCCGTGGCGTCGACGTCTGGCTGAACAACCCGCGTCGCCCGATGGAGGCCAGCGGCACCAGCGGGATGAAGGCGGCCGTCAACGGCGTGCTGAACATGAGTACGCTGGACGGCTGGTGGCCCGAAGGCTATATCCCCGATGGCGGCTGGGTCATCGGCGACGGGCAGGACTACCAGAACCAGGACTATCAGGACGTGGTCGAGGCCCAGGCAATCTACAGCACCCTCGAAAACGAGGTGGTGCCGCTGTTCTACACCCGCACCGCCGACAATCTGCCGCGCGCCTGGATCGGGAAGATGAAAGCGACGATCAAGTGGGTCGCGCCGCGCTTCAACACGCATCGCATGGTGGCCGAATACGTGCGCCGGTTCTACAACCCGGCAGCGGCGCGCTATCGCTACCTGGCGGCCGAGGCGATGACGCGAGCCAAGGCCTTCAGCCGCTGGAAATCGGAGATTCGCCAGGCCTGGTCGCAGTTTGCCGTCAAGGACGTGACGGTCCACGTCAACGACGGCCCGTCGGACGAGCAGGTGAACCCACGTCAGCCGCAACTGAAAGTCGGCACGGAACTGAACGTCCGCGCCCTGGTCAAGCTGGGCCACGTCCGGCCGGAGGACGTCTGCGTCGAGTTGTATTCCGGGCCGACCGACTCCTGGGGCAACATTCAGGAGGGCTCGCCCGTGCCTATGAGGCACCAGCAGAGGGCCGGCGACGATGGAGAGCATTGGTTCGCCGGCTCGATGGCCTGCACGACCACAGGCCAGCACGGCGTCGCCGTTCGGGTGCTGCCCAACCATCCCGACCAGGTCAACCCCTACGACCTCGGCCTGATCCTGTGGGAAAAGGGATAACGGATCGATGAGTTTCGACTTCGCCGCTGCGATTGGGCCGGGCGGTTCACCTGCGGGCAATTCGCAGATCGGAAATCGTCACTCGTAGATCTTACTCGTTTTCCCGCTCGCTGAGCAGTTTGTAGGCGGCCTCGGCCGATGGGGCCTGCTCCAGCGCGCTCTTGAACGCGGCGTCGAGCATCAGCCGGCTGATCCGCGCCAGGGCCTGGATGTGCGGGCCGGTCTGGTCGAGCGGGCTGATCAGCAGGATCACGATCGAGACGGGCTTGCCGTCGACGCTCTGAAATTCGATCGGCTCGCGCGAGACGCCCAGCGCCATAACCAGGTCTTTCACGGCGTTGCATTTGCCGTGCGGGATGCCGATCCCCGACCCGATCCCCGTGCTGCGGGTCTTCTCGCGGGTGAAGACCGCTTCCATCGCGACGTTCTTGTTCAGGAGCAGCCCGTTTTCATCGAGGAGGTTCACCAGTTCGCTGATGACGGCGTTCTTGTCTTTGCCCTTCAGCGGAACCCTGACCGAATCCGGTTGCAGTATTTGTGTCAGAATCATGGTTCATGCGACCAAAGAAGGAAAACTCGGCAACAAGTCATGGCTAACAAGTGTCGCACTATAGCACGGTGCGTCCGGTCCTGCCAAGTGGTTTTGTCCATCGTCGTCAGTATTTCTGCATCGGCGTGGCGATCCGAATGGTGCGGGTGGCCCAGGTGGTTCGGTCACGCAGACTCCGCTCGGGCGGCAGGGGGAGGAAGGCACCCGTCGAGCGGTCGGTGGCAGGAAGAACGGCCTGCCGGCGCTGACGCCGGCAGGCTCGCATGTGTGCTCGTGGTTACATATTGCCCGGCCGTCGGCCCCGGCGGACGACCTTGACACCCTTGATCTCCTGGCTGCCGCGCGAGGTGGTCATCTGGCCGGCGAGCTTGGTGTCGTCGATCTTGCCGGCGAAGTCCATCGTGAACTCGTCGTCGCCGAACGGCACGACCAGACCGAACGTGAGCTTGCCGTCCTCCAGCTCGATCTTCTTGACGGGGATCGTTCCGTACAGGCCGGTCATATCGGGATGGACGAGCAGCCGCTGCTTGACCGTACCCCATTCGCCTGTGACGTCGAGGTTCCACGTGCCGATCGCCGCCGCGCCCAGCCGGACGCCCTTGACCTCGACGTCGCCCATCTCGGACTTGACCGTGCCGGTCAGGCCGTCACCCTGAAGGGTCCCCTCGAATGTCGATTCCCACTGGCGGTCCTGGATCTTGCTCTTTCGCCGAAAGCGGATGGTGCGACGCTCGACGGAGAAGTCGGTGATCTCATGCTCGCCCCACCGGCTCTCCCACTTGGCGCCGAGTCGGCCTTCGGCGTCGGGCGTGACGGCCAGCACGCTGGTCACCTCCCGGTCGCCGAGGGTGTACTTCATCTCCCATCGCCCGGCCGCCGGGCTGATGCGAGGGCTGCGCCGGCCTGTGACGTCCGCGTCGCCCTGCTCGCCGGAGAGGACGCCGGTGAGCTTGTCTTCTTCGATCGTGCCCTTGAAGGTAGAGGTGTACTCGTCGTCGCCGAAGCGGGCAACGTGGACGAAGGTGAGCTTGCCGTCCTCGAATTGCACGTCCTTCAGCTCGTTCATGCCCCAGGCGCTGATCCACTGTCCGGCCCAGACGCCCTCGCCGGCCGGGGCAAACGACAGAATTACGTCCATCTGCCGCTCGCCGAAGGGGATCTTGACCTGCCAGTCGCCGAAGATCCAGCGTCCACCGGGCGGCTGGGCCCAGGCAGGCGCCGTCACAAGGGTGGCTGTCAGCAGGCACAAACACAGACTGGCCTTGGAAAACGTTCCGCGTCTCATGTTGCGTTCCTCCAAAAAGGGTTAGGTGATTTCCCGATGATTACCGCATCGGTGATGGGTTGTCAATAGGCTCTTGGTGATGGATCGCGTGCTCCGCCCGGTGCTGAACGCTTGATGGAGAACCCTCGGGCTGCTACACTGTATAGTTCGGTAATGGTTCTCTTCCCGGATTCGACCGTCGCATGAAGCTGGTTTTGGACAATCTGACGTATCACGACTGCCCTGTGGAGGTGCGGGAGAAGGTTACTTTCGCGCCCGAGCAGCGGCAGGGGCTGCTCAAGGCCCTGCACCGCAGCGACGCCGTGCAGGAGGCGGTGATCCTCCAGACCTGCAACCGGCTGGAGTTCTACCTGTACGCCAGGCGGGACTGCGACTGCCAGGCCCTTCTGGGTGAGTTGCTCGCCTCGCAGGGCCCCGGGGCGGCCGGCGTCTGGGCCGAACACGGGCGCCAGACGACGGGGATCGACGTGGCCCGCCACCTGTTCGAGGTCGCCGCCGGGCTGGATTCGCAGATGGTCGGCGAGAACCAGATCCTGGCCCAGGTCAAGGCGGCCTACACCGAATCGCTCGAAGCGCGGATGAGCAAGCTGATCTTCCACCGGCTCTTCCACCACGCGTTTCGCGCCGGCAAGGCCGTGCGCACGCACACGGACATCAACTGCGGAGCCGTCTCCATCGGTCTGGCGGCCGTCGAGCTGGCCAGGGACAAGGTGAATCTGCACCGCGCCCGGGCGCTGGTGATCGGGGCCGGCGAGAACGCCGAGCTGGTGGTCCGCTATCTGATCAAGGCGGGCCTGTCCAATCTGGTGATCGCCAATCGCGACGTGGAGAAGGCGCGGGCGATGGCCCGCCGCTTCGGCACGGCTGGGGCCATCGGTTTGGCCGAGATCGGCGGGCAGCTTGGCGACGTCGATCTGATCGTCGGCTCGACGGCGGCGGCCGAGCCGATCCTGACGTATGACAACGCCGCGTGGCATTTGTCCGGACGGACCAAGCCGCTGCTGATCGTCGATATCGCGGTGCCGCGCGACATCGATCCGGCGATGGAACGCTTCGACTTCGTGACGCTCTACAACATCGACGACCTCAACGGCCAGATCGACGCCAACCGCGACAAGCGCAGCCGCGAAGTGCCCAAGGCCCGCGCCATCGTCGAGGAGTTCGTCGGTGTGTTCTCGCAGTGGTACGAGTCGCTCGATCTGGTTCCCGTGATCGCGAAACTGACGCAGGCCGGACTTGATCTGGCCCGCAGCGAGGCCCGACGCTACGCCGGCGATTTCGGCGATGGCAACGCCGACAAGCTCCAGGCCTTTGCCGAATCGCTCGTCAAGAAGGTCCTGCACGGGCCCATCAGCATCATCAAGGACGGCGCCGGCGAGCCGACGGTCGAACAGCTCCAGGCCGTCGATCTGATCAACCGCATGTTCCTCGCGCAAGACAAGGGCGGCCAATGAGCCGGGTCCTGACCGTTGCGACGCGTCGAGGCGACCTGGCCGTCGTCCAGACGCAGAGCGTCATTGCCGCGATCCGGCAGCGACACCCTGGCGTCGAGGTCCGAATCCGCCAGGTGACCAGCGAAGGCGACCGCGACCGTCAGACGATCCTCTGGCAGCTCAAGGACACCGGCTTTTTCACGTCCCGGCTGGAAGATGTGCTGCTGGCCGGCGAAGCGGATTTCGCGGTCCACAGCTTCAAAGACCTGCCGACGCGTCCGCGCGAGGGATTGACCGTCACGGCGGTCTGCCGGCGGCGCTATCCCGAAGACTGCGTGCTGGCCCGGGCGCCTGCCGACTCGCTGGATGCCCTTGGCGCCGGTGCGCGGGTGGGCACGTCGAGTCTGCGGCGGGGCGCCCAACTGCGGCACCTGCGGGGCGATCTCGAACTGGTCCCCATCCGAGGCAACGTGCCGACCCGCATCGGCAAGCTGCGCGACGGGGACCTGGACGCGATCGTTCTGGCGCGGGCCGGCATCGAACGGCTGGGTCTGGCCGCCGAAATTTCCTTCGTCTTCGATCCGCATCACTTCCTTCCCGCCCCGGCCCAGGGCGCCTTGGCCGTACAGACCCGCTGCGACGACGAAGCGACCAATGAGATCGTCGCAACGCTGGACGAACCCTCGGCGCGGGCGGCGACCGACGCCGAGCGCGAAGTGCTCACGGCGATGAAGTGCGGCTGTCACGCTCCGGTCGGGGCGTACGCTGAAGTGGTCGGCGACGAGATGGTCCTGGAGGCGTTCATCGCCGAGCCAGGCGGCCGCCGCCTGCGGCGGTCGCGAATGACTGGGCCGGCGGCGCGTCCGCAGGAACTGGGCCAGAAGGTGGCGCGCGACCTGCTCGACGCCGGCGGGAAAGAGATCCTCGACGAACTGGAAAAGGACAGGGACAAGGGCGATGGTACAACCTGAGAAGGGTTTTGTGTACCTGGTCGGCGCCGGTCCGGGCCGGGCGGACCTGATCACCCTGCGCGGGGCCGAGCTGATCCGCATCGCCGATTGCATCCTCTGCGACAAGCTGGCCAATCCCGCCTTGCTGGAACTGGCCCGACCCGATGCCGAGATCGTCCACGTCCCCAAGCGGATCGGTCCGGGCTCGGTCACGCAGGACCAGATCAACCAGACCCTCGTCGCCAAGGCGCTCGAAGGCAAGACCGTGGTGCGGCTCAAGGGCGGCGATCCGTGCATCTTCGGGCGTGTCACCGAAGAGGTGGTCGCGCTGAACGCGGCGGGCGTGGGCTTCGAGATCGTCCCCGGCGTCACAGCGGCGATCGCCGCCTCGGAGTACACCGGGATCATGCTGACCGACCGGCGGTACAGTTCGCAGGTCGCCTTCATCACGGGCCGCGAGGCCGATGGCAAGGAAGACAGCAACATCGACTGGGAGGTGCTCGCCCGGTTCCCCGGAACGCTCGTGTTCTACATGGGCATCGGTGCGCTGGGGCGGATCGCCGAGCGGCTGATGGCCTGCGGTCGAGCGGGCGCGACGCCGGTCGCGCTGATCGCCAATGCTACGCTGCCCACTCAGCGAGTTGTGCGAGCGCCGCTGAACGAGATTGTCGGAGCGTGCCGGGCCGAGAAGATCGAGCCGCCCGCCCTGATTATCATCGGCGCCGCCGCCGAGGGCGACAGCGAGCTGGACTGGTTCATGAAGCAGCCGCTGTTCGGCAGGACCATCGTCACGACGCGCGATACGGCGGGCAACGCGGAGTTCACCAGGAAGATCCTCGATCGCGGCGGCCATCCGGTTGCGTTTTCGACAATTGCGATTCAGCCGCTCACGGACGGCAACGAGTTCCTCCGCATCCTGGCGCATCTGGGCGACTACGACTGGGTGATCTTCACCAGCCCCAACGGGGTCCGGGTCTTCTTTGAGGCAATGGCGGCCCTCGGCAAGGATGCGCGGGTGTTCGCCGCCAACCGGCTGGCGACGCTGGGCGTCAAGACGGCGGCGGCCCTGGCGCAGTACGGGATCAAGGCCGACTTCGTGCCCACGGTGTTCACCGGACGCGAACTGGGCCGGCAGCTCGTCGCCTTTGCGAATCTGAACGGCAAGAAGGTGCTGTCGCTGCGCTCGGAACTGGCGACGAACGACCTGGTGGAGGTCCTGGAAACCGGTGGGGCGATCGTTCAGGATGTTCCACTGTACACCGCAGTTCCGAAGACCGGCGATGCCGAGGCCCTGCGCCGGCAGATCGAAGACGGGCAGATCGACTGGCTGACGTTCGCCAGCCCGTCGGCGGCGCGGAACTTCGTCGATGCGATCCCGCCGGAGGCGGTCAACGCGAGCCGGGCGAAAGTCGCCTCCATCGGCCCGGTGACCTCGGAACAGTTGAACAAGCTCGGCGTGCGCGTCGATCTGACGGCCGCCGAGTACACCACCGATGGACTGCTGGACGCCATCGAAGCCGTCGAGAGGGGTGACAGCTCGTGACGGGATGGCGCATGCTTCTGCTCGTTGCGCTGATGGCGGTCCGAATTGCCGCCGAGGACATGCGGAACATCCGCACGGGCTGGGAGATCCCATCGAAGAATTATGCCGATCAGCCCTATGTTGTGCGGACTGATGATGGCGTGTGGCTTTGCATTCTGACGACCGGGTCGGGACACGAAGGCGCCGTCGGCCAGCACGTTGTGACGCTGCGAAGTGCGGATCGGGGCCGGACGTGGTCGCCGCCGGTCGACGTCGAGCCGGCGGATGGGCCGGAGTCTTCGTACGCCGTCCTGCTGAAGGCCCCGAGCGGGCGCATCTTCGCCTTCTACAACCACAACACCGACAACCTGCGTCGTGTCAAGGCCGACGACCCACCCTATAAAGGCGGCTGGTGCAGCCGCGTCGATACGCTAGGCTACTACGTCTTCAAGTACAGCGATGATCACGGCCGCACGTGGTCGAAGCGGCGCTTTGCCATCCCCGTCCGCGAGTTCGAGATCGACCGCGAGAACCCGTACACCGGCGAGGTACGGTTCTTCTGGAACGTCGGCAAGCCCTTCATCCACGACGACGCGGCCTACGTTCCGCTGCACAAGGTCGGCCGGTTCGGGCAGACCTTCCTCGCCCGGACCGAAGGCGTTCTGCTGGCGAGCGTCGACCTTCTGACCGAGACTGACCCCAACCGCGTGACGTGGCAAACGTTGCCCGATGGCGACATTGGCCTGCGGGCGCCGGCCGGCGGCGGGCGGATTGCCGAGGAGCAGAACTTCTGTGTCCTCAGCGACGGCTCGTTCTTCTGCGTCTACCGCACGACGGACGGCCATCCGGCCTGCACCTACAGCCGCGACGGCGGACGCACCTGGAGCCCGCCGCAGTACATGCGGTACGCCGACGGCCGGCTCATCAAGCACCCGCGCGCCGCCAACTTCGCCTGGCAATGCGCCAACGGCAAGTACCTCTACTGGTTCCACAATCATGGGGGCCGCT
>Ga0123335_1008190_pt1 | contig 11326 bp, 8 predicted proteins | sample BiotimSIPDNA_2_FD_89707 | JGI IMG/M metagenome (GOLD analysis project Ga0123335, IMG submission 89707) | Anaerobic biogas reactor microbial communites from Washington, USA - Biogas_R2 time_0 SIP DNA | ecosystem: Engineered > Bioreactor > Anaerobic > Unclassified | place: Washington, USA... | reverse complement strand
GTCAGTTAGAATCCGATTTACTTCCTCCGGCATCTGCATATTAAATGAACGCAACCCTGCTTCTACATGAGCTACAGGAATGTGCAGCTTGGCTGCTGCCAGTGCACCTGCCAGGGTGGAATTTGTATCACCATAGACCAGTACAACATCCGGTTTTTCCTCCAGCATTAAGCCCTCCAGAGACTCCAGCATTCTCCCGGTCATGGCCCCATGCATACCTCCCCCAATCCCTAAATGGTACCGGGGAACTGGTATCTGCATTTCCTTAAAAAATACGTCCGACATATTATCATCGTAATGCTGTCCGGTATGTACAATAATCTCATCGATTTTATCAGTAGAAGACTCCATATTATGCTTTTCAATTTCCCTGGATACAACGGCTGCCTTTATGAACTGCGGTCGAGCACCTACAATAGTAATTATTTTCATGATAATAACACCCTAACTTTGTTTTCTATAATCCTCTAAAACTTCTTCGTACAACCTTTCCATTCGGTCAGCATTCTCTTTCCATTCATAATTATCCAGTACAAATTGGCGACCGGCGTTCCCCATTTCTTTTCTTATTTCCGGATCATGTAGTAAACGGAGAATTCTTTCTGCAGCTTCTTCTGGATTATTTCGCGGAACAACAAATCCGGTCTGTTCATCAACAACAACTTCTGGCAATCCACCTGCATCAGATACCACTACCGGTACACCACAGGCTGAGGCTTCAATAATCGCTACTCCAAAACTCTCGCTATCACTTAAGGCAACATAAATATCAAAACTATTCAGGCATTCAGGTACCTCGTCATGCGGAATGGGACCGACAAAGTCTACATATTTACTTACATTGAGCTTTTGAGCCAGCAGCTTTAAATCTTCTTCCTCAGGGCCGCCACCTACTAAAATAAGTTCAATATCTCCCTGATATTTGTTTTTTACAATTGCAAATGCTTCTATTAAAGTGGCTATACCATATTTGGATGCCATTTTTTTAACTGTCCCGATTCTTATTTTAGTTTTATCTCGACTAACTTCCATCGGCCTAAATTTTTCGCAGTCAACACCAAATGGGGTTACAGCAATATCTTTTTCAGGTTTGTAAATGGTTTCGGTTTGCTTTTTCATTATATTACTGGTAGAGGCAAGCCTATCTGCTGCGGCAAGATTTCTTTGCATTATTTTCATCTTTATCTTCGATTGATAGGGAAAATCAAACACATCACTTCCCCAGACTGATAATAAATGAGGATGAAATCCGGATAAGCGAGCCAGGGTTCCGTATCCGCTGGCATAATGAGTATTCAAAATATCGGGGTTTATCTGCTGAAGGAGCCGCCTTAGATGCCAGGTATTAAGGTAATAACCATGTGGGGGTTTAAGTGGTAGTTTATAAATCTGAATATTATGATGTAATGCTTCCGTTCCAGGGTGCATTGTAATCAGATGAACCTCATGACCCCGAATCGCCATTTCGTTCACCCATTTTACAGTATGTACAGAGCTATATCCTGATAGAAATGCTATTTTCATAAATTATATACACCTCATTAAACGTAATAATAACTTACTCTTATAGTCTCGGTTCCATTCTCCGCAGCAAAGGGTTAAATTTATAAGATACATTAACCGTTAAAAAAAGTGATTTCAGGTTAGATGATGTTGATATTACCCCTCTAAAAGGTCCGAAGAATATTTTTCACGTATCGTGATTTATTGGTAATGGCCATGTTTTATGATAACCCAGAGTAATAATAGCTAGACTTATAGTTCAATAGGGTTGGGATTAAATTCATTAGCTAGAATACCTGGTAACTTTTGTTTGAGATTAATTAACTAATCCCATTTAACCCCCCTAGTACATTACAATATAGTTTCATCTCCTCAAAATTGAGAAAAACACCATTATCAATGGTTAAACTACTTTTTTCCGAAGGCTCACGTAAATATGACCGTCAAACGGCTAAACGCTTAATCCCTCCTATACAAATCCCTTGTATAGACCTTCTCCTGCACATCCATTAGCTCATCTGACAGTCTATTTGACACGATAACATCAGAAATTCTCTTAAACTCCTCCAAGTCGCTTATCACCCGGGAGTTGAAAAAGGTTTCATCCTTTAATACCGGTTCATATACTACTACTTCTATCCCTTTAGCCTTAATTCGCTTCATAATCCCCTGGACAGATGAAGCTCTGAAATTATCAGAGTCTGTTTTCATAGTTAAACGATAAATTCCTACCGTATTAGGCCCCATTTTTATTATCCGGTCTGCTATATGATCTTTGCGGGTAGAATTAGAGTCTACAATAGCACCTATTAAATTGCTGGGAACATCTGTATAATTAGCTCTTAATTGTTTGGTATCTTTCGGCAGGCAGTAGCCGCCATAGCCAAAGGAAGGATTATTATAATGGGTACCTATTCTGGGATCCAATCCTACCCCCTCAATAATCTGCCTGGTATCTAGCCCCCGAATTTCAGCAAAAGTATCTAACTCATTAAAAAAGGCTACTCTAAGTGCTAAATATGTATTGGCAAACAATTTCACTGCTTCGGCTTCAGTAGCATTGGTAAACAGTACCGGGATATCCTTCTTTATGGCCCCTTGTACGAGCAAGTCAGCAAATACCTCAGCCCGTTCCGATTTTTCCCCGACAATAATCCTGGAAGGATATAGGCAGTCCCAAAGAGCTTTGCCTTCCCGCAAAAACTCCGGTGAAAAGATGATGTTATCGGCTTCAAACATTTCCTTAACCTTTTTCGTATAGCCTACCGGCACCGTTGACTTGATAACGATAGTAGCATCCGGATTTATAGCTAATACATTGGCAATAACACCTTCTACGGTCCTGGTATTGAAATAATTCATATCCGGATCATAGTCAGTCGGAGTAGCCACTAATACAAATTCCGCATCTTTATATGCTTCATAAGTATCGGTTGTAGCGGTTAAACTCAGTTCCCTGGCGGCAAAAAATTCCTCAATTTCCCGGTCAACAATTGGAGATATTCTATTAATAATCATCTGTACTTTTTCTTGTAAGATATCAAACGCGATTACCTCGTTATGTTGCGCCAGTAATACCGCATTTGACAACCCAACATACCCTGTTCCAGCCACCGTAATTCTCATCTAAACTCTCCCCTTACTTAAATTAAACCTTATAATAGTCCCGGTACCACTCCACAAACTTAGCTAAACCAACGCTAATGGGAGTGTCGGGCTTAAAATCAAAGTCAGTCATCAGTTGCGACACATCAGCATAGGTCTGATAAACATCCCCCGGCTGCATGGGATAGTATTCTTTGATTGCTTCTTTTCCCAGGCATTGTTCCAGAGTCTGGATAAAATCTATCAACTTCTCCGGTTTGTTGTTTCCAATGTTATATAATTTGTGTGGAACCCCATTTTCGTCCTTCTGTGGAGAACTCGGCAAAATATTTACGATACCGGTTACGATATCATCTATGTAAGTAAAGTCTCTATACATATCCCCGTTATTAAAAACTTTAATAGACTTACCTTCCAGTATTGATTTCGTAAATGAGTAATATGCCATATCCGGTCTTCCGAAAGGACCATATACAGTAAAAAAGCGTAAACCGGTAGCCGGTATACCATATAAATGACTATAGGTATACGCCATCAGCTCATTAGATTTCTTGGTAGCTGCATACAAACTGACTGGCTTGTCAACCTTATCCTCCGTAGAAAATGGAATTTTCTTGTTAGCTCCATAGACGGAACTGGAGGAAGCATAGACCAGATGCTCTACTTTGTTGTATCGGCAGGCTTCAAGAATGTTGAAGAATCCAATGATATTGGACTGAACATAGGCATCCGGGTTTTCAATGCTGTAGCGTACCCCCGCCTGGGCACCCAGGTTCACAACGATATCCGGATGATATGTATTAAAGACTTCCTCGACTTCATCCTTGTTAGCCAGATCCCCTTTGATGAAGCAAAATTTCTCATATCCCCCTAGAATCTCTAATCTACTTTGTTTTAGATTAACATCATAATAACTGTTCAAGTTGTCAAAGCCGATAACACCGCAGCCCTTTTCCAATAATGCTTTTGAGAGATGAAACCCAATAAAACCGGCTCCGCCAGTAATTAAATATGTATTATCGATGCTTAATTGCTTATATCCGTATAACATCTCTTCTCCTATCCACTTTTAAACTTCCATTTATCCTTGCTATTCTATAGGGTGTTTTAAGCAACTGCAACGCTCTAATTGTCCCAAAATTCAAAGCATTGATAAGTTGGTGTGATTCACCGAATACTCCGAACTGTTATTTAGTGGTAATCTCAATTTGTTTTATCTTTTTTGCAGGATTCCCAGCAATAACACAAAGCCTTCAGGATAACTTTTGGTTACTACTGATCCAGCTCCAACTGTTGTTTGTGGGCCAAGTGTAACGCCCGGTAAAATTATAGAATTCATTCCAATCCAGCACTTTTCTCCCAACACTATGTCTTTACTTTCGACATGTTTATCCGGATCGTTTATATTGTGATTAGTCGTTATTAAGCCTACATTTGGTGCAATCCAACTACCTTTTCCAATAATTATTTTGCCATTGCCAAGTGCTTGATAATAATTACCTAATCCTTGAAAGTTATTCAAATCATCAACATCAAAAAAAACATTTTGTGGATTAATAATATTAATTCTAGGTGAAACTGGAAATGGGATTCCCCTATTAATACCCATCAATATCCGACAAACGCAATCAGTTACTATCCATCTCCAACCAATTGCAGTTATGCCTCCGCATTTCCCAGTAAAATGTTTCCCTTTTAAATATTTGCGATCATGTGTAAATAAACCGAATATATTCCCCCAAATAAAAAACCATAGTCCTTTAATTCCTCTTAGTATTTTTTCAGACAAATTGTCGTCCTCCCTTCAAGCATTGTAACCATTATTTAATAGATTCCACTTTTTCTTAATGAATCTAAACATAATATAAATATATAAAACTCCCCATACGAAACCACAAATTATTGATTCAATAATATCCCCTGAAAAAGTATCAATTGATACGTATACTTTGATGAATGCAAACGCTATACCCATAAAGATATTAATAATTGTAATTATACCTAGTGTTCTCCAAGGTAATATTTTGTTAAATGATACACCGATACTTTTTGATGTTACTATCAGTTGGGAAACATCAACTGTTGTAATCGATATCAGCGTAGCAATTGCTGGTCCAATAAATCCAAATATCAAGTAAAATGGGTAGTTTAACAATAAATTTAATACAAGTGCAGCTGTTGAGCTGTAAAATATGAGCTTGGTTCTGCCGATTGAATTTAAAATCATACCAAAGTAGGTACACCGCAATAAAAGAACAACGCAAAAAACTTTAAAAACGGGAACGCCCGGCAAATATTTGTCTGAGTATAGCAGCGAAATAACCTCCGGAGCAAAAACAAAAAATCCTGTGGCAAAAAAGCACATAAATATGTACGAAAGAGAAGTGGCATCACCCCATAATCTAACCGCTTCTTCGTTCTTATTATCCTTTAGAAGACGTACCAGCTGTGGTATTAATACAGCAGTAAATGAGCTTGCAATTAACGTAACTGGAAGCTCTTTGGCTGCATTTGTATATATTGCAAACTCAGCCGCACTGTAAAATTTACCTATAACTAATTTGCCTAATTCGATGCTTAGTGTACCAACAACCGAAGCAAGTCCCATTGGAATAGAAAAACTCAAAATATTCTTTATTAGTTGTTTATCCGGGATAAATATTAATTTACCGGCAAGCTTTTTTACAATTATATAAACGGATAAAGCAAATGCAGCTTGAACCACTACAAAAAGGATCATGTATCCATCAAAGCCCCAGTTAAAAGCTTCAACCATTAAGATAATTAAAAGCAAAAATGCGCTGTTTAATATGGTAAAAATCATGAGCTGGTTGGTTTTTTTATAGACAATGCAAACGTTTTGTATACTGTTTAGTACTATATTAGCCCATGGGAATATCGCCAGCACATATATAAAGTTTTTGATTAACGAATTATCAAAGTAACTTACAATTAAAGGAGTACTTAAAACCAAAACCAAGCCAGCTGCAAAACTTAGAATAGTGTTCAACGTATAGTAAACCGACAAGAATTTTTGCTTTTGCTCATTATTATCCGCTCTGGCCAAAAAGTAGTTAATACTATTAGGCAGACCTAACAAGAAGACCGTCGTTGCTAAATTGATAACCATAAGCAACTGTGAATATGTACCGTATTCCTCCAATGTACGAAATCGTGATAATAGCATTACTGATACCAACGATATCGTCATGGTAATAATTTTGGATGCCGTTAATTTAACAGCATCTGTCGCAATTGACTGTTTCAATAATGCTCTCCCTATTGTTAAACTAATGCAATGCTACGCTTAAATTTCATTTTCTTCAGGTCCGAATTTAAAACCTACTTAATGTTATTTAGTGTCATTATTGTCATTCCATAAATATTCCTCATAAAATCCCAGCATAATCTTTTCTTGAATTTCAATATCATACTCTTTTTTAATTCTTTCCTTAGCCTTTCTTCCCATTTGTGTAGTAACGTCTGGATTTTTTATTAAAAAATCTATTTTGTCAGTCATCTCAAGTATTGATTCAGAAGTAATAAATCCAGATATTTTATTATCTATTATTAAATCTGCACCATCTCCACCATTTACGATAGGTACACACTCATACGACATTGCCTCTAATAGCGAATTATTACAGTAGACTAATTCTGTAGGTAAAACAAAAATTGACGCTAGCTCAAAAAAAACAGTAGTATCGTTTGTAAACGAATAACATGATATAACATCGTCCAAATTTTTCTCTCGAAGTAGCCTCTTGAATTCCAATTCGAGTTTATCAGTATCATATGACCTTAAATTACCATCTGTAAAACCAACTACATCCATTGTAAATTCTACATTGCGCCTTTTTAACTCTTCAGCTATCTCAATTAAACGCAATGGATTTCTAAATTTTTTTAATGAATTCAAATATAATATCTTATTATTAATTTTAGATATCATTTTTTTATTTGGAATTGGGACAGCATTATGTACAAAAACAACATTATCAAGTTTTGCTATATTGTAGTCAACAAAATATTTAGGCATATATAATTCACGTAGGGAAATTAAACTTGCTGATTTTAAAGCATATTTATTCGCTAATTTTCTGTGAAATGAATGTGCTTTCCAATTAAGGATTTCACCACCTCGGCATTTCACGAATATTGGTATTTTGCGTATTCGAGCATAAAAAATATAAAAAACTAAATCCCATGTTCTTAATCCCAAATAGAATTCAATGTGTATAGGTTTTATATCTTTTATTTTCCTAATGTAATTCCTCCAATCCATAAAAGAATTGTATTGTAGCCTAATAACATTTAAACTTTCTCTTATCTCATTTTCTACACCTATACCATATCTATCTGTAGCAAAGTATAAGGTGGTTAGTCCTTTTTTTTCGAATTGTTTATTTAAATAGTATGCTTTATGTGTTAACTGGTCTTGTCCTACATCGAAAATCACAGTTTTACTCTCTTTTTTCTTCAACTTCGATATACTGTTTTCTATACTTTTTTCGCTCGGAAAAGTAGGGATACTATATATACTACCTTTATATAAAAATTCATATGCATTCATGTAAATTCCGCCTTTATAATTGATATTTTATTAGTATCTTGTATGTAATTCCGACTAAAATGGTGTTGTAATAAATTTCATCCTTTAAACCGGACGAAGTTTTCTATTTATCACGTAAAATATTACAAAAGTAGTTAATCCTTTTTGGAAAGCAGTTGCGAAATCGCCTCCAATTGCAAATCCAAAATAAAAAAATAAAATCGCTACATAATATGTGTTTGCAAATGTTGTATGCTTTTTTATTCCTAAATAAAACCTATCAATCTTTTTGCCAATAACACCAAAAATAATCCCGTAAAAGGCTACCCAAATAATTCCTCCACTATAGTAGGCTGCTGCAATTATTCCAGATGGAACTTGAATTAAATTTGGAACACCTGATATATACATAGAATTGTAATATGTTATGGTAGGGGGCTTACTAATCCCCAATAATTTTGATGGAATGACCGAAATAATTGAATATAAAATTTCTAAAAAATAATTAGAATTATGTACACCATCATTGACTACCCTTAAAGCAGTTTCTAACGAAACCTGATAATGCTCAAAAGAGTCTAACAAACTTCCAACAATTTTCCAAATCGATGTAATATTATATTTCGCTGATTCTGTTATTTGGATAACAAAATTCTCCCAAGCATAGGCTATACCATTTGTTGAAATAAATTGACTAGATATAATAATAGGTCTGTAAAGTACTACAAAAAATACTAACCCAGAAGCTAATAAAACTAGATATCTAAATTTTATCGATTTGTTTCTTGAAAGAATCTGTCCCATTACTAGAATAATAAATATTTGTAACATTAAGCCTCTTCCGCCAGTGCTAATCGCTAGCAAAATGACAACAATGAAATTAAAAAGTAATATTTTTCGTGAATTTTTACTATAAATATAACTTACTGTAATATAAAGAGCGAAAGGTGCACATCTATATAGCTTATTAAGAAAATCAAACTGTCCCGTTTTTGTTGCAATAAATCCTGATCTTATATCAGAAATATTTTTAAATACTTCAGAGATTCCCCCAAATAATATAGCATACAAAATAAACATGACAATCGAAAATAAAGTTATATAAATTGATAGTCTTAATATTTTATTTTTTTCATTCGGGATAAATTTCTGAACAATTCCATTATCTACTTTAATCATATTGGAAAATTTGAAAAAGAAATAAAATATTAACACGCAAAGAAAGCCTAAAAATGTTGGTTCAATATTAATGCCATAAAAAAGCTCATATCTGCTTATAAAATTACCATTATCAGCATATATTTGCCTCAAATTGGGTAATATGTAATAAACAAAAAGGCCTAATTCCACTATAGCGCTAGAATTTAACACTTTTTTTTTCATAGTTAGGATTAAATTTATTAATAGAACCAATCCAAAAACTATATATAGAATACCTAACATATTTTGCAATCCTTCATTTTTTCATCAATTAAATAAGCAATTTTCTCTGACCAATCAAAAATCAATTCATTCTTGCGTTCAAATTGCTTGTTTTTTAATATATCCAAATAATCTCCATCTGTTATTTTTAATAGTTTGGTATATAAACTCTTAACATCAGGATTAAATATTGCATCTTCATCATTAATAATCTCGGGAATTCCACCAACATTTGAAGCTATTACAGGTATACCGTTATAAATTCCTTCCATAACTGTATTTGGAAATGAATCAGCTAATGATGGGACAACTAAAAGATTGCATGTTTTTAGAATTTTTATTGGATTATCTACATAACCACAAAAATGATAATTTTTATAAGTTGAATATTTTTCTTTAATTTCTTCTATATTTTTGCCATTGCCAACAAAATAAATTTGTAAATCAAACTGATGTTTTTGTAATAATTCCAATGCTTCTAGTAATAACTTGTAACCTTTTCGTTCATTTTCAAAATTTCCAATGTAACATATTTTTAATGAATTACTTGGCTCATTGATCTTAATATCTACTTCACATGTCGAATTATTAACAATCCAATTAGGATTTATATTATTTATTTGGACGTAAATCTTATCTTTGAAAATAAAACTGAACCATCTATGTCTATGTATAAGTTGATTTCTATCATAACTACATTGCACTATTCTAATTCTTGATTTAATTAAACTAATCCTTTCGGCAATTTTATATAAATTAAGTATAATTGTTTTATTTATACGCTTGGAATTATCACTATTCATTTCAATGCTTTTATAGGCAATCAAATCTTTTCTAACCATCATTACTAGATTCTTATAATTTAATAGGCATAACCAAAATATTATAGTCGCTTCAAATGCTATAATATAGCTATACTCCATTTTAATTTCATTGAGTAGCGTTTTGTTCTGTTTATATATATAGTATGTCGGAGGCATGAAACCACTTATAATAGTATCTGAAGATAGTTTTATATGTTTTAAATTATTAGGCAAATCAGTCGAATTATCAGTTGAACATAAAGTTATATCATATTTTGAATTGTCTTGATAGTAATTAACTAATTCACAAAACCTTTTAGTACCACCAGTGTGTGGACCACTAAACGGCGCTCCAAAAGATATCATCAGAATTTTTTTAATTTGTTTCATTAAAAATTCCCACCTCCGAAAGCAGATAGAATTTTTTGACAGGATTGTGGATACTACTGCCAAGATACCTAAGACGGATTTGTATAGGTAAATCCAGAAATCTTCCGAAGCGTATAGCCCGAGCAAAATCAGCGCCATCAGAGATCATTAAGTCTTGAGTAAAAATGGTGCCGGTCATTATTTCTAGTAAAGCTGCTAGGGGAGCGTTTTTTGTCTTTCAATCCTCACATATGTAAATTAGTAAAGAGTTAAACGTAATAAGCGAAACGTGGTCTAAACCTGACTTCAATCTTAGACCTGGCTAGGATTTTGTTCGCTATATATGTTTTCAAGTAGGTATAGTGACTTCCTGCCTTCATGCCCGTTACTACTGGGTATAGCATTGTGCTGAAGGCTGTCTATTACATTATGGTAATATCCGCTATGCCCAAAACCATAAACGGACGTTGGGTTGGTGTTGTATTGTTCTATTTCATCATCATATTCCTCTTTATCGGTAAAGTCCCATTGCTCAATTTTGTTCATGGAGGTTCCGCCGATGCGAACGGTTCCTTTTTCACCCAGTATGGTTATAGATCCTTCCAGGTTTTTGGGATAGGTCAGCATGGTTACGTTGATGCTGCCAATAGCGCCATTTTGGAAACGGATGATAGTAGATCCGGTGTCTTCGGCTTCGATGTTACGGGCCAGGGTGGCTGTAATTGATTTTACTTCTTCTATGGGACCGCCAAACCATTGCACCATGTCTACATAGTGGGATGCCTGGTTCATGAAGGCGCCACCATCCAGTGCCCAGGTGCCGCGCCAGGGGGCCATGTCGTAGTATTCCTGGGGGCGGGTCCAGAATACGTTGGAGGTTATCATGTATATTTTGCCGAAGCGGCCTTCTTCGAAGGCTCTTCTGACCAGTTGTATGCTGGGGTTAAGACGGTTCTGGAGTACTACGAATAGTTTTACTCCGGCCTGGTCACAGGCTTTTATCAGTTCATCTGCTTCTTTTAGACGGCAGGCCATGGGTTTTTCAGTTAATACATGTTTACCGGCTTTGGCT
>Ga0123335_1008189_pt1 | contig 11327 bp, 9 predicted proteins | sample BiotimSIPDNA_2_FD_89707 | JGI IMG/M metagenome (GOLD analysis project Ga0123335, IMG submission 89707) | Anaerobic biogas reactor microbial communites from Washington, USA - Biogas_R2 time_0 SIP DNA | ecosystem: Engineered > Bioreactor > Anaerobic > Unclassified | place: Washington, USA... | reverse complement strand
GAGTTCAGCTCGGCGGGGAATCGGAGGCGTTTTTTGCTGCCCTGGAGGCCTCCTCCCAACGTGGCATTCATATGAATCCCCGAAAGCCGCTGCCCCTGGGGGATGAACCCGACGGCCTGCTAGAGCCCATCCCCTGGGAACCAAATGGTTATTGGCTCTCCGCCGAAAGCCAGGCAGGAAGCCATCCCATCCATGAAGCAGGAGCCTATTATCTGCAGGAGCCCAGCGCCATGATTCCCACCCGCATCCTTGCGCCCCAGCCGGGGGAACGGGTGCTGGATTTGTGTGCTGCTCCCGGGGGGAAATCCATCCAACTGGCGGACATGCTGATGGGACAGGGGTTGCTGGTATGCAACGAGCCTGTATCGTCAAGAGCTGCGGTTCTCAGCCGCAATGTGGAGAGAATGGGTCTTTGGGGGACCCTGGTGGTCTGTGCTGACCCGGACCAGCTGGCCAGGGTTTGGTCCCAGGCTTTTGACGCGATACTGGTGGATGCCCCATGCAGCGGTGAGGGCATGTTTCGCCGTCATCCAGAAACTCGCCTGCAGTGGCAGGAAAACAGCCCAGCCGGTTGCGGGTCGCGTCAGAGACGCATTCTTGCCTCTGCCCATCAGTTGCTAAGGCCGGGAGGCCGATTGGTATACAGCACATGCACCTTTTCTCCTGAGGAAAACGGAGAGATGATTGCCTGGTTCCGCGGCGAGTATCCGGACATGAAGCCGATGGAGTTTTCCGTTCCTATGGGGGATGATTGCTTCGAGTTCTCAAAGGACGGCTTGCTCCAGGTGTATCCCCATCGCATCCGGGGAGAAGGGCATTTTGTCGCGATGCTGGGCAAGGAGAATCTTCCGTCCGATTCTGCCCCATTTCTCCCGCCTGGCCAAGCTCTAAGGCCGCCCTCTCCCTTGCAATTGGATGCCTTCCGGGGGTTCCTGGGTCGGGCCGATGAAAACGCGGGAGAGCCGCTCCTGCCCCTCCCCAATGCCCTGCTGGGGGAAACCTTGCTTTATGCTCCCCCTTTGCCTCCCCTTGGCGGCATCAAGGTATTGAGGGCCGGATTGCATCTGGGGAGCCTTAAGGGTAAATCCTTCGTCCCGGATCATGCCTTGGCCCTGGGCTTGGATGCCCCCTATTCGTTCCCGACCGTTTCTTTATTCCATGCAAGCGCAAGGGCCTATCAGCGGGGAGAAACCCTCCCGATGGAAGACGCGCCCGGCGGCTTTGTGCTCATGACTTATCATGGAATTGCCCTGGGATGGGCCAAGGGGAATGACGGTCAACTGAAAAACCATTATCCCAAGGGGCTTCGCCGGCCCTAGTACAAAGGAGAGTTTATGGAATTTGTTCAGCTGAAAGGCCTGGCACAGAAGGCCAGCCGTCTGTGTATGGGCGGCTGCCCAGCAGGAGAATACGGATGGGGCCATGTCAGCCGCCAAGAGGTCGAGGCTGCCATCCTCCACGCTGTGGATCTTGGCGTCAACTTTTTTGACACCGCGGATACCTACGGTCTGGGCCGCTCGGAGGAAACCCTGGGCGAAGTGCTGCGGGGGCGCCGGGAGAAGGTGATCCTGGCGACAAAATTTGGCGTCCGCATGGAACAGGGCCGGACCTTTTATGATAACAGCCCCACCTACATCGATTCTGCGCTCAAGGCCAGCCTGGCCCGTATGCGAACGGATTATATTGATCTGTACCAGGTGCATTATCTGGACGGAGTAACTCCCATTTCCCAAATGATGGAGACACTGCTGAAGCATAAGCGCCAGGGAGCAATTCGCGGAATCGGCCTGAGCAACATCAATCCTGCCGACCTGCCCGCTTTTAAGCCCTATGCGTCGGAACTGGCCGGCTTCCAAAACCATTACAGCCTGGCCCATCGCAACGACGAAGTCTCCATCCTCCAGATCGCAGAGACCCTGGACATCATCCCCATGACCTGGGGCAGTCTGGGACAGGGCATCCTGACAGGCAAGTACGGCAAAAACGTGAGCTTTGAATCCGATGACCGCCGAAGCCGTCCGGTCTATGACAATTTTTACGGAGAGAAGCTGGAAAAAAACCTGCGCATCGTGGAAACCATGGAATCCATGGCTGAGAAATACAAGGTGCCGGTGTCCAGTGTCGCCATCCGCTGGATTCTGGAGACCCTGCCCCACAGCGTGGTGATCACGGGGGTAAAAAGCCCAGGGCAGATTGAAGACAACGCCAAGGCTTTCTCATTTGCTTTGTCGCCGGAGGAACGCGCGGAGCTAAACATTCGGTCCAGGTAAACGTCCAGGGGGCTACGCCCCCTGGATATTTTATCGGTTTCTCATCAGGTGGCTCTTGTCGTACTCCACCAAATCCCAAAGGTTCCCATACAGGTCCTTGAACACCGCCACCGTTCCATAAGGGGCCTGTTTGGGTTCCCGGACAAACTCGATGCCTCTGCCCAGCATCTTTCTGTAATCCCGCCAAAAGTCGTTGGTTTGCAGAAACAGGAATACCCTGCCGCCGGTCTGCTCGCCAATGAAGGCTTCCTGCTGGGCCTTGCTGGCACGGGCCAGTAAAATTCCGCTCTCCTTGGAGCCCGGTGGGGCCACCACCACCCAGCGCTTGTCCTGTTCCTGCTGATAGGTATCCTCCAGCAGGATAAAATCCAGCTTTTGGGTAAAGAAGGCAATGGCTTCGTCATAATCCCGTACAACAAGGGCCATCAGGGCAATGGACTGCTTCACTGCGGCCTCCTGGTGCTCGGTGCGGCTTCCTTCATCCCGGGTGCGAATCAGCTTTCGCTGAATCTTCCCGCTGATGGTCTTGGGAAGCTCCTCCACGAACTCAATGATACGGGGATATTTGTAGGGCGCAGTAACGGATTTCACATGCTTCTGAAGGGCCCTGACCAACTCGTCCCCGGCCTCGTACCCCCGGTTTTTCGCCAGTACCACGGTAGCCTTGACCACTTGCCCACGGTCCGGATCGGGCACGGCGGTAACTGCGCATTCCAGCACCGCCGGATGGGTTAGAAGCGCGCTTTCCACCTCAAAGGGCCCGATGCGATATCCGCTGGACTTGATCACATCGTCACTGCGGCCGATGAAGTAATAGTATCCCTCTACATCACGCCAAGCCATGTCCCCGGTATGGTACAGCCCTCCCTGAAACACCTCGTCGGTCTGTTCCTGGTTATGATAATAGCCTGCGAAAAGCCCCGGCGGGTGACCCCGATCAAGACGGATGACGATCTCACCCTCCACGCCGTCCTCCACCTCATTGCCCTGCGCGTCCACCAAAGCGATATGATAAGCGGGAGAGGGCTTGCCCGTAGAACCGGGCTTGGGTTCCATCCACTTGGTGGTCATCAGCAAGGGCGTGGTTTCGGTCTGCCCGAAGCCTTCGCGGATCTTCACCCCGGTGGCTTTGAGGAACTGCTCATATACCTCGGGGTTTAACGGCTCTCCGGCACAATTGGCCCACCGCAGGTGGCTGAAATCATACTTGCTGATGTCCTCCTTGATCATGAAGCGATAGACCGTGGGAGGCGCGCAGAAGCTGGTAACCCTGTGCCGTGTAATTACCTCCATCAGCTGGGAGGCCACAAGACGGTCAAAGTCATACACAAACAGGGTCGCGCCGCAGATCCACTGGCCGAACATCTTGCCCCATCCTGCCTTGGCCCAACCGGTATCCGCCACGGCCATGTGAATGTCGTCGTCCCCCAGATTGTGCCAGTAATAACCGGTTACCGTCTGGGCGATGGGATAGACCCAGTTGTGGGTTGACATCTTGGGCATCCCCGTGGTGCCGCTGGTAAAGTACATCAGCATCCTGTCCTCATTGGCGGGAAGATCCTTGGGTTTCTCCCAATGGGGGGAGGCTACCTCCAGCTCTTCGTTGAAGTTGAAAAAATGCTCGTCCTCACACAAGGTGAAAAGGGTGCGCACCGTTTTGCAATCGGGCTTTGCCGCCCATACATTGGCCCGAACCTCTGCCTCGTCCACACACAGGATGGCGCGGGCCTCCGCCGCGTTGGCCCGATAAACAATGTCCTTTTTTTGCAGCTGCGCTGTGGCCGGAATCAGTACGCAGCCGAGTTTGAGGAGCCCCAGAAATGCAATCCAGAATTGATAGCGGCGCTTGAGCATCACCATCACCGGTTCGCCCTTTTTCAGACCATGGGCGGCAAACACGTTGGCGGCCTGGTTGCTTAACCGGCTCATCTCGCCAAAGGTAAAGGTTCTCTCGTTGCCATGCAAATCACACCAGATCAGCGCCCGCTTTCCCGGCTCAGTCCTGGCGTACTCGTCGATGATGTCATAGGCAAAATGAAAGTGCTCCGGTATCTGCAGGGAAAAATACCGCTCAAACTCCTCTTGAGAAGTAAAATCCGTCCGAATATATCGATCCGCCAGCATACTACCATACTCCTTCTCTACAGCGGGCGCGAACTCCCATCCTCACATTCCTTAGGGGATCACCATCGCCAAAAAATGCACCGGCTCCTCACCCACAGCCTGCATGGCGTGGGGGGTGCTGGAGTTGTAATACACACTGTCTCCAGGACGCAGCACAACTTCATTCTTTCCGATGACCATGCGCATCACGCCGGAGAGGATGTAATCAAACTCCTGTCCCTCATGGCTGTTGGGCACCATCTCCCGGTTTGTTCCCGGAGGAACGGTTACATACAGGGGCTCAATCTTCCGATGGGCAAAGTTATAGGCCAGGTTCTTATACGTGTATTGGTCATGACGGACAATGTCCTGGCCTTTGCCTGCCCGGGTCACGCTGAGCACGCTGAGCCGGGGGGCCTCCCCTGTTAACAGCTCGGTCATATCCACATGAAAGACCTCGCCGATCTTCACCAAAAAACTGATGGGCATGTCCACTTCGCCGCTCTCATACTTCCGGTATTCCTCTACGGGTACGCAGAGTGCATCCGCCATCTGCTGGACTGTGTAGTCCGAAATTTCGCGAAGATCAAGAATGCGCATGGCAATCTGCTTCACCGGGTCGGACATGGTGATCCCTCCTTTTTCAAGTAGCCTTCAAAATTCCCTCTAAAGTCAACAGTGCGGTTTGGGCGCAACCCTCCTGCGGAAGCCGCCCGCTTTTTATGTTGTATTCCATTTGAAGCAGCGCATCATAGGCCGCCCCCAGGGTTTCCTGAGAATACCTGCGGGCCTGCAGCTGCGCCCTGGTTACGGCAAAGGGGGGCACACCCAGCAATGCCGCCTGGTTTTGCTGAGATACGCGCTCCTCCCCCAGCCGTCGGGCATGGTATAAAATCCTGTACTGGCGCAGCAGCATAGCCAGTATGCCCATACGGTCCTCCCCGCTGTGCTCCATGTCCGACAGCAGGCGGAATGCCTCCTCCCTCCTGCCCTCAGCCTGGGCATCCACCATCTGAAACACCGTGCACTCCAGGGATTTGGTACAGATCGCCTCAATGTCCCGGGATGTAATTTCCTCCCGATCACCCGCGTAGTTTGCCAGTTTATCCATTTCCTGCCTGAGCAGCGCCGCATCCCGGCCTACAGTAAACACCAGGAGGGCAGCGGTGTCCCTGTCCATTTTCTTACCAAGGGCCTTCATACTGCGACAGACCCAGTCCTGGCTTTCCAGGTCGCTCATGGGTGAAAAATCCACAATGGCATTGATTTTTTTAAGGTACGCATAAAGCTTTTTGCGGCCGTCGGCCTTCCCCTTCACGGTAAAGACCAGGCAGGTACTGGGGGATACATGGCCCAGGTAGTGAAGCAGGACTTCCGCCTTGCCCTCGTTTTCCTGTTTTCGCCCCGCCGTGAGCAAATCGCATTCCCGCACCACCACCACCCGCTTCTCCCCCATAAAGGGCAAGGTCTCGGCGGCTGCAATCAACGCATCGGCATCCGGGTTGTCCAGTTCCGCAAGGTTCATCTGCTCCAGGCCCTGGGGCAGCAGCTTTGCGCAGAGCCGGGCCAATGCCTGCTGCTTGATGTATTCCTCGCTCCCCTCCAGCAGATAGACCCCTGAAAGGGTTCTCTCCTTGATTGCAGTGAAAAAGCCCGTATGGTTCACAAATACCCCTCACTTGTACGTGGTCAGCTCCAGTCGTCCATCGGCGACTGTCAAGGTGATGTCTCCCCGCTCATCGGTGCGATAAACCGGTATGCCCTGACCGGCCAGACGCTCCAGTGTTTCCATGGCAGGCAATGCAGCGTTCCCCACCGGGCAGGATATGAGGGCCATGGAAGGCGAGACAAAGTCCACAAAGGCTTTGGACGTGCTGTTTTTGCTGCCGTGATGAGCCACCTTCAGCACGTCACAGGGAATGGCTGCATAGGATTCATACGTTCCATTCAAATCGCTGGCGCTCAGGAGAACATATCCGTCCATGTTCACGGCCAGGGCCATGGACATATCATTGGCGGCCTGGCCACTGCGCAGCTTGTTACCTATCGGCCACAGGGATGTAATGGTCACCTTATTGTAACGCAATTCCTGCCCTGCCGCAAGCTCCGCGACGGGAACACCCCTTTGCAGCAGCATATCCACCAGGTCGATTGCCTGAGGGTCCACCAGCTGGCGGGTGGCCCCTGCCGGGAGATAGACCTGTTTGATGGCTATTCCTGCCTGCATCAGCTCGGGAATCCCACCCACATGGTCCAGATGCAGATGGGTTAGAAACAGCGCATCAATGTCCCTTCCCTCTGCCAGCAGCGTGTCCGTCAGTTCCCTGCCATCCTCCCCCGTATCAATCCCCAGGGTAATCCTGCCATCCATCACCAGGGCCGCATCCCCATGCCCCACACTGAGCTGCAGATAGCGCAACTGAGGAGGCCGGGTGAGCCAAGCTCCGCCAAAGGCCAGGCCGGTCACCAGCATCAGGGCTACAAGCCGCCTTTTCCACCCCCCCGGAAAATATCTGGATATCAGTACCCCAGCCACCGCTGCTCCGCAGAGAACGAAGGCCGGCGCAGAAGGTACCCGAAGGGAGGCATAGGGCAGCTCCGCCAACAGCTTGACCAGCCACAAAAGACAGACACTGAGGGATTTGGCCACGAAGCCTACTGCAAGCCCAATCCAAGGTACAAAGGATAAGGCCAGGGCGATGAAATAGAGCGGCACCAGCACCCCCACCATGGGGACGATGAGCAGGTTGATGGCCACCCCATAGGTGGGAAGCTGATGAAAATATACCGCCGTGGGAAGCAGTACCCCCAGCTGCGCCGCAAGGGAGAAACTAAGCAAAGAGAGCAGCTTGAGCTTTTGCGCTTTCAGCCAGGCCTTCATGCCCCGGGACTCCCTTTCCATGGCGTGCCTGCCGAAGGCCCGCTTTCGGCTCTCCTTACCGCTAAACCAATCCATAAACACGGGCTGCAGAAGCAAAATCCCTGCCATAGCGGAATAAGAGAGTACCAGGCCTGCGGAAAACAGCTGCAAGGGGTTTATGATCAACACGACCACCAGGGAGGTTGCCAAGGTAATCAGTGGGTCGGGCTTTCTGCCCAGTTCCCGGCCCAGCAAGGCGGTAAGCATCATCACTGCCGAACGGACTGCAGCGGCAGAAAACCCTGTCAGACCACAGTACCCCATCAGCAGGACCGCCAGCACCGGCAACCGTAAACGTCGTCCAACTTTCAGCTTCTTTGCCAGCCACACCAGAAGCCCGCCTACAATGGCCACATGAAGCCCGGAAACCGACATCACATGGGCGATGCCTGTCCTTTGAAAGGCCAGGTTATCATCCTCCCCAAGCCCTTCCCTGTCGCTTACCAGCATGGCCATTGCAAGCCTGGCCTCATCTCCCATAACCTTTGTCAAGGCCTCCCGCATAGCGGCCCGGATACGCGAGGCAATATCTTTCCAGGGTGCATCCTGGGGCGTATTGTGGATCTGCAGACCCTTTAGCGAGGTGATCCCATAATGGATGCGACTTTGCAAAAGCCACATCCGGAAATCAAAATCATGGAGTCCCCCCTTGCCCCGAGGATGATAGACACGGCCTGTGAAGGATATCCTGGCTCCGTCATAGAGCTGAGGCATGGGGTCATCCCCATAGACATACAGGGTACAGTAGGCCCTGCCCCGCTGCCTTTGCCCATCCATCTCCACATCGCCTAAGAAAAAGGCAATCCGGTCTTGGGAATTTTGGGCAGGTTCCCCATAAACATAACCCGTTATGGCATATTCCCCCGGGGCAGGCTGCAGGGGATGAAGCCAGGCCTGCGCCCACAGCACCCCCAGAGCAAATACCGCCACAGCCACCCCCAGGTGAGGACCCAGGCCCATCCGGTGCAGCGAAAAAAGCAGCAACGCCGCCAGGGGCAGCAACAGCCAGGGCCAGCCGCTTTCCTTCATGGCCGGGGCCATAAGCATTCCCATCAGAAGCGAAAAAGCAACCACCAGCATCAGGTGGTTGCGTTCAGGATCATCGTGGCGGCGGACCGTAGTCACCAGGCGGCCTCTTCTTTCGTGCATGACCCTCTCCTGTGCCTGCGAGTTATTTGCTTTGGATGCTCTCCACCAGGCAAACCGCCTGGGCAGAAATTCCCTTCTCTGCTCCCTCAAAGCCCAAATGTTCCGTAGTGGTGGCTTTCACGCTGACGCAGGTGACAAGCATGCCCATGGCTTGTGCCAGCATCCTCCGCATCTCGTCTATATGGGGTCGCAGCTTCGGGCGCTGGGCCACAATGGTCACATCCACGTTAACAGGCCGGTATCCAGCCTCATCAAGCTGCTGCATTACCCTCCCCAGAAGCTCCAGGGACCGGGCTCCACGGTACTCTTCGTCGGTGTCGGGAAACAGCTTCCCGATGTCCCCCAGGGCTGCAGCACCCAGCAGCGCGTCCATCAGGGCATGGGTGGCTACATCCGCGTCGCTGTGGCCCAGCAGCCCTTTTTCATGGGGAATGGTCAAGCCGCACAGCACCAGCGGCCTTCCCTCCACCAATTGATGCACGTCCATTCCATGTCCGATCCGCATCATGCATCCGCTCCCCCCATCGCTCTGGTTTCCAGAATCCTCTCCGCCAGGGCCACATCCAACGGTGTGGTGAGCTTGATATTCTCATGGTCCCCCCGGCATAGATAAACAGGCAGGCCCATGTGCTCCACAAGGGCCGCATCATCCGTGCCCAGATAGCCGGTTTCCAGGGCGTGGTTATGGGCCTGACGCAGAAGCTCCACCCGAAAGCCCTGAGGCGTTTGCATCGCGAAGAGCTCCTCCCGGGGAAGGGTTTCCCGCACTCGCCCATCTCCCCCGGCCCGCTTGATCGTATCCGTCACCGGAACGGAGGCGATTCCGCTGCCATGCTCCATGGCAGAATTGATGACCCGTTGGATAACTGCCTCCGTCACCAGGGCCCGGGCGCCATCATGGACCAGCACCACGTCCGCATCAGGGGGCAGGGCCATAAGCCCCGCCAGAACCGATGCCTGGCGATTGCTGCCTCCCGGCACCACCTTGTGAACCAGATGGCTCATGCCATAGCGCTTCAGCAATTGTTCCATTGCCGCAAGCTCCTCTTGACGGGCTACCACCACCAGGTGACTGCACAGAGTGGAAAAAGGAGCAATGGCCCGCACAATGGCGGGAATGCCTCGCAATGGAACAAATACCTTGTTCTCTCCCCTGCCCATTCGCTCTCCCCGGCCGCCTGCCAGTACCACCGCAACGATACTCATCTCATTCCTCTCCCCGCTGAGACGCCACCTCCGGGCTTTCTTCAACCACCTGGTACAAATCCGCCGCGCCTTCCTTGCGCACATGCTCCGTGACGCTTGCGATCCGATACTTCCCCACCCGGTTGCCAAAGCGGATCTCCAGCAGATCTCCTTCCTTTACTTCTGCCCCGGGCTTGGCGACCCGACCATTGACGCTTACACGCCCTCCCGAGCAGGCCTCGTTGGCCACCGTGCGTCGCTTGATGATTCGGGAAACCTTCAGATATTTATCCAGCCTCATTGTGCGCTCTCCGCCCTTCCATCCTTGTCCTGTGATTGTACCCTGTCCCAGCCTCAGAGACAAGGCCTTGAACAAAAAAACGGGGCGCTCCGTAGAACGCCCGCGTTTGCATGAAAGCGTAAAAACCGCCTTCTCATTGTCGTTGCTTACTTGTTGACGCTGTCCTTGAGAGCCTTGCCGGCCTTGAAGACGGGAGCCTTGGAAGCCTTGATCTTGATCTGTTCGCCGGTACGGGGGTTGCGGGCAACACGGGCGGGACGATTGCGGACTTCGAAGGAGCCAAAGCCCACAACCTGAACCTTTTCACCTTCCGCTAACGCTTCGGTGATCACTTCGGTCACAGCGCCCAGGGCCTTCTCAGCGTCCTTTTTGGTGAATCCGGTCTTCTTCACGAGAGCAGCAGTCAATTCAGCCTTGTTCATAACGTAGTACCTCCTCAGTTTTAACCATCTGATCATGGTTTGAAATCGGGTTCCCCATTCGAAAGTCCCACAAAACAACGCTTCTCGAGAAAAGTGTTACTTTGCTTGCTTTCCTGAGCTCCAGTATACATCCATTTCAGATAAAGTCAAGTCCCCAACACATTTTCCTGCGCTTTTTATCGCGTTTTCCATAGAAACAAATCGATCGATGAATTTATCAGTAGCCGAAAACAGCGCTGTATCCGGATTTTTACCGCACAAACGGCACAGGTTGACAATGGAGAACAGCAAATCCCCCAATTCCTCCTCCGGATCCACCTTCTCCTTCAAATTTGCCAAAACCTCCTCTGTCTCCTCGCGAACCTTATCCAGGGCTTCCATGGGGCCGGAAAAATCAAATCCCACTTTGGCGGCCTTGTGCTGCACCTTCCAGGCCCGAAGCATGGTGGAAAGACCGGTAGATACATCCCGCATGGCTTCCCCGGTGGAGGTGATGCCCCGCTTTTCTCTCTTGATGGCTTCCCAGTTGTCGAGCACCTGAGTCGCCGTTTCCGCCTTTACGTCGCCGAAGATATGGGTGTGGCGCTCAATCAGCTTCCGGCATATCGCAGTGGTGACGTCATTCATCTCAAACTCGCCGTGCTGACGGGCAATCTCCGCATGAAACACCACCTGAAGAAGCACATCTCCCAGCTCATCGTACATATGATCGATGTCTGCCTCCCGCACAGCGGCAATGTACTCAAAGCTTTCCTCCAGCAGATTGGTCAGCAGGCTCTCATGGGTCTGCTCCCGGTCCCAGGGGCATCCCCCAGGGCCCCGAAGCCGGGCCATCACGGCCTTCAAATCCTCCATGTCATAGCGCTGCCGCTCAAGCATGGGCATTGCGGGCACATATACCGCCGTCAGGTGATCGTAATGCTCCTGCCTGTCCATATCACAAAGGGGCAGGCATTTCCTTTGCAACCCACCCTGGG
>Ga0123335_1008188_pt1 | contig 11330 bp, 7 predicted proteins | sample BiotimSIPDNA_2_FD_89707 | JGI IMG/M metagenome (GOLD analysis project Ga0123335, IMG submission 89707) | Anaerobic biogas reactor microbial communites from Washington, USA - Biogas_R2 time_0 SIP DNA | ecosystem: Engineered > Bioreactor > Anaerobic > Unclassified | place: Washington, USA... | reverse complement strand
TATTCGCTTTTTATTCCTTCTGTGCGAAGAAGTTGGCTTCGAATGACGGACTCAAGCTGAGGTGCCATACAAATGGTTCTTCTCGCATTATCTGTTTTTCCTTTTGTTATTTCTCCATAGAAATTTACTGAACGCCCAAGGGTAATTGTTTTATCTGCAAAACTAATATCTTGCTTTTGCAATCCGAGGGCCTCGCCCGGACGAAAGCCGGATAAGACATAGGTGCGAAACAAGAGGATATTATTGCACGGGGCTTCTTCGCCGGCAACCAACATCGTTTCGTGCTCTGATGAAAACAAAATGCGTATGTCAATCGGAGAGAGTATTCTTCGGGTTCCCTTTGGTGCAGATCGATAGATGCGCGGATCAATATCTGGTACGGATGGAAGGAGTTTGTTTTTCTTGGCGTACTTACAGAAATGAATGATAGTACTCCTAATGTTTGAGATATATTTATGCGACAATCCCTTGTTATGCGCTCTGCGCAGAACAGACTCCCAATCAGCTTCTGATACATACGAAATACGCTTATCACCAACGACAGGTCGGATGTAATTGTTAACGTGATTTATTCGAGGACGATAATCGGATATTGTTGCGTATTGTTTCAAATAATCACAATAATTCTCAAGATGATCAGAAATGCGTTTTGAAGAAGAAAGAACTCCCGATTGAATCCAGGCATCTGCTTTATCCTGGCACATACGCTTGCCAATTTTACCGGGTCGATAACATGTAAATGCTTTCCGTTGTCCTTGATCATTACTAGCATTCAACTGCCAGCGCTGATATTTTTCGAACCAACGAGCCTCTGGACGGTAAGACATTCGAAATCCTCATTGTGGGTTATTTATCTTTGTAATATAGTAAAATACTACTGAGTTGAAGTCAACGATGAGAACAGGCGCTAGGAAGAGAATTTTGGGTTGAAAAGTATTGGATTCATTAAGAGCGACAGGATTAATTCGATAATTAATTCTTGGAGGAGCAGAAAGACTTTCTTTTTGATGTTAACTCTTCTATGCACGACGGGTAAACAGCATATCGAAAAAAGTGATATTGGAATTGCTGGAAGAACTAAAACGGATATGCCAAGTCAAAATATTGGATATATCATGTTGATAGTAATCATTGCTGGCAATACCATTGATAGAATGGGGGGTTTCAGGATGACTATTGAAGAGCGATTTGTACTTATGACAAAATGTGTACGAGTGGGGTGGCATTATTTGTGGTGGTCTCGTCATGTTACTCGGGCGAGATATCATGATTATTACATTGAAAGTATTATGCCTCAGTGGAAAAAGAGACTGTAACTGTATTACGATTAAGTAGATAAGGAAATAAAAGATAACAAGCAAAAGGGATAAAGTCCATACGTGGTGTAATTTCGAAATGAAACGAGCCACAAGCTCGCTTTTGGTATAATGATTCTGGAAAGAAACTACACACTGGCCGAAAGGAATGTTGATATATGACATCAGTATTCTTAATAGTACGGCGCTCCCTGCATTGGCGCATGACTCTCTTCTATTTGCTAATGTTTCCGATGATACCATTGGACAAATTTTGGCTTTGTATGCAAGAGAAAAACAGAAACAAATATTTATTGCCTTCGATCGGGAGGGCAATTATGATAAAGTGGCACAGTCCATCATTAGAGAAAATACCGTGCTGAAATTGGATGCCGATGGGCAGGCCCTGTTCGGGCGGAAATGGAGTAGAAAGGATGTTGCGAAATGAAAATCCAATACAATAAACTTTGGAAAATACTCATCGATAAAAATATGAAGAAGTTGACCTCAGAGATGCCGCTGATATTAGTTCCAATTCCATCGCAAAGCTTGGTAAAAACGAAACGGTGCGAATGGATGTACTGATGAAAATTGCCGTAGCACTCGACTGCAAGGTCGAGGATCTATTTGAGACAGTCAAGGAGGAAAAAGAATGAAAAATAGTTATGGCCACATCATCGACGTGTTGAAAACAAATGAAAAATACGTAGCCGAGGATGGGAAGCTACTGAAAGCTATAGTATACCAAGATGCCATGACAATGGATGAAGGCCTGCTCCATCTTCTTCTTAGTGATGATGAACTCAAGACTACTTTCTTCAAGGTTGTTGACGGGTTGCTTATTTTTGATAAGCGTCAGTTTGCATGGTTAATTCAATCGAAAGAGTTTTTGCCAGATAGCTACACCGCTTACACTAATAAAATCGGCCTGACAACAGGTGGAAACTTCATCTCTTTGATGGACGGCGTGACACTCGATTTTCCTTACAAGGATGCAGTCCTAGCTGGTGGGCAAGACAAAGAGGATCAAAAACGCGATGAGATTGTGTTTCATGAGATCCTCGCTAAAGATCAAATTTCGAACTTGCTTGCTCCAAAGGTGTTCACGAACGCTAAACGTTATACAACTGATGGTGTAATGGAAGGTGTTACACTCACCGATGAGGACAACCTGATCATTAAGGGGAACAACCTGATTGCACTCTCCAGCCTGCTTGAACGATATGAGGGACGAATTAATTGTATTTATATTGATCCACCGTACTATTTTCGAGAATCTACTGCGACTGACACTTTCAGGTATAACTCCAACTTTAAACTATCTACTTGGTTATTGTTTTTGAAAAATCGTCTTGCTCTGGCTAAAAATCTACTTGCTCCCTCTGGCACCATTTGGATTAACATTAGCGAAGATGGTATGCACTATCTTAAGGTAATGGCTGATGATATCTTTGGAGCTGATCATTTTATCGGCACAATACCGAGGAGAACTAGAAGTGGAAAATCGGATGTCCCATTTAATTTATCTCAAGATTTTGACTGGCTTTTGGTCTATACAAATGTAAATGATAATGAAAAAGTGCTTGGTAGGACTGTCGAGCGTAAATACTATGAGACGGAAGATTTTCCGGGTAGACCTTGGCGACTAGCAGACTTAACGAAGCAGACAACAGCAAAGGAACGTCCCAATTCATTTTTCACGATGGTAGATCCTAAGACTGGAAAAGGATATCCTGCTAGCGAAAAAAGAACCTGGAATGTTTCTGCTGATACTTTTCAAGACTATTATGATCGCGGAGAGATTGTTTTCCCTGATGACTATCCTTTCCTAAACATAACAAAACCGTATGCTAGAAAATTCAAAGATAATGATCTGGCAAAGGGGAAACTTAGTGCAATTATATCCGATTTCCAAATGCAAGATTTTTTGAAAGCTGTTCTAAATAATTCGAAGAATGCCGATGGTAATAGTCAGATAGATTTCCTATTAGGACGTGATGAGTTTGATTACGCGAAACCTGAGAATTTAATTAAGGCAATCCTTGAAGTAGCAACAGGTGAAGAAGACATCGTTATGGATTTCTTTTTAGGGTCGGGTACTACAGCTGCGGTCGCACATAAAATGAAGCGACATTATATTGGAATTGAACAGATGGATTATATCAATACAGTTACGATTCCGCGTTTACAAAAGGTAATTGAAGGAGAGAAAGGTGGTATTTCAAATACCGTAGATTGGGAAAGTGGTGGTTCCTTCATCTATTGCGAACTTATGGAGGATGCTTCTCGTCGCATTCTCGATATTGAGCAGGCAACTACCGATACAATCGATGATTTCAAGGAAAGTATCTATCACGATGAACGAATCGTGCCGTACTTATCGACGAATGAGCTGCAAGAAGTTGATGCAAGTTTTGAGATGCTCTCACTTGATGATAAAAAGCGTGCGTTAATTTCGTTAATTGATAAAAATAAGTTGTATGTCAATTATTCTGCAATAGAAGATGAAGAGTATGCAGTTGCAGATGAAGATAAAGCTTTCACAAAATCCTTCTACCAAGGAGGGCAAGTGTGATGGCTGAAAAGCGGTTTTTCTATGAAACATTAGATGCTCTAGCAGATGCTGGAGCACTTGTCGATGTTCCAGAATATATTGAATCCAATCTTGCTCCAACAATTGAACTGCGTGAATATCAGAAGCGAGCATTTCAGAACTTCATAACCTATTACGAGAATGACAATCTGCGAAAGAACAAACAGGTGCATACTCTTTTCCACATGGCGACCGGTTCTGGAAAAACGGTTATTATGGCGGGGCTTATCCTTTATTTGTATGCGAAAGGCTATAGACGTTTTTTATTTTTCGTAAATCAGACAAGCATTTTAGAAAAAACAAAACTTAATTTCATCGACCCTGCTTCAACCAAATACCTATTTGCGGACACGTTGGAGTACCTTGGACAAAAGATAAAAATCAAAGCTGTTGATAATTTCAGTGGCATTTCACCCTGGGACAATGATATCTATATCTGTTTTACTTCCACACAAAAAATGCATCTTGACCGCATGGATCCAAAAGAAAACTCATTGACATTTGAAGACTTCGAAGATAATCAGATAGTCTTTATTTCAGATGAAAGTCATCATGTTAATACCCTGACCAAGCAGCAAGGAAAAGCTCTTGAAGTAGAAATAAATAGTTGGGAGTATACGGTTAATTCTGCATTTAGGAGCAATAGAGATAACGTGCTTCTGGAATTTACAGCCACTGTTGATACCAAAGACAAGAACGTGCGCGCAAAATACCTTGACAAAGTTATTATGAATTACCCGCTTCTCGAATTTAGAAAGAGCGGCTATACAAAGGACTTCCAGAACTTTGCAACTGATACTGATCTGTGGACACGCGCACTTATAGCTTGCGTAATGAGTGAGTATCGTCGCTATCTTTTTTCTGATGTCCATCAAAATATCAAACCCGTTGTACTGATGAAATCCCAAAAAATCAAGGATTCAGAAGATTTCTATAAGGATTTCTTCATAGGGATTAAGGCCTTGAGTATTTCTGATGTGCGAAGGTTATCGCATTTGCAGATCGGCGCACTCCAAGATGCATTGGATTATTTTTCTGAAAAGGATCCAACCTTTACACTTCTTGTGCGCTCGCTTCAAGATAGCTTTACTGAAGAAACTTCCATCATCATGAACGGTGCTAGAGACGACAATAGCCAGAATCAAATCCTAGTGAACTCGCTTGAAGATACAAACAATCCTATCCGCACAGTTTTTGCTGTCGATATGCTCAATGAAGGTTGGGATGTATTAAACCTTTTTGACATTGTGCGTCTCTATGACACACGTCAAGGAAGCGGTAAGGCTGGCAAGGTTGGTAGCTATACTATTAAAGAAGCCCAGCTTATTGGACGTGCAGCGCGATACTGCCCGTTCCAAGAAACAAAAGATCAGGAGCGCTTCACGCGCAAATATGATTTCGATTTATCGAATGATTATCGTTTGCTTGAAACCATGTTTTTTCATAGCAAAGATGATTCGCGTTACATTACTGAATTGCGGCAAGCACTCATTGCTACTGGTCTTCAAGATGAGCAAACTCAAACACTTACCTATCATCTCAAGGATACGTTCAAAATGTCGGATCTTTATCAACAAGGGGTCGTGTTTGGCAATAAACGTGTTCCAAAAGAACGCCAAGATGTATTCGGGATTGAAGGAAGCTTTAAGAATAAGACTTATACCTATCATCTTGAAACTGGGTCGGGCCGAATCCAAGCTCTTGTTAGCGAAGAAGGTTTGCCATCTTATACTAATCAGGTAATGACACAGCAACTCATGCGGCCGTTCAAGAGAGTACCATATAACATCCTTAGTGGAGCTGCCGAGCGATATGGGGAGTTACGTTTCTCAGTTCTAAAAACGAAATACCCAAATTTGAAAAGCCTACGTCAGTTTCTAACAGCAGAAGACTACCTTGGAAACTCCATGCTTGATGTTAGCTTTTCGGTGCAAAGTGAGTCACGTGCTCTGTATGAAGCGTGCGTATATGCTATGGGCATAGTTGCTCGCCACGTTACGGAAATTAAGCAGGAGTATGAAGGTACTACCACCTTTGAAGCAAAACAGCTGAAAAATGTGCTGCGTGATAAAATAATTACCTTGACAAAAGTTGACACGAACGGAGGAAGGGGTGTTTCACAAAATGTAAATATTAATCCTCGTTACCAACTCGATTTGATGAAAGAGAGTTGGTATGTCTTCAATGACAATTTTGGAACTAGTGAAGAGAAGCGTTTTCTTCGCTACTTCAAATCAGAGGTTGCTCCGGTACTCGAAGAGAAAGGCTTGGAATTTTATGTAGTTCGAAATGAACGCGTACCTGATTTGGCGATTTACAGCTTCATTGATGGAGAGCGTTTTGAACCGGACTTTTTACTGTTCGTACGCGAGCATAAAAGTCAGAGATTAGTATCAAATCAGGTATATATTGAACCTAAAGGCACGCATCTGCTTTTGCAAGATAGCTGGAAGGAAGACTTTTTAGCGCAAATTACCCATCAGGCAGAAGTTGATAAGAGTTATACCTTCGGCAACGAATACAAAATCATTGGCATGCCCTTTTTCAACGAAGAAGCACGAATGAGCAGTTTTATAGAAGCAATGGATAAATTCGTGGCGAATATTTGACGCAGCTTTTAAGAAATGCTATGAGTTTACAAGGAGGCTTAAAAATTGAAAGCAACAGAAGCAAAGCTATTAGAGTTTATAAAAAAATCACCTCAATTTGTAATTCCGATTTATCAACGATCGTATTCCTGGTCAAAAAGAGAATGTCGTCAACTTTGGGATGACATTGTGCGTGCTGGCGGTGATGAGAATGTCAACGCCCACTTTATTGGTTCTATCGTCTATATAGAAAAGGGAATTTATCAAGTCACAAGCCAATCACCGATATTGGTCATTGATGGCCAACAAAGATTAACAACGATTTCATTACTAATTGCTGCATTAGCAGATAAGTTGAGTCTTTTGCCAGACGTTAATCAGGAAATTCTAGAAGGATTTTCACCTAGGAAATTGAGAAACTATTATCTTAGAAACCCGGAGGAAGAGGGAGAGAAGTATTACAAGCTCATTCTTTCTAAAACAGATAAAGAATCTATGCTAGCGATTGTTGATAAAACAGATATCCCCCGTGATTATTCATTTAGGATTTATGAGAACTATGACTTATTTAGAGCATTTTTAGATGAGTATTCGGATCACTTAGATGTAGTGTGCAGAGGCATCGCAAAACTTATCGTTGTTGATATTGCATTGAGTAGTGATCAAGACAATCCGCAGCTAATATTTGAAAGCATGAATTCTACAGGAAAGGAATTAACCCAAGCAGATCTTATTCGAAACTACATATTAATGGGTCTTGATATAAAGCAGCAATCCTATTTGTATGAGCATTTTTGGAGACCGATGGAAATAGATTTCGGACAAGAAGCTTATACCTCAGATTTTGATGGGTTCATGCGGCACTACCTAACTGTTAAGACAGGTAGAATACCTCGGATAAATGAAGTTTACGAGAGCTTCAAAGAGTATGCTACTTCAATGCAGTTCAAAAATATCAACATGAGCATGATTGTAGAGGACATAAGAAAATTCTCTAAGTACTTCTGCAACATGACATTAAAGCAAGAGCCAGACAAAGACCTACAATTAGCCTTCAATGATATTAAGGAATTGCGGGTCGATGTAGCTTATCCTATGCTTTTAGAGGTCTATAATGATTATGCGTCTGGAGTCTTGGCGAAAAATGATTTTGTCGAAATAATACGACTTATTGAAGCATACGTTTTCCGAAGAAACATTTGCTCGATCCCAACCAACTCATTAAATAAAACTTTTTCAACATTTATGAAATTGGTGGATCGCATGCGTTATGTCGAAAGTGTCAAGGCTCATTTTATCTTATTGCCATCCTATCGCAGATTCCCGAATGATGTTGAATTTGGCAAAGAACTTCAAACGAGAGATGTGTATAACATTCCAAGAAGAAGTTATTGGTTTAAGAAAATAGAGAATCACAACCGCAAAGAACAAGTTGAAGTGGATCAATATACGATTGAACATATAATGCCGCAAAATCCTAATTTGTCGGATGAGTGGAAAGAGACAATAGGTTCTGAGTGGAAAAGAGTGCAAGAAACATGGTTGCACACAATAGGAAACTTAACACTCACTGGATACAACTCGGAATACAGTGACAAGCCTTTCATCATTAAAAGAGACATGGAGAATGGATTTCGTGATAGTCCGATTAAATTTAATCAGTCTCTCAGGAACGTGGAGAGATGGGACGAAAATGCTATCAAGGAAAGAGCTATGAAGTTAAGTGATATTGCATTAAATGTTTGGGCATCACCAAAGCTACCAGATGATGTTCTTGCTACATATCGTCCAGATTCAATAGTGAAGTCAGCTTACTCGATTAACGATTATCCTTACTTGTCATCAACTAATAATTCGTTTGTCAAGGAGGTTAGAACGCTATTTGATGTTCTTCATAAAGAGATTTTAGCAATAGATTCGGTGGTAAAAGAAGAATATCTAAAGCTATACATCGCTTTCAAAGCGGAGACGAATTTTGTCGATGTGGTTCCGCAAGCTAAGCGTTTAAGACTTTCTTTGAATATGCCTTTTGCAGAAATTAATGATCCAAAGCAGATTTGCAAAGATATTACAAATCTTGGGAGATGGGGTAATGGTGATGTAGAAGTTGGTTTTTCTGACATTAAAGACCTACCATACATAATGAGCCTTGTCCGGCAGTCGTTCGAGCGTCAAATGAATAATTCAACAGAATACTAGTAGAAATGGAAAGTGCTATAGAATAGGTAGGGGCAAGGCTGTTGACCTGTTCCCTCCTAACTACTGGCCAGTTGCTGAAGTGTAAATAAGCATGATATCCATCTTGTCGTCTTACGAAAAACAGTTGATTCATTATCACGAACAGGCAGCTCATAAACACATACCGGACACTCAGCTGGAGCTATCGTTACAAGATGAAACCTTTTAATTATGACTATACTTTATAATTATTCATCGGTTGCCGACCAAGAGGGGGTGCAAAGACAGCGATGATGGAAGTAGCATTAAGGCAGATGACCTTGCAGAGCATAGTCTATAAACAAAACAAAAGGTTTGCTCAGTCAGCCAATGACCGCAGAAAGCCTATGAATCAAGCGGTTTTTGCCCCCTTGCCAACCAGCAATAGTGCAAGAACCGCTTATTTGCATTGTATCAAAGACGGTATGAACATAGAAATAATCATGCAGAGATTGATACAATTTAATGATTGCCGTAGCTCGTTACCGCTTGCAGGGTAATTTGGATTTTGCGGGTAAGTTGAGAGCCGGGTATGCCCGGTTGTTTTTATATTACGGACAAGCACGATAATGGGAGGTCGCAAATGGCAGTCGATTTAAAAACAGTAGAAAAAACATTAGCTGAATATAAAGTTTACGATGCATGGCAGTATGTGGAAAGCTTGCGTGAAACGCTTGGCTATATGAGTGTTTCTTATGAAATGTTAAACAAGGTGCATGGCCACAGGGTTTTAACATTAAAAGATGTTCAGCAGGAAAAATTTGAGGAGGCTTTCAAAGATGGAGGCACTCAATACACAATTAGTGATTTGAAACGAACAAACTTGGATATTGGCGGTTATGAACTCGATGACATTATTTTTCTGAGAAAAACTGCAATGGAATTTTTCCATTATGGACGTATGGGTATGGATGTTCTATTCCAGATCGTTAATGCAGCACTTCTAGGAGATGACGCATTCAGAGTAGACGATAAGGGTCTTTTAGTGAAACTTCTCAAAAAATTAGGAACCAAACCGGAGTTTGCAAATCTTCTACAACTGATGGATGCCAATAAAAATGACGTGCGTTATCAGTATCTGATGGCATTCGATAATTACATGAAACACATCAAAACAATCCTGATTACAGTAAAAAATAGCATTTTTATTGGGAACGAAGATATATTCGAGTTGAATGCATTCTCTTACAATGGCGTTGATTATTCGAGTGAAAATGCACTAGGCAAAATCCATGAGATTCATGATTATGTACTGAATACAATTGATGCAATGCTGCAGGAAATCATGACCCAAGTCCCCAATTGCTTTTCGAACAGCCAGCGCGTACAAGAAATTCACTTTAAGCATGTATCTACTGAACGTGACAAAAAGCCGTACATCGAATACATATCCTATTTTATAGATGTGCCAAATGATATTTCTGATTTGCCAGCAGAAATCAAAGTTTATCCACTAATCGTAAAGCCAAACGATGAAATATACAGTTTTGATTTCCGCTTCGATAAGATCTTCATTCGAAAAAGCGGAAGTGATGAACAGGATATTGTCGGTATGGCTACACTAAAAAATGGCGTAGCATCAAATGAGTTTTACAGAATTTATGAAGTAAAACCTTGCCAACAATTCGATTATATCTTGTATACCACTAATTTTAAGACAGCTTACGCTGGCCAAAAATTTCATATGAATTTATATGCCATGAACGGAGTTATGCTTTTTATCAATGGAGATCCTCAGAAACCTGAACAAGAATCACAAGTCGAAGACTCAAGTAATGCGATAGAAAATTAACCAGAAATTTTTTCAAAAACCTCTTGACGGGGACATTGTCCCCAAGTTGTACAATGTTTTTAAGAGGAGGTGTTGCAAATAATGCAGACTAAAGAAGTTACAAAAATGCTCGGTATCAACAGGGAGCGAATAAAATACTTCAAGAGACAGGGGGTATTTGTTCCGGAAAGCTCATCATTTGATAACAGAAACGCAGAATATACCGAGAACGATGTTGATATGCTCAGGAAACTGGTTGTGCTTACTAAGTCCGGTTTGGCCTGTGGTGACATCAAGAAGGTGCAAGATGGTGATTTAACATTGAAAGAAGCAATTGTCGAGCGCAGGAATTCGATAGAGGAAGAAATGAAAAGAATGCGGGGGTCGCTGCTTCTTTCGGAAGAATTGTTAGAAAAAGATGTGCATTATGACTCTATGTCGACAGAGTATTTCTGGAATAAAATTCACCAGAAAGAGCAGGAAGGCGAAGAGTTCATGGATGTGTATGGCTATCGACCAGTCCCACTCATGCGCAAAGTTAGATGCCCCTATTGCAGTGCAGAACAGGAAATTGACTTCGAGGATTACCTTTGGTGCTTGTGCCCGCGTAACATGTCCTTGTGCTGACGGAGTTGCCTGTCCATCACCAGCCGGATATACTTGTCAATGACATTCTAACAGAAAGGCGAAAGCCCCGGGTGTTGTAGTCCTGTTGTGACGCAGGACATCCCGAGGCTTTCTTGGTCATTGTACCGTGGTTATTGCATACACCGGTGTGGCGGAGCCACGATTCCGGCGGGTGGTGAGCCACCCGTCCGGAAAAAGTGAGCCAGCGCTCCGGGCGATGAGCCAAGGTCGATGCGAAT
>Ga0123335_1008184_pt1 | contig 11335 bp, 11 predicted proteins | sample BiotimSIPDNA_2_FD_89707 | JGI IMG/M metagenome (GOLD analysis project Ga0123335, IMG submission 89707) | Anaerobic biogas reactor microbial communites from Washington, USA - Biogas_R2 time_0 SIP DNA | ecosystem: Engineered > Bioreactor > Anaerobic > Unclassified | place: Washington, USA... | reverse complement strand
GGGTTTCAGCTGTGGGGCCCAGAGCGACGGCTTGACCCTCCCGCATCAGCATCACCCGGTCGGCCAGGCTCAGGGCCAGATTGACGTCGTGGAGCACGCCAATCACGCTCCTGCCCTCTTGCTTGCGCCACCGGCGCAAATAGTGTATCAGCTCCGCCTGGTACTTGAAGTCCAGATGATTGGTGGGCTCATCCAGCAAAATGATCTCCGGGTCCTGGGCCAATGTTCTGGCCAGAAACACCCGCTGAAGCTGCCCGCCAGACAGACGGGAGATTTCCCTGCTTTTTTCCGGAAGCAAATCCACAGCCGCCAGGCAACGCTCCACCACCTCCCGGTCCTGCCTTGAAGGCTGTCCCCACAGCCCCGTCCGGTGAGCGTAACGGCCCATCATCACGGTTTCCTCCACGCTGTAGGAAAAGTACACGCCGGAGGACTGGCTGAGCAGAGCGACGCTTCTGGCGATGGCCTGAGGGTTCATGCTCCGCAGCGGCTTTCCGTGCAGCAAAATATCCCCCCGGAAGGGAAGGAGATTGGCAATCGCCTTCAGCAGGGTTGTTTTCCCGCAACCGTTGGGCCCGATGATGCACAGGGTTTCATTGGCGGCCAATGTAAGGGACACGCCGCGGACCACATCCCCCTCCCCGTATCCAGCGCTGACATCTCTCAGCTCCAGCATCCGCTTTCCCTCCCCTATGCCGACCGGCCGGTCCTGCGCCTGAAGTATACGTAGGCGAAAAAGGGCCCGCCAATCAATGCCGTTACCACACCCACAGGCAGTTCCTGGGGAGAGAGGACCGTGCGGGCCAAAAGATCGCAGAGTACCATAAACAGACCGCCTATCATCGCAGCCATGGGCACCATCCGCCTGTGGCTGGAGCCAAAAAGCTTGCGAGCCACATGGGGGGCGATCAGGTCGACAAACCCGATGATGCCCGCGAAGGCCACAGCACTGCCGGTCAGCGCTGCGGTAAGGATCAGCATGAACCATTTCATGCGTTTGAGCGGCACACCCATGGACTGGGCCTGCTCCTCCCCAAAGGTCATCATGTCCAGCTCCCGGTGGCAGCGCACCATCAGCACAATACCTGTCATCGTGATGGGAGCCAGAATCAGCACTGCTGACCAATCCTTCATGGAGAAGCTGCCCATCTGCCAGAAGATCAGCTGCTGCATCTGCTCCTTGGCCAGGGCAGACATCAGCATGGTCACCGCGTTGGTAAACAGCGAGAACACAATCCCTATCAGGATCACGGTGTTGTTTTCCATCCTGCCGTCCAGCCTGGAGGCCACCGCCATGGCCAGCAAAATGGTGCCCAGGCCAAAGACAAACCCCATCACAGGAAGGGTGAACAGGGAGAGCCCCGGCAGGCTGATTCCCAGGAAAATTACCAAAGCAGCTCCCAGAGACGCACCGGAAGACACTCCCAGCGTATAGGAGGACGCCAAAGGGTTCTTCAGGACGCTTTGCATCACCGCTCCGCTGGCGGACAGACCGGCGCCCACAAGAAAGGCCAGCAGAGCCCTGGGCATACGCAGCTTCCAAAGAATGTTTACGGAAATATCGGTAATGCCCCCGGGGAGAGCGGTGTGAAAGAGCTTATGCCCCAGGATGCCCACCACATCCCCCGGCGGAATCCATACGCTCCCCACGCCCACGCCCAACAGCAGCGCGGCGGCGCTCAGGCCAACCGCAAGCCATTCCTTTGCGCGAAGCGTCATCAGCGCTCCTTGGGCAAACCTGCCTGCCCGTACAACTCCGGGTATACCGCAAGGGCCATCTCCCACAGTGCTTTTACAATGTTCTGGCTGGGGCGGTTGCTGGCGTCGGTGTCGATGGAATAAACCTGATCGTTCTTAACTGCGTTCATAGCGTCCCAACTGGGCCGGGCCTTGATTTCCTCCGTGGGATTGTCGATGTAGTTGACGCAGGTGAGAATCACATCAGGATTGGCAGCCAGCAGGGTCTCGTCGGTGACCGAGATCCAGGAGTTGTGATCTGCCAGCACATTGACGGCTCCAATCAGCTCAATCATTTCATGGAGAAACACGCCGCTGCCGAAGCTGTACAGATAAGGTGCTGCGGAAATCTCGAAATACACGGATTTCTTCTGGGTGACGGTATCGCCGACGGCCCTCACAGCGGCGATTTCCGCTTCCATTCCCCTTACCACCTCGTCACCCTTCCATACCGTGCCTAATACTGCCGCGATAAAGCGAATATCTTCCTTGATCCCCTGAATGCTGTTGCTGGTAGGGATATAAATGACGCATACCCCTGCATCTTTCACAGGCTTGTAGGGATCCTCGCCGCCCACCTGGCTCATCCCGCTCACCAGGAGCACGTCCGGCTGGAGAGCCAGAATTTGCTCTGCGTCTGGTGCCAGCATGTCCAGCAGGGGCAGGTTCTCCGGGATGCCCTCCACCTGGGCAGAGTAGGTATCCGCTGCCACCAGCTTCTTGCCTGCACCCAGGGCAACCAGAATTTCTACATTGGAAGGGCCGAATGCTATGATGCGTTTTATGGTTTCAGGCAGTGTGATAGGCGTGCCCTGCCGGTCCGTGGTCACAGCGGCGGCCTTTTCATCGGTTATACGCGCCGGTATCAGGCAGCAGGCAGCCACCGCATCGGCCATACCCGCCACCAGCAGGCAGCAGACGGCAACCCATGAGATCAGTTTCTTCATGCACATATCTCTCCTTTGGATCGGATCCATGGAAAATCCGCAGGCAAACGATCCCCTTACTTCACCCGCTTGTAGATTTCCAGCACATCCTGCCAATACAGTTTTTTGAGCCCGCCGATGGGGTTCTCACTGCCAAAAGCCGCGGATGTGGCCTTTTTGGCCATTTCCTCCAGCCGGTCACCAGGGATACCCAGCTCCGTCAGGGTGGCGGGCAGGCCCATCCGACTGTAGAACCGGCGCAGGCGGTCAATGCCCTCCTGAATCAGCGCTTCCGGGTCCCGATAGCTGCCCTGGACACCCATCACATTCACCGCGAATTGCACAAACATATTGGGGTTGTCCCCATGGACATATTCCATCCAGCCCGGCGTCAGGACGGCCAAGCCCGTGCCATGGGTCACATCGTAAATCGCCGACAACTCATGCTCCATGACGTGGCAGGCCCAGTCCTGCTCCCGGCCCATGCCCACCAGGCCATTGTGGGCCACAGTACCACCAAACCCCAGCTCGCACCAGGCCTCGTAATTCTGCGGGTCCTCCAGCACAATGGGCGCATTCTTCATCAGCGTTCGCAGCACCGTCTCGCACAGGCCGTCCGTTAGGTCTGTGTGGGTGGTGTTGGTGAAGTAGCGCTCAAAGACATGACTCATCATGTCCGCCACCCCAGCCGCCACCTGAGCCTTGGGCAAAGTGAAAAATAGCTCCGGATTCATGATGCTCAGCAGCGGGCGAAGGCGAGGGCTGCCGTAGCCGTATTTCAGCTGCTTTTGTTCGTTGGTGATCACCGTGTCACCGCTGGATTCACTTCCCGCTGCGGGGATGGTGAGGATGGTGGCCACAGGCAGCGCCTTTTCGACCTCCCTGTTGTGTTCATACAGATCCCAGACGTCCCCCTCATAGTATACGCCCATGGCAATGGCCTTGGCGGAATCGATGGTGCTTCCGCCGCCCGCCGCCAAAATCAGGTCCACCTTCTCCTTCTTGCACAGGGCAATCCCCTCATGGACCAAGGACAGCCGGGGATTGGGCAGTACGCCGCCCAACTCTACAAAAGCCAGGCCGTTTTCCTGCAGGGATGCGATCACCCTGTCATACAGGCCGCTGCGCTTGATGCTGCCGCCGCCATAATGCACCAGCACCTTGGAGGCGTGAGGCTTAAGCAGCTCGCCGATCCGGTTTTCCGAGCCTTTTCCAAATATAATCCTGGCAGGAGAATAAAAATCAAAATTCAACATCCCAACGCACCTTCCTTATGATGTTCGTTCTTTCCTGATTGTAAGGCCAAAGCAAAGAATTGGCAACCACAAAAAAGCCCAGGCTTCTGCCTGGACCCTCCCTTTATTCCAGAAAAACCCCTCATTCCAACTCAGGCAAGGCCGAAGCGTCATCTTCCATAAGCTTGGGAGGAAAGATCAACGCATTGATCGCCAGGCCGATCAGTGTGCCGATGAAGGTGCCGATGATCCGCTTGACGCCGTAGACCCACGCCTCGCTCATGGTATTGAGGTACGCTACGGCAAAATATACGATGGCCCCGGGAACAATGCTCTCCTTTTTGTCCAGCAGATTGTCCACACATATCATAGGGATCAACCCCAGGGAGATCAGCAGCACGTTTTCTGTAAAAGAGGAGATGGCGATCCCCACCACACCGCCGGTCAGGGTGCCGATGTTGCGAATCAGCGCCGCACGCAAGGAGGTGGACAGCGTTCTTTCCACCGCCACCACAGCGCCGATGCAGGCAAAGAAGGGCGACTGATTGAGTACATATTTCATAAACAGGGCGGATACAAAAACAGCCGCCACGGTTTTCATGGTGCGCAGCCCAAGGAAGGGAATGACAGGGAACAGGGAGGAGCGCTGCTGTGGGGACAAAGGGATACGCCTCTTTCTGGTGGTGACTGGACGCCAAACGCATACCATCATACGCCTCAGGGCCTACCATAGACAATATCGGATTCATCCATACAATGGACAGATTCTCCATCCCAAAACCCTGTTACTCCTCCTCCACCCGGATCATACTTTCCATGGTGGCAATCTCCCGGGGGATTCCATGGATCGCCTGCTGCATGGCCTTTTCATGGGCACTGTGGGTGATAAACACCAGCGGTACCCTTCCATCCCTTTGCCCGCCCTTTTGCTGCATGGCGGCGATACTTACCCCCTGGTCGGCGAAGGCCTTGGCGATCTGGCTCAGCACCCCCGGCGTGTCCTTGGCCAGCAGCCGGATGTAATAGGGGCAGCTCCAATCCATGTTCTTCTTCAGGGCGACGGCAGGAATGGGTTCATTGTCAAAGGTGGGATACAGGTGCTTCTGGGCAGAAGCCGCCCGCACCAGGTCGCTGACAATAGCGCTGGCGGTAGGCATGTCCCCCGCCCCACGGCCCAGAAACATCATCTCCTGGCAGGCATGGCCTTTCAAATACACCGCGTTAAAGGAGCCCGAGACATTGGCCAGGGGATGGTCGCAACGAATAAAGGTGGGGTGCACTCTGGTTTCCACGCTCATCCCGTCCCGTTTGGCGATTGCCAGAAGCTTCAGCGTATAGCCAAGCTCCAGACCGCAGCGCACATCCTCGGCCTGGATTCCCGTGATCCCCTCCACATAGATATTCTCAAAGGGCACCCGGCCATGAAAGGCAAGACTGGCCAAAATACTGAGTTTGTAAGCGGCATCCAGGCCCTCCACGTCGGCTGCCGGGTCCGGCTCCGCCAGACCCAGACGCTGAGCCTCGCAAAGTACATCGTCATAGCTCTCGTTGTTCTTGCTCATGCGGGTGAGGATGTAATTGGTGGTGCCGTTTACGATGCCAAAAATCTTATCGATCCGGTTGGCCTGGAGACTGTCCTCCAGCGCATGGATGATGGGAATGGCCCCGCAGACCGCCGCTTCATAATAAAGCCCAGACGCATGCTCCTTGGCGGTTTTTTGCAGGGTATGCCAATGGAGGGCAAAAGCCACCTTGTTGGCGGTTATCACGGTTTTGCCGCTTTCCAAAGCCCGGTGCAGCCAAGTGAAAGCCGGTTCCTCGCCCCCCAAAAATTCCACCACAATGGAGATTTCCGGATCCTCCAGCACATCCTCCACCTTCCGGGTCAGCACTCCCTCCGGAAAGGCTATGCCACGGGATTTGTTGATGTCTCGTACCAGCACCTTCTTCACATGAAAGGACAAATCCGTCCTGTGCTGGATATCCTTTCCAAAGCTCTCCAGCAACCGCCAGACGCCGCTGCCTACATTGCCGCATCCCAGAAAGCCTATGTGAACAACTTTCATCCCGGTCATCCTTTCGCCGCCTGCGCCTATCCCTGCGGCAGCTCACTTCTCACTCATTGCGCTCATACAGGATCCGCAGGCCCTTGAGAGTCAGCAAGCCATCCCGCTTGTCGATGCCCGCATCCTCCCCCACAAGCACCGCCATGCCTCCCGTGGCCACCACATAGGCATCCGGGGTACCCAGCTCTTTCTTCATCTGCCTGATCAGGTATTCCACCTGGCCGATGTATCCGTAGATGAGGCCGGACTGGAGGTTGGTTACCGTGGTTTTGCCAATGACATGATCAGGCCTTACCAGCTCAAAATGAGGCAGCTTGGCCGTGTCCCGAACCAGGGCCTCGCTGGCCAGCTTGATACCGGGGCAGATGCAGCCCCCCAGAAAGGAGCCGCCCGCATCCACCGCTCCAAAGGTAGTGGCCGTGCCAAAATCAATAAAGATGCAGGGCCCGCCATAAATCTCGTAAGCGGCCACGGCGTTGGCGATACGGTCGCTGCCCAACTCCCGTGGGTTTTCGTACTTGATGTTGATGCCCGTTTTAATCCCCGGCGCCACCATCATGGGAGCCTTGTGAAAGTAGTTCTTGCACATGTGCTCCAGGGTGAAGTTGATGGTGGGGACCACACTGGACATGGCAATGCCCTCCACCGCCTTCATGTCGATCCCCTGATGGGCGAAAAGGCCCGACAGGATCAGGCCGTACTCATCGGAGGTATAGGTTTTGCTGGTGGATATCCGCCAATACTGCCGCAGGCGACTTCCTTCAAACAGCGCAGTCTTGATATTGGTATTTCCCACGTCCATGGTCAAAATCATTTGCTACGCTCCTTTTGTGCAAATCCCGCGGTTTTGCGTCCGGAACGCCTCTGCAGGGCATCCACCGCAGCTTTGAGGACAGGTACCAGAATGGCCGCCACAATCATCTCTGCAATGCCGTTTGGCAAGCCCACCGCTGCCACCAGCCAGGCAGCGGCGCGGTCGGAATAGGCGCTGTCGGCACCGCCTGCGGCAATGATACCATTCAGCAGCTCATTCAAGTCCTTCCCATACAACAGCAAAATCATCCCCAGGCAGCCCACGGTATTGGTGAGCGTGCCAAAGGCCGCCGCCACCCCTGCCCCGATCTGGCTTACAATGGAGCGGGATCGAAAGAGCTTTTTCCAAAGCAGATAGATCCCCAGGGCCGTCAGGGGAATCAGCAGCCGCGGCAAAACACTGACCAGGGGATTGCGGAAAAACAGCGTCAGTCCCACCATGCCGCTTTCCCAGGCCCGGATCAGGCTGCAAAGCCCAAACACCAGGCCCACCGTCATGCCCACCACAGGCCCTTCCACCAGGGCAGCCAAAATGACCGGGATATGCACCGTGGTAACAGCGGGAAGTGGCGGAGGCAAAAGAATCATTCCGATGGGCGTAAAAACCAGCACCGCCGTGATGGCGCTGAGCATGGCAGCCACCACCATCCTGCGGGTGGACTCGCTCCTTTTTCTCCGTTTCCCATGCAAATCATTGATTGTCATGTTTGATCCTCCGTTCGAGTTCCTGTGAGATACCCGACGTGGGCCCAGGAGGGTACAAGCCTGTGTATACCGGAGGCACGCGTCCGGCTCCCGGAGATGCCGGCACGGCCTCTTGCTGCCATTATAAATCCTTGTTATTGGAATGTAAAGGAAAGGAGAAAGAACCTGGGGCAGGTCCCTACTTCCCATTGAGAATTTTTACCCGGCCCTTCTTGCCGTATAACATGTCCAGGTACCGGAGGGCACATTTCCGGTCCACGATGACCACCCCCATGGGAACGCCTGTCTCCTCCAGAGGCGTATCAAGATTTCCTTCAGCGCGAATCACTCCTACCGCGCGTAAAAATCGTACATAGGCATCATATTTTTTGGCAATGGGGCCGATCAGGAAACAGCCGGCGGAGTTGGCATAACCCTCCCCCAGGCCATTGACAACCCGATGATGGATATGAATGCTCCTGCAGGTGCTCACTCGTCCACTACTAGCATCATCCTCATTAAAGCGAATCACCGGTACACTGCCATCTTCCGCCTGGGACGTTACCTCCAAAGCCGGGTATCCCTTATGGTTGACCGTCACCAGGTGATACAGACCGTCCCGTACGATCGGCATATCCCTTCCGTCGTTAAAGTCCGTATCCTTGGGATAATCAGGTACCGTGCTGCAGAAGTTATCCTCAAATACGATGGCTGGCTTGCTGCCTATGTTTTTTACCACCACGCACAGGGCATTTTGGCGCACTGTAACCTTTGATGTTTTCCCCGAGCCTTCAAACAAAAAAACAGCTGCTTTCCCCTGCTCCAGCACCAAACGTCCGACGCGTTCATCATCCAGGAACTTGTTGATCGTTTGATCCACATAGTCGCTTGTGGCAGCGGAAGCCGCTGTGGAGTGAAGGGGCAGAAACTTCTGATCCGCGGGTCCGGGAAGGACAACTTCGCCAGCAAAGCCGCTGGTTGGCAGAACTGATACCGCCAATGTCACAGCAAACGCCAATGCAAGAATACGGCAAGTATTCAGCTTCATGCCAGCGTCCTCCCGAGGATGAATGACGAAACGATAGATTTAATACCGCAATGATACCATCGATAAAAAAGGGTGTCAACATGATCCGGGGAAGACCGAATACGTAAAAACAGCACCAGAATCGTTTGTGAACGACTCCGGTGCTGTTTCAGCCAGGCAAGTCTTACTCCTCGTCTTCCCCTTCCATCACATCGGGAAAAAACGGCTTGTTGCACTTGGGGCAGACAGGGCTCTGGTCAAAATCGATGTCCGCTGCCTTCAGGCGCATGGGATTGCCGCAGTGGGGGCACTCAAAGGACAACTCCTCGTTCTCGTTGAAGGCCGACTCGTCGTCCTCCTCATCATAGTCCTCGTAATCGTCCTCGTCCTCTTCGTCTCCAAAGAGCACCTCTTCCATGTCACTGAGATCCTCATCGATGGACTCCACGTACTCATCCAGCTCCGCCATGCCGTTCTCCAGCTCTGCCAGCTTCTGCGCCATTTCATCCATGACGGACAGCATTTCCAGCATAAGCTTGTTCTCGTTCTGGTCCTTGGAAAGGTTCATGCCTTCAGCCAAACCCCTCAGGTATGCCGTGCGGTCTGTCAGATTGCCCATAGGGTCTCCTTTCGCGGCTTCCCATTGCCTGGGATAGCAACACACTCTATTTTATTGTTACTTGCACCGCTCCATGTATTCACCGGAACGGGTATCCACGCGTATGCGGTCCCCCGTGTTGATGAACAGGGGCACCTGGAGGCTGTATCCGGTTTCCAGCTTGGCCGGCTTGTAGGTATTGCTGGCGGTGTCGCCCTTGAAGCCCGGCTCGGTATCAATGATCTCAAGCTCCACAAAGTTGGGAGCCTCCACACTGAAGGCGCTGCCCTTGAAGAACTTCACGGTCACGTTGGTTCCCTCTTTCACGAAGGGGATGGCATCCTCCACCGACTCCTTGCTCAGGGGAACCTGCTCGTAGGTCTCAACATCCATAAAGTAGTACAGATCGCCGTCCGCGTAGACATACTGCATTTCCTTGGTTTCCACCACAGCGCGGGGCATTTTGTCCGTGGGGTTGAAGCTGCGCTCCACCACCGCTCCGGTCATGATGTTCTTGATCTTGGTGCGGACAAAGGCGGCGCCTTTGCCGGGCTTCACATGCTGAAAATCTACGATATTCCAAACGCCGCCATCCCACTCTATGGTTATTCCCTTGCGAAAGTCCCCTGCCGTAATCATTCATTTTCCTCCGTTCGCAGTTGATGATGAATCCTATAGGATAATCAGGTCCCGGGTTGGCGTGGTAAGCGCCATGCATCCGTTCTTGGTGACAACCACAGTATTTTCAATCCGCACCCCCCCTATGCCGGGGAGATAGATGCCGGGCTCCACGGTCATGAGCATGCCCTCCTCCAGGACATCCTCAGAGATGTCATTGCAACGAGGAGCTTCATGGATGTCGATCCCCAGACTGTGCCCCAGGCCATGGCCAAAGCGGCCTTTATAACCCTGGGCATGGATGTAATCCCGCGCCACCCGGTCGACCTCCCGGCAAGCCTTGCCTGCCGCAACGGCCTCCTGAGCCAGCCTTTGAGCTTCCTGTACCACCCGGTAAACTTTTTTCATCTCGTCACCGGGATCGCCCAAAGCAAACGTACGGGTCATGTCGGCGCAGTAGCCGCCCACCTTCGCGCCAAAGTCCAGGGTGATCATATCGCCCCTTTTCAGCTTCGTGTCGCTGGGAACCGCATGAGGCAGGGAACCGTTCGCCCCGGAGGCCACAATGGTGGAAAAAGCGATGCCGTCGGCTCCATGGCTGCGCATGTCATACTCCAGCAGGGCGGCCAGTTCCTTCTCTGTCATGCCTTCCCTGATCTGGGGCAGCAAGCGCTCAAAGGTTTCACCGGTAATCCGGCAGGCTTCCCGGATCAGGGCCAGTTCTCCCTCGTCCTTGATGCGACGCATCTTCTCCAGGGAACTGTCCAGAGGCTTCCAGCGGACCTTGGGCAGGGCATCCTTCAACTTGTCAAAGGCGCAGACCGTCAGGCCGTCATCCTCAAAGAGAATCTCTTCCACGCCCCACCGGTCACAAAGAGATCCCAGCACATCCTCCTGACTTACGCCCTTTTGGGTCATGTGGATGTCAAAGCCGGGAGCCTGTTTTTCCGCCTGTTCGGTGTAGCGGAAATCCGTTATCAGGGCCAGCCCTTTGTCCGACAACAACAGACATCCTTCCCCGGAGTACCCGGAGAGATAAAACATATTGGAGGGTTTATGAATCAGGACTCCCTGTCCAGGCCCCGCCTGGATCATTTCCAAAAACCGGTACGCGCGTTTGCTCATACAACCATTCCCTTGTGGAGACGCTGAACGGCTCCTGTATTTGCATCCAATACCATCTATCAGTGTACCACAAACCCAATGGGCGCGCTACTTATTTTTCCTAATTCTGTGATTTTTTCATCCAGCATGGCCCCTCAGTATCCCAGAGGCTCCTCCACCAGAAGCACACGCATCTCCCGGCCCCTGGGCACCCGGTCCAACACCAGCGTCAGGCGGCACATGCTGTCCGCACAGGTTTCTCCCTCACACAGCCCTGTGAGGGCACAACCGGTTTTCAAGCCCAGCCTGCGGGCGTTCTGGGGGCAGGCAATCTTCTTGATCCTGGCAATGGCTGTGTTGATGCCTCCATCCACCACTTTGGAATGGCTCACCACGAAAAATACTTTCTTCGGGCCGAAAGAAACGGCACCCACCCTGTTGCCAATACCGTCCACCAACACCAGCTGCCCTTGCTTGGTAATGGCATTGGCGGAGGTCAGGTACACGTCGGCTCTCATGCTCTGCTC
>Ga0123335_1008183_pt1 | contig 11335 bp, 6 predicted proteins | sample BiotimSIPDNA_2_FD_89707 | JGI IMG/M metagenome (GOLD analysis project Ga0123335, IMG submission 89707) | Anaerobic biogas reactor microbial communites from Washington, USA - Biogas_R2 time_0 SIP DNA | ecosystem: Engineered > Bioreactor > Anaerobic > Unclassified | place: Washington, USA... | reverse complement strand
GGTCAAAGAAGTGGCGCATTCCTTGAAAGGGGGTGCCGCATATTTGGGTGCTTCCTTGATGCGGCAAGCTTCGGAAACGTTGGAAATGAGTATCCGGGAGGGCGTAGTTGATCCGCTGGATCGTTTGGTCAACTCCGTTGAGGTCGAGGGTGGTCGGCTTAGGCAGGCTCTCGAATTGGCTGGATTCACCGCATCCTCAGCGTAGTCGACTTGTGCTGTCCACAGATTCATTTCTGAAACCGACGAAGGCGGACCCGGTGGATCGTTGTCCGGATGGACATCACAGGATTGAGTCAGTGTCCTCTCTCGCGGTGTCCGCGCTGAGCATGTATTTCTTCGGACATATCGACCCTTCTGAATTGGTAGAGTGGGGTTGATAATGTCAGGTGGGTGAGGATCTCAAGGGAGGGTGAATCCTGCTGAGTGAACCAGCCAATGTTCGAGGGACTGCAAGATGTCTCTTATCCCCGAATCTTTGTCGGTTCCGGAGAGAGGAGAGAAAATGGCGACCCCAGCTGTTTGGCGCATGCTTGCGCTAAGGCTATCAAACCACTCTTGCCGCACTGGAAATCCTTCGGATGATGCCAATAGGTAGAGGCTCTTCAGGAGTATTACCGTCGGGTCTCCGTCTTTCTCCCATCCGTCGAAGCATCTGTTGATGAGATCAAAAAGATCCCGGGTAATCTCCATGTGCCGGGTATTCATAATCAGGATCTGACTGAAGCGGCATGCGGTTTCAAATCTGGTCAAACCCGAGGCGATCCGGGTGCGGATGACCGTTGGCTCAAATCCGTTCAAGAATGCGATCTGCTCCGGATTTTTCCGCTCGATGATGGCATTTCCGGTTTGGAACAGATCCGGATTCCCCGTGGATTTGCGTGAGGATCTGCGAATGAGTGCAGTGAGTAGTCCGTGTTCCGTTGTGTAGAGGTTGAGCTTCAAGAAAGACTCTCCGTGGAGATCCCTCGATAAGATGACCGCCGGAGTTTCTGACTTCATGGAATCTTTCTAGTTCAAGAGCTCCGGATAGCTGAGTTGCCGGAAGAATGCCACCCCCCGGATCATGATCGATCGGGAGCATCCTTCATCGAGAAATGAGGGATTAGTCCTTTTAAGCGAAGGTGTTCCATCGTCGACTGTTCTCCCTTCCGCATGGCTGCAATGTCCTGGTCGGAGTGGTCGTCAAAGCCTGCGAGATGGAGGCATCCATGCACTATGTAGAGGGTCAATTCATCCGAAAAGGATGTCCGGTGTTTGCGACAGGCAGACCATGCGCGTGAGACCGAGACGCAGATTTCACCGGCAAAATTCTCGTTCTGGTCCCCGGGAAACGTGATGACATCAGTCGGGCTGGGATCATCAAGGAACTGACCGTGAATGCGCGAAAGCTGGGGCCCGGTCAGGAGCGCGATCGAAAGCATGCCAGATGGCATGCTTTTTCCCAAATGATTCCTGACGGCGTCAATTGCGCGCCGTAGTTCATTTTCGTTCCAAACGAGACGACGATGGGAACAGGCGACTTCGATTGATTGCTCAGGATGCATTGGTTGGAGAAGCAGCGGCTGATCCTGCATCGTTTTCGTCAATCAGGATCTTTTCGGGAGAAGGCGTAGCCGGAGCGGATTCAACCGTCGCTGACTGGGTGCTTCCCTCCTTGGGTTGTTCTGCCTTGTTCGGATCCTGAGGATACTCGATACGGGAGTGCAGGACGTTAAGGACGCTTTTGACGAAGCTCGCCCTGAGCACCGCGACCTCTTGGAAAGAAAGAGGACACTCATCCAGTTGCCCATCCTTAATCGCGGTGTCGATGAGCGAGTCGATCAGATCCTCAACGCTCTGGTGGGTGACCTTTTTCAGGCTCCTGCTGGCTGCTTCGACGCTGTCGGCAAGAAAGATGATAGCGCTTTCTTTGAATTGAGGACGGGGACCGTCGTAACGGTAGTTGCTCTGGTCGATCAGGGTTGCATCTGCATTGTTGCTATCGGCCTGCTTTTTGCCTTCCTTGATTGCCTGATAGTAGAAATAGCGGATGAGGGAGGTTCCGTGATGCTGCCGGATGACGTCGATGATGATGGATGGGAGCGAATACGCACGGGCGATGTCGACCCCGATTTTGACGTGGTTTTTAATGATGAGCGCGCTCATCGATGGGCGCATGCTGTCGTGTGGATTGGTGGATCCGAGGGTCTGGTTCTCAGCGAAGAACTGGGGTTTTTCAAGCTTCCCGATGTCATGGAAGAGGGAACAGGTGCGGCATACCAACGAGTTGGCATTGAGCTCAACAGCCGCCTTTTCCGCGATATTGGCCACCATCAGACTGTGGTGGTAGGTTCCTGGAGTCTCCATCTGCATGCGCCGGAGAAGGGGGTGGTTGTAATCGGTGAGTTCCAGCAGGCTGATGTCTGAGTAGATTTTGAAAGTCGATTCCAGAATCGGGATAATCCCCACAACGAGCATTCCGTAGACCATTGAGAGGATGATAATCAGCAGCACCCGTTGCCCCAGAAGTGAGGGTCCGATCCCTTCGAATAGACCCTGCGCGAGTGAAAGCATCGCAAGCACAAGTCCCGCAATGATTGACGCCTTGACGATCTTGGTGCGCATTCTCGCTCCCCGGCTCAACAGGATTCCGCTGAGGCAAGTCACCATGACAACCAGGAAGACTTCAATCCCCCCACCTTGGGTCATGGCGTAGAGTGTTGAGATGAAAAGTGACACCAGAATGGCAGGAATCGCACCAATGAGCAGGTTTACCGTAATTGGCCCAAGGAGAAATGGAGGAGCGTATACCAGTAGGGTCGCAAATGCGGCATTTTCGCCGAAAAGTCGGGTCTCGCCGAGCTCATTGACCAGACGGATCGCGATCATATTGATCACCAGCATGAGGGCGGTCAGGGAGTGGGCGCGGTTCCTCCGGTTAAGGCGGCTATAGGTAAGGGGAACGAAAACCATTCCGAGAATGGTGGCTACGAATGTATAATACACCCTCTCCTGCATGTAGCGACCGAGCACCGGGTCCGTTTTTGCAAGCGCCCTCCTGTTTTGTTCATAGAAACTCAGTTTCTCGAGGTCGCGTCCGGATACGATCGATCCGAGTTCAATGATGGTGTCTCCCTTTGCCACTGAGACCTTGATAGGCTCCACTTTGCTCACCGACTCGTCGATCAATCGGGTATGCCGGGCTTCGTTGTAGAAGAGGTTGGGCACGACCCCTTCTTTCATAATCTCGAACATGGCCTGATAAATGGTTTCGCTGCGATCCAATTCACCGAGAGCCCGCCTCAGGTTGAGCAGAGCATCGGTAACTTTCTGCAGCCTGACTTCCACGAGATCGTTGTTCTCGGTTTCGAGTTGGATGACCTTGAACTCCCCTCGTGACGCAAACCAGGGAATCGAAGGATCCACAATTCCCGGTTGACAGATGATCCAGAGCTTGTTGAGACCGTTCTGAAAAAGCCGGTAGCGCTCCTGTGAGTCGGTTTCCCGATAGAGCGTCAAAAGGCTTTTCACGTCGGGATGGAACTTCGAATTCGTGATGATCTCCGCCAACTCCTGTTCAAGTTTTTCGACCTGGGTCTCACGGGGAAGCGAGCGGTTCGCGCGGGAGAAGCGGAGGATCTTTTCATTCAGGGAGTTGATGAAGGTTTCAAACTCCGTGAAGTGCTGATAGTTCACTGTGTAGACAGGCGGTATTTCCTTGCGTCGGATCTCCTTCGCCCGATCTGTGAGGATGCGGCTTTCATACTCGAAAGGAAAGTCCGCCACTACCCGGGTTCTTGCCACTTGATCGGGGGCAAGTCGCGGGCCGGACGGGGCTTGCCCCCAGAAGGTCACAAAGATCGTCGCGAGAAAGGAAAGGAGAAGGATCAGGAAAACGATCCGTCGACTTGATTCGTAGAACACGAACTTCTTTTCCGCCCTTTTGTCACGGCTGTGCCGTGAACGCGTGGATGTCCGGGATTGGCCGGAAAGAAGCCTTTTGAAAAAGGAAGCCATGAAAGCGTTAGTTTATGAACGTCGATGAAATCCGAAAGAAACACCGGGGCAAACTGATACCATAGGATGATTGGATGGATACTGCAAGGAAAAGGCCGAAGCCGGTCAGTCCGCCAGATTGGCGTGTCGACCGTAGGCTTCAATGATCTTTTGGACGAGCGGGTTCCGGACAACGTCGGATTCATCCAGATAGAAGAGCTTGATGCCGGGAATGCCCCCGAGAACTTCGGTTGCTTGCCGTAGTCCGGATCGGCGTGAACGGGGAAGGTCGATCTGGGTAATGTCTCCCGTGATGATCATCCTCGCGTTGTCTCCGAGGCGTGTGAGGAACATCATCATCTGCTCGGTGGTCGTGTTTTGAGCCTCATCCAAAATGATGAAGGCATTGGAAAGTGTTCTTCCCCTCATGTAGGCAAGAGGTGCGATCTCGATAGCTCCTTTTTCGATGATCTTCAACGTCTCTTCCTTTCCAAGCATGTCGTACATGGCATCGTAGAGCGGCCGAAGGTAGGGTAGGATTTTCTCCTGCAAGTCACCGGGAAGGTAGCCAAGTGCTTCTCCCGCTTCGACTGCCGGTCGGGTCAGGATCACCTTTTCCACGCTTCCCGCAAGAAGGGCCCGGAGCGCAACCGCCATTGCCAGATAGGTCTTGCCAGTGCCGGCGGGTCCAATTCCAAAAACGATCTCATTTTTCTCAATGAACTTGAGGTATCGCTTCTGATTGATGGTCTTTGGAACAATGGTCTTACGCCGAACTTGAATGATGAGTGGCTCCTCAAAAACCTGACGCAGTTCCACCGCATCTCCGTGCAGGGTGGTGTCCAGAATGTGCATGAAGTCACTCCGTTTGATTTGAATCCCCTGAATCCTTGCGGCATTCAGGATCTCAAAAAACTCGGTTGCCTTTTTGACATTGGCATCGGGACCTTCGAATTGAATCCATTCATCCCGGGTGACAATGCTTACCCCAAGGGCTTGCTCCGCTTGTCTGAGGTTTGCCTCGCTGGAACCGTAGAGCTGGTCCAGGTGGCGGGAGTTCTGGAATTGGATACGTTCGGTTCCCATATCATTTCTCCCGCATCATTGGATAGCCGGCTGATTTGGATTCCCCAATGAAGATGGGTTTCTCAACCAATGAGGATTCTGTGTGGGATGCTTCCATCTGAGGTGAAACTGATACCCCTTGTAGTCTGTTCCCGGTTTCAAAACAAGAACGAAGTTCACTCAGGATGCCGCCCCGAAAACCTTCTGTGGATTGATCTTATCTTAAACCGGAAAACACCAGGTGAAGCCGCAGATACGAGGCCCCTGGTGATTAACAGTCGTCCGCATCCGGAACAAATCAGAACCTGACTCCACCTTCGACTCCAAATGTGAAAGCGCTATCCGTGTCGAACTCGAAGATCTTGTTGTCATCCTGTCTGACTTCGATCTGACGTCGGGTCGCAAACTCGGCAAAGGCGCGAACGCTGAAAATATCGCGGAAGAGACGTCTGATTCCCACCGTACTCACAATCGAGGATTCTTTGATTGCGCCCTCGTCATTTCCCCGCATGAAGACCGTGCCTTGAAGGTTTTCCACTGCGAAGGAACGGGACTGATACTGAACACTCAGGTCCATCTGAGTGAGTTTTCCGGCATCCAGATCATAGGTCAGAAAGGCTCCGTTCAAGGTGCGGAGTTTAAGCCTGTCCGTGATATCCCAGTCAATTGCGGCAATTGGAAGTGCCAGCGGGTTGTTTTCAAGTCGCTTCGAAACCAACAACCCAAAAGAAACCTTGAGCGCCGGACTAAAGGAGTAGGTAGTCGCCGCTATTCCAGTCATAGTGAGTCCATCCGACAGGCGTGCATCATTTGCCGCAGCCATCTGGATGTTTGCCATGCCCAGAGCTGACCAATCCCCTTCAATTGGGAAGATGGTGCGTGCCGAAACCCCATAATTGTCCACGGTGTCAAATATCGCATTTCCGGCACTTCCATCGATATTGTAGTCGCTGAATTCATAGGAGGCACCAAGGAACACCAGCCTTCCGGGTCCGAGCCGTTCCACGTAGTTGAGCTTGGTTTCGGCACGCATCACATCGTAACCGGTCAGCGCATTGCCCGCGCCCTTGATGTCCGAACTGAGCGTTTGGCTGAAGGATTGGGTCAGTGCATAGGGCTTAACCGAGACGTTGGAAGGGCGGCCGGATCTATTGTCGGATGGCCCGGGTTGTGCCTGGAGCGAAGCTCCGAGCGTGCATACAACCGTTATGAATCGCAGCAGTTTGAGTGTCGTGTTCAATGCGGATAAAAAGATTCAGATTTCGATCGGTTTCAAGATGAACAGAGCGATTGGGATCGGAAATTTGTCGGGATCCTGACCATCGGTCGAAATCGCAGACCGGTTCATGACCGACTGAGTTTCAGAGGACCGGCGTGCGGTTTGGTCCAATTGGATTTCTTCATCCCGGGATATTGCGTTGTAAAAAAAGAGCAGTCCGGCGATGCCGGACTGCTCTTTTGTAACCCAACTAGCAATAGCTGAGCGTTTTGGGCTCAGAAGGTGAATGTGTTCGTGATCGTCCACACCCGGTTTGGAGGGATGCGGAGCGCCGCAGCAGACCCGTCGGGCTGGGTGGACAGCGGGATGAGTTCATCGTCGCCGAACGCGTTGCGCACATTCAGCTGGATGCGCCAGTCCACCTTGTCGTTGAGCTTGCGGGCGTAGCCGACCCAGAGGTCGATGTTGCTCTCGGACGGTCCCTTATACGGATTGGCCAGATCGTAGGTGGTCCGTCCGTCGTCTCCGGAAACCAGCGGGTAACCAATGACGATATCATCTTCCCAACGGTAGCTGCCCCCGATGTTGAAGCCTTTGAGGCGTCCATCGGTGAAGGTGTAGTTGGATACCACGTTGAAACGCCATTCGCGGATCTCATCCGCATCGGTACCTTCCTTGAGTTGGATGAGAGACCAGTTTGCGCCGATCGTCTGGTTCCATGTCAGCAGGGTGGTAGTGTTTCCAGCTCCGCCCCACCAGATGCGGAGGTCCCCTGCCGGTGTGTTATTCAGGTCGTGGGTCACGATGTCCATGTATTTGATCATGTCGGTGCCGCCTACGTTTCTGCGGACCGCTTCAACCTGAGTCGCATTCAGCGATAGACGCCAGTTTTCGGTCGGGTTCGCGGTGAATTCGATTTCCCAGCCTTTGGATACGCTATCTTCGGTTAAAGCGAAGCCCTGTGGCGCATTCCGGTGAAAGTCGATGACCTGACCCTGAGGATCACCTTCCATCATCCAGATATCATAGAATCCGGGAAGCTCAGCGCGGATGCGCTGTTGGTGTGCCCTCCATCCTGCGACTGCCGCTTGCTCGCGGGCTGCCGCCTGTTCCTGGGTTTCCCCTGTGGCGACACCGTAGTCATAGCGACCTGCGTTCCCGGTATTGGCGGTATCCATGGTGCTTCCACCCAGATTGTATTCGAAGATGTTCGCCCATTCCGCGCCCCATTCCTGAAGACCGCCGATAAACCAGTCTCCGTTGACCATGGAGCTGGAAGAGTTTGTCACCTTGTTGTAGTAACGGGTGACTTTCATGGAGTACCGATCATCCAGGGTGGAGATCACCAGACTCTTGTCTTCGGTTTTTCCTGATGGCATACCCAGCGGCTCTCCCAGAAGACTGACACGGGATGCCTGACCCGGGTCAAAGTTTTCGGATGTGCTGTAGTATGCACTGGCTTTGAACGGAAGATCGACCCACTTGCGGATGTTGTCGGTGAAGTGCCATGCGATACTGTAACTGGTGGATTCCGAGCTGACATCTGTATCCGGATCATCTGCGTAATCGTAGTTTTCGTGGAGGATCACCCTGCGCACCACCGGGTCCAGATCCGCGCGCTTCTGCCATGCTTCCACACTGTCCTTTCTCCATCCAACGGTGCCGACAAGGGATCGATCGAATAGATAACCTTGCCAGACCAGGGCTTCAGAAACGACTTCCTGACGGGTCTTGCGTGCATCCCGCGTCATCAGATCGCGATCGGGTTGCCGGGTTGCATCCAGCACATCAATCGGCACACGGGTGTAACCAACATAGTTTGACGGATTGCTGGCTTGGAATGAGGTTTGGCCAAGAATATTGGTGTATTCCGTCGTTGGATCGACCCCGTCCGCCGTCCAGGTGTATTCAAACGTATGGATCTGTCCGTCTGTCATCTTGAACTTGTTAGATGGCCGTGGGATGTTGGCGCCCGATGCACTGGACAGGTTCGCAAGGGAAGGTCCGAGATACATAACGTAGTTGGGGATCCGCTCGTTGCTGGTCATATCAAGATAACTTCCGAAGTAGTCCGTCGAGATGTAATTCGCCCATGTGTCTCCTGTGCCGTAGCGCATGAACTGGCGTTGTTCATCGTCCCTTTTGTCGATAGAGTAGAGGCCCGTCAGAGTATGGCGCCCAATGATCCTCGCCCATAGACTGTCGGATTTGAGCAGCTTTGGCAGATCAAAGTCAGCGAAGGCGGTTACCCGGGTGGACTCGCGCTCAACTTCATTCGATGTGCCACCATCTCTCGAGTAGTCGCTGATGAACGGGCGGCCGAAGTTCGGGTTTGGCGTGTGATCCGAATAGGTCTCGTTCACATCGATGTAGATGCCCTGCCGGAAATCCTGAATGAGGCTCAGGGAGGTGTCCTCGAAATCCTGCTTGTCGAATGCAAACTCGATACCGAAGAGGTTATCCATGAAGGTTCCGCTGAGGTTCAGGTTGTAGGCCTGGAATTCATTGGTGGTTTCCTTGTTAGGACCATCGATCAGGTTGTTGTAGAAGTCGAAGATCTTCGGGTCTGACAGGTGATAGTTCTTATAGGTTCCGAACTCGTAGTCGGGGAGGCGGGCATTCTGAGCGTATGCGGCGAATCCGGCCACGCTGGCCGGCCGATGGTAGGCCAGAGAGTTGGTGCCGTTGTTGTAGTTTCCATTGCTTCCGAGTGCTCCGGATCCGGTGGATCCGATCGACTCCAGTGTGCGGATGTCGGAGGCAAGTGTCGCGTTTTCGTCTGCGAAGATCCACATCGGGCTCGCGAACTGTTGGGCAAAGTTGCCCAGCCAGGGACGAAAATACGGGTTCGGCTGACCAGCGAGGTCTCCTCCGTTGATCGTTGGGCGCATGCCACCATGGCCGGGGGTTCCGGTCATGTCGTCCTGCAGTGTCCACGGATCGTAGCCTTCCTTGCCCAGGCCACCCATCGGATCATTCACCGGACGGAACCACGGAGTGATGTAGTCCATCGGCGTGATCGTGCGGGGGTTGTTGCGCGTGATGTCACCGTTTTCAAAGTTCCCCTTCAAGGAAACAAAAGTTCCACCTTTCTTCAGCGCTTTGGGCTCCCAACGGAATGCACCGTAGACACGTTCCACATCCTCGAATGCGGGCTTCTGACGGTAGTTCTTGTTGTCGATCAATCCAGCCACGAACACACCCAGTTCATCTTTGATGATGGCCTGATTGTAGTTGATGGATGCGCGCATCGAATCGTAACGTCCGTAGCGTAGCTCCACTTCTCCGGCTGTTTCAAAACCTGCGGTTTTCGTGGAAGTGTTGATGATACCGGCGGGGCTACCGATCCCGAACAGAATCGCATTCGGTCCACGTTGAAGGTCCACGCGATCGATTACGTAGCTGTCCCATGGAATTTCGGTGACGAAGAAGTCGCGGGTGTTATCCGCTGCAGCCAAACCACGCACTCGCGTGTTCGTGGATGGACGTGCGAAATTCGCGGATTCATTTGCCATAGAGCCGATGGACGCGCCGGAAAAGTTCCCCAGCACGCCACCCACTTCAGTGTTAGCGGTGTAGATCAGGAGGGACTCGTTATCCGTCGCACCGGTATCTTTCATGAATTCGGCTGTCACAACCGAGATCGCGGATCCTACGTCGCGAAGTTCCGTTTTGATACGGGTTCCTGCCAGAGACGTAGTGGCGACGTATCCCATTGTTTCTCCCGCGCTGACTTCGAAGGGAGATAGAATGTAGACATCGTCATCGATGTAGGGCTCCATGTCGGTCTGCGCTGTTAGCGAGACAGCTAGTCCACCCGAGAGGCATCCCAACAGGATCCTCTGCATAGTATGATGATTCATTTTCATTTGGGTATGATTGGGTTTTTCTTTTAATTCCCGACAGGCTTATACCCCTGTATTCATCGTTACCCTTCATCATGATCCCAGGATTTGTGAAATGGAGACAGTGTGATGACTATGCTCGGGGGACTTGCATGAACCGGTGGTTGTGCGTCTGCGACAAGCGGTTTCTCCGGAGTGAATGAGACGCAAGTGGCTTAGTCTGTGTCTTCCGGATCGGCGGTTGTCCTGAGGACAGGCTATCGATGGTTCGGTCCCGGTTTTAGCCGAAAAAAAAGCAGCCCGGCGAATACCGGGCTGCTTCTATGTTGCTTGCTAAAAAGCGAGCGGAATTCCTTAACCTTAGAAGGAGAAGGTATTCGTGAGCGTCCAAACGCGGTTTGGCGGAATGCGGAGAGCCGCTGGAGTTCCGTCAGGCTGCGTCGACAGCGGGATGAGTTCGTCGTCGCCGAACGCATTACGCACGTTCAGCTGGATGCGCCAATCGACCTTGTCCGTGAGCTTGCGGCCATAGCCGACCCAGAGGTCAACATTGCTTTCCGACGGCCCCTTGTAAGGATTCGACAGGTCGTAGGTGGTTTTTCCGTCATCGCCGGTCATCAGAGGATAGCCGATTACGATGTCATCTTCCCAACGGTAGCTGCCCCCAACGTTGAAGCCCTTGAGGCGTCCATCGGTGAAGCTGTAGTTGGTTACCACGTTGAAGCGCCACTCGCGGATTTCGTCCGCATCGGTCCCTTCCTTGAGCTCAATCAGCGACCAGTTTGCGCCAATGGTCCGGTTCCACAAAAGCAAGGTTGTGTCGTTCCCAGCGCCACCCCACCAGATGCGAAGGTCGCCGGCTGCGGTGTTGTTCAGGTCGTCGGTAACGATGTCCATGAACTGAATCATTTCAGCACCGCCGACATTCCTGCGGACCGCCTCAACCTGAGTCGCGTTTACCGAGATGCGCCAGTTGGCCGTCGGGTTAGCCGTCAACTCAAGTTCCCAGCCCTTGGATACGCTGTCTTCAGTGAGAGCGAAGCCCTGCGGACCCTGCCAGTTGAAAGGAACCACCTGACCCAGGGGATCCCCTTGTCTTAGCCAGATGTCGTAGAATCCGGGAAGCTCCGTGCGGATCCGCTGCTGGTGGGCGCGCCATCCTGCAACAGCCCGATGCATGCGGGCAATCGCTTGCTCCTCAGTTTCACCGGTTGCAGGTCCATAGGTGTAG
>Ga0123335_1008180_pt1 | contig 11337 bp, 12 predicted proteins | sample BiotimSIPDNA_2_FD_89707 | JGI IMG/M metagenome (GOLD analysis project Ga0123335, IMG submission 89707) | Anaerobic biogas reactor microbial communites from Washington, USA - Biogas_R2 time_0 SIP DNA | ecosystem: Engineered > Bioreactor > Anaerobic > Unclassified | place: Washington, USA... | reverse complement strand
TTCCGGTGATCATGCTAACAGCCAAATCGACCGTGGAGGACCAGATCCATGGTATTGAATCGGGTGCAGAAGCCTATATCCTGAAACCTTTCGATGCTGCTTACCTGCGGGCAGTTATCACAAACATATTAAGGCAGCGTGAAATAATCATGAAACGATTCTTTAACCGCGGTCCCATGCCTGAAGGCATCAGGATAACGGGTAAGGATGAGAAATTTATGAGTGATGTCGAAAAGATCATTAAAGAACATTATTCCGATCCGGAATTTAATGTGGAACAACTTGTTGAACTTTCCAATGTGGGGCGCACGGTATTCTATAATAAGATCAAAGGCCTTACAGGTATAGCACCTGTGGTTTTCCTCAGGAATATGAGGTTAAAAATAGCTTCGGGGCTTATTATTGAATCCGGATATAATATATCGGAAGCAGGTTATATGACTGGCTTTAATGACATCAAATATTTCAGTAAATGTTTTAAAAACTATTTCGGATTAACACCATCTGAATTTAAAAACAAATACCAGCAGAAATCTCATAATCCCGATCTCAAAGATACTTCAGAATTGAATTAATAGACCTCCACCTGCAAACTCACACGGTTTATCTGAGCCACCTGCGGGAGTTGAACCCGCGACCTGTTGTTTACGAAACAACCGCTCTGACCGACTGAGCTAAGGTGGCAGCGCTTATTTTCAAAAACAGCAAATATACAGGTAGTATAGAAACCTTGCAACTTATTTTCATTAACTCCATTGGCATGGGATGATATGTTGGACTGCTCTGCTGCAAATAGGACACAAAAAAAGGAGGAAAACTTATTGGTTCTCCTCCTTTTGGTATCATCAGTTCAATCTATTAAGCAACTCTGATTTCTATTACCGGTTTCGGTTTTACTTCTTCTTTTTTGGGAATATTTACATACAGGATCCCGTCAGCATATTTTGCGGAGATTTTATCAGAATCTACCATGTTTTCAGGCAGTGTGAAAGACCTCTGGAATGATTCATAACTGAATTCTTTCCTCGAATATCCGTTACTCTTGTTTTCCTGCTCGTTCTTCTTTTCAGAAGATATCGTTAGCTGTCCGTTGTTTAAATTGATCCTGAAATCATCCTTTTTCATGCCCGGTGCAGCGACTTCAATTTCAAATTCATCATCATTTTCTTTTACGTTTACTGAAGGCAATGTTGTGTTGGTACTGGAAAAGTTTGTCAGGTTCCAATCCATCAAATCCCTTGTGAAAAAATTATCAAATAATGAAGGGATTATCGGAAAATAGCTGTTTGATCTGTTAACAAGTGCCATATTTAAGCCCTCCATAGTTTTTGTTAGACATCATTTTTATAAATCTATATTTATATTAACAACTTAAATGCCAGATCATTAACCCTGAAAGAATTGCAGTTTTTATGAAAAATTTTCAGCATTCTTCCAATCATGCAGGTAGCATAACCGACAAGTTGACAGAATCCGGAACCTATACCGTTATTTTTTGTTAATAAGAAACAAATCAACTTCTACAATATGAAAAAAATTGGCATTATCGGTTCCGGAAATGTTGGACAAGCGCTGGCTTTGGGATTTCAAAAGCATCAGTATCCGGTGATGATCGGCAGCCGTGACCCCAAGAAACTTGACAAGTGGAAAGCAGAGAACGGGTTTGAAGGAAAAACAGGCACATTTGCCGAAGCTGCTTCCTTTGGTGATATTCTGGTATTGTGTGTTAAAGGTTCAAAAGCTAAAGAAGCCCTGAAACTTACCGGTGAAGAAAGTCACAAAGGCAAGATTGTTATTGACACAAACAATCCCATTTCAGACGAAACGCCTGTAAATGGTGTCATAAAATTTTCTTCTGACATCAATTATTCTCTTATGGAAGAATTACAGTCTGAATTTCCTCACGCCAGGTTTGTTAAGGCATTTAGTTGTATCGGATCTCATTTAATGGTAAACCCTGATTTCAAGGATGGTAAGAAACCTGCTATGTTTATCTGCGGAAACGACAGTAAGGCTAAAACAGAGGTCAAAGAGATACTCGATACATTCGGTCATGAAACTTTCGATATGGGAAGTGTGGAGGCCGCACGCGCTATCGAACCGCTTTGTATTTTATGGTGTATACCGGGGTTCCTTGAAAACAAATGGGTCCATGCATTTTCTCTGTTGAGGAACTGGTAAGAACTCAGGCTTGAACGGCGACAATGAGCCAATAAAAGCATGCAGCAATAACAGCCGATGCAGGGATGGTCAATATCCAGCCGAAAACAATGTTATTTGCCACCTTCCACTTTACAGACGACGCTTTTTTAATGGTACCTATGCCCAGTATTGAACCTGTAATAACATGTGTGGTGCTTACGGGTATACCCAATGCTGAGGACACATATAATGTGAGGGCAGCACTTGTTTCTGCACAGAAACCATCTACAGGCCTGAGTTTGGCAAGTTTCTGCCCCATCGTTTTAACTATCCTCCAGCCTCCGAACATAGTGCCCAGAGCAATGGCCCCATTGCATGCCAATACTACCCACAACGGAATGCGAAATACAGGGCCGAGAAGTCCTGCACTAAAAAGAAGACTGGCAATAATTCCCATGGTTTTCTGTGCATCGTTACCCCCGTGTCCAAGGCTATACATGGCAGCAGAGAGCAGCTGGCCGATCCTGAAGTATTTATCTACCTTAAAAGGTGAAGTTTTATAAAGTAGCCTGAATACGATCCATGATAATATCATGCCGAGCACAAAGCCGAGAACAGGGGCAATAACAATAAATATTAAAGTTTTATTAATGCCTGCCCATACAAGGCTTTCAGGCCCGGCTTTTGCCAATGCAGCGCCGATCAGCCCTCCGATTAATGCATGCGATGAACTTGAGGGCAGACCGAGCCACCAGGTCACCAGGTCCCAGATAATGGCCCCCACCAGGGCACCAAAAATTATCTGTTTGTCGATGATGTTTACATCGACAATACCTTTACCGATTGTACCTGCCACATGCAATCCGAAAAATAAAAAAGCAATGAAATTGAAAAACGCAGCCCATATCACGGCATATTTTGGTGAGAGGATCCGTGTGGAAACAATAGTCGCCACTGAATTAGCGGAATCATGAAACCCATTGATGAAATCAAAAATCAGGGCAAGAACAACAAGGGAAATAACAAACCAGTCCATTGTTAAACCATCTTAATCAACATTGTTTCTATGATCAGAATATAACGTTCACAATGCCGCAACAATTCCCTTGATTTATCCATAATTTCTTTCCACCTGAAAATGTCACCGATATCATTCTCGTTAAGAAGATCGGGAATGATTCCGTCAAGTACAAGTTCTCCCTCGTTTTTAAATCTTTTTACCTTATGGCAGCTTTTCAGGATGGTGGTAGCTTCCTTTTTATTTTTCAGAAGTTTTACTATTTCATAGATCCTGGTTACAGATTTCTCAATTACTTCACCCAGGGGAGCGAGATCATATTTTTTCTTTTTCACTTTCAGCAAACGTGAACTGCGTGCCAGATTCAATATGGAGTCGACGATATCATCAGCAGTATTCGCAAATTGCTGTATATCTTCGCGGTCGAAAGGGGTGATAAACGTATCCTGGTTTTTCTGTATGATGGAAAGGGTAAGATCATCACATTGCCTGGATAGCGAGAAAAGTTTATTAACCAGTTCTTCTCCGTATTCATTATCGTGCATGGCTTTACTTAGCATGACACCACCTTTATGGAGTATCTCAGCCTGGTTTTCAAACATTAAATAAAACTTCTCTTCCTTTGGGAATAGTCTTAAGGCCATGGGTACTAAATTGGGCTCACAAGATAATATTTTTTTATTAGTCTTTTTAAAAAATGAGAAAACATGAATGCTAAAGATCAGTAATTCAAATCGATATTGAGATAATTATCTAAATTGACAATGGATTTTTCGATTATCCGATAACCATGGTGCAGGACTATATTTTACCTTCGGTAGAATAGATAACAGTTTTTACTTTACTACCTTTGCGGTATTACTACACCATAGGTCATGCAACGTTACAGGAGGGTATTTCTCGTTACAGAACTGATTCTCGTTTTTGTTTTCCTTCCCCTGGCATTTTTTTTCGACCTGATACCGGGCCATAAGTCTGTTCCACTCCTTATTGTTTTTGGTTATTGCCTGATCCTGCTGCTACGTGATAAAAGCTTTGACCGAAAAAGTTTTGGGATGAATTCATTTTATAGTTATCGCACCATTTTTATAAGGTTTCTCATCATCGCACTTTTAATTTTCGCTTATGTGTACATTTTTGACCGTGAGCACCTGTTTGAAATTGTAAGACACAGGCCCTGGCTCTGGGTCCTGATCATGCTGGCTTATCCTGTCTGGTCCATCTATCCCCAGGAGTTTATCTTCAGGCCATTTTTCTTTCACCGTTACAAAGTTCTTCTGAAAAACGAAAAGGTAATACTGTTTATGAACGCAGCTCTGTTCGGTTTTATCCATATCATTTTCAGGAACTGGATTGCTGTGGCAGGCGCCTGTATCGCTGGTTACTTTTTTGCAACCACCTGGCTGAAGTCAAAATCTGTAATGGCGGTTTGGATCGAGCATACCCTGTATGGTAATTTTATCTTCACCATCGGTCTGGGGCATTATTTTTATGTAGCAGATTTTTAGATACCGTCTTGGTACAGGGATAGGGTATGAATCCTTAAGACCACTTTCAATTAACATTCTATGTATGAGAATTAGTTCAGCCTGAGCTATTTTTATAGTTTAAAAATTCAGGTCAGATGAACAAAACAGCTGTAACCATTATCCTGGTTATTCTTACCATCCGGTCGTACGCTCAATTTCAGAGAACATTAAGTCCAAAAGATAAGGACTACTTTATGAATCCGGTTTTTGCCGGCGACTACCCCGATCCAAGTATCTTAAAAGACGGGGATACTTTTTATATGGTACACTCATCTTTTGAATACTACCCCGGTTTGCTTATCTGGGAATCAAAAAACCTGATCAACTGGTCGCCGGTGGCAAATGCCCTGCACAGGTATGTTGGCTCTGTGTGGGCCCCCGATCTGGTAAAGCACAATAACCGATACTATATCTATTTCCCGGCAGATAATAAAATTTATGTAGTTCATGCAGGTTCCATAAAAGGACCGTGGAGCGACCCTGTTGATTTGAATTTCAGCAGTATCGATCCGGGGCATGTTACAGATGAAAAGGGGAACCGGTATCTGTATTTCAGCAGCGGCGGTTATGTGCCTTTGTCTGATGATGGCCTGTCAATTTCAGGGGAATATGTACAGGTTTACAGCGGCTGGCCTATTCCCCGCGACTGGACCATTGAATTGTTTGCCCTGGAAGGGCCCAAGCTGACAAAACGGGGCGAATACTACTATCTTACCGTTGCAGAAGGCGGTACTGCCGGGCCGGCCACCAGTCATATGATTATTTCTGCACGTTCCGGGTCCCCGCTTGGCCCCTGGGAAAATTCACCCTACAATCCGATAATCAGGACCCTGAGCAGGGAGGAAAGATGGTGGTCGAAAGGGCATGGTACATTGTTTGAAGATACAGAAGGCGGTTGGTGGATGGTGTATCATGCTTACGAAAGAGACCACTACAATATGGGCAGGCAAACCATGCTGGAGCCCGTTGAGTGGACCCCTGACGGCTGGTTCAGAATACCTGAAAACATCTCACCTGACGGACCTGTAAAAAAACCTCTTCCCGGGAACTTTGAAAGCAGTTATACACTGAACGATGATTTCAGCGGGAATACATTAAAGCCACACTGGAAATTTTTTGGGGAATACGATACAACACGGTTTGAATTAACAAACGGAAGCCTGGTGACCAGGGGTAAAGGAATATCTGTCAGCGATTGTTCGCCAATGCTCTGCATTCCTTCCGATCATTCCTACACGGCAGAAGTTGAGATGATTATTGAAGGAGATGCAAAGGGTGGACTGGTTTTATTTTATAACAACAACTACCATTCGGGCATATTGGCAGATAAGGAGAATATATTCACCGACCTGCGCGGATGGGAATTTGTGACTGAAAAAAATGTTTTAAGCCGCCATGTGTTCCTAAGATTAAAAAACTCCGACAATACCGTAGATATGTTTTACAGCAAGGATGGAAAGAATTGGATTAAAATTGAATCATCCCTCGAAATGTCAGGTTTTCATCATAACGTACTGAGTGGTTTTCTGAGTTTAAGAATCGGACTTTGTGCCATAGGAGAGGGCAGGGTGAGGTTTGAGAATTTCAGGTATGAAGCCGGGAAATAATCAGGATAGATTCGGGAGCGGGTTTCGGGTTCCGCAGATATGATTCACCCAATTATTGTTTACCCGGTTCATCTTTAAAAAGATTCTTGTCCCATTTCCGGAATTCATAATATTTGCTTTTGGGTTCTCCCGTAAAGCCATTGATACCTTTTTTCCTTGGTAAATAATACCCATGGATGTAAAGAAGCGGAATTAAAAAGGCAGAAAGGAATGCCATAGCCACGGCCCTTCCAAAGAAAACAGACAGACTACAAACTATCAGAAGTATCAAAAGATATTTACCAACCCTTCTGAATTTCGGGGTCCTATCCTCAAAATGGCCCATAATGATGTTCCCCAGCGCGAAAATGATGCTGACAACTGCTATCTCAAACCATAAAGAATCGGTTTGTAACATCGTTTTTTATTTAATTACCCGTGCGTATTTATAACACTGAGCGTAATATTTTTGTTAATTCACCGGTTCCCAATTTCCCAATTCATCAATTTTCCACCTATGTACATCAATTCTTCCTTCCGGTCACCGTAATGCTGAATATCCCCTGTTTACCTGCTCTGTAATCCGACAGTTCCGGACCGCTCATATAATTAAGGAGGATCTCATCAGGAAGCATGACCTGCTTTTCCATGTGGATATTTATTTCAGTGAATCCGGCCCGCCGCATGGTTTCGAGATAGGTTTTCTTTTGTAGTGCCCCTGCCACACAGCCGACATACATTGAATACATTGTATTCAGGATCGTTGCATCCACATGTACCGCCACAGCAGGATGACTGGTTTTGTATTTTACTCTGATTAGCTATTTCGCTGTACTTCTCTTTTACTATCAGTTTTAAATCTTCTGCTTTCATTTTTATGATTTACTTTGGTTATTATTCATTTTTTCGATATACAGGTTGTAAAACCGTTCTTTAATTCCATCGCGTACCTTTCTATATACGCCCATAACATATTCTTCGGTGCCGGTGGCCAGCCATGGATCTTCAAATCCGATATGTATCCGGTTTTTCACTGTGCCCGTAAACACCGGACAAGTTTCCCTCGCATTGTCACACACGGTAATCACAAAATCCCAGGGTTCCTTCAGATACTTCCCGACCGGAGTGGGTTTATGGCTGCTGATATCAATACCGGCTTCTCTCATCACCCGGACAGCCCTGGGGTTTACCTTTTGCGCAGGCTCTGTTCCTGCCGACCTGACGGTTAATTCCTTGCCAAACGACTGCAGGAAGCCATGCGCCATCTGACTGCGACAACTGTTACCGGTACAAAGGACCAATACTTTCATGTTCTTTAACAGCATTTACTATTTAAATCCACAGAAATCATGTCTTTAAAAAAGACGTTGAACATCTTGATATAGTCACTGATCCTGGAGTTGCAAAGACAGTAATTAATCTTCAGTCCTTCAATCTCGCCATGGATCAGCCCCATTTCCTTGAGTTCTTTCAGGTGTTGCGACACGGTGCTTCGGCTTAGGGGCAGCTGGTCTGAAATGTCACCGGAAATACAAGTTTTGGTTTCTGCCAGATATTGAAGTATTGCAAGTCTGGCAGGGTGTGAAATTACCCGCGAAAACCTGGCAAGTTCCTGTAATTCTTTTGAAAAAACTTCCTTTTTTATCATATCCGTAAACAATTATGACGAATGATTACGACGCGTGTTTAATGTCGTAAACATACGACATAGTTGGATAATATGCAAGAATTTTTATATCGATCTTCCTTATCCTTTATTCGCTGGTAGTTTCAGGTTTAAAACAGAATGCTCCGGGTATAATGCCGACTCTGAAAGTATCAACAGGCATTCCATTAGGTTTAAGTCTGTATACCACCCCCTGCTGCACGTTATCTATGGCATCGGCAACATATATTTCTGAAGTGAAGGGGTCAACATCCAATCCGTAATAACCACCCGTATAGGTACCAGAATAAATACCTGTGTAAGGGCTGCTGAAAAATAGTTCAGGTTCAGCATCAGACAATACAGCATGGCGGTAAATATGCCTGTTGATATAATATAAGGTATCTCCGGTAACATTAATTTTGAGCTCAGATGCACGGTCGCCCGGACTAAAACGGATAATTTTTTCAACCTGCCTGGTTTCGGCATCGATTTTAATAAGTGCCGGAGCTTCATTTCCATAGGGACTTCCGTTAAAGCCACCATCGGTTACAGTCCAAATCTTATCGTATTTATCTATCACCAGTGATGCCGGCTGTTTTAATACCTCAATGGAATCTGTAATCTTATCCGTTTCGCTGTCAATAACCAATATTTTGTTATCATAACTCCAGCAGTTGGTAAAAACATATTTTCCATATTGCACCATTTGATCTGTGGGGTGCTGATAATATTGAGTTTCGTGATTGTCTACAGGGATATAACCCATAATTTCAAAGGTGGAAGGATTTATAACGGTAATGGCTTTTGCATAGAGATCAGAAACATAAGCTTTATTATTGCTGATAAAGTGGATATACCGTGGGGAAGTAAGTCCTTCAATAACCCCTGCATATTCAAAAGTGTTAATGTTAATCACGTAAATTTTTCCGCTGTTATTGATTACCACATAACCCAACGAATCCCTGATTGCCATAGATTGCGCCACATCGCCAAGTATTACGCCATTGGTGCGGAAAAATATGTTGTTCAGCACTTTCATGGAATCTACGTGGTAGAAGGATAAAGAGGCATTGTCGTACATTAAATTTCCTTCATTGATAATGAAAACACCCGCACTTTTAATGGCCACATTTATGGGTTTGTTCAGCTCCATCCATGCTTCATCATCCATGCATGATGTAAAAAAAACAGCAGAAACAACCAGTATGTGTAACAACCCCCGCATTTTTAAAATCCAATTTTCAACAGTAAGTTATAATATCTTTTGGGCATAGGCCTTCCGAGCACACTGCGGTATTCCTCATTGAAAGGATTATAGATCTTTAGTTCAGTCTCAAAAGTCAATGTTCGCCATGAAAACTCTTTCCCCAAAGAAAATTGTTTTATATGATAAGGGTACAGGCGGTAAAAAGGGTTTGCTGAACCTTCAGCATCGAAGAACTGCGAATCGTCGTCGAGACTTGCTTTGTTGCTGCTCAGCAAATTCCGGATCCCGTAAAAGTTGTAATGAAATTTGCCGTAAAAACCTTTAAAAAAAGCGGAAAACATCGCATTCCCGGAATGAACAGGGATAAAAGGAAGCTGCATGCCGGTTGATTCATCCGCACTGGTTAGAGGATCGCCGAAGTTTAATGTTTTGGTCAGGGCATAATTTGCAGCAAGCATAAACTTGAAATCATTTACCGACAGGGAACTTTTCAGGTTCGATTCCAGCCCGTACGATTTTACCTTTCTGATGTTTATCGCTTCCCAATACCCTTTCACACCAGGAAGCCAGAGGATCCAGTCGTTGATATCGGAATAATAGCCTGTCAGTTGAACCTCAATGCTTGTTTTCTTCGATAATCTGATATAATGTACTCCACCTTCAAGCGAATGACCTTCTTCGGGTTTCAGATCCTGGTTGCCGCCCGGCTGCCAGTATAAATCATTCAATGTAGGATTATGAAAGTTCCTGGAAAAAGAAGCCTTTGCCACCAGATCTTTACTTGAGAATGGCTTATAGCTTATACCAACCAGATAAATTAAAGGGGAAACGGAATTGGGAATAAAGTCCTTTCTCAGGCTGGTTTGAATATTGATCTTTCGAAGTAATTCAAAACTGGTACGGCCAAAAACCGAGTATTCGCCACGCTTTTCGTCATACCCTGTCTGATAGGCGCTGTCGAGTGTACTGATCTGGAAATAGTTGCCGTCGAACCGCAAATCAACATTCCATTTCTCAGAAAATTGGTATTTCAACTGCAGGTTATTGTACCAGCTTATCATATCACTGCCTGAATTGACAGGTTTTTGCCATTCATAGCCGCCAACTTTTATCTGCATCAGATAATCGAGCCTCTGATAATCAATTCCGGTTTTGATAAGGCCCGTTAATTTTTCACCATAATAAGTTCCGTCCACAATGGCTTTTAAGGTCAGATCATCCTGCCGGTTCTCCCTTTTTGTGGTTTTGGTATCTGCGCCCTGGTAGCTTGTTACCATGGGGATGGAGCGGTACGAATCCTGATACCATATTTTTGCTGAAGAAAAGGTTCTTTCAGTTGCTTTAAAATACACCTCCTGGACAAATCCATATTTCCGGTAACCTGCATTTTCAGTATGTTGCCGCGGACGATGGCCGGTGAGAAAAATGTTATCGTTCAATATAGAGGTATTGCTGAACTCGTAATCATTTTTCGAGAAATTATGGTAAGCCCTGGTTTTTAACTGGATTTTTTTATTCCCGAAATTAACCTGACCGAATTCATCAAACGTAGAAAAGCTGCCAATCCCCTGGTAATAGCGCCCGCTGAACCTGTTGTTCCAGTCAGCTGAATTATTGATACTGATATGTCCTCCAAGTCCTCCACTGCTTTCACTCACTGATGCCGCCCCGTGCTGAAGAGAGAGGTCATCAATGATATAAACGGGAATCAGCGAAAAGTCAACCATCCCCAGCATGGGTGAATTGATGTTCATCCCGTTCCAGGAAACCTGTGTATGGGTTGGGGCGGTACCCCTGAAAGAAGCTGTGGCCATAGCTCCCCGGCCATATTCCTTAATATAAACTGTGGTATTTTCAGCAAGTACATCGGCAAGTGAAAGGTTGATCTTATCATTTAATATCAGGGAATCTACCTTGGTTTCTTTCAATCCGGCTTCTTCTTTCTTAAAAATCCTTTCAGCGGTAACGGTTACACTTTCAATATGGATAACCGTGTCCTGTAAGCCCTGGGAAAAGGAAAGACAGGAAAAAAATTCCAGCAGCCATATAACTGTAAACCATCGTAACATATCAGACTTTCACTAATCTCATGGTTTTTCTTTCGCTACCCAAAATGATATGAACCAGGTATATGCCTTTTTCAAACTGAGCAACCGATACAGGCTCGCCCTCCATAATCCTTTCCCGGGAAAGAACTTTATGACCTG
>Ga0123335_1008179_pt1 | contig 11338 bp, 8 predicted proteins | sample BiotimSIPDNA_2_FD_89707 | JGI IMG/M metagenome (GOLD analysis project Ga0123335, IMG submission 89707) | Anaerobic biogas reactor microbial communites from Washington, USA - Biogas_R2 time_0 SIP DNA | ecosystem: Engineered > Bioreactor > Anaerobic > Unclassified | place: Washington, USA... | reverse complement strand
GATCAGAGCCTCTTTTTGCGAAAAGCAAGTGTAGAAGGTTTTTTTAGAAATGCGCAGTTCGTTGCAGATATCCTCGATGGATACACTGCGCAGGCCGAATTTAAAAAACAGCTTGGTCGAGGTTTTAAGTATATCTTCGCGAAGTAAATCTGCCATTGTGAAGTAAGTTTGTCGTCGTGAAGTAAGTTTGTTATTTATTAACCTAAAAAACGCGGCAAAGGTAAAATCAAAACCGATTTTCCGATATCCCGGTGCGTTAAATATGTTTAAACAATAAACAATATTTTATAACAAGCTGATAAACAGATACATAATGGAAACTGAGAAAACACTAAAGTTTCCTGTTTCTATGTATTTCCAACCAAAACAAGTAAAAATCGGGCAAGCACCGAAATGCCGTGTAATCAGCACCGGAGTGTCGGGAAATCACCCGGAATATCAGGCAATCACCCCCGGAGTGTCGGGCAATTACTCGGGATATCAGGCAATCACCCCCAGAATGATCAGCATCATTACCAGGTAGCGCAGGGTTTTGCCAATAAGCATGGATACAGAGACTATCAAGGCATTGGCCCGTAAATAACCCAGGGCAACGGAGATGGCTTCGCCGGCGTAGGGCAACCAGGCAAAAAAGCCCAGCCATGCGCCTTTACCGCGCAAAAAGGTGGTATATTTATGTAAAGTGGTTTCTTTTACTTTCAGGTATTTGGTCATCCATTCTATTTTGCCCAAACGCCCGATATAATAGCAGCTCATTCCCCCCAAGGTGTTGCCCAGACTGGTACTGATCAGGCAGGCTACAGGATCGACTCCGGCCAGCAAGGCACTTCCCAACAACACTTCGGAACTAAATGGTACGATACTGCCGGCCAAAAAAGAGCCGAGAAAAAGGCCGAAAAGTCCTAAGCCTGTAAAAAAATCCATAGCTCAAAAGGTTCCAAATAGTGCGTACTCCTGTGTGTTACAAAAAACTTTGCTGTATATATGCATACCCGGCCGGTTGGTCTCGATCTTTCGGTTCAATTGCAAGACCGGATGCCCGGCTTTGACCTGAAAATATTCTTGCAGTTCCTTGTTGGCCTTGAGGGCATAAAGATGTTGCACGCCTCCGGTAACTTCGATTTGGTATGCGGTGCGCAACAAATCGAACAAGGAAGCGTTTTCGAGCTTGTGCATGGTAAAACGGGGCAGGTTGATATTGGGCAGCATGGTGATGTCAAAGAAAACCGGCCGGTTGTTTATCAGGCGCAGGCGCTCAAAATAGATGCAGCCGGCATCGCGTTCGCTCTGGCTGATGGTATAGCCGAAAGCCTCTTTCCAGGAACGGATTTCGGGCTTGACAATAAGCCGGGTGCTCAGATTGCCGCCTAAAGCCGAAGAGGTGCTTTTGAGCGACAAAATGCCCACTCCTTTGGCCTTGCCTTTTACAATGCTGCCTCGTCCCTGTTGCTTTACTATAAAACCGTCGTTGACCAGACGATCCAGGGCGTTGCGCACCGTCGATCTGGCCAGTCCGTACAAAGCGCTCAACTCGTTTTCCGAGGGCAACAGATCGCCCGAACGGTAAATACCCTCTTCGATCTGGCGGCGCAGCTTTTCGTACAAAGACTTGTAAAGTGGTAAACCGCTTTCTTCAAACATGGCGCAAATATACATTATTTCTTGAAACAAGCAACAAATAATAAAAATTGTACATACAAGTTCCGGCACTTGTAATATTTTAAGTGATTGATAAAAAGAATGTTATATTTTTAATAAAATATTATATCTAAAAAACTTGTATATACAAGTAATAATTTTACCTTTGCTGTCCGAAACCGGTAGTCGTTGAACGCGAGAATATTTTTATCGGTTAGTAATAATTTCACCTTTGCTGTTCGAAACCTGAGTAAACAAACAAATATTATATAAATCAAAGCTATGGCAGTAGTAATTATTATGCCCAAACAAGGGCAATCCGTGGAAAGTTGCATCATCTCTTCCATCAAGAAAAAAGGAGACAAAGTAGCCAAAGGCGATATCCTATTTGCCTACGAAACCGACAAGGCTTCGTTCGAAGAAGAAGCTCCCCGGGACGGAGTTGTGCTGGAATGTTGGTACAACGAAGGCGACGAAGTTCCGGTGTTACAAAACGTCATGATTTTAGGTGATGCCGGCGAAGACTATTCGGCTCTGCTGGCTGAAATGGATGCTGGCGCTCAGGGTTCGGGCCAAACAGCACCTTCTGCTTCGGTTGCTTCGGCCGCTCCGGCCGCTTTAACAACCGAAGTACCGGCCGCAGGTGTAACAACCCCCGCTCCGGCAGCGGAGGTTTCCGTCTCAGCAACTCCGGATCAGCCCGGCGCAGTCGCTTCGCAAGCAGGTGCAGCCTCAACAAGTTCCGTCACCGCTTCCGGTGGTACCGTTTTTATTTCACCCCGTGCCCGTAAACTGGCCGAAAAAGAAGCCCTCGATTTCCGTCAGCTTAGCGGCAGCGGCCCCGGCGGCCGTATCATCGAAAGCGATGTGCAGGCAGCCTTGCAAAACCGTCCCAAGCTGAGCCCTCTGGCCAAAAAAACACTGCACGAACAGGCAGCCATCGTGCCCGAACAAGGCAGCGGCCTGGCCGGCACCGTACTGGCTTCCGACCTCAAGGCTCCGGTCAATGCTGTTTACGGCATCGACTATCAGGACAAGAAACTGAGCAATATGCGTAAACTTATTGCCAAATCCATGTATGCCTCTTTGCAGAATTCTGCTCAACTTACCCACCACCTGGGGGCCGACGCCCGCCGTATTATGGAATTACGCAAGCAGGTCAAGGAAGCCATGGACCAGGGCAAACTCAACGTCAACATCACCCTCAACGATATGGTGTGTTTGGCCGTTATCAAGGCCCTTAAAAAATTCCCCAATGTCAACTCCCATTTCTTAGGCGACAGTATGCGTTTGTTCAACAAGGTGCATCTGGGGCTGGCCGTCGATACCGAACGCGGATTGATGGTACCTGCCCTGCGCAACGCCGACGATCTGAGCATCAGCGGCCTGGCCTCGCAACTTAAGGAATTGGCCGCCGCCTGCCGCAAGGGAGCCATCGACCCCGACCTGCTTAGCCCCGAAGCGGCCAGCTTTACCGTATCTAACCTGGGCAATTACGGAGTGGAAATGTTTACTCCCGTCATCAACCTGCCGCAATCGGCCATCCTGGGCGTAAATACCATAGTGCCCCGTCCCAAAGACCTAGGTGGCGGCGTGTATGCCTTCGTGCCCTATATCGGCCTGAGCCTCACCTACGACCACCGGGCGCTGGACGGAGGCGAAGCCACCCGCTTTCTGAAGCAGATCGCCGTCGAAATCGAAAATCTCGAATTTGATATTGCCTAGAGACCCGGGTTTGTCGGTAATTAAATCCCATAAATCCTAAGAAGAAAATTAAAAACAATCGAAATAAATAAATTCCAACCGTTATGTACGATTTAGCGATTATTGGCGGAGGCCCCGCCGGATACGTAGCCGCCGAAAGAGCCGGAAGTCAGGGCTTATCGGTGTTGCTTTTCGAAAAAGCCAGTCTGGGCGGTGTTTGCCTGAACGAAGGCTGCATTCCCACCAAAACTTTGCTCTACAGCGCCAAGACATACGAAAATGCACTTCAGGGCGATAAGTATGGTATTACAGCCACCGGAGTCGAATTCGACTTTGGCAAAATGATGGCCCGCAAAAACAAAGTTGTTCGCAAATTAGTGGCCGGCGTTGAAGCTCAAATGAGGGCCGGCAAGGTGACTGTAGTCAAAGCCGCAGCCTACATCAAAGGCCGCTCCGATAAGGGGATAGAATTGATCGTTGCCCCGCAGGAAGGGCAGGAGGCAGGCGAAAGCTATTTTGCCGCCCATCTGCTTATTTGTACCGGCTCCGAAGCCATGGTGCCGCCCATCCCCGGCTTGGCCGAGGCAGGCGAAATCCTGCTCACCAATCGCGAAATCCTGCAACTAAAAGAGCAACCCGCCGAATTGGTAGTTATTGGAGGAGGAGTCATAGGTATGGAATTTGCCAGTTTCTTCAACAGCCTGGGCAGTAAAGTCACTGTCGTAGAAATGCTGCCCGAGATTTTGGGCGGTCTCGACCTGGAGATCTCGGCCATGTTGCGCAACATTTACGCCAAAAAAGGCATCGACTTCCATTTGCAGGCCAAAGTAGTCAAAGTACAAGGCAACGAAGTTTTCTTCGAAAAAGACGGTCAGACCCAATCGGTCAAGGGCGATAAGATTTTGCTCAGTGTAGGCCGTCGCGCTGTTACCCGGGGATACGGCCTCGAAAACCTGGGTGTAGAACTTCATCGCGGCGGCATCAAGGTGGACGAACTCATGCGCACCAATATTCCGGGCGTTTTTGCTGCGGGCGATGTCACCGGTTTCAGCCTGTTGGCTCATACCGCCTCGCGCGAAGGAGAAGTAGTGGTCAACAATATCCTGGCCGCCCGTCAGGCCGCACAATCGGGAAGCAAGGTTCGTTACGACCGTATGCGCTACAACGCCATTCCGGGTGTGGTTTACACCAACCCCGAAGTAGCCAGTGCCGGCCTCAGCGAAGAAGCCGCCCGGGCTGCCAATATCGAGTTTAATGCCATCAAACTCCCCATGGCCTATGCCGGGCGTTTTGTGGCCGAAAACGAAGGAGGCAACGGTCTCTGCAAAATCATCGTCGACAGCCGGAACGGCCGGGTGCTGGGCGTGCACATGTTGGGCAATCCCTGCAGCGAAATCATTTATGGAGCTTGCATGGCCATTGAGCAGGAAATTACCCTCGAAGAACTCAAACAAGTGGTCTTTCCTCATCCCACTGTCAGCGAAATCATCAAAGAAGTAGCATACAACGCATAAAACAAAACACATAAAATAATTTCATTATGCCTAAACAATTATTCATCGACCCCTCGGAAATGCGTAAAGCCGGGGAAGTTACATTCAAGCCCATTCCTGTAAACCAGTACAAAAAAACAGCCAAGCAGGAACTGGACGAGGGCAATTTCAGCAAACAGGATTTGCTCGACATTTACCACGACATGTCCCTGATCAGGGAATTCGAAACCATGCTGCATCTGGTCAAAACCACCGGAGCATACAAAGACATACCCTACAATAACCCCGGTCCTGCTCACCTCTCGGTGGGACAGGAAGCTGCCGCCGTCGGTATGGCCTATACCCTCGACGTGGACGATTTTATTTTCGGCTCGCACCGCAGCCACGGCGAAATCCTGGCCAAGGGCATGTCGGCTATTCGTAAACTCGACGAAGACAGCCTTAAAAAAATCATGCAGGAATTCCTTGGCGGAGCCACTCTTAAGGTGGCCGGCATGAACTTCGAAGGCAACACCCGGCAACTGGCCCGTCGCTTTTTGGTCTACGGCGCTCTGGCCGAAATCTTTGCCCGCGTAACCGGTTTCAATCGGGGCCTGGGCGGTAGTATGCACGCTTTCTTCACCCCCTTCGGCATTTATCCCAACAACGCCATCGTAGGCGGTAGCGGCGATATTGCCGTAGGAGCAGCCCTCTATAAAAAAATCAACCGTAAACCCGGCTTGGTGGTCGCCAACCTGGGCGACGCCTCCATGGCTTGCGGTCCCGTTTGGGAAGGTCTGGTTTTTGCCGCCATGGATCAATTCAAAACTCTTTGGGACGACGATATGAAAGGCGGACTGCCTTTTATCCTCAACATCATGAACAATCAGTACGGTATGGGCGGACAAACTCAGGGCGAAACCATGGGTTACGACATTGCAGCCCGTATCGGAGCCGGTATCAACCCCGAACAAATGCATGCCGAAAGAGTGGACGGCTACAATCCCCTGGCAGTGATCGATGCCTATCGTCGTAAACGTCAGGTGATCAACGACAAACAGGGGCCTGTCCTTCTCGATGTACTTACCTATCGCTACAGCGGCCATTCCCCCTCGGACGCTTCGTCCTATCGCAGCAAAGAAGAACTCGAAGCCTGGGAAGCTCAGGATTGCATTATGGGCTACGCCAAGCAATTGCTCGAAGGCAACATCTGCAAGCAAGCCGATCTCGACCGGATACAGGAAGACATTCGCGAGACGATTTTGGAAGTTTATAAGTTGGCCATCGACCTTGACATTTCTCCCCGCATGGATTTGGACCAAAATCAGGAATTGCTGGGCGAGGCTATGTTTTCCAACCAATCGGTCGACAGCATGATGCCCGGAGTGAAGCCCGAAGTAAATCACCCCATGCACGAAAATCCCAGGGTACAGCAAATCGCCAAAAAAGAACGTTTCGCCTTCGATGCCGAGGGTAAACCCCACAGTAAAATGAGGCAATACCAGTTGCGCGACGGTATCTTCGAAGCCATCATCGATCGTTTCTATAAAGACGCTTCGCTGGTGGCCTACGGAGAAGAAAACCGCGACTGGGGCGGCGCCTTTGCCGTGTATCGCGGACTTACCGAAGCTTTGCCTTATCACCGTCTGTTCAATTCACCCATTTCCGAAGCCGCCATCGTGGGCACGGCCATCGGTTATGCCATGTGCGGCGGGCGGGTGATCCCCGAAATCATGTATTGCGACTTTTTGGGCCGTTGCGGCGACGAAGTCTTCAACCAAATGCCCAAATGGCAGGCTATGAGCGGCAACATTCTAAAAATGCCCATTGTGCTTCGCATCTCGGTAGGTTCCAAATACGGTGCGCAGCACTCACAAGACTGGACCTCGCTTTGCGCCCATATTCCCGGGCTCAAGGTTTGTTTTCCCGCTACTCCTTACGACGCCAAGGGCTTGATGAATGCCGCCCTGCAAGGTACCGACCCGGTGATTTTCTTCGAATCGCAGCGCATCTACGATATCGGTGAACAATTCCACCAAGGCGGAGTGCCCGAAGGCTATTACGAAATTCCCCTGGGCGAACCCGACATCAAACGCCCCGGCAAGGACATAACCATCCTCACCATAGGAGCTACCCTCTACCGGGCCCTCGAAGCTGCCGACATATTGCAGGAACAATACGGTATCAGCGCCGAAGTGATCGATGCCCGCAGCATAGTGCCCTTCAATTACGATCTGGTAATTGAGTCGGTCAAAAAAACCGGACGTATTCTCCTTTCGAGCGACGCCAGTAGCCGCGGATCCATTATCAACGATATGGCCCGCAACATAAGCGAACTGGCTTTCGATTACCTGGACGCTCCTCCCGTGGTAGTGGGTTCACGCAACTGGATCACACCCGCCCATGAATTGGAAGATGCTTTCTTCCCCCAGGCAGGTTGGATGCTGGACGCCATTCATGAGAAAATTCAACCCTTGAAAAATTACATTCCCAAACAAAATTTTTCAAATTCTCAACAGATTCTTAGGAATAAACAGGGAGTTTAGTATATTTGCCGTTTGAATCAGTTTTTTTAATATTTCATTGATAATTAAAAAACCATTTATCCAATACGGAATCACTGAATAAAAATAAAAACAATGAAAATAGTGAACGTTAATGCTCATTTGCATACGCCTTATTCGTTCAGCGCCTTCGAGAGCCTTACACAGGCTCTCGACCTGGCGTTGGAGCAGGGGGTCAGGGTGGTCGGAATCAACGACTTTTATTCCATGGACGGCTACGAACTCTGGGAAAAAGAATGCCGCAAGCGCTCGCTTTATCCTTTGTTCAATATAGAATTTATCGGCCTCAACCAGCAGGATCAGGCCCAAGGCATACGGGTAAACGATCCCAACAATCCCGGCCGTACCTATATCAGTGGCAAGGGTCTTAAATGTCCGCCCTCGTTGCCCGAACCCTATGCTTCTCAACTCAGCCTAGTAAGAGCCGAATCCAATGCCCAGGTCAAGGCCATGTGCGCCAAAATCAACGACTTGCTCGATAGTCTGAAGCTGGGTTTCCGCCTCGATTACGAGCAGATCCTCAGAGAAATGACCAAGGGCAACATCCGCGAACGGCATTTGGCCAAGGCTTTGCGCATTAAGGTCTACGAACAAGCCTTAGGTTCCGCTTCCGGAAGCAAAAAGCAGATTTCGGAGGCCGGCCGGGAAGCCGAAGCAAAAATTGCAGCCCTTTTTCAGCAACTGTTCGGAGGCAAAGCCCTCAAGTCTGCCATAAACGACCATGCTGCCGTCGAAAACGAAATCCGGGGCAATTTGCTCAAGGCCGGCGGCGCCGCTTTTGTACCCGAAGATCCCAAAGCTTTTTTGCCCGTGGACAAAGTCTGTAGCATAATATTGGCCGCCGGCGGCATACCCACTTATCCTTTTTTGGCCGACGATCCCAAAGGAGGCTATACCGACTTCGAAGGCGATTTGGAAAGAGCAGCCAAGACCCTGCATGAACGGGGTTTCCATTCGGTGGAATTCATCAGTACCCGCAACGACCTGCATCTGTTGGAAAAATACGTCGTTTATCTCTACGAACTCGGTTTTGTCGTCACTTTGGGCAGCGAGCACAACAGCCCCGCCATGGAGCCCATTTTGTTGTCTGCCCGTCACGGACAAGCATTGAGCGAAGTTTTGCGTGAAATCAATTACAAAAGCGCCTGCGTGCTGGCAGCCCATCAACACCTGGTCGGTCAGGGCCTCGAAGGCTACGTGGATGCTTCAGGCCGTGCTCACACAGATAAGCGCGAAGAATACATCAAGCTGGGCGACCAGCTCATCCGTTCCGTCACCGGCCAATAAACAAGAATAAATAAGAACACAAGTATGGACTTTTCATTTTCTAATCAATTAAATAATAATGTCATGAGAGAGATCGAACAACTCATCGAGATATCCCGGTTTTACGGTAAAGACAAGCGTTTTGTTATTGCAGGCGGAGGCAACACCTCTTATAAAGACGAGCGGCAAATTTGGGTGAAAGCCTCCGGCTTTGCTCTGGCCACCATCGATCGGGATGGTTTTGCCGTACTCGATCGCGACAAACTGCGGCTCCTCTCCGAAAAGTCCTACAGCGACGATACCGACCTGCGCGAGGCCGAGGTCAAAAGCGACCTGGAAGCCGCCTGTATTACCAAAAACCGGCGCCCGTCGGTAGAAACTTCCATGCACAATGCCATCAACTACGCTTTTGTGGTGCATTTGCATCCCACGGCCGTCAACGGGCTGATGTGTTCCCGGCAAGCCGAAAATAAGCTTAGGGAACTGTTTGGCGATGAACATCTCTACATTCCTTATACCGATCCCGGCTATGTCCTATTCAAAAAAGTCGAAGGAGCCATTGCTGCCTTCCGGGCAAAGCGGGGCAAAGAACCCTCGGTGATCTGGTTGCAGAACCACGGTATCTTTGTGGCAGCCGACAACATCGAAGAAATTCGCCGTACCTACGATCATATCCTGGCTGTGTTGGACAAAGAAGTAAAAACGGCCGCTCATGGGGCTGTTGCCGGCTCCAAGGCCCTGCAGGCCTATCTTCAGCCGGAAGAACGTCCTGTTCCGGGCAGAGTGATCGAAATTCTGCCTGCGCTCCGTATGTTGGTTTCCGAAACAGATGAGCAAAAACGTCTTCAGCTTAAAACACTCAAAATCCGCAACAACAAGCTGATAGAGTACTATTGTGAGAAAAAAGAGCATTATATAAACATCAGCCGTCCCTTCACGCCCGACGGCATAGTGTATTGCAAATCCAACCAGTTATATATAGATAAGGCCAAAACCGAAGATATATTGGATGATGCGAAAAAAATCCTGCCTTTTTTCAGGCAACATTTCGGCTATCAACCCAAGGTGATTGCCCTCCGGGGTTTGGGTATCGCGGCCGTAGGCGACAACGCAGCCCAATGCGATACCATCCTCGATGTTTTCGAAGACTGCATCAAGATTGCCGCTATCTCCGAAGCCTTTGGAGGCCCGCATCCCATGACTCAGGAACAAATCGATTTTATCGATCACTGGGAAGTCGAAAACTATCGCCGCAGCATCGCCGCCGGCGCCCTGACCGGCAGAGCCCAAAACAAAACTATAGTGGTTACCGGAGCTGCCCAGGGCTTTGGCCAGGGTATTGCCGATGAACTCCTGAAGGAAGGGGCCAATATTGTGGTGGCCGACCTCAACAGCGAAACCGGCCTGGCCACCGTGGATGAATTCAACCAAAAAGCCCGCAGCAACAGGGCTGTGTTTGTGCAGACCGATGTAAGCAAGGTCGCCAGTATTGAGCAGCTTGTGTACCAAAGTATTTGTTGTTTCGGTGGCATCGACTGTTTTATCAGCAATGCGGGTATCCTCCGGGCAGGCGGTCTGGAAGAAATGAGCCCCGAGAACTTCGATTTAGTGACAAAAATCAACTACAACGCCTATTTTTATTGCACTAAGGTGGTAAGTCGCGTAATGAAATTGCAAACCGCTTACGGCTCCCCCGATTATTACGCCGACATCATCCAGATTAATTCCAAATCGGGACTGAGAGGCAGCAGAGCCAATTTTGCCTATGCCGGCGGTAAATTCGGAGGTATAGGCCTCACACAGTCTTTTGCCCTGGAACTGGCTCCCTTCCGCATCAAGGTCAACTCCATCTGTCCCGGAAATTATTACGAAGGTCCGCTCTGGAGCAATCTCGAAAACGGCCTCTTTGTGCAATACCTCAAGGCAGGTAAAGTACCGGGTGCCAAAACCATTCGGGATGTCGAGGATTACTACTTGGCTCAGGTGCCTATGCGTAAAGGTTGTTCACCTTTGGATGTCAGCAAGGGAGTGCTGTATCTGATGGATCAATGCGGCGAAACGGGTCAGGCGCTTCCCATTACGGGCGGCCAGGTAATGTTGAATTGATGCAGTGGCTTGAGTATGTGCCGAATGCCGGAAAGTCTGTTTTTTTGCGACATGTGAGCCCGCCTTTTCTGTATAAAAATTAAGGAAATTGAACAATCTGCGGGCGGTATTTCACTCAAAATATGAAATAGATTGACTACCTTTGCGGCTTTCAAAACTGAACAGGAAAAAGGTATGTCCAAAAAGGTAAGCGATAGCCGGCTTCCCGACAGGATTTTCGAGTCCAGTTGGGAGGTTTGCAACAAAGTAGGAGGTATCCACACCGTCTTGTCGACGCATGCAAAACAACTCAAAGTCCTTTACGGGGAAGCGATTTGCTACATAGGCCCCGATTTGCAAAACGAAGTGCAAAAGGCCGAGTTCAACGAAACTTCCACTCCTTTGGACGAATGGAGCGCTTATGCCCGTCGGCACGATAAATTGTCCATACGCTGTGGGCGCTGGAACATTCCCGGTGAACCCCTGGTGATTTTAGTAGATTTTAAAAAATACTATGCCTATAAAAACCATATTTACTCCCAGTTTTGGGAATGGTTTGGCGTTGATTCCATTCAGGCTTACGGCGATTACGACGAATCCTGCATGTTT
>Ga0123335_1008176_pt1 | contig 11341 bp, 11 predicted proteins | sample BiotimSIPDNA_2_FD_89707 | JGI IMG/M metagenome (GOLD analysis project Ga0123335, IMG submission 89707) | Anaerobic biogas reactor microbial communites from Washington, USA - Biogas_R2 time_0 SIP DNA | ecosystem: Engineered > Bioreactor > Anaerobic > Unclassified | place: Washington, USA... | reverse complement strand
CGTTCCTTCAACACTGTTTACCAATTCACACAGGAAGCGGTTGAGTGGCTGTTCAGCAGTGGCTGCCACCTGGTGATCCTTGCCTGCAACACTGCATCGGCAAAAGCATTGCGCACCATTCAGCAACGTGATCTTCCAACCATTGATCCAGAGCGAAGAGTACTGGGAGTAATTCGCCCCACAACTGAGCGGGTGGCTGAACTGACCAACAGTGGTCATATCGGCGTACTCGGCACTGAAGGCACCATCCAGTCACGTTCATACGAGATTGAAATCTATAAGTTACATCCGCAACTCACCATCTCTGGCGAAGCCTGTCCGATGTGGGTGCCATTGGTGGAGAATAGAGAATACGACAAGCCTGGAGCCGACTATTTCGTGCGGCAGCATCTGGAACAGCTGATGGCGAAAGATCCACAGATCGACACCATCATCCTTGGTTGTACCCATTATCCGCTGTTGCTTGATAAGATAAGGCAACACCTTCCTGCCGGCACCAATGTGATCACACAGGGCAGCTATGTGGCTGAAAGCCTCAAAGATTATCTTTCACGTCACCAGGAGATGGATGCAAAATGCACAAAAGGCGGCACGGTACACTATTATACCACCGACGCTTCCGACAAATTTAACCAACTGGCATCGATCTTTCTGCGTGAGAAGGTTGATGCCCGGCAAATCAAACTGGAAAAGCTATGACAAACTGGTTCGATCTTACAGTCGGCATTCTGCTGCTCCTTGCAGTGATCAACGGCTACCGCAAAGGTCTGATCATGCAGCTGGTGGGACTCGCCATCCTGGTGTTATCTGCCATTTTTGGCGGCAGAGTGGCGGAAATGATCCTTCCACATCTCACAGGATGGATCAACCTTTCACCCGAAGCAGCACGCGTACTCTCCTTTCTCCTTGCTTTTGCCGCCATTGCAATCGCACTCACTCTTGTGGGCAAACTCATTCAAAGATTTTTCGATCTGGTACTGCTCAGTTTTCTGAACCGTCTTATAGGCGCTGTAATTGCTGCAGGTACCATGATGCTTTTCCTGAGCATTCTGCTCAACCTCCTCTTGTTACTCGACCGCAATGAGACAGTAATCAGCCCCCAGATCAAAGAGGAGTCCTTCTTCTATTCGCGGGTAGAGGCAGTGGTGCCGGCTATTGTTCCCCATCTGAACAGCCGCTTATGGGATGAGTATGTCCCAAAAAGTTATCGAGAAGAGATGGAAAAGAAATCAGACAGCCTTTACCAATCTTTACCTGAGGGACAAACTGTTGATTCAAGCTATCAAAAACGTTATTTTGATGTAAATTAGGAGTGATGAAATTTGAAATCCACAAGGAGGGCAAGGCACCTCTGATACGTATCCTTGTCGTGTTGATTCTGATCAACACCGCTTCTTTCCTGCTATTTCCCGACACAATTTTCACCGTGTTGCTCTTGGGTGTCTCAATTGCTTTCTTCGCCACAGCGCTCAACTTCTACAAACAGCCTGAACGAACCTACAAGGGCGACCTGCACGGATTGGTCAACGCACCCACCGATGGCCGCATCGTGGTAATTGAAAAGGTATTTGAGAAAGAGTTCTTTCAGGAGGAACGCATTCAGATTTCCATCTTCATGTCGCTCTTCAATGCCCACTCCAACTGGGTTCCCGTATCAGGAAAAATCACGCACTACTCGCATGTGGATGGCAACTTTTACAGAGCCTATCTACCCAAGTCGAGTCACGAAAACGAACGTTCCAACATTGTGATCGAGACTCCCGAACATGGTACCATCCTCACCAAACAGATTGCAGGAGCCCTGGCACGCCGCATCGTCACTTATGTGAAAGAGGGAGAAGAACTGCACATTGGTTCACCGCTTGGCTTCATTAAACTCGGCTCACGCATGGACATCTTCTTGCCATTGGATAGCGAAATACTGGTCTCCATGGGCGAGGAGGTAAGGGCCAACATCACCTTCCTGGCCAGACTGAACAAACAGAATAAATAATTTGATATGAGGAAGCAGATACCCAATATCATCACACTGCTCAACCTCCTTGCCGGATGTATTGCCATCACCATGGCTTTCAGTGGAAATTTCACAGCGGTAGTCCTCTGGGTAGCGGTGGCAGCACTCTTCGACTTTCTGGACGGTATGGCGGCGCGGTTGCTAAAAGCATACTCACCAATAGGAAAGGAGCTTGATTCATTGGCAGACGTGGTAAGCTTTGGTGTAGCTCCGGCAATTGCTGTTTACGTGTTGCTGCGCGATCATCTCTCGCTACCGGCAACACTGGGTAGTTTGTCGTCATTAGTTCCATACTTTGCGTTTCTGATTCCTCTATTTTCAGCCTACCGTCTGGCGAAGTTCAACCTCGACGAGCGACAGAGCAGTTCCTTCCTCGGTCTCCCCACACCGGCAAACGCTCTTTTCTGGATCAGCTATTGCTATGGCATGGTGCAATTCTCTCCACTGGATGACAGGTTCCTATACCTGACCTATGCATTGATTCTGCTACTCTCTCTTCTGATGGTGAGCGAGTTACCCATGTTCTCACTCAAAATCAAATCGTTGCAACTTAAGGCAAACATACAACAGTTCACCATGCTTTTGTTATCAGCGGGATTAATTGCTATTTGGGGAATCACCGGCATTGCCTGGTCTATCCTTACCTATATAGCAATATCGTTGTTCACGTCACTAATCAAAAGGCGAACAAATAAGTAAGGAATTGTCAAACGCAATCAGTAGTACATTTCTCCGGCTCCAGTATAACAAACCGTTAAATATTACAAAGCGGGAGATGAGAACTATCGAAATTTGTATCTTTACAACTTAGAGCATTTAATCAGCATCTTTTTATGGGATTTCTAATCAAATTTCTCCTTTTTTTTGTAGTCGCTTATCTTCTGATGAAAGGATTCGTGGCATTCCTTATGGGCAAGCGCAACACTACATCGACCACAAACCGTCAATCGTCTCAACACCAGCCAAAACAACCCGAGACTCAGGAAGATAGAATCATCGAGTATCAGAAGAAAACATTCGAAAAGAGTGAGGCAGAGGATGTTGAGTTCACCGAAATCAAACAACCACAGGGAGAATCATAACCAGAGCTGTTGCTTTTTTCTCCAAAAAGCAACTCTTTTTGCATGCGACCGGAATCAATAAAAACATATAAGAAAATTTATACAATCAGAGATTATGACAGATATTTTTGATAGACTGAAGAGTGTCAGTGGTCCGCTGGAACAGTACCGACAGAAAGCAGACGGTTATTTTGCATTCCCCGAACTGGAAGGAGAAATTGGTCCCCGCATGCGTTTCATGGGACGTGAGATGATTACCTGGAGCCTGAACAACTACCTGGGACTGGCAAACCATCCCGAAGTGAGGAAGGCCGACGCAGATGCTGCCGCCCAGTGGGGTATGGCTTACCCTATGGGTGCACGCATGATGTCGGGACAGACCAAATACCACCGTGAGCTGGAAGAGAAGCTGGCCCGCTTCGAGAAGAAGGAGGCAGCCTACCTGCTCAACTATGGTTATCAGGGAATGGTCTCCATCATCGACTCGCTGGTGTCTCGCAACGATGTGATCGTCTACGACTCCGAGTCGCACGCCTGCATCATGGATGGCATCTTCCTTCACAAGGCAAAGGGTGGCAAGAGCTTTGTTTTTCCTCACAACGACATGGAACGCTGCGAGAAGATGCTTGGCTTCGCTACGAAAAATGCAGAAGAACATGGCGGTGGCATCCTGGTGATTACCGAAGGTGTATTTGGCATGTCGGGTGATCTGGGTAATTTGCCGGGAATCGTAAAGCTGCGGGAGAAATACAATTTCCGTCTGATGATTGACGATGCACACGGCTTCGGTACCATGGGTGAGACCGGTGCAGGTGCCAGCGAACACTTCGGACTGATGGACGAGGTGGACATCTACTTCGGTACCTTTGCCAAGTCGATGGCCGGTATCGGCGCTTTTGTAGCCTCCGAGAAGGCGATCGTCGACTCACTTAAATACAACATGCGCTCCCAGATCTTCGCCAAGTCGCTTCCCATGCCCATGGTGATTGGAGCACTGAAGCGTCTTGAGATCCTGCAATCACAGCCAGAGCTGAAGGAGAACCTGTGGAAGGTTGCCAGGGCCCTGCAAGAGGGACTGGTAGCTGAAGGATTCAACATCGGCAACACCGAGTCGCCAGTGACGCCCGTCTACTTCAGCGGTTCCGTACCGGAGGGTACCAACATCGTGATTGACCTGCGCGAGAACCACGGAATCTTCTGCTCTATAGTTGTCTACCCGGTAGTCCCGAAAGGGGTGCTGATGCTGCGTCTAATCCCCACAGCCTCACACACGCTAGCTGAAGTGGAACGCACCATTGAGGTATTCAAGGAGATCAAGCAAAACCTGGCGGAAGGCAAATATCAGTCGGACGAGATGCGCACCATGTCGGTGAACGCATAAATTTCCAACCGGAGGAACCTGCATCCTCACAGAAATTATCAGCAGATGCTAAGAGTCAAGATTCAGCGCAAATATCACTTGCAATGCACGCAGTGTGGTCATGTGACCCCCAACTTCTGGACCTGGTTTGATCAGGGTCAGCAGTGTCCCTCCTGTGGGAGCAAACACTCCGAGGTGTGGTACAACAGACGTTACCAACGGCTGGCACGCATCATCAAACGGAAGCCCGACAGTTTCTGGCACTACTTCCCCTTCCTGCCGCTCCTGCGCCGACGTCACATCATCTCCCGCAACGAGGGAGCGGTGCCTTTGGAACGGTGGAGTTTCCTGGAGTCGTTTGCCCGTGAGAAATATGGTCTTGATATCAAGGTTCACGTCTATCGTAACGACTTGAACGGCGGCACGGGCACATTCAAAGACCCGGCGGCATCGATGGCGGCAAGCCTCTTCAATGAACTGGGCATCAAGCAGTACTGCATCGCCTCCACAGGTAACTCAGCAACAGCATATGCCAAGTATCTCTCCATGGCGAAAGTAAACTGCTCTGTCTTCATGCCGGAGGATGCCATCAAGACCTCCGAAGCAACCATCAGCTCCTACGGACAACAGGTCTTTCGGGTGAAGGGAGATTATGCGAAAGCAAAGGAGATCGCTGCCGGCTACGCAAAGTTACACGGCATTCCCATGTCGACCGGCAACATCGATCCGATACGGGTAGAGGCCAAGAAAACGATGGTGTTCGAGTGGCTACGTCAGATGGATCAGTTCCCCGATGTATATATCCAGGCGGTGAGCGGAGGTACCGGTCCAATCGCCATCGACAAGGGAATCCGTGAGATCAGTCATCTCTATCCTGAATTGAAGAACCCCCGTTTCCTGCTGGTGCAGAGTGACGGATGCGATCCGATGGTGCAAGCATGGGAGCAGGCGGAGGCCAACGGCTTTCCTGAAGGTTTCGAGAAGGAGTACCCGGTAATCGACAACCCCACCACAGAGATTCCCACGCTGGCTACAGGCAACCCTGCCAGCTATCCCATCATCGCGAAGCTGGTGAAACAGTCTGGTGGCACCTTCCTCCGCATGCGTGAAGAGAAGCTGGTGGCGGTGGGCAAGCTCACCGCCTATGAGCAAAAGGTGATCCCCGGCCCCGCCTCAGCGGTCTGTCTGGCAGGCTTTTTCGTAGCCCTCAGAAAGAACCTGATCAAGGATGGGGAGACCGTGCTCATCAACATCGGTGAGGGACCCAACCGTGCCCCCCTCTTTCTGGAACAGATGATCTATACATCACATAACGTGAGTAACGTGGAGGAGTGCGCCCCCCACTCCATGGAAGATTATCGTAAAGAGCTCTGGAACGAAGTGCTGGAATAGGAGAGCTAAAAAAATGATGTCTACCAAACCCATCATATGGATTACGGGCGCTTCCTCCGGTATCGGGGAGGCAACCGCCTACAGGTTCGCACAGGAGAAGGCCAGCCTCATTCTCACCGCTACGCGTGCAGAGCGGCTGGCGGAAGTACAACAAGAGTGCATCCGACTGGGAGCCCGCTGCGAGATACTGCCCTGCGACCTCTCGGAGCTGAGCACCCTCGATGCAGTGACCGACAGGGCGCTGTCTCTCTTCGGCAGAATCGATATTGCCTTCCTCAACGCCGGCATCAGCCAGCGGACGAAGGTGTTGGATACCTCTCCACAGGTGGATCAGAAAATCATGGACCTCAACTTCTTTGCACCGACAATGATTGCCCGACGACTGCTACCCCCGATGATCGCACAGGGTGGCGGCACCATAGCCGTCACCAGTAGCATTGCCGGACGTTTCGGATTCCCGCTCCGGTCAGCCTACGCCTCCTCCAAGTTCGCACTCTATGGCTTCTTTGAAACCTTGCAGGCGGAGTATCATGACGACGGCATCCGGGTGGTAATGGTTTGCCCCGGCAGGGTGCAAACGCAGATCTCCTTCAACGCGCTGGAGGGTGATGGCAAGAAGCACGGCAGGATGGATGAGGGGCAACAGAACGGAATCACCGCCGAGAAGGCTGCCCGCAAGATCGTGAAGGCAATCAAGAAACAGAAACCGGAGGTACTGGTAGGCGGTCCCGAACTGCTGATGGTTCATATCAAACGATTCCTGCCGGCATTGTCACGCATAATGGTACGCCGCATCAACGCCACCTGACATACAAACCATCATTGTTTCACGCAAACACTCATCAAATGACCCATAAATACAATATCGCCGGCATACAGCAAGTAGGCATCGGAGTAGAAAACCTCTACGAAGCCTGGAAGTATTACATCGAGCTGTTTCAGATGGATGTCCGCATCCTGGAAGACAACAAGGTGGCAGCGTTGATGCTGCCCTACACCGGCGGGAAGCCACAGCGGCGTCATGCCGCCATCGCGGTCAACATGCAGGGTGGCGGAGGCTTTGAGGTGTGGCAGTACGCCGAACGAAAGCCGCAGCCTCTTGGCTTCGAGTTGCAGATGGGCGACCTGGGAGTGCTGGTCTGCAAGCTCAGAAGCAGGGATGTGAAAAGTGCTTTCGAAGCCTTCTCCCGCAACCCTAAGGCAAAGCTTGTAGGGGGACTGAACAACAATATTGACGGCAGCCAGACCTTCTACCTGCAGGATCCCTATGGCAACCTCTTCCAGGTGGTGCAGGATGACTATCTCTTCAAGGATGAAGGGCGACTGACCAGCGGAGTGGCAGGTGTCACCATCGGTGTCACTGACATCGATAGGGCGATGACCGTCTACCACGACATACTGGGTTACGACACCATCCTGGCAGATGAAACAGGCACCTTCCCCGATTATGCTGCATTGCCAGGAGGAACAGGAGGCTTCCGCCGGCGTCTGCTGGGCCACTCCCAACTCAGAAAAGGAAGCTTCAGCGAGTTGTTTGGACCCTCCCGCATCGAGCTGGTGCAGGCACTGGACCGTACCCCGCGCAAGATTTATGAGGGACGCTACTGGGGTGACCCAGGTTTCATACAGGTCTGCTTTGACATCCGCAACATGGAAGCGCTCGGCAAGAAGTGTGCCTCTTTGGGACATCTCTTCACCGTGGACACCACCCAACAGTACAGGGAAGGCAGTTCATTTGATATGGGTGATGCAGCAGGTCAGTTCGCCTACATCGAAGATCCGGACGGCACCCTGATCGAGTTCGTCGAAACGCACAAGGTGCCACTGGTAAAAAAGCTGGGGCTCAGCATCAACCTGCAGAAGAGGGATCCCGAGAAACCGCTCCCTCGCTGGATGCTGAAGGCGTTAAGCCTGATGCGCGTAAAAACGGAGAGCCTCTGATACAATATTTCCGCCCTTTTTCAGTTATAGCAACAATGGAAAAAGGGCGGTTTCTTTTGCTGATGATGATCTGTTGCTCCATCCCGCAGCTGCACGCACAGTGGGATGCACCCTTGAGCCGTTACTGGACGGTGAAAGGGCACTACAACCCGGCCTTTGCCGGCAGTAGTGAGATGATCGATTTCTCACTACTGTACCGCTACCAGTGGGCCGGCATCCGTTATGCCCCTCAGCGGGCCATACTCAATGCCCATATGCCGATCGACTTCCTGGGGAGACGTCATGGTGCAGGGGTGACCGCATACAGCACCACGGCAGGAAATCTGCGAAACAGTCTCCTGGCGGCTCAATACAGCTATATCCTGCCCACCCGCCACGGGAACTTCCACTTCGGAGTGCATGCAGGCATCCACGATCTGGCTTTTGATGAGGGCAGTTCCCGTATCAGTGGTAACGATAATCAAAGCACACAGCCTTCCTACATCGTGGAGGGCGTGAAGCGGCAGCTGCCCGACCTGGGAGCAGGCATCGCCTGGCAGGGAGACAACTGTTATGCAGGCCTGTCGCTCCTTCATCTGAACCAACCCTCCTTTCAGGCTCAAAATGACACCCTCGACCTTCAATCCGACTCCCTCAAATCCATTATCCCCCGCAACATACATTTCATGGCAGGATACAATATCCGGCTATCTCATTCGTTTGCTATAGAACCGATGGTCTGGGTACAAGCCGGCAACGGTAACACACAGTTGCAGACAACACTCCGTGCGGTGGTTGCCGACCGTTACTCCGGAGGGCTCTTCTGGCGTTCAGGCGACGGTTATGGCTTCTTTTTCGGTACCACCCTCGAAGGCATCGAATTCGAATATGGGTATGACCACCATACCGGGGGCATGGGGAAGCTGAGCCGTGGCAGCCATGAACTGACACTCCGCTACCGCTTCGCAACGGAGCGGTGGTCGTCAAAACGACAGCCACAGAAAAGCATCCGACTGCTTTAAACGTTAACTGGTTCATGGTTTGAGGTTCACGGTTCAAAAACAAACTGAAAATTGAGTACTGACAGCTAATCGCAATAAAACAACATACATGAAGCGAAATATCCTTTTTCTCTCACTTGCACTGCTGCTAGTCACCTCCTGCGGACGACCGGGAATAGGCAGCATGGGAGGCGAGCTAACCGGCGTACCGGTCGGGAAGGTGTGGGATGAACCTACCCCATACAACATGGTGCTGGTCACCCGCGGCTCCATCACCATGGGCCCCGGTGAACTCGACTCACTCTGGGGCATCCACATTCCCACACGTGGAATCTCAGTCGACAATTTCTGGATGGATGAAACCGAGATCACCAACTCGCAGTACAAGCAGTTTGTCTACTGGGTGCGCGACTCCATCATCCGCGAGCGCATCGCCGATCCCCGCTATGCGGGCGACGATTTCTACAGGATCACCGAGGATGAGTATGGCGACCCCGTCACGCCGCGCCTCAACTGGTCCATCCCCATTCCCTGGAACCGCAACACCGAAGAGGAGGAGGCCGCCATCAACAGCCTATTCGTCACCCACCCCATCACGGGCCAAAAGATGCTCGATGCCACGCAACTCAACTTCCGCTACGAGTGGTTCGATGCGGCGGAGGCAGCCCGCAGGCAGGAGCAACTGAACAGGATGAAGGGTGCCGTTACCGGAAACGACACCAGTGCCGAAATGGTGATGATCAGCAAGGATACCGCCTATGTCAACTTCGACGGACGCATCGTGAACGAGACCATCACCCGCCCCCTGAGCAGCCTCTACGACTTCGTGCATACCCGCATCATCAACATCTACCCCGACACTACCAGCTGGGTCACCGACTTCCCCAACGCCAACAACGAGGTCTACATGCGCAACTACTTCGCCCATCCCGCCTATGCCCACCACCCGGTGGTGGGAGTCAGCTGGGAGCAGGCCACCGCCTTCTGTGAGTGGCGGACGATGTTCCTACGCCGCAGCATCAACAGGCAGGGGGTCATCATCGAGAAGTACCGCCTCCCCACCGAGGCGGAGTGGGAGCTGGCAGCACGCAACGCCAACAGCGACAGCCGCTACCCGTGGGAGACCGGTGATGGGAAGAACGATCCCGACTGCTACCAGGCCAACTTCAACCCGGGGGAGGGCGCCTATGCCGCCGACAACCATCTGATCCCTGCACGTGTGCGCAGTTTCCAACCCAATCTCTTCGGTCTCTACGACATGGCGGGCAACGTGGCGGAGTGGACCTCCACTGCCTACAGTGGTTCAGGGCTGGAGTTGATGAACGACCTCAACCCTGAATACCGCTACAACGCCCTGACAGATGATCCCGAAATCCTGAAGCGCAAGGTGGTGAAGGGAGGATCCTGGAAAGACAACGCCACCTTCATCCGTTCCGACATGCGCGACACCGAGCTGCAGCACAAAGGACGTTCCTGGATCGGGTTCCGCTGCGTGCGCACCCAGGTGAGCACGGGCAAGTAAACATAAACAGCAATCAAACTGCAATCACATGAATGCATACCACAAAACGAAAAACCGGCTGGAACAGTACCTGCAGACCGATAAAGGAAAGCGGGCCATCCACTTTGCCTACAGCTTCGGTGCTGCGCTGGTAATTTTGGGAGCGATGTTCAAATTGCTCCACTTCCCTTTCGGCAACGAGATGCTCTTCATCGGGATGGTGACAGAGGTACTGGTGTTCCTTATCTCCGCCTTCGACACACCGGTGCGCGACTACCCCTGGGAGCAGGTGTTCCCGGTATTGGCATCACAAAATCCGGATGATCGTCCCGACTTCAGCGGAGAGGCAACATCACAGTCCACACCGGTCAGAAATAATGAAAGCGGGGCAGCTGCACGAACATTCTCCCCACAAGTGGCAAACGAAAGTGGTCTGGGATTCCCGCATGACCTTACCGGTCAGACTGAGAACTACAACCGCCAGATGGAGCAGCTGAACAGCACGCTCTCAGGGCTCAATGCCCTTTATGAGCTCCAGCTAAAGAGTATCAGCGGTCAGATCGACACCATCGAGCAGATCAACAGGGGACTGCAGCGGTTGAAAAGCAGTTACAGCGACAGCCTGCCCGACGGCACGCTGATCGGTCGCGAGACCGAACGGATGGCCTCACAGCTCCGTGAACTGAACGATGCCTACGCCCGCATGCTGCAGGCGATGACCGTAAGCAGGGGCGGCAACGGCAATAACCCTCAATCATAACCTACACCTACCGATGGCAGTAAACAGTCCCAACTCCCCCCGTCAGAAGATGATCAACCTGATGTACCTGGTCTTCATCGCGATGCTGGCCCTCAACGTCTCGGTAGAGGTGCTGGACGGCTTCGGTGTGGTGGATAAGCGACTCGGCGAATCATCACACTCCATGGAGGAGCGAAACAACCTCCTGATGGAAGAGCTCTCCGCCTACCATGCCTCTAACCCCGAGAAGGCGGGGGACTGGTACGATAAGGGAGTAGAGGTGCGCCACCTTAGCGACTCGCTCACACGATACATCGGCGACCTGAAACAACAGATGGTGCGGCAGGCCGACG
>Ga0123335_1008172_pt1 | contig 11344 bp, 9 predicted proteins | sample BiotimSIPDNA_2_FD_89707 | JGI IMG/M metagenome (GOLD analysis project Ga0123335, IMG submission 89707) | Anaerobic biogas reactor microbial communites from Washington, USA - Biogas_R2 time_0 SIP DNA | ecosystem: Engineered > Bioreactor > Anaerobic > Unclassified | place: Washington, USA... | reverse complement strand
ATTAGTTGCGGTTGCAGTCATCGCCGTTGCATTTTTAATTCCTAAAAGTGCAGCTGCAATACCCCTTAGCCTAAATTACCAAGTAGGAGAAAAGCTAGTCTACACCACAACTGAAACAGTAACAACTCCAACTGGAAACATTACAAAGGCTGGCAGTATTAATTCTACATCTATCCTTGAAGTGGTTGATTTTGATGGTGAATACTATACCTTAAACAAGACAATAGAGATACCGTTAGATAAGCCAACTTCAATATCTTTGATCGAAAAAGTCAATAAAACAGGTTATGCCAAATACTTCCTTCCAGGAGAAACTGCTGCTTTGTTTGGCAATTCCAGCAGTAATCCTGTTCTTGCTGCCCTGTTAAGTAAGTCCGATGCAAAAGTTGGGGATACATGGCAGATACCGTTAACCTCGGGAAATTCGAGTTTTGGGACTACGGGAGATTTGACTTTAACATTCGCAAATATTCAGGAAATAACCGTTCCAGCAGGAACATACAAAGTATTCAGAATAGATGTCACAAGCAACAACCTTAATTCGCATGTTGAAATTTCAGCAGGCAAAAGTGACACTGGCATGAGCTTTAGCGGTAGCATATACTTAGAATACGGAACATGCCGCCAAATTAAAGCTGACGTTCAAATCACAGCAACAACCCAGTCAACACTGCTAAACAATAGCGTTAGCTACAACTCGCAAATGGCATTATCGCAGCATATCAAAGAATAACAAAAATGTAGCGTCTGAACCACAAGTTCGATAAAGATGCTTGTTAACGAAAGGAGGTTCCTGTATATTGAAATGGGAATTAGAGCCTGACACCCGTGAAAAAAGCGTTAAAGCTTTTCTAGACCTGGCAATCCTGTGTAGACTAGGCGGTAAACCCATGAGCGGTTACCAAATAACCTCACTTCTGATAAGAGAGACAGGTATCCCCATCAGTCCAAGCGCCATTTACCATGCCCTGTACTCCATGGAAATTAACGGATTAATAATGCGTTAGAAAAAAGCCTGGAAGAGCATACATTTTGACCTCGCAAGGACAAAAAATCACTGAAACTATCAATGAAACACAGAAGGAAATTCAAGCATTCCTACGAATACTGTTATCCAAACAAAACGCTAACTTGCTAACAAAGATTGCCCAACAATAGCTATCTCTTATACAAATAAAAAATGTATCAACTAAAAATTGAAAAAGGAAAAAAGATAGTAATCAAGGTTGAAGTGTACGCTAAAAAGGGCGTGGACGGCATAGCAAGCGACAAACCCGACATACTCAAAGCGTTTAATGCAGCGCAACCTGCCCCTTAAGCACCGCCTCAATACGCTCCACATCAGCCCTGCTCTCATCATTCAGCGGGGTAAGCTGGATTTCATCTGCCGATTTTACTCCAAACCCAAGCTCTGCCGCACGACTAAGCTGGTCCTGCTCAAACACGTCAGCGTCACCAACCTTGCCCCCAGCGCCATACAGCTTCAGAATCGACACCCCAACCGCGTCAACCGCTACTCGGTCGCTGCTTGCAAGCAAAACCCCCGGCGAAACCCTCTTGCCCTGCTCTGGACCGCCAGACATAAACGCTTCCAACCCATCCATAACCACCACGTCAGCGCGGTAATGGCTGTTGATTTCTGCAATCATTTGACGCTGAAACGGCGACCCATGCAGCTCCCACATGTAATCATACATGCCGCCCGGCAACCGTTTAGCCACCAGCCCAACCGAGTTCTTCAGCGACAGGGTAAAGTGGCCGCCGAACCTGTGCGTTTTAAGACAGCAAGTGTTCACTACCTTGTCAGCGTCCAAAAACACCTTGGCAATGTGAAAGCCCCGTATCCAATGGGTTCCTTCACGCTCAAACTTTACCCAATCCTCCTTGCCGACATCATCCAAAACCACCGCTTCAAAACCCAATTCCCGAGACAACTCCATAACGCCCATTTGCTCTAAGACTTCGCGGGTGTCTCCCATGCCGCTTCGTTCTGCCAAAGTGATGCTGCCTGCGTTGCCGTCTTTGAGGGTTTCCACTATAGCCCGCAACGTGCCCAGATGGGTTGAAGCGGGAAAAGCATCCGCACTGTTATAATTCGCCTGAATAGCCACGCGCTTGCCAGAAAAATCCTCCAATCCAAACTTGCCCAGCAACATCCGCACGCCAGACGCGCGGTCAGACGTTTTTAACAGGAAAACTTCACCGTTAACATTTCCCAAAAAATTGCCTCCACCAAAACATGGTTTACGCTCCGTTATTAGTTTATAGTGCATCAAAGGTGAAACAACAAAACCGCAAGCTCTATATTACCCAATGAAACCTTTTTTTAAAACGAGCTTCGAGTGGGCCCGTAGCTCAGTCAGGCCAGAGCGGCGGACTCTTAATCCGTAGGTCGCGGGTTCAATTCCCGTCGGGCCCGCCAAACCACACCAAAAATAATTGAGTGTGCCGTCTCTAATTTGCTGCTCCTCAAAGTTTTAGAGTCTCTGGCGTGTTGGTCGTTTAGGCGGTTCATCTGACTGATTTTTTGGCGGGCTATTCTCCGCGTTTAACAATTGCTTTAGACGCCAGACTAGCACGTCGCGGTCGTTGGGTTTCTGCTTTATCCACAACTCACGATTTTCCCTAAATTGTTCGCCTGTAATTTTATGTTGCCTCTGCAGTTCACACAGCAGCTTAATGAAACCTTGCATATCCAACTGTTCATCCGTCACTTCAGATGCTACCTTTCTTTCCCCTGAAGAACCGGCTGCAACAACTTCACTGTCAGGCGGCGGATAAGTGTTGAATAAGAATCGAGCAAAGTACAGATTATCCCAGCCTTTAGTCACTGGCAAGCTGTTTTTGGCTTTCAACAACTCAACAGTGAAGGCTTCATATTCAGGACCCAGCGAGTAATACTTAGTTTGAACAACAGGTGCATCAGTCACGCGGTTTACAAAATGCCGCAGATGCTGGTTACTAAAGATAGGCAGAACCACTCCACTTTCAAAGTTAAAGCAGTAAACAATCTTCTTTGCAAGCATCTTATCTTGCCCAAGCCCACCTATCCTTTCCCAAGGAGCATCCACTTTCTGCGCCAAAGACTTCCTGCCGTCCACAGCAATGCGCAGCAAATTTTTGAAATCGCCAATCTGCAGTCGAGCGTTGCGGTAAACGTTGGAGCTGCCAATGGCGGGGTAACCCAGCGGCTTGAAGTAATCATCCAGAAACTGGAAGAATTCGCCTACTTCGTCAGGGTTTACTTTGAAGAGTTTATCAGGGTTTAACCATTCTATGGAGCGAAGATTTTCGGTAAAAGGGTATTTAAGCCTAAACTCTTTAAGCAATCCATGTGCGGTGTCAACCTCGCGTTTGATTAAGCCGCTTTTGTCAAAGGCATTTGCTTTCTCTTGCAGTGAATTACTTCGGGACATTCTAAACCACAAACAGTATTGAGGCTTTGGGCTAAATACATTTGCAATAATTCTCTGCTAACACAGCAAAAAATCAAAACAACTCCAGCATAGAGGCTTTTTAGAAACCAGCCAGACTCATTGAAGACAAACGCCTTTGCGCTCATGAAAGTTTAGCCAGAGATTAAATGCTTGCCAGAGCTTCTGCCCACTTTCGTATAGCCGCTTCATCCCTTGTGTCATAAACGCCTGGTGCTGTTTCCTTATAGTTTGCGGCAAGTTTTGGGCGCTCGGACTCCATGCCCTTCTTCATTATCCAACCCATCGTGTTAAAATTGTATATAGCCCCGAAAAACCCCAAAGCGACAGGTTTAAGGTTGTACTTGGCAGCTTTTTGGTCAAGGTATTTAGTTTTAGCTTCAGTTGCTATTTCGGGTTTGTCAGGATTCATCTTTTCAGTGGCAGAACCACAGTTAACAAACAACGCCACCTTCTTTGTGGCTAATTCATTTTTAAACTTTTTAAGAAAATCCTCTGGCTCTCCAGTCCACTTACCAATCTGAATACCGCTACCCACAACAATCAAATCATACTCGGCGATGGATGTTATCTTCTCTTTTTTAGCATTCAAAACCTTAGCTTCTACGCCTTGCTTTTGAAGTGTTTGCGCAATCTCTTGGGCAGTGATTTCGGCGGTTCCTGTTCTTGTGCCGTAAACAATCAAGGCTTTCGACATAAATCCACTCGTCAAAATCAAATTCACATTAGTAACTAATTAAATTTGGCATACCCTAAGCCCATCAAAGGTTAAAAAAGCGTTAAAAAGCAAAATTTTGCATGCTCCTAAACCGTTTCTTCCAAAATATATTTATCCCAATTAAAACACGCCTGCATCTAGGAAAACGCTTCAATTGAGGGGGATGAAAAATGCAACAACCTGAAAAGACGGCATCTTCAACCGCACAAACTTCCTTCCAAATCTCAAACGCAACTAATGGCTGCACATTAGAGCTTTTACAGAAACGCTGGTTCTGCATCACTTTAGATGCTGAAGGCAAAACATGCAAGCAAGAAGCTGAATCACCCGACCCATTCATAGAATCAATTAATCACTCAGTAGCAGCTTGGGTGGACTTCATCACCGATGACCCTTATAATGACTTGCCAGTTTTAGCGGCTAAGCTGGGTTTTAGCGAAACATTGGTTGCTTACCCCTCTAGCGGCAGTCTGCTTAATTATCAAGATTTTGACACTGAAATGTTCATGAAGCTTCCCTCAATTCAAATCCGAGGGTAATGACGTCCAGTCGTATCCGCTTCTTTTCTTGATTAAGAAGAACATGGTTTTCACGTTGCATATGCGTTTGGTAGATAAACGATTCATTAGGCTAAGACGATACTCTGATGCGATTCTGCGAAGAATGCCAGAAGATATTGCACCAGAAGATAAACCAACCATCCTCTTATCACGTATAATAGACGCTAATAATGACAGCAACTTTAGACACCTACGTGTCATAGAAGAAATTGGCGACGACCTTAACAAAGACCTAATGGACCCAGACACAGACAGAACCCTATTAGCCCCGAAAATATACGAGATGAAGCATGCCCTAATCGTTTACATGGATGCCCTCTGGGAAAGCGCAGATGTCCTGCATGCTATCCGTTATGGCGATGCTGAACTACTCTCAGACAACGAAAAAGTGCTAAACCGAGTCAGCGTCTTGAGCGACGAAGTCAAAGGTCAACTTGCATTGTCAGAGCACATGTCAGAAGTGCTCGCGTCAGGCATCGAAGCTACGCAGGCAATCTACAATAACCAGTTAACCGTTGCCAACAACCAGTTAACCATCTCAAACAACCAGTTGACCAAGCTGAATAACCGTTTCGCATTGCTTGCCGCCTATCTTGCTATTGTAGGTACAGCACTTTTGATACCCAACACTATAGCAACGATGTTGGGCAACTCTGTTTGGGTTTATGGACCAGAACACTTGGGGCTGTATCTTGCTCTGATTGTAGGCGCTACCTTAATCGGCTCGCTTATAATGGCATTATGGATAAAACGCCAAGACTTCCTGCCTAAAGAAAGAAAACAAGCCTGTTAGCACTCAACGCCCAATGTGCCACCTAATTTTTCATTAATGCTTTTTTCTAATCTAATTTGACAGACTTTTGAGGAATGCCTCAGCCAGAGCTATAACTCGTACCTTGACAGGTCAAGCTGTGACCCACACTCAGGAGTAACAAAATAAAACACATAACCACATTTAACGCACGACATTCCTGATTTCTGCATCTCTCAATCGCGTGAGAACCACACTTTGGACAACGTAAACCAACAATCGACATTTCTCAACAACAATTAGCATTAGAGCTTCAGTTATTAAAAAGTGCATTGCCTGTTATTGTCAATTCACAACCACATACCATTAAATCAGCGACAAATTGACTTCTAAATCATCAACCAACAAATCCTTTTTTCCACAACAGTGAAACAAAATGAAAGCCCAAGTATGCACCAGAATAGACAAAATAGAAAACCACCCCTTAATCTACACCACAGTTGACGACCCAAAACCAGCACCCGACCAAGTGCTCATTAAAGTTAAAGCCTGCGGAGTATGCTACAGCAACCTACACATGATAGAAGGCGAACTTCAACGCTTCGGCGTACCCAGCAGACTACCGATTATTCCAGGACACGAAGTCACAGGCGTCGTGGAAGAAATCGGGAATTCGGCAAAGGGTTTTCAGCTTGGCGATAGGGTGGGCACACAAGTGCTTTGGAGTGCAGACGGAACCTGCGAGTTCTGCCTCACTGGAAGAGAAAACCTGTGCGTAAACAAGCAAACCACAGGCGAAACCGTGGACGGCGGATACGCCGAGTACATGACGATTCCAGCAGCATTCACTTACCATTTGCCTGAAAATCTTGGTTTTGAAGAAAGCGCTTCCCTATTCTGCCCAGGCGTCACTGGCTACCATGCAGTGAAACGAGCAAACATCAAGCTGGGACAAAAAGTAGCCATAATCGGAATCGGCGGCGTTGGCCACATGACACTACAGTTTGCCAAGCTGGCAGGCGCTGAAACCGTCGCAATTGACACCTCTGAAGACAAGCTGAAGCTGGCACGGGATATTGGCGCTGATTTCACGTTAACTGTTGAGGAAGTCGGCGATTATGTTGCAGAGAATGGACAGCTTGACGCAGTTTTGGTTCATGCACCCTCACAGAAGGCAGTTGAGCAAGCACTAAAAATCGTTAAACGCGGAGGCATAGTGCTTATGGGTGTCTGCGGCGATGCCCCAATAAATTTCCCAGACGAGTACTCGGTTGTTGGAAGCGTTATTGGGACAAGGCAGGATATGATTGAAACCTTAAAAATTGCTTCCAAAGGCAAAGTGAAGGTGGATTGGGCAACTTACAAGCTAAGCGAAGCCGAGGATGTCCTTGTGAAGTTGAAGCAGGGAAAAATTGTTGGAAGGGCTATCTTAACCCCATAGTACTCTGCTTGTTCTCCCCAGAATGTTTGTTTTTACTTTTTTCTTGATTTTCCGAAAGGTAAATAGCTTGTTAATAACCAAATATTTCATGAGTAGCTTCTCTAGGCGCAAAAACGCCTAAAAAAAGGTATGGACTATTCGAGAGAGAAAAAACGATGGCAAAAAACAAATTAACCGTCACAGCTTTGTTGATAACTTTAATGCTTCTAGCCTCAGGCTTCATCATATTAGGTAAAAACAGTTCAGTGACAGCCGCTGAATCAAACGGTCTGTTGCAGTATGAATGGCCCCAGTTCAACGGCGACTCAACATTTTCACGTTTCTCATATGGACCAGCTCCAGAAACCTCCGATATTCTGTGGCAGGTTAACTTTACAAACCTGCGAAGTTACCTTGCAGCCTTCAACGGAATGATTTTCATTTCAACAGAAGATTCAATTGTTGCATTAAACCGTGACACGGGCAAAACTGTTTGGAGCACCAAAATTCCCATGAGTGGATATTGGCCTGTAGCTTACAAATTAGACGATACACGCATGATGGTTGAAAGCAGCTGCTTAGAAACCGCAACAGGCAACATCTTATGGACAAGCACTGACTTTTGCGCTGACACAGGCAACTTCAACTCAAACGTGTACAGCCCCGAAGAAGAAATGTTCTATATTAAATCAGGCGCCTTTGTGGAAGCCTGGAACTTCTCTGATCTATCAGTGCCCCCAACGTTTGTGTGGAAAACGTATGTTCCAGGCGGCGGCAGAGTCGGCTCAGGCGTAACTTATGGCGACGGCAAAGTCTTCCCAGGCTCCTTCCAAGACTTGCAAATGGCTATTGACGCTAAAACCGGCGATGTCTTGTGGACTACGCCGACCAAAAGTGCAATGATTTTCTTTGGGTCCTATGCTAACGGCATATTCGTTCGAGGAGGCACAGATGACAACACAATGTACGCTTTTGACGCTAACACAGGCGAAGTCATATGGAGTTATCAGCCTGAAACAAGCGGTTACTTCTGTTCAGGCACAGCTATTGCGTACGATACAGTTTATGTGCCAAACAAGGATGGCCACATCTACGCTTTCAACTTAACTAATGGCGAACTCGTTTGGAAGTATAAAGGTCCAGGAACCATGCTGTTTCCAGGCATGCCAACTGTTGCAGACGGAAAAGTGTATGTCACGTCAGGACAAAATGCACAGTACGGTGATGAGAGCGGTTCATCAGAGTTCGTTTGTTTAGACGCCTTCTCAGGAACACCTTACTGGTCACTGCAAATTGAAGCTTACGCCCCAAGAGAATCAGTGGCAGTTGCATATGGCCGCTTGTATTTAATTCCAGGTGAAGTAACTGAATCAGTAGACTCCACCGACGGATGCGAATATGACGTTCAAGGTCACGTGTGGGCTATAGGCAGCGAATCTCTAACTGATAGTTCATGGTCCATGTTCCGTCATGACGCAGCACGCTCCTCTATCGGTCAAGGTGGACCGGCAAACTTGAGCTTAATCTGGAAATTCACAACAGGCGGAGCAGTCATGTCCTCACCCAGCATAGCAGACGGTATAGTCTATTTTGGTTCCCAAGACCATAACATTTACGCAATCAACGCTTTAAGTGGCACACAAATCTGGAACTTCACCACCTTGAGCACGATTGAGTCATCGCCGGCAGTAGCTAACGGCAAAGTGGTGACTGGAGGCGAAGACGGATACGTTTACTGCCTAGACGCTTACACTGGCGCCAAGCAGTGGCAAACCTTCGTTAACAGCAACCTGCCCGTAACTTATGGTTCAGCAGTTATGCTGCGTTCCTCACCTGCAATAATCAATGGCAAAGTCTACATTGGCTCACTTGACGGGCACGTTTACGCCCTTAATTTCAGCGACGGTTCCATAGTGTGGCAGTTCCAAACAGGCGGTTTAATCAAGGCTTCGCCAACAATCGTTGACGGCGCAGTTTACATTCCCTCGGAAACCCCTGATGTTGGCACGATTTTCAAGATAGATGAGGAAACAGGAGAGTTAGTTTGGAAAAAAGAGATTCCTTATGAGCACCAATTTACAGGCGGCACAGACATGATAGGTTCCCCAACTGTTGCCGCTGGCATGGTCTTCACACCCACTAACTTACGAGCTTATTACTGCTTAAACGCTACCAACGGCAACATCATATGGAACTTTAGCAACCCTGAAGCAAACGAATTCATAGTTTCTTCACCCATCTATTTGGATGGAAAAGTGTTCATAGTTGACAAGTTTGACATTACATGCCTAAATGCCAGTACAGGCATAAAAATATGGAACACCTTCACTGGCGACGAATACTATGTTGCCCCTTCATACGCTGACAACAGAATTTATATTGTAACAAGCGAACGCAACATATTCATCTTTGACGCTACAACAGGAGAAAAACTTGACAGGTACATTCTGCCATCAGCCAGTTGGTCATCTCCAACACCTTATGGCGGAAGACTATACATTGGAAGTAAAGACTGGAACCTTTACTGCCTCGGCGAATACAACACTGCAACCGTTCAAGTTACCATTCAAATTGATAAATCACAACTGCAAATTGGCGACTCAATAGTAGTTAGCGGTCAACTTTCCCCAGCGATATCTAATGCTGAAATCAAGTTGACTTTCTCTAAACCTGACGAAACAAAAGAGGACCTATCAGTCTTCACAAAATCCGACGGTTCATTCACAAACACTTATACTCCAAGCATAGAAGGAAATTGGATAGTAACCGCAACGTATCAGGCGGAAACAACAGTGACCAGTCCAGCACAAGCCTTCAAAGTAGCCACCACAACAAGCACAATTACGCTTCCCGCTTACGTCTACGTGTTAATCATTGCAGTAATAGTGCTCTCTATTCTAATCGTCGCCATATTCGTTTTCTTCAAACAAAAAGAAAAGTACTAGCAACAATCAACACCTCTACTTTTTCCTTAACCGAGCGGAAATTCAATAATAAATTTAGTTCCCTTACCTGATTCGCTCTCAAACCGTATTAAACCACCCTGCGCTTCCACTAACCGTTTAACAACTGCCAACCCGAAACCTTGCCCTTTCGATTTAGTCGTCATAAGCGGCTGAAAAAGTTTAGGCTTGATTTCCTCCGTAATTCCCATTCCTGTATCCTCCACACTTATCACGGCTTTGCCTTTTCTTTCAAAGGTTCTAATCGTTAAGGTTCCGCCGTTTGGCATGGCTTGGATAGCGTTTGTAGCAAGGTTAACTAAGATTCGTTTTAGAAACGTTAAATCAAGCTTAAGAGTAGGCAAATGCTTGTTGCATATAGCGAATGCTTCAATATTTTTTGGTAAGGAAACAGTAATCAATAGTTTAGGAATTGTCTCGCAAAGGTTGACACTAACCAAATCAGGCTTTAGGGGACGCGAGTAATCTTGCAAATCGCTGATTATTTTGTTGATGTAGTCAACATGCTCTTGTATTGAACACAGGCTTTCCTTAATGCCCTGACTGCATAGGTCATCTGTGGAGGATTCAATCTCTTGTTTCATCAGAAATAACTCGCCAGCAATAGCCTGCAGGGGATTACGGATGTCATGCCCAATCATTCCAGCGGTTTGCCCGATAGCCGCTAAACGTTCAGCGCTTTTCAACTGTTTAGTTCGCTCATCCACTAGATACTCAAGATTCTTAGCGTAAGCTTCTAACTGTTGCTCTATCAGTTTACGTTCGGTAATATCCTGCTCTACACCAATAATTCTTATAGGCTTATTATTAGCGTCAACCTCACCTACCATTCGCTCAGAATGAATAGTACGTATCGTGCCATCTTGCCTAACAATCCGGTAGTCAAAACTAATCTTGGAAGTTGAAGGATTCTGAAACATCACATACTCCATCTTCTTGTTAATTGCTTCCCTATCTTCAGGAAGAATCTTCATCACATACTCATTCACGGTTGGACCAAAGGGTTTAGGCTCTAACCCAAAAATTCTAAACAATTCTTCAGACCAAATCGCTTTGTCTTCTTTAACGTAATATTCCCAGTTTCCCAAGTGAGCAATCTGTTGGGCCATATTGAGGCGGTTTTCACTTTCTTTAAGCGCTATTTCGGTTTTAACACGTTCTGTTACATCGTCGAAGATTACTATGGCAGCTTTGATTTGACCATTCTCGTAAAGAGGTTGTGCACTTACGTTAATAATGAAGCGTTGTTCATCAGTGAGCCGTTCAATAATCACTGGTTTGTCACGCACGGTTTCGCCAAGAAACAGCGCTCTGTAAGTGTATAACTCCTTGATTGGAAAAAGTTGTCCATTAAGTTTAAAAATTCTGAGTTTTGAAGCGTGGTTACTGATTTCAAGCCCGCAAGGGTTCACTCCATGCAGTTCAACTGATCTATTATTAGCGTAGATTATTTTACCACGAGGTTTTTCAACTACAACAACGGCTGAAGGAATGTTTT
>Ga0123335_1008169_pt1 | contig 11345 bp, 11 predicted proteins | sample BiotimSIPDNA_2_FD_89707 | JGI IMG/M metagenome (GOLD analysis project Ga0123335, IMG submission 89707) | Anaerobic biogas reactor microbial communites from Washington, USA - Biogas_R2 time_0 SIP DNA | ecosystem: Engineered > Bioreactor > Anaerobic > Unclassified | place: Washington, USA... | reverse complement strand
GATGTAGAACTTGTTCCTGTTGCTAACCCCAAAAAGAAACAAGGATTTATGGCAAGGATGATGGAAGCGGCAGAAAAACAAGCGCAGGCACAAAAGAAATCGGCAAAAAGAAAATAATTTTATAAATGTCCTTATATAAAATAAAGTTTCTATTAATATTCCTTTGTGCAACGGTTTTATATTCTCAGCACAAGGATACACTCCGTCTAAATTTAATAGAAAAAAAACTTCCGTTTGGTTTAACCTACAAAATTCCCGATAACCTGCCCCGTATTGGTTTGGCATTAAGCGGCGGCGGCGCCCGTGCTATTTCTCAAATTGGAATATTAAAGGCAATTGAAGAAAGAAAATTACCGATTGATATTATTGTTGGTACAAGCATGGGAAGTGTTGTTGGCGGATTGTATTCGTCCGGCTATGGCATAAACGAATTAGATTCTATAGTAAATTCTACAAGATGGGAAACATTTTTTTCTTTAGATCAATCGGAAAGGAATGAATTGTTTGTAGACCAGAAAATAACGGAAGACAGGGCAGTAATATCACTAAGAATAGATGGTTTTATGCCCATGCTTCCAAGATCAATTAGTTCTGGTCAGCGCAGCGCAAGTTTCTTGAATCTTATTTCGCTTACCGCCCCCGTTCAGGCTATAAATAATTATGACGAATTACTTTATAGGTATAGGGCAATTGCAACGGATTTAATAACCGGAGAAAAAAGAGTTTTAAACAAAGGACGGCTTGGAATTGCAATGCAAGCAAGTTCAAGTGTAACACTTCTACTTCCACCGGTTAAGCTAGATTCTTTTCTTCTTGTAGATGGAGGGTTGGTTGCAAATATACCTGTTAAAGAAACCAAAAGAATGGGTGCTGAAATAATTATTGCCGCAAACGCCGTAAGTCCTCTTTACCAAGAAAGTGAATTAAACTATCCGTGGATTCTTGCAGATCAACTAATTAGCATTCCTATGAAAATATTGAACGAGCAACAACTTGAGGATGCAGATTTTATAATTCAACCAGAACTTAATGATAGAAAAAATTCAGATTTTTCAGAGATACCCTCCATTATAGAAACGGGTTACGTCGCCGCGCAACATCTTCTTGATGATATAGAAAACATGTTTGAAACCATGTTTAAGGAAAAACTTAATTACGGCGAAAAGTATTATAGGAATCCGTTTATTAGAGAAGCGCCGGATGAATTTAGAAATATGCTAAGAACAAAGTTGGCAAGAACGGATTCTGTAAGTAACAAAGACCTTGTCTATTTACTATATCTTATTCAACGAACAGGATTATACCAAGACTTATTTATAGAGATTGAAACAGAAAATAACACATCTTTCATTAGTGTTGTAACAAAAACAAATCCCCCGATAAATAGTTTTGAATTAATAGGAGATACTCAAATTTCAGTTGAAGAAATTGCACAAAAAATACAACCGCATTTATATAAACCCTACAACCCCCATAATATTTTTATTGCCGTTTTGGAGATTTTAAAGATTTATCGGGACAATGATTTTGCGTTGGCAAGAATAGAGGAGATATCATTCGATAAAATCAATAATTCGTTAAAAATAATTTTGGATGAAGGTCTAATCTCGAACATATACGTAGTTGGTGATCTTAAAACAAAAAAAGATATAATCGTTAGAGAGTTTCCAATGAGTGCGGGAAGCTATTTTAAATACGAAGATGCAGAAAGAGGTTTAATCAATTTAAGAAGTACAAATTTGTTTGAACAAGTGGAATTGACGGTTGATAAAAATGGGGATGAGAACAGTTTAATAATTAATTTAATTGAGAAGCCATCAAGTATACTCCGTTTGGGAATGAGATTAGATAATGAATATTTTACACAGCTTTCGGTCGATATCCGGGATGAAAATTTTAACGGTACAGGAACAGAATTAGGCGCTATTTTATCTGGTGGAATTCGTAACCGTTCGTATGTGTTTGAACACAAAGCAAACCGTGTTTTTGATACATACTTAACTTATAAGGTTAGAGCATTTTATGATTTTAACGATGTACATGTTTACCAAAACGATACAACTGTGGCTTTCAACAGGTATTCGCGAAACCGGACGGGTGAATATAGACAAATCTTTTTCGGCGGAAATTTTGGAGTGGGAGCCCAGGTAGAAAGGTTTGGAAATGTTTTTGTAGAAGCCCGTTTTCAGAGAGACGAAATAAAATCAAAATCAAATTATACCGAACCGGTTTATAAAATGGATATTTCCAGTTTAAGATTTTCGATTTCCATAGACTCGCAGAATGATTACCCATATCCAACGAGTGGTTTTTTAGTTAATTCGTATTACGAAACAGCGCAAACCTTGCTGGGTGGAGATATCGGTTATACAAAAATTTATTTTGATTATAAAAGTATTTTTGGATTGAATACAATGCATGCGATCACTCTAAGAACTGTTATTGGCTTTGGCGATGAAACTCTTCCCCTTAGTCAGCAATTTTCTTTAGGTGGTCAAAATTCATTTTTTGGTATGCACGATTATGAATATAGAGGGCGACAGATATTTTTAGCTTCTGCAGAATATAGATACAAATTACCGTTTCAATTGTTTTCAGATACGTATCTGAAATTCCGTTATGACCTTGGTTCTTCTTGGGCAAAAAAAGAACAGATTAAATTTAAAAATCTTATCCATGGTGTAGGGGCAACGATATCATTTAAAACACCTTTGGGACCTGCGGATTTTTCTGCGGGAAAAGCATTTTACTTTAAAGACACACTTCCTAAAAATACAATTGTTTGGGGACCCACTTTACTATATTTCACCATCGGTTACTATTTTTAAACGCTAACCGATTGTTTCATCTCTAAAACACTTAGCGGCAAGTTCGGCATATTTAGAAGCTTTTGTTTCATTATTCATTCTTCTATAAAGAAGCGAAAGAGCGTGGTATACCCGGCTCTTCTTATCTACATCCTTAACCCCCCGCTCTATAATCTCAATTATTTTATTATTTACCGGATGTACAATATCTGTATTATAGATATTAATTAAGTTAATAAGTGGCTCGTGCGAAGTTGGTTTTGCTTGTATAGCTTTTGTGAAATAATAGAGACAGTGCTCCAAGTATTCGGAGTCATTATTTTTTGGTTCTAAAACTTTTGCGGCCCACAAAGATACTGGGTAAAGTAATTCGGGAAACTCTACCACCGCTTTGTTTGAGTACATTCTAATTTCATCAAGTGTTAAAACAGGATTGGCAATAAGAATTTTATAGAGAGTTGGATCGTTAATTCTCTTTTTTATAGCGTAATGAAAAGCATCAAACAATTCTTCCGATGAGCATGAATTCAGGAAAATAGTTTCAATATTCTTAACTATATCATTTTCTTCGTCCATCGGCTTTCTTAATTATATAATTGGAAAAATATAGAACTATAGAAATAAATACTTAATTAAATTTTGCTTGTTAAAAACAGGCAATTCTTTGTTAAAGTACATGGTTTCGTTTTTATCCCATTGTTTTTTTGCACAAAATTCAAAATTATGAAAAGGCAGTACAGCAAATCTTTTATCAACAATAAAATTGTTGTTATCGAAAACAAAAAATGTAATGATTACAGGAATATTTAATTTTTTATTCCAGTCTAAATATGAATTTACCGCTCTACTATTTATAATCCATTCACTTTTGTGTTTTGCTTTCCAATCGAGCAAGGCACTCTTATCTTTGTATTTAATTATAGCATCCGGCTTATCTTTTCCTTTTTCCCATACTTTTTCATACCGCCGGTCTTGGCCAAATTGAACAAAGTCAAAGCCCCACTGGGTAAGAAGATTCTTCCCTTGCTCTTCGGCAAGATCGTGAAGTTGGTAATTCTTTCTGAAAGAGAACTTAGATTTTTCGGGTTTGAAATCGAGCTTTTGCATTTATAATAAATTCAATTTGATTCAAACAAAGCACAAACCGCCCCAGCCGGGTCTTTAATTACGCAATATTTTCCATAACCTCCAACATCCTTGGGTTCAACAAGAATTTGTCCCCCTAATTCTTTACACCTTGCTATTTTTTCATTCATGTTTTCAATTGTTATATATATTAACCAATGCGAAGGTAAATTTTCATTAGCGCCAAGTTTGTTACAAATTCCGGCAATGGGTTTTCCTGAAGAGGGACTGAGCATATTGTAATCATTATAGTCGCCCATAGATACTTTATCAACTTTCCACCCGGTAACTTCAGAATAAAAATTTTTTACAGTTTCTGCACCAGACACCGTTAAATCTATCCATGTAACGGCACCTACCTCTTGTTTCTCGGTAGACATTCTAAACTCCTTTATTGTTTACAAAAAAATAATTGAATAATATTATTAATACAATGTAACAAAGGTATTATTCGTTTCGTCTTTAATATCAGAAAACGGAATATGTTGAAACAAAAAAAATATAGAGTGTTAGTTCAACAGTATAAGAATAAAATTTATACTTATTCTTTGTATATGCTAAGAAACAGGATGGATGCCGATGATGTTACCCAAGAGGTATTGATCCGGATATGGCAAAACATAGATAAGTTTAATATTCTTGCCGCAAAAACGTGGATTATGAAAACAACAAATAACTTATGTATCGATTATTTAAGAAAGCGTTCAAAGAAATTGAATAGAGATATTGAAATTGATGAGGTTTTTGAAGAAAGTCATTCAAATAGCAATCATTCGGATAACCCTCTAATTATAACACATAATAATATTGTATTTGAAAGAATTAAAGAATCGATTGAAAGATTACCCGATAACCTAAAAAGCATTTTTATTTTATACGAAATAAATGGCTTGAAGTACAAGGAAATAAGTAAATCACTTGATATGCCGATAAATACAATAAAAGTTTACCTATTACGGGCAAGGAAAAAATTACAAGAGGAATTGAAAATTTATGAACACGAAACCGTTTGAAATTACAGATGAAATTCTTGATAAGTTAATTAGCACCGCATACGGTGATGCCGGTTTTCTTGATAAGATTTATGTGAAGAAACTTATAAGAAAACATGAAAATGTTAGGTTGCTTTATGAACAATACTCTGCCGTTGCCAACGAGGTTCATAAAGTAAAAGAACATGAATTCCCATACCAATTAACAAAACCACTTCCTATTAGGAATGTCAACTATAAAGAGTTTAAAAACAGTTTTTGGGTGGATTTGTTATCAATAATCATTAATCGCCCATTGATTTCTACAGTAACGGCAATTGTTATGATTACAGCGGTAACAGTATCGCTAATCAATATCAAGCAGGTGGAATATAAATACACACCAATTGAAATAACAACTGCCGATGAACAGGTAAGAAAAGCTCTTGGCATAGTGAGCAAAATATTCAACGAAACAAAAACGACATTACGCAATGAAGTGTTGGGGGAGAAAGTTGGAACCCCAATCCGCGAAAGCATTGGAATTGTAAATATTATTTTTAATAAAGGAGAACAAAAATGAAAACATTAAAAATTTTCTTGATATTTTTTCTTTTTTACGGATTTCAAACACCGGCACAAGAAAAAGATTATTCTAAAGAACCCGGATATTTCGATTTTAGTAAAATCATGTCTCTAAAAACAAGCGATGATATAACAGAAATTTATCTCGAAGAATCTATGTTGAAAATTCTTTCAGGAATTTCAAACGAAAATGACGAGGATTTATCTAAAGCAATCGGCGGGTTGAAGTTGATTAGAGTAAACGAATTTATGATTGATAACGATCAGAAGTCAAAATATGAATTCACCATGCAATCATTTGATAAGGATTTACAAAATCAGAAATGGGAAAGAATTATAAAGAGCAAGTCTTCCGGTACTCATGCCAATGTTTATGTTAAAAAAGTTACAGATAATAAATTTGCCGGACTTGTAGTTATGGCTTTGGATAAAGAAGGAAAAGCTACGCTGGTAAATATTGTAGGAAACGTAGACTTAAAAACTATCGGCAAGCTATCTAAAGAATTTAATCTCCCGGATATTAAAGAGAAAGAGTAACAAGAAATGGTTACCACTTATTTCAAGGTGAGAAGAGAAACATTCTCTATGTGATAAGTATGAGGAAACATATCTACAGGCTGGAGTTTAATAAGTTGATACCCACCCTCGCATAATAATTTAATATCTCGTGCTTGGGTGGAAGGATTACAGCTTACATAAACAATTTTAGCAGGATTCAATTCTAGTATATCCTTAACGGTTTTGGGATTCATCCCACTGCGCGGTGGATCTGCAATTATTATATCGGGCTTTGGAATTTTATTATCATTTATTATTGATAAAAACGATTTATTCAAATCCGCCAAGATTGGTTTGAAATTTGAAACGTTATTTAATTCAACATTAACCCCCGCATCTTTGATTGCGGATTCTACACTCTCAAATCCATAAATTTCTTTTACAGAATCGGAAATATAAATGGGTATTGTTCCTGCACCGGAATAGAGATCATAAACAATCTCGCTACCCGTAAATCCGGCAAAATCATGGGTAGCTTCGTATAGTTTTTCTGCCTGAGATGTATTTGTTTGAAAAAAAGAGTTTGCGCTAATTCTAAATTTACATTTTCCAATATAATCTTGAATGAATCCCGGACCATGATAGACAATTTCATAATCTCCAGTGGCAACTTGAGCTTTTTTCTTGTTAATATTATAGATTACGGTTGTAATCTCTTGAAAGGAGGAAAGGAGCTCGTTTTTATATTCTGAGAACAAACGTTCATTTTCTTCCGATGTTACCAAATTTACCATAATGTCACTCGTGTTTTGCGATTGCCGAATTATCAAATTTCTTAAAAAACCATCATGTTTTTGAGTAGAATAGATAGAAACTGAACGATTTTTATAAAAAATACGTGTAAAATTCAAAATTCGGTTACTTAACTCAGATTGCAGAAAACATTCGTCTATATCAAGAACTTTATCGTATAACCCGGGAATGTGAAGACCAAGGGCAAAATCTTTATCTCTAATATCTTGCATAGAGTTTATTTCATCAGGTGTAAGCCAGCGTTTTTCTGCGAAAGAATATTCCATTTTGTTTCTATAAAAGAACATTTTTTCAGATGGGATAATCGGAAACAGTTCAAAATTTTCAAAACCCCCAAGTCGCTCAAAAATATCTTTAACTTGTTCTTCTTTGTACTTTAACTGGGCTTCATAGGATAAATCCTGCTGTTTGCAGCCGCCGCAAATTCCGAAATACTTGCATTTTGCTTCAATGCGGGAAGAAGACTTTTGAATTAAATCTTTAATGTTTGCTTCGGCATACGATTTTTTCACTTTTGAAATTTGTGCAATTACTTTATCGCCGGGATAAGATCCGTTTACAAATACAACAAACTTCTTGGGTTCTTCGCTTAAGGAATGGACTTCTTTTATGATTTTTGAAATCCCTTTTCCTTCAAAGGCATAACCGGTTATATCTAATTCCAATAAGTCGCCTTTTTTCATGATTCCCCTTTTTTAAGAAGCAGAACTTTAAATCCCATGTATTTATCTCCGCCTAAATTCAAGTATGCTTTCGATTCATGACTTACTTTATTTAACAATTTCTTGTAATAACTTTTTTCCCTTTCCGATAAATTCTCTTTAGTGCCTGCAAGTTTATCCATGTTAATTGAGTAATAATCTTTAAGAAAGGAAGAAAAATCTTTTTCCGCAATAACGGAGAAGTTTCTATCGTTGTAATATTTGGAAAGATTATTAGTGTATAATGGGAGAAGAGCCGAAGAATTGTAAATATCTTTCATAAAACGAGGGACTTCTTCATTCAGTAATGTTATTTCCCCAACACAAAAGTAACCGCCGGGTTTAAGAATTCTTTTTATCTCTTTAACTATTTTGTTGCGGTTGGTTGATGAAATTGATGCCTGTGCATAAATAAGATCAAATGAACTATCTGCAAAATCCGTTGCTTCAAAACTCATCATTTTGCATGCAAAATTTTTCCTGTCTAATAAAAGTTTTGAATTCATTAATGATTCATAATCTTCAACTATTAAATTAATCTTGATCTTATATTTTTCGGAAAGTTTCAGGGAAATTGTCTCGCTGGATGATCCGATTACCAAAACCGATTCAGGCGATTGCTTGAAAGTTCTCTTTAAGAATGCGAATTGATGATCCAATCCTGGTAATAGTATTTCATCTTTTAAATTCATGCCGCAAAGATAAACAAGTGAATGCTGATTTGAAGAATTATATTTAACGGCTCTGTAGTTAGAAACTGTAATACAAGGTTACTAAGACACAGAAGATTCAAAGCCGAATTTAATGCCATAACACACAAAAATAAATTTATGCGTCTCTAATTTTTGTTTAACGATATGTTCTTATTAATTCAACTTATTATTAAAAGTATAGTTAACAGCAAGGCGGAAAGTAAAGCAAAAAAAGAATAGTGAGAAACAATAGGTGAGCGATAATTACGTTGGGATTTCATTTGAACCTCTTGTTTATTAGTAAGACAAATAAAATGGTAGCTATTTTGTCATAAGAGGTTCTTTATATCCTTTCTTTTTGTTAGGAATGAAATTTTACGACGCTATTTTAAGTTAAATATGTGAAGATGTCAATAGAAAAAATATATAAAGTCTCGGTTGTGTGTAATTGATTACTAAATTTGTTTTTATTTGCTATTTTAATTAAAAAGAGAAATAATTTATGAAAAAAGCGTTAATAGTTTTTGTATCACTCGCCCTGGTTTCTTGTGGTAGCAATCTTCCAATTGAAGAAGACCTAACAAAAGAAAACTATTCCTTGGTTGATCAGTATAATAATCCGAAAAATTTTCCGTCGATAACCAAGAATAAAATATCTATTGTTGGTTATATTTTTACAAACTGCCCTGATATTTGTCCACTTACCACCAACAACATGAGATTAATTCAGGAAGAATTGAACAAAGAGAAGATTGACAATATTGAGTTCGTAACAATAAGTTTTGATCCGTTACAGGACTCGCCTGAAGTGTTAAGAAAATTTGCGGAAATTAGAAACCTTGATTTATCAAATTGGACATTTTTAACAGGTGAAAAATCCATAGTGGATTCTTTAATGAAGCGCGTTGGCGTTTTTGCCGTAGTTGGCGATTCTACTGTTTTTAACGATGGGCGAAAAATTTATTACTATGTACATACAGATAGAATTCAACTATTTGATCAACATAACAGAATAAGAAAAAATTATATTGGAAGTGATGTTGATATTGATGAAGTTATCAACGATATAAAATCATTATAATAATATTTGGGCATAACCAAATGAGCTTGATAATTAGATCTTTTGTGCTGCATATTTTTTTAACAACCATTTCATTTTCATCAAATTTCTACCAAGCCGATACAACGGCAATTCAAAAGGGCTACCCGGTTGAGATAGAGGGTGATACACTTTTCTATATTTATACTAATCTTGGTGCATTTTCAGCAAAAGAAAGAGCGGTTGAAGTTAATAGAACATTAAAAGAAATTCTTACCAATGAAAATCTTTTAATCGATTCAATTAAAAGTTTTTATGACGATCGACATATAATTATAGCAATAGACAATACTATAATAATGTCTATTACGCCAAAAGACGCTTCCGTTTTGGGACGAACCATTGAAGAAACTGCATATGATTATATTCAAATTCTAAAGACACAACTGATAAAAGTTAGAACGGAATACAGCGGTAAATCAATAATAAAGAATGCTATTTTTTCAGTCCTTTTGCTTTCCTTGCTTATAGCAATTGTGATTATCATAATCAAAATTACCCCTAAACTAACTCAAAAAATAATTGATAAAAATGAAGCTACGATCAAATCAATTAAAGTAAAGGGAAAGATTGTAGTTAAAGCTTCGTCAATTGTATCGCTCATAATATTGATTATGAAAGCCATAAAATTAATAATCATACTTTTGGCATTGTACTTCATAATAAATGAAATCTTTCACACATGGCCATACACAAGAAAGTGGCAGCTTCAACCAATCATTGGAATAATAATTCAGTTTATCTTTTTTACAATAGTACTGATCTCCGCAGTAAAAGGAATTAATCTACTAAGAAAGGTTGCACAGATAAGATTGCGCGCATGGAAACAACAGGTAAAAAAGCCGATAGGATTTAAATCCATTGAGTTAATTCCTGCTGAAAAAGTTGTTGAAATCTTTATAATCTTAAGCAGGGTAGTACATATAATTCTCTTGGTGCTGGTTTCATATTTTTATATTACACTAATTTTCAGTTTCTTTTCTTTTAGCCGCGGCTGGTCGGCGGTTTTATTAGAGTATATCTTATCGCCGTTAATTGCCGCTCTTAATTCAGTCATTAAATTTTTACCAAATCTATTTGCAATAATTGTAATTGCTTTATTGTTTTATTATTTGATTAAGATTGTCAGGCTGGTTTTTTCCGGAATAGATCAGGGTACCGTAACATTTTCCGGTTTTTACAAAGAGTGGGCAATGCCCACCTACAAGATTATCCGTTTTCTAATAATTGTATTAGCGGTAATAATAATTTTTCCATATTTGCCGGGTTCCGATTCACCGTTCTTTCAAGGTATTTCCGTGTTTCTCGGAATTTTATTTTCACTTGGTTCCAGTTCTGCAATTGCAAATATTGTAGCAGGAGTTGTATTAACTTATATGCGTCCCTTTAAAATAGGAGATAGAGTAAAAATAGCAGATACAACCGGCGACATTATTGAGAGAACACTGCTGGTTACAAGAGTTCGCACAATAAAGAATGTTGATATCACTATACCCAACTCTATGGTTCTTGGAAGTCATATTATTAATTTTAGTTCTTCGGCACAAGATAAGGGTTTAATACTTCACACAACAATAACCATTGGCTACGATGTTCCGTGGAAAAAAGTACACGAACTTTTGATTTCTGCAGCGGTAGAAACTGAAAATATTTTAAAGAATCCCGAACCCTTTGTATTTCAAACAAGTTTAGATGATAATTACGTTTCATACGAATTAAATGTTTTTACAAATGAGCCGAGTAGAATGGGGGCTATTTATTCGGAATTACATTCAAAGATTCAAGATAGGTTTAATGAAGCGGGGGTGGAAATTTTATCTCCGCAATATTCAGCTGTAAGAGACGGAAATCAAACAACAATTCCTGAAAATTATCTGCCAAAAGAATATAAAGCTCCGGCATTTCGTTTCTTTGGATTAAATCTTTCCGGCAAAAAAGAAGATTAACAAGATGAGGATTAAAATGAAGAAATTATTTCTATGTTTTATAGCAGTGTTATCTATTTCATCTCAATTATTTTCTCAACAAAAAAATATAATTATTAATGATCCGTG
>Ga0123335_1008163_pt1 | contig 11354 bp, 9 predicted proteins | sample BiotimSIPDNA_2_FD_89707 | JGI IMG/M metagenome (GOLD analysis project Ga0123335, IMG submission 89707) | Anaerobic biogas reactor microbial communites from Washington, USA - Biogas_R2 time_0 SIP DNA | ecosystem: Engineered > Bioreactor > Anaerobic > Unclassified | place: Washington, USA... | reverse complement strand
GGTCTTAAAATATGGGTCAACAACATGATTCCATATTTGCTTCCTATGTCTATTTTATCAAATATATTGCTGCAATATAATTTCTTATATAGATTATCAGAGAAATTGTCATTTTTATCCGATAAGATTTTTAACAGCAACTATGCATTCATCCCCTATTTTATCAGTTTCGTTGTAGGTTATCCTTCAGGTGCAATGACAATAAATACAATGGCTTCCTATAAAAGAACACACAGCAGCGAAGCAAATGCTTTAATAGTTTTCACAAACAACTGCAGCTTTCAATTTATGGCTGGAGCAGTATCCTTTTCAATGCTTGGTGATTTAAGTTTAGCCAAATATATTGCTGTTCCCCACCTGCTAAGCGCATTACTTATAGGGATGCTCGTTAAAAAAGATAATGCATCTTCTACTTTTACCAAGCAAAAAAACCAAAAATCCATCTCATTTTATGATGCTTTCAATTCTTCAATTTATAAATCAATTACTTCCATTTTGTCTATTGGGGGTGTAATCGTTATATTTTCAGTATTCTCCATTTTTTTTGACAACCTTCTTATTTCAGTTTCAAAATATCTTTCATTAAGTACACAGCTAAGTGATATAATGCATTCTGTTTTAGTAGGTATATTAGAACTATCAAACGGCTGCAGCCTTGCTGCCTCCTCTGCTCTTCCCTTAGATGTAAAGCTTATAATAATCAATTTTCTTATCAGTTTCTCAGGAATATCTGTAATTTTTCAAACTGTTGCAGTTACAAATGATTTTGATTTTAATATTCGCAATTACATTTTTTATAGGTCTATACAGGGAATATTATCGGTTATAATATGCATTGGAATGCTAATCTTAGTATGAATTACACATAATAACTGGGATTGCATGGGAGAATTATGGTCTCACGCTTTATGTCACATAATAATTATTGAAAAATATAGCATTACTATGTATAATATTATTACTTAAGATAAAAGGTGATAAAAATGATAAACGTAACTTTAGTGGGAACAGGTGGTATGGTTCCCTTGCCCGGCAGATATTTAGCCTCGTGTCATATTGAATATAACGGAAAAGCAATCCTTGTGGACTGTGGAGAAGGTACCCAAATTTCACTTCAAAAGGGAAAGCTTAGTTTGAATAAAATTGATACTATAATACTAACCCATTGTCATGCAGATCATGTAACAGGTCTTCCCGGGCTACTCTTAACTATAGGAAACCATGGCAGAACAGATCCTATAAATATTATAGCACCAAGAGGAAGTACCAAAATAATAAATTCACTTTTGGTTGTTTGCGGTTATCTTCCATTTGAAGTGAAAATTGCTGAACTTCATGATACAAAGTCTCAAGAGTTTAATCAAATAGGTTTAAAAATAACATCTATTCCTTTAAAACATCATATAAACTGTTTAGGCTACAGCTTTGAACTTAGCTTAAAGCCTCATTTCCAGCCTGAAAAAGCAAAAAAACTTAATATTCCGGTAAAACTATGGAGACTTCTTCACGATGGAGATGAGGTTGTTGTAGATGATAAAAAAATTACACCGGATATGGTTTTAGGAAGTCCTAGGAAACCCATTAAAATTTCTTATGTAACAGATACAAGACCTGTTAAACTTATAGATGAAATTGTTAAGGATTCTGATTTGTTTATTTGTGAAGGAATGTACGGAAATGATGAGATGTTTGATAGTGCTGTTGCAAAAATGCATATGATTTTTTCAGAAGCAGCTAATATTTCATTAAATGCAAATGTTAAGGAATTATGGCTGACTCACTTCAGTCCTTCCATGCCGAATCCTGAAGAATATAAAAAATTTGCTGAAAATATATTTGCAAATACTATTATTGGTAAGGATTTAATGAGCAAGAAATTAAGCTCACCATGATGGTTTTATTAATAAACATTGGTAAAACGAACAAAGTATTATTAAAAAAATTGCATACGAAAAGGAGCGGCTTCCCGCTCCTTTTTATAAAGCTTCTGTGTATTCTTATCTTATAAAAAATATTTATATTACAATGCTATTTTCACTTTATTCCAATTCTTTAATAACATTATTTAATAAGAAGATTTGGTAACCATGTGGTAAGTTCAGGTATAAATAATAGTACCATAAGACCAAATATCATGATAATAAGGTATGGCCAAATTCTTCGACTTATATCAGCAATGGTTACCCCGGATATCGCACATGTTGCAAACAGAGATACCCCAACTGGCGGCGTCATCATGCCTATAGCCAGGTCAATTGTAACGATAACACCAAAATGAACCATGTCTACACCAAGAGATTTCATAATCGGTGCTAATATAGGGATAGTAAGCATTATAATAGAAGGGGTGTCCATTACACAACCAAGTAATAACATAAAAACTAAAATCAAACCGTAAATCACAATTGTGCTATCAGAAAATGAGAATATAAAATTAGAAACAATTGTAGGAACATTACAAGAAGTTAACACCCATCCGTATACGCCAGCAAGCCCAATCAATAACATAACCATAGCTGAATTAAGGGAAGCTTTATAAAATACAGTTATCATATCTTTAATTTTTAATTCCTTGTAAATAAAGAATCCAACAAATAACCCATATACAACTGCAAGTGCAGCTGATTCCGTTGGTGTGAATATCCCACTTACGATACCACCAAGAATGATCAAAGGCATTATTAACGCCCATACAGCATCAATAAAGCTTTTCCCTACTTCCTTATAACCAACTTTACTACTAGTAGGAAGATTTAATTTGCCTGCATAAAAATAATTCGCAATAATAAGAAGCATAGAAAGAAATAATCCAGGAATCAGTCCCCCTATAAGCAACTTCCCAACTGAAATATCACCGGTTACTCCTACAAGTACCATTACAGTGCTAGGCGGAATGATTACACCAAGGCATGCTGAAGCTGCTACTATAGCAGAAGAGTAGTCTCTAGGGTACCCTCGCTTGTTCATTTCCGGTATTGTAATAGAACCTATTGAAGCTGCTGTTGCAGGTGTGGAACCAGAAATAGCAGCAAAAAATGTACAGGCTATTATGGAAACACTACCAAGTCCACCACGTATGTGCCCTACCAATGTTTCACTAAACTCAACAATTCGTTTAGATACTCCGCCATATTCCATAACAGCACCAGCTATCATAAACAATGGGATTGCAAGTAAAGGAAAAGAATCCATGCTTGCAACCATTCTTTGAGGTAATAAAATAAGCAAAGAGATGTTTCCACTTGCGATTATAGCAATAATTGATGAAATACCCATTGAAAATCCTATTGGTATATTCAATATAAAACATATTAAAAGAGAAACAATAAGGGCTGTTAACATATGTCTTCATCCTCCTTCCTATGTTTAAATCTTAAATATATTTGCTCCAACGAATATACTGCTATAAGTATTCCGCAAATCGGTGCAGACAAATAGACATATTTCATCGGAAGATTAAGGGCTGGAGATACCTGGCTAGCCGTTTTTAAATACATCTTTGCGCCATATATTATTAGTACAAAACTTAATAAAATAATGGCAATTTGTACAACCATTTCTGTTGCTTTCTTAATTGGAATAGGTAATCTTTTGACAAAAATATCTATTCCTATGTGAACTTTCTCACGGATTCCTATGGCGATTCCTATCATACTTACCCATACAAATAAATAACGAACTGCTTCTTCACTCCAGCTAGAAGCATTGTTAAATACATATCTCGTTATAACTTGATAAAATGTTAGAATTGTAATAGCAAGCATTAAAAACGCAAGTAAAATCCTTATAAATTTATTAAAATTATCCCAAATCGTTTTGATAAAATCAACTCCTTATATATAACTTCTATCAGATAGCATACTGAACAATTGTATCTGTTCAGTATGCTATCTTTTGTTAATTTCTCATTTGTAGGCAATTTATTCAACTAATGCTCTAACAGCCTTAACCCTTTCTTCACCAAGGGTTGCATTGCCACCTCCAATTTTTTCATAATACTCTGGCCATAGACTCAATCCGATGGGCTTAAAGTAATCGTAATCAAAGTCGTAATAGATTTCCATGTCGTTATCAAGCATTAATTGAACACCATTTTCACAATATTCTTCAAAAAGTCTCCTCTGTTCTAGACATGCATCTAACGCACATTCAGATATAAGTGTCTGATATTCCGTGGGTAGACTTTGGTAGAACTCTTCATTAATTAAGTATTGTCGTGGCATAAAAAAGTGCTCACTCCAGACCATATAATCCTGCACCTCAAAATAACTCTGAGCAACAAACATATCAATAGGCATATCTTGCCCATCTACTGTACCCTGTTGTAGAGCAGTATAAAGTTCACCAAATGCAATAGGTACTGCACTGGCTCCAAAAGAATTAATTGTATCGAGCATAATACTTGTTTCCATCACACGGATTTTAAGACCTTCCATATTCTTTTTATTGTTAGGTGGCCTTTTGTTAGAGAAAAAATATCGAAAACCACCATTATTATATCCTAAATGTCGAACCCCAATGTCTAAAAAATCCTCTCTTAGTTCATCTCCAAGTTCACCATCCATAACGGCATAAGCATGTTCATAGGAATCAAACATAAAAGGGAGATCCCAAATAGCAGCACTATCTACGAAATTACCCATAACACCATTTTCTACTTCACCCATCTCAATGGTGCCTAATTGTATTCCTTCCATTACTGTACGGACATTGCCAAGAGCTCCAGCCATATAAAGCTCAACTTCAATCTTTCCAGCACTACGTTCCTCAACAATTTCTTTAAAATATATTTCACCCGCATTCATTGGGTTTTCAGGATCCGCCGGACCAGCGCTAGCAAATTTGATTATTAAATCAGGTTTTGAACCTTCGATTGTGGAACTTCCCTCGTCACCTGTACTTGGCGGTGTTTCAGGATTAGTTGGCGGGGTTTCAAGATTAGTTGGCGGGTTAGAATTTCCACAAGCAACAAAAATAAAACATAAAATAATAATTGTTAAAAAACTTATTGTTTTTTTCATTTTTTTACCTCCTGTTATTTAAATAGTTCTCGGAACACTCCGAATTTGTTGGTGTAGGGCTTTACTTAGTCACCCTTATTTATTTCCTCCTTTTTTTTATTTCCTCCTTTTTTTTATTTCCTCCTTTTTTGCAAAAGGATTTTCTATATTTATATAATCTACCTACTGATATTCTAATAATCTCGCTTTCATCCTTCATGTCCGTCATTTTAAACCAATTATTGAATATGCCGCATGAAATTGTGCATCTCAACCGTCCAAAATGAGCATCGCTTCCGCTAATATTGTGCACTTGTTCCGTAGCGGTTGTGCATAGATTTTTTACACTCTGCAATAGTAAATTTTTACACTTAAAACAGGGCTTCGCATTGGGACTCTGTCCCAAACCCTGGAGTTTAACGCTTTTTATTTTCTAAGGAGAGTGATTTTATTATTAAATCAATAAAAGAGCAATACCACTGCGAGCTGCGGTATCACTCTCCTTGCCAAACCTTATATAGTGCTCATATCGCTCTCATGGTACCCTTAATTATATTCAGTTGTCAATATTCAATCTACGCGGAAAGCATGCTTAATTTCAGCGGAATGACTGCACAATTTCAATGGAAGCTATGTGCAATTTAACCGGTTTAAGTGCACTATAAAAACGTAATATGCAATTATCACCCAGAGTTATTCACATTACTACCATTACTACCATTACTACCATTACTACCATTACTACCACATCAGTTTATAACAATTGAACAAGAAGTGTATATTTTGTCCTTATAGCATAATGCATCTAAATTGGCTAATTGAACTCACAAAACAGTTTAATGCTTGAATTAACCAATTTAGATGCTAAATATGCTGCCGACTTAATTATCGGTAAACAAAACATTAGGAATCTAACTATATAACAATATATTAGAATAATATATTGTTATAATGTTATAACCAACTCTCAGTATAAGGATCATAAGGTTCAGCTGGATAGAGGTTTTTAGCGTTATCATAGATTGCTTTTACATTCTTAAGAATAGGCTGAAGATAAAAACCGTTAACAGGAAAATCTTGTTGACAGAAACAGAGCATACTGCCTAACAAAGGAGCAAAATATCTAACAAAAACACTGTGCTCACCATGACTCATCATAAGATATGGAACTTTCATATGTTTCTTTAAATCAACCGTCGCCTGCAATGTATCAACTACATCATCCCAATTCAGGTCCACACTTACCAGCTTAACAGCATCTGGTCCTCTTGATTCCAATTCTTTACCCATTTCAACAGCTTGTTGTGGGGTGAGGTGAACACGAGTATGACAAGAATATTGAACCTGGCCACCAGCTTTATGTACAGCTTTAATGAATTCTTTTTGTTTCTCAATGGCTACAGGATCCATGGTAAATTCACGAGGTCTATTACCTTTTATTATGGAATACTCTTTCGCTTCTTCGCTAAAAAATGCCGGTCCTGGTGTCTCATCAAAAAGATCTCCCTGCATATCAACAATGCTGGCACCTGCTTTAACTGCCTCCAAAAGAATACCCATTCTTTCCTCATCGTTTTCTTCTACGACTTTCCCTGAATAATCCCACCTATAATAGCAAACCATACAAGGCTTATCAGTACTTCTAAACATCTTTCCAAGGTCTTTGGGATTCAAGAACTCCTTTCTTAAACCTAAATTACCATCACCCATTAGATTAATAATGAATGCTTGTGCACCATCAAATTCAGATCGTTTAATTACCTTAATAGCTTCGTCGACTGTAGGTTCTGAAACCATAACAACTATCATAGGTCGAGGCACATCTGTCCATTTAATTTTTCCCATTTTCTTTACTTCCTTTCATTTTTTTATATTATTTATTTCATATAGTAGAATATTGTTTAGTAGAATATTGTTTTTTCATTCATCGGAACATTATAGTTTAGATGTTTACACTTTTTACTAATATCAGATAGATAATCAAACTTTAACAGTTTCGTTTGCTCTTAGTATGATACTCCTAACTCTTGAAGTACTTCGCTAACAAATTCTCTATTAGATTTAGTATCTAAGATTAAAAACTCTATGTCTTCTTTTGTCACCTTATTTACCTTTGTGTTATTTATACAATTTTTGATATATAATCTTTTCAATCTGTCCAGGTCAATTTCTTCCAATTTAATATAGCTTGGATCCTTTGGTAAAATAATATTTTTACCAGGTACTTCCTCAGTCGGGTCTCCAATTCCTATATCTATACCATTTTCTTTTGCAAATGTTAGCTGAGGATTTATGTGCTTTCCAGCACCAGTATATTCTGTTTCCTGAGCTACAATTATTTTATCCTCTTCTAATTCTTGTGCCAATTTGAATGTTGCCGCCAAGGATGTATTTCCTGCTGGTCCTCTTTCCAAACCTTCAAGTTGAGCCAAAACCTCTGTAATATAAAACACCGAACCTTGATTAATGGTTACATATCTATCCATATATCTTAATGGTCTAGCTGCTGACCTTGGAACATCCGATCTATCTGGCCAAGTTGCATATGGTACCCCAAATCCGGTATGACCTGTTGTAAAAGATTTTCTGTTAAATTGGGTATCACTAGCCATATGAAGACCTTGCAGATTTACACTAGCTCCTATTACCTTAGTATCAGAAGCACAAGCCTTTATAATACCTCTAGCAGTTCCTGTTAAATTTCCACCCCCAGCGTTTGTAGCCACAACGACATCTGGATCTCTGCCTTCCTTTTCTCTAAACTGCATACATAATTCATATCCTAAGGTCTCAACTCCTGCTATGCCAAATGGCGTATACAATGAAGCATTAAAATATCCTGTATCCTCCAATAATGCTAAGAAAGTATAGAATAATTCTGGCCCAACGCTAAGTTGTACTACTTCAGCACCATATGCTTCACATTTCCTTGCCTTTTCAATTATTTCTGGTTGACCCATGCCCCTAGAATCATAACATTCCTGCACGATTATGCATTTTAGACCTCTGATAGCAGCCTGGCTGGCAACAGCAGCACCATAATTACCGCTAGTAGCAGCTATTACACCTTTATATCCTAGTTTTTTGGCGTGATAACAGGCTGTAGCTGCTCTTCTAGCTTTGAAACTTCCAGAGGGATTGGCTGCTTCATCCTTGATAAATATTCTTGCCCCTTTATTTTTTGGTGCATATTTCCTCGCCAATTTAGTTAAATTTCGCAATTCTAATAATGGGGTGTTACCTACTCCGGTTTCTTTTTGTATCTCTTCAATTTCATGTAAATCATAACCTGTTTCTTTCATTAATTTCTCATAATCAAATCCAATACTTCCTGATTCAAACACCTTATAATCTATACCTACTGCTTTTCTCATAATCTCGCTGTTTCTTGACATAACAGCTTCATAACTCATATCCTTAACCATATACTATTCACCATCCTCTTCAAGCAAACCTCGAACTTGTCTACCTATATAGCTTAGCTCAGGAACACATTTACCATAATCATGACCATAGTATGGATTTACCTCTAAAAGAAACCCTTCTATTTTTCTACCTATATATGTTTCTACTTCAACTTTTTCTCCAACATTTGCGACTTCATTTAACAAAAATCCCTTATTCCATAATTCTAAAGGAACTTTCTGTGTGTCCTCTGGTATGTTGGGTGCCCTTTTTCCAGCTTCCAATACAACTCCATGAATTCTTACCCAATCGCCTTTTTTAGCGTCCATTTAAACCAACACCTTTCTAAGTTTGTTATAAACTATTAAAATTTTCATTACTTATATAAATACTTAAAATCGACCCTTCTTTCTATTAGTATTGTTTTGTGTCAAAAATATCCTCATGATTAATAAGCTTGTTAGCTTTGTTATTTTGCTACATATTTTGAATATTTTGAAATAACTACTTTTAAATATATAAACAACTAAACTATATTCTCTATACAATAAAGTATGCAAGTAGCATGCCAACAATTTATACAAAAGAAATAAGTATTTATCAATGTTTGCCGAACTCTGTATTTTTTATTATTATCATTAACGATAAACTCTTTTTGTCAAACATCCTTTTAATATTGCAATTAGTCATTTCTCTACAAATTATCAATATTAATAAAACATTATCACAAGTGATAATGTTTTATTAATCAATTCCATAAACTTTCAGTTTTCTATATAAAGTTGCTATTCCAATATCTAAATCATTTGCTATTTTATTTTTTGCTTCCAAACTATTCCCGTATTCTTTTATCTTTTCAAGAAGAATGTTTTTTTCAAATTTGCATACCATAGTTTTTAGACTCTTATTCTCTGTATGACCATAAGCTTCAGAATTTATTATATAATTTGGAAGATTGTCCACTGTGATCTCATTACCACTTTGCATATTCATTGAGTATTCTATAACATTTTCTAATTCTCGAACATTCCCAGGCCATGAATAATTTATAAGAATATCTTCAGCTTTTTTGCTTAACGAGATTATTTTTTTATTAAATAAAACATTATATTTATTTAAAAAATGATTTATTAAGGTGATTATATCTTCTTTTCGATCAGCCAAAGGTGGTATATTCAAAGGAATTACATTAATCCGAAAAAACAAATCCTCTCTAAATCGATTATTTTCTACTAATTTTATCAAATCCTTGTTTGTAGCTGAAATTATTCTTACATTAATAATAATGTCCTTTGTACCACCCAACCTCTGTATCCTTCCCTCTTGAAGCACCCGAAGTAATTTTGCCTGTAAGTATAAGGGCATGTCACCCACCTCATCTAAAAATAATGTACCTCCATCAGCTAATTCAAATTTTCCAAGTTTACCTTCCTTTTTTGCTCCTGTGAAAGCACCTCCCTCATATCCAAAAAGTTCACTTTCTAGTAATGTTTCAGGTATTGCCGCACAATTAATAGCAACAAATGGACCGTTTCTAACTAAGCTACTATTATGTATAGCTCTAGCGAATAGTTCCTTTCCTGTCCCGCTTTCACCAGTTATTAAAATCCTTGATGGCCCCTGTGCAGCAATTGCCGCTTCTTTTTTTATATTACATATTTTTTCGCTTTTCCCTATAATATCATCAAATTGAATAATATTATAATAGTAATCCGCATGCATTTTTTTGATTTCCTCTGCATCATATAAAGTAATGATTTCTCCAACATTTCTATTATTATCAATTAAAAATTTTGTTGATACATAGCAACTAATTTCAGTACCATCTTCTTTATAAACCTTTATTTCTTTCTTCTTATAACCAGTTTTTTCATCAGATTCATTTGATAAAATAAAGTTAGGCATAATATTCTTGATTGATCTACCTATTACCCTGCTCCTATGAATTCTAAGTAATTTCTCTGCTGCTAAATTAAAATAATTAACGATACCTGTTTCATTAACTTCAATTATACCTTCACTTACTAAATCTAATATGTGTTCCCTCTCGATAGCTGCTACCTTTAATTCATGTACTTTTTTCACTTCTGAGACCTTAGCAGAGACCATTTCAGACATTCTTTCAAGAAATATGAGATACTCGTTTTTTTTATGCAGCATTTTTTCTTTATGTTCAAGTGTAAAGCCTACAAGACTCAAAACTCCTATAGTCTGATCTTGAAATCTTATTGGGTAACAAATCTTTGCTGTTTTAAAGCAGTTGTTATGATTAATGCATTTATAACATAAATTATGAAATCCAGGCTCTTCAATTACTATTGGATTACCTGTTTTTACTATATAATTATAGACATTGCTAAGGAAGTATTCTTTGTTATTTTTTACAGTTCCACCTACAATATTAGAATTGTTATCAAATATCATTATTTCAACATCTAATACAGCTGCAATAGATTTGGCTACCGGCAAAATGGTTTGTCTCACCTCTAAATTGTTTAGCATTTCAATGTATCACCTCTCATTCTATTATTCGTACAATCAAGCAAATTAATTTATGTTGAGTTTTTCCTCTTCATATAATACCACAGTTCATAATTGCTAAAATAAAAACCAAATCATTTATTACATTATGTCTGTCATAATATATATAAGTTAGACCACTATCGATCTAATTAATGTTATTAAGACAGGTAATCTGCCCTATAGTATTAGTAAGTAAACAAACCTGGAATGATTTATCTTCGATGTTATTTATAAACATATATACTATATTATACCACATTTTTTTAAAAAATCATATCTTATTTTATTTGGAATTATCCCGAGCGCTAAATGCAAGTTAAAATGAAACACTTTTTCTCTGTTAGAATGTATTACCTTTCTCCCCTAGGGGAGAAAAATTTTTTTGCTTTCTAATCCTAATTATGAGCATTCCTTTAATTCTTCTTC